>Ga0181537_10004697_pt1 | contig 11274 bp, 11 predicted proteins | sample PEATcosm2014_Bin_39_FD_119765 | JGI IMG/M metagenome (GOLD analysis project Ga0181537, IMG submission 119765) | Peatland microbial communities from MTU Mesocosm Facility, Houghton, MI, USA - PEATcosm2014_Bin23_10_metaG | ecosystem: Environmental > Terrestrial > Soil > Wetlands > Peat | place... | reverse complement strand
GCGCGTCGGAGCGCGCTGCGAAAACGTCGACGCCGGACTTTCGCCAAGATGCGCGCGACAACAAGAATTCCGGACGGTGCGGCGGCTCCGACCCGTCGCCGCCGTCAGGTGCCGAACATCTCGCAGTCGCTCGCGCCGTCCGGCTCCGCGTCGGATTCGTTCGCCTCGCGCCGCGCCAAGCTCGAGGCGAGCTCGTGCAGGTCGATCAACAGGCTCGCGTTCCTCGAATCGGCGACCCAGTCGGCCGGCATGTCGCGCGCCAGACGCTCGAGGAAGCCGGCGATGCCGGCGACTTCCTGCTTGGCGCGATCGAGATCCTGAAGATCGTGGAAGTGCGGCCCCCGCGGCGAAGCGGAGTCGAAGACGAGTCGGCCGACGGCGTCGTCGACCCGCTCCAGTCTGCGCGTCACTTTGCGCAACTCGTCGGTCACCCGGCGCAGCGTTTCGCCGATCGGGGAAAGCGGGGGGCTATCGGGCTGGCTCACGGACGCATCCTCACTAACGCGGCTCGGGGGTTTACGTTCAGCGGTCAGAACAGTTCGACGTCGCCGACATCGCGGGTCAACAGCGGCTTCAGCGGCTTTTCGTCGATGCCGCCGGCCGCCACATAGGCCTGGCGAGCGCGGCCGGAAACCGGCCAATATTGCAGTCGACGACCGCGCTCGCCGCCCAGGTCCTTGCCGACGACGGCGATGCCTTCATGCCCGAGATAGCGCTCGGCGAATTCGGCGTTCTTCTTGCCGATGTCGGACAGCCCGCGCATCATCCTGGCGCCGCCGAACAGCTTGGCTTCGAGCCGGTCGCGTTGCGCGCCCTGCTTCATCAGTCCGTTGATCAGAAGCTCCATCAGATAGTCGCCATAGCGCTCGGCTTCGTGGTCGTGCGAGCGACCGTCCTCGCCAGGCAGCAGAAAATGGTTCATGCCGCCGACGCCGGCCACCGGATCGCGAATGCACGCCGCCACGCACGAGCCGAGCAGAGTCGAAACGACGATGTCAGGATCGTCGCTGACCCTGTACTCGCCCTGAACGATATGGACTCGACGCTCGGATTTCGCCGCGTGACTCATGACAACTTCCCGACCACCGCCTCGATCGCCCCGCGCAGCTGAGCGACCGTGAAGGGCTTGGTGATGTAATTGTTGAGAGCGAACTGCCGCCCGCGCTCGATCAGCGTCTTGTCGGCGCTGCCGGTGATGAGGATGAAGCCGATGCGCGCCGTCGCCTTGTTTTCGCGCAAACGTTTGAGCAGTCCGAGGCCGTCGAGACCCGGCATATTCATGTCGGAAAGGACGAGATGGACCGGTTGGGTCGTCAGCGCCTGCAGCGCCGTTGCGCCGTCCTTGGCGATGACGACGCCGCGAACCCCCATCTGATCGAGCGCGTCGACGACCAGCGCGCGACTGACCGACGTGTCGTCGACCACCATGATGCGAATCTTGTCTGCGACCGACATGGGCTAGTTCTTTCCACTCGACGTCAACTTGAGGATGCCGGCGCGCATGTCGCCGAGCGCCAGCTGACGCTCCACCGCTCCGATTTCAAACGCGACTTTCGGCATTCCGTAGACGACGCTCGAAGCCTCGTTCTGGCCGAGCGTGTTCGCGCCGGCGCGCCGCATCGACAACAGGCCGGAGGCGCCGTCGCGGCCCATCCCGGTCAGAATGACCCCGACCGCGCGCGCGCCGAAGGCCTTGGCCGTCGACTCGAACATCACGTCGACCGACGGACGGTGGCCATTGACCAGTTCGTCGCCGTTGAGACGACAGCGCGGGTGGGCGCCGGCGGTGACCTCGAGATGCGTGAGCGTGCCCGGCGCCAGATAGACGCGGCCGACCTCGATCGGCGCGCCGTCCTCGGCTTCGGCGACTTTCGCGCCGGTCAGCCCATCGAGGCGGCGCGCGAACGACCGCGTGAACGGGCTTGGCATGTGCACGGTGATGATCGTCGGCGCGCAGTTTTCGGGATAGCCGGCGATCACCGAAATCAGCGCCTCGACGCCTCCGGTCGAAGCGCCGATGGCGACGATTCGGCCGTCGGGCTTGTAGGTCGCGAGTTCGGCGCCCGCGCTCGGCCGCCCGGCGCCGAACCGCTGCATCCGCGCGCCGGCGGCGGCCCGAACTCGCGCCGGCAGATCGTCGAACGAGTTGGGATGATCGATCGAGGGCTTGCCGATGCAGTCGACCGCGCCGAGCTCCATCGCCCGGATCGTCGCCGACGCCCCGCGCGCGGTGAGACTCGACACCATCACCACCGGGAACGGTCTGAGGCGCATCACCTTTTCGAGGAACTCGAGCCCGTCCATCTTCGGCATTTCGACGTCGAGGGTCATGACGTCGGGATTGAGCGCCTTGATGGCTTCGCGCGCCTCCAGCGGATCGGAAGCCTGGCCGATCACTTCGATCCCGGGATCGTCGGAGAGGGAAGCCGCGATCAGGCCGCGCATGGTGGCCGAATCGTCGACGACGAGGACCCTGACCGGGTTCATGCGCCGTTCCCTTCCTTGAGCCGATAGGCGGTGACGCCGTCGCTGACGAAGCGCGCCGCCGCCGGCCCGGTCACCCGTTCCGAATGGCCGATGTAGAGCTCGCCGCCCCGCTCGAGCTTGCCGGCGAACTTGCTCCACACCGTCTGTTGCGTCTGCTCGTCGAAATAGATGACGACGTTGCGGCAGAAGATGACGTGGAACTTGCCCGGCATCGGCCACGCGCCGTTGAGGTTAAGCGTGCGGAAGACGACCAGGCGGCGCAGCTCGTCGCTCGCCTGCAGGCCGCGCCGCTCGTCGCCGCCGACCCCGGTGAAATACCGCTTGCGCAAGGCGACAGGCGCCTCGGCGAGCGCGGCGGCGGGATAGATCCCGCGTCGACCCTCTTCGACGACGCGCGGATCGATGTCGCTGGCGAGAATCCGCACGTCGAGCGAAGCCGCATTGGGTTCGAGCCCCAGCACGGTCAGAGCCATCGAATAGGGCTCCGGTCCGGTCGAACACGCCGCCGACCACAGCCGCACCCGTCCGCCCTTGCGGGCCAATTCCAGCAACGGCGGCAGCACGCGGGCGCTGAGATGCTCGAAATGGTGCGGTTCGCGGAAGAAGCGGGTGACGTTGGTGGTCAGCGCCGACAGCATCTCGAGCCGTTCGTCGGAACCCTGCGGCGAACCGACGAGATCGCAATAGTCACGAAAGTTCTCGAGATTGAGCGCCCGCAGCCGCTTGACCAGGCGCGAGTAGACGAGCGTCGTCTTCGACTCGGGGATATAGATCCCCGCGTCGGCGTACAGCATCGCCGCGATGTCCTTGAAATCCCGGTCGCTCATCTCGAATTCGCTCGAACTGAGCGAACCGCCGACGCCCGCCGCCACCGCTTGCTTCACGCGGCCGCCTCCATCTCGGTCGACATGACGCCGTCGAGTTCGATGACGCCGATCATCCTGCCGTCGATCGCGAGAATGCCGCGAACGAAAGACTTGACGAAATCGCTGGCGACGTCCGGCGTCGCCTGGATGTTTTCGGTCGTCAGCGTCAGGATGTCGGACACCGCGTCGACCAGCAGTCCGATGATCTGCGCGCCGACCTGGACGACGATGATGACCTGGCGCGCCGATGCGTCGGCTTGCGCAAAGCCAAGCCGCTCGGCGAGATCGACGATCGGCAGCACCGAGCCGCGCAGATTGATGACGCCGCGCACGTAGGCGGGCGCGTGCGGCAGAGCCGTCGCCGGCGTCCAGCCGCGAATCTCGCGCACCGACATGATGTCGATGCAGAACTCTTGCACGCCGATGCGAAAGGCCACGAACTCACGGGGTTCGCCGGCGGCGATGTTGGCTTCCGTCATTGGCTTAACCTACTGCAGCGAGAAGGGGTTCCTGGGCGGTCGCGCTGCGATTGGTGCGCGCGACGAAGGTGTCGATGTCGAGGATCAGCGCGACGCGCCCGTCGCCGAGGATCGTCGCGGCGGCGATGCCGGGCACTTGCCGATAGTTCGCCTCGAGGCTCTTGATGACGACCTGGCGCTGATCGTGGATCGCGTCGACCACCAGCGCGCAGCGGGTGCTGACCTCGGTCTCGACGACCAGGACGACGCTGCCGACCGGATCGGCCGCGTCGCGGCGGTAGCCGAGTTCCTGGCCGACGTCGATCAGCGGCGCGAAGCCGCCGCGGTCGGAGATCACCCGCGCATTGACGCCGAGCGCGTGAACGTCGCCGGCCTTGGGCCTGAGCGTCTCGACAATCGCCGTCAGCGGCACGACCAGCGTCTGGTCGGCGACCTTGACCACCATGCCGTCGAGCACGGCGAGCGTCAGCGGCAGGCTCATCGAAAAGATCGAGCCCTGACCGGGGCGCGAGGCAATCGTGATGCGGCCGCCCAGCGCCTGGATCGAGCGCTTGACGACGTCCATGCCGACGCCACGGCCGGAAATGTTGGAGACCGTCTGCGCGGTCGAGAAGCCGGGCATGAACAGCAAATTGTCGATTTCGCCGTCGGTCAATTGGGCGTCGGGCGCGATCAGTTCCTTCTTGATCGCGATCTCGCGCACCCGCTGGCGATTGATGCCGGCCCCATCGTCGGAGACTTCGATGACGATGCGGCCCGAGCGATGCGCCGCCGACAGCTTGACCTCGCCCTGGGCCGGTTTGCCGGCCGCCTCGCGCACTTCCGGTCGCTCGACGCCATGATCGACGGCGTTGCGGATCATGTGGGTGAGCGGATCGGCGAGACGCTCGATCACCGTGCGGTCGACCTCGGTCGCTTCGCCTTCGGTGCGCAATCGGACGATCTTGCCGGTCGCGTCGGTCAGCTCGCGGACGATGCGCGACATGCGCTGGAACAGCGGCTTGACCGGCTGGGCGCGGATCGCCATCACGCCTTCCTGGATCTCGCGGGTCAATTGCTCGAGCGCGCCGAGGCCCGCGGCGACGCTCGACGAACGCGCCAGCCCCGCCTCCAGCACGCGCTGCGACAGCATCGCCTGGTTGATCACCAGCTCGCCTACGAGGTTGATCAGGCGATCGACGCGTTCGAGATCGACGCGGATCGTCGCCGCGCTCACCGCCGCTTCCGGTTTGGCGGCTTCGGTCTTGGCCTTTTCGGGCTCGACGGCGGTCGCTGGCGCCAGGGACTCGATCGGCTCGATAGTCTCGGGCGCCTCGGCCGGCGCGGAGGCGATCGGCGAAGCGAATGCGGGCGCGACGAACGACGGCGCGATCGGCGCGACCGCCGCCGGCGCGCTGGCTTGAGGCGCGCCGCCGGCGCGATCGACGACGATCTCCAGCTCGCAATCGTCGACGACGAATTCGAACAGCTCGTGAATCGCCGCCTCGTCTTCGGCGGTCGTCAGCTCGACGCGCCAGGAGAGATAGGCGCCTTCAGGGTCGAGCGCATCGAGCGCCGGCACGTGCTGCGTGTCGCATTCGACGCGGAAGTCGCCCATGCGCGACAATTCGCGCAACAGGCGGACCGTCTCGTTGCCCTTGCGATAGAGGTCGGGCGCCGGAATGAGTTTGATGGCGTAGCGAGCCGTCTGCGACTCGGGCGGGCCGAGATCGTCGATGGCGAGCAAGAGCGGCTGGAAATCGAGCCCTTCGGCTTCGCCGCCGCCGGCGGTCGCCGCGGGCGGCGCTTCCTTGGCGTTCTCGGACAAAGCCTTCAGTTCGGCGATCTGCGCGTCGACCCGCGTCTCGTCAACCGGATGGTCGCTGCGCGACGCCTTGACCAGATCGGCGAGCAGATCGGCCGAACGCAACATGGTGCGTATCACGGCAGGCGAAGTGGCGAGTTGATCGGACCGGATCAGGTCGAGACTGGTCTCGAACGTGTGGGCGAAGCGCACCAGCCGGTCGAGTTTGAAGGCGCCGGCCCCGCCCTTGATCGAGTGGACGGCGCGAAACACGGCGTTGACCGTTTCGGAATCGGCCACGCCCTCGTCCATGGCGTTCAGGCCGACCTCCAGCTCGGCGAGCTGCTCTTCGCATTCCTGGAAGAAGGTCTCCCGGATCGCCGCCATCGTGTCCATACGAACAGCCCTCGAACTTCGGTTAAGCCGCCACCCGCCGCACGACGTCGACCAGCTTGGCTGAATCGAACGGCTTGACGATCCAACCGGTGGCGCCGGCGCGCCGCGCCAGGTTCTTCTTCTCGGGCGAGCTCTCGGTGGTGAGGACGAGAATCGGAATGCCGAGGTAGCGCTGGTCGCGGCGGACGTTTTCGATGAAGCCGAATCCGTCGAGCTTCGGCATGTTGATGTCGGTGATGATGACCTGCGGCGTCTCCTGCTGGAGAACCTCGAGCCCGTGCTGGCCGTCGACCGCCTGGATGACGCGATAGCCCGCGTCCATCAACGCAACCTTGAGCATGTCGCGCATGGTGCGCGAGTCGTCGACGGTTAAGATCGTCATACTCATTGGGGCAGTTCTCCAGTCACTAGCGTGCGATCGATTCCGATGAGCTTGAGATCTTCGATCATGCGCGCCGCACAATTGACGATCGACAGCGACACGCCGTCGGCTTCCCACGTTCGCTTGGCCGACAGCAGCACCTGAACGCATTGCGCGCCGAGCTGAGTGACCGCCGACGCGTCGATGGTGATCGGCTTGCCACGGCGCTCGACGAGCGCGGCGGCGAGCGGCCGGGCGGCGGGCAAATCAAGCGAGATGGGCAAGCGCAGGACGTCTTTGGCGTCGCCGCGCGGCGCGACGGCGGCGGGCGCCGCCGAAGGCGCCGCCGCATGGGCCGGCGATTCAAGATACACAACAGGCGGGGGCATGAATTCCTCCTCCTCGCGCGCCGGTTCGGCTGCGACGACCGACTCTTCGTCGGCCGGTTCCCCGGCGGGCGTTACGACGCTGGACGGCGACCACGACGACGGCAGCCTGCCGTCGAGGTCGCTGAGATCGACTTTTGGGTAGTACTCGCCCTTGGCGAATTCGGGCTTGTGCGCCCGTCGCCGCGGGGTCGAAGGCCTCGCCATCATATCCTCCCGGCCCGGGCGCGAGCGCGCGCCGTAGCGCGGACGTCCGATGGCGGACAGGACAGGCGTACGAACGCGTTCATGCGGCCTCGCGATTGCGAACAAATTTCTCCCCGCGCGCGCCTGCGGCGACTGGCGTCCCGTCGCGCTTTGCGGCGCGGCGCGCGGCGCTCAAACCGTCGCGTTCAATGGCGGAAGGGGCATGTCGGTTTGGAATCCGACGCGAGCGAGTGGCGTCATGCCGCGGAATCGCCCCCCAAGGCGGGCTCCGTCGATCGCACCACAAGTCCTAAACAGGATTGGTTTATCGAAACTTAATAGTTCTAACGATTGTCGTAACCGCGCTTAAATTTACGCCTGAAACGTGTTTGACCCGCGCCAGCCGCGGGCGGGGACAGAAGCGCCGCCAGACGGCGCCTCAGCTAAGACCTTCCAGTTCGCCGATCATCCGTTCGATCAGCGACAGCCCGATGTCCCAGAAGGCGGGATCGCGCGCGTCGAGGCCGAAGGGCGCAAGCAACTCGCCGTGCGGCTTGGAGCCGCCGGCGGCGAGCATCGCCAGATAGCGCTCCGCGAAGCCGGCCGGCGCGCGCTCGTAAAGGCCATAGAGCGAGTTCACCAGGCAATCGCCGAAGGCGTAGGCGTAGACGTAGAACGGCGAATGAATGAAGTGGCCGATATAGGCCCAGAAGGTCTCATAGCCGGGACCGAGCCTGATCGCCGGGCCAAGGCTCTCCCCCTGCACGCTCATCCAGATGGCGCCGATCGCTTCCGGCGTCAGCTCGCCGCCGCGCCGCGCGAGATGGAGTCGCCGTTCGAACGTGTAGAAGGCGATCTGGCGCACGACGGTGTTGAGCATGTCCTCGACCTTCGCGGCGAGCAACGCGCGCCGCATCGCCGGATCGTCGGCTGCGGCGAGCAGCGCGCGGAAGGTCAGCATCTCGCCGAACACCGAGGCGGTTTCGGCGAGCGTCAGCGGCGTCGGCGCCATCAAGGCGCCGTTGGGCGCGGCGAGCACCTGGTGGACGCCATGGCCCAGTTCATGCGCCAGCGTCATGACGTCGCGCGGCTTGCCGAGATAATTGCCCAGCACGTAGGGATGCGCCGACGGCGTCGTCGGATGGGCGAAGGCGCCCGGCGCCTTGCCGGGCCGCGGCGGCGCGTCGATCCAGCCTTCGTCAAAGAAGCGCCGCGCGACATCGGCCATCCGCGGCGAAAAGCCGCGATAAGCGTCGAGCACCGTGTCGCGCGCCGCGCTCCAGGCGAAAACACGGCTCGGCGCGTCGGGCAGCGGCGCGTTGCGGTCCCAATGCTCGAGTTGCGGCTTGCCGAACCACCGCGCCTTGAGCGCGTAGTAGCGATGCGAAAGGCGCGGATAGGCGTTGGCGACCGCCGCCGCCAGCGCATCGACCACCTCGCGCTCGACGCGGTTGGCGAGGTGGCGCGAATCGGCGACGTCGGCGAATTTGCGCCAGCGGTCTGAGATCTCCTTGTCCTTGATCAGCGCATTCATGATCAAGGTGAACAGCCTGACGTTGGCGCCGAGCGTCTTGGCCAGCGCCGTCGCCGCCGCTTCGCGCACGTGACTGTCAGCGTCCTGCAGCTTGCCGAGCAGCGGCTCGAGCGTCAGCTCCTCGCCCTGGAAGGAAAACCGCAACGAGGCGATCGTCTCGTCGAACAGCCGATTCCATGCGGCGGCGCCCGGCATCGACTTTTCGAGGAACAATTGCTCGAGCTCGTCGCTGAGCTGGTGCGGCCGCTCCTTGCGAATGTCGACCAGCCACGGACGATAATGGGCGAGCGGCGAATCTTGCGTCGCCGCGTCGAGGCGCGCGTCGTCGAGCCGATTGAGCTCGAGCTCGAAGAACAGCAGCTCGCCGGCAAGCTCGGTCACCTTCTCCTGCGCGTCGCCGAAAAACTTGGCGCGCGCCGAATCGCTGGTGTCGCCGGTGTAAAGCAGCGAAGCGTAGGACATGATCCGACCCATCAAGTCCTGCAGCTCTTCATAAGCGCGGATCGACTCGAACAGGCGCCGCCCCGCCTCTGCGCCCTGCGCGAGTTCGGCGAGTTTGCCCTGATAGGTCGCGGCGAAGCGCCGCGATTCCGCCGCGGCTCGCGCGAGATCGGCGGCGAAACGCGGCGAATCCATGCCCTCGTAGAGGTCGTCGAGACGCCATTGGGGCAGCGGACCAAGCTCGACCGCGGCCGGCGCCGCAGGCGAAGCCGCGCTCGAAGCGCGCGCCGCCTGCACGCCGACGCCGCCCCCCAATGCGCCAGCGAAGGAAACGCGTCCGCGGTCAGTCATTCCATCGGCCTCATCGAAAAGGGGAACCCCGGCACTATCGCCGAATGATGGCGCGCCTTCAATCGTATCCCAAAGGTCGCGTCAAATTGGGACGCCATTAACATGACATTTACCGCGATGGCCGAGTGTCGTCCCGCGAGCGGCCGTAGGCGCCGCGCCGGTGGAAAGTTCATGGCCGCCCTGATTCTCGTAGTCGACGACGATCCGATCCAGCGCCGACTGCTCGAGGCGATGACGCGACGCTTCGGTTATGAGGTCGAAACCGTCGAAACCGGCGAAGCGGGGCTGGCGCGGCTCGAGGCGTCTGATCGGCCGCCGGTCGATCTGATCGTGCTCGATCTGGTCATGCCCGATCTCGACGGGATGGGGGTGCTCACCCGCATGCGCCAGCACGGCATCGCCATTCCCGCCATCGTCCAGACCGCCCACGGCTCGATCGAGGCGGTGATCTCGGCGATGCGCGCCGGCGCCTATGACTTCGTCGTCAAGCCGGTCGGGGCCGAGCGGCTGCAGGTGTCGATCAAGAACGCGCTGCGCGTCGACGCGCTCGAGGACGAGCTGAGGCGCGCGACCCGCCGCCGCGACGGCGAGCTGACGTTTCGTGACGTGGTGACCAAGGTCGAAGGCATGGCGCGCACCATTCGCCTCGCCGAGCGGGCCGCCAAGTCGAACATTCCGGTGCTGATCGAAGGCGAGTCGGGCGTCGGCAAGGAGCTGATGGCGCGCGCCATCCAGGGCGCCTCCGATCGCCGCGGCAAGCCGTTCGTCACCGTCAATTGCGGCGCGCTGCCGGAAAACCTGGTCGAATCGATCCTGTTCGGCCACGAGAAGGGGGCCTTCACCGGCGCGACCGAAAGGCACGTCGGCAAGTTCGTCGAAGCGCACGGCGGCACGCTGTTCCTCGACGAAATCGGCGAACTGCCGATGGAAGCGCAGGTGAAGCTGCTGCGCGCGCTGCAGGACGGCGAGATCGACCCGGTCGGCGCGCGCCGGCCGATCAAAGTCGACTTCCGGCTGATTTCGGCGACCAACCAAAACCTGATCGAGCTGGTCAAGCGCGGCCTGTTCCGCGAGGACCTGTTCTACCGGCTCAACGTGTTTCCAATCTCGATTCCGCCGCTGCGCGCGCGCGCCGCCGACGTGCCCGATCTCGCGCGCCGCTTCCTCGCCCGCTTCTGCGCCGAGGAGGGCAAGCGCATCCGCGGCCTCGCCAACGAAGCCTCGGCGCTGCTGGCGGCCTACGACTGGCCCGGCAACGTGCGCCAGCTTGAGAACGCGATGTTTCGAGCCGTCGTCCTGGCCGACGGCGACGAACTCACGGTCGCCGAATTTCCGCAGATCGCCGCCCAGGTCGAAGGCTACGAGGTGCGCGTGCCGCCGGCGCCGCCGCCCCTGGCCGACGTCGCGCCGGCCTCGCCCGGCGACGCGAACCGTTTCGAGGCGCGCAACCCGCACCTGATGCGGCTGATCGACGACAGCGGCGACGTGCGCAGGATCGAAGACATCGAAGCCGAAGCGATCCGCTTCGCTTTCGCCCATTATCGCGGGCAAATGTCGCAAATGGCCCGCAAGCTCGGCATCGGACGCTCGACCCTTTATCGCAAGATGAAGGAACTCGGCGTCGAGACCGACGTGCTCGGCGAGGCCGCCGCCTAACCGGCGGGCGACCGGCGGGCGAAAGCGAATGCGCCCGAAGGGACTTCCAGGCGCTTGGGCAGACCGCTAAGACTCGATGAGAATCGCCGACGGGACGGCGGGGGAGAACGACGATGGGCGTGACGAGCGACTCGATCCGGGCCGGCGCCTTGGCGCTTGTCGCCTTGGCTTGGCTCGGCGGACCCGCCGCCGCCGAAGCGACGGCCTCCGCGCCGAACGCCGACACGGCAAGCGCGCCGCCGACCGTGACCGCGCCCCCTGACGCGGTTCCCGCCGCCGCCCCGGCCCCCACGCCAGCGGCGACGCCGCAGGACGCCGCCGCGCCCGCCGTCGACCCGCAGACAGCCG
>Ga0181537_10004695_pt1 | contig 11276 bp, 6 predicted proteins | sample PEATcosm2014_Bin_39_FD_119765 | JGI IMG/M metagenome (GOLD analysis project Ga0181537, IMG submission 119765) | Peatland microbial communities from MTU Mesocosm Facility, Houghton, MI, USA - PEATcosm2014_Bin23_10_metaG | ecosystem: Environmental > Terrestrial > Soil > Wetlands > Peat | place... | reverse complement strand
TGTCCGCCGCGCGCGAAGTGGCGCTGACCAAGCCGATCATCGTCATCAAGCCCGGGCGCACCGCCGCCGCAGCCAAGGCCGCCGCGTCGCACACCGGCTCGCTCACGGGCAGCGACGAGGTGTTGCAGGCGGCGTTCCAGCGCGTCGGCGTTTTGCGCGTGGACACGATTTCTGAATTGTTCGACATGGCGGAAGTTTTGTCCAAGCAGCCGCGCCCGAAAGGTCCGCGCCTGACGATTGTGACGAACGCCGGCGGGCCGAGCGTCATCGCCACGGACATGCTCATCACCAGCGGCGGGCAGCTCGCCGAGCTGAAGCCGGAGACGATGGCAGCGTTCAATAAAATTTTGCCGTCCACGTGGAGCCACAACAATCCGGTGGACATCATCGGCGACGCGAAGCCGGAGCTTTACGCCAAGGCCGTGGACATCGCGGCCAAGGATGAGAACACCGACGGGCTGCTGGTCATTCTCACGCCGCAGGCGATGACCGACCCGACGGCGACGGCCGAATGTTTGAAGCCGTTTGCCAGCATCACAGGCAAGCCGATCCTCGCGAGTTGGATGGGCGCAGGACAGGTGGAAAAAGGCGAGGACATTCTCAACGTCGCAAACATTCCGACGTTCAAATATCCCGACCGCGCGGCCAAGGCATTTTATTACATGTGGCATTACAGCGAAAATCTGCGGGCGCTTTATGAAACGCCCACCGCGCCCGTGCAAAACGGCCACGGCTACGTTGACCGCGAGCTGGCGGAGAAAATCATTTCCGACGTGCGCAAAACCGGCCGCATGATCCTGACGGAATTTGAATCCAAACAATTGCTCGCGGCCTACGGCATACCGACCGTTGAGACGCAGATCGCCCTGACCGAACAAGACGCGGTGCGGGCGGCGGCGCACTTCGGCTTTCCCGTCGTCCTCAAATTGCATTCCGAAACCATCACGCACAAGACCGACGTCGGCGGCGTGCATTTGAACCTGCGGACGGCCTCGGCGGTTCGCCAGGCGTGGAAGGCCATTGAAGCTTCCGTCACCAAAAAGGCGGGACGTGAACATTTCCTGGGCGTCAGCGTGCAAAAAATGATCAAGCTCGAAGGCTATGAATTGATCTTCGGCAGCAGCGTGGATCCGCAATTCGGCCCGGTTCTGCTCTTCGGCTACGGGGGCCAGCTTGTGGAAGTTTTCAAGGACCGTGCGCTCGGCCTGCCGCCGCTCAACGCCACGCTCGCGCGCCGCATGATGGAACGCACGAAAATTTTCACCGCGCTCAAGGGCGTGCGCGGGCGCAAGTCCGCCAACATCGCGGAACTCGAACAGTTGCTCGTCCGCTTCAGCCAGCTCGTCGTCGAGCAGCCATGGATCGCCGAGATGGACATCAATCCGCTGCTCGTTTCCGCGGAGCGGATTTATGCGCTCGACGCCCGCGTCGTGCTGCACGATCCAAAGACGCCGGAAGACCAGTTGCCACGGCCCGCCATCCGGCCCTATCCGATCCAATACGCCACGCCCTGGAAATTGAAAAACAAGAAGCAGATTGTCATCCGGCCCATCCGGCCCGAAGACGAGCCGGCGATTGTGAAATTTCATGAGACGCTGTCCGAGGAAAGCGTTTATCACCGCTATTTTTCAGGCCTGAAATTGTCCCAGCGCATCGCCCACGAGCGTCTCACGCGGATCTGTTTCAACGATTATGACCGCGAAATAGCATTGGTGGCCGAGTTGAAGCCGGCTCAAGCCGATGACGAGAAAAAAATCATCGCCGTCGGGCGCTTGAGCAAATTGACCGGGACCAACGAGGGTGAATTCGCCCTGCTCATCAGCGACGAATGGCACGGCCAGGGCTTGGGCACCGAGCTGCTCCGCCGACTCGTCGAAATCGGGCGTATTGAAAAACTTGCGAAGATTTCCGGGCAGGTGCTGGCCGAGAACCACGCCATGCACCACATCTGTGGCAACGCTGGATTCAAGGTCGTTCACGACAAGGACGGCAATCTATACACCGCCAGCTTCACCTATTGACACCTGTTGATTTTGGCGGATGGTTTGTTGTCCGCAAAGAATGAAAGCGGCTCCCGGAAACGGAAGCCGCTTTTCATTTTCGCGCAGCAAAGCGTGGGCTTTTAATTTGAAACAATGGGGATTAATTCACGCTGAAATCGGCCGGCTGAATTTGCTGGATTAATTCCGGGATGATTTCATATTTCAAAATTTATGAGTGACAGAATATTAATTTCCCGCGCGCCCGCACCATGAAGCGTTGGATCGCAAAACGAAAATTTTTGGCTGTCGCTTGTGTCGTCGCGGCTGCGATGGTGGCGGTATTGATGTGGCTTGCGGCGCCGGTCCGCATTCACTGGCCGGACCGCCGACCAGTCGGAATATTGTTTCTTGCATCGAACTATCATTCCTCTCCGACGAACCCGCGAGGCTGGTTCAATGATCCGGGCCTGGATGTCACCGGGCCGGACGGCCTGCAAAATTTTCGGAAAGCGCTGCTGGATTACACCGACCGCAGCATCGCCATCCTGAAGCGGACGGGCGCGCAGGGCGCGATTGTCTGGGATTTAGAAGGTGAAGAATTTCCGCACAAAACCACATACATTGGTGATCCGCGCTTGCTGGACCGGCTGGCACCTGAAATGGCGGCGGTGGCGGATGAATTTTTCGGACGCCTGCGGAACGCCGGATTTCGCGTCGGATTGACGGTCCGCCCGCAACAATTAATTTTTGACGACCACAGGCAGCCCCGGCAAGCGCAGGTGCTTGACATCCAGAAGCTCCTGCTCGAAAAAATTGATTATGCCCGGACGCGTTGGGGCGCGACGATGTTCTATGTGGATTCAAACGGCGGGATCCGGCGCCCCGACGAGTTGTGGCAGTTGCGCAGCCTCGCAAAGCTGCGGCCCGACATCCTCCTGATTCCCGAACATCATTACCTGCCATACTTGGCGTTCAGCGCGCCGTATTTGGCCGTGCGGAAGGACGGCGCGCCTGCAGCTTCGGGCTGGGCGCGGAAACTTTTCCCGGAATCATTTCAAGCGGTCAACATGAGCGACGGTTCCAATGATCGGGACGAGATTGCCGCGCTGCGACGGCAGGGCAACGTCCTGCTGTTTCGTGCATGGTTCTGGAACCCGGAATGCCAGATGCTGGAAAGTTTCGCGCATGAGCAGTCCGCGACCAACATTGTGGAAAAATAAAAACAGAAGCGCATTCAGCATGGCGGAATTTTTTTGCCGCTGCTGCAGCGAATTCAGTTTGCAGTCTCGTTAAGGTTCCGAAAACAATTCAGGCCGGTCAAAAGACCGGCCTGAAACATTTGCAAATTGGAATTTGATTTCGAACCCGCGCGCTGAATTACAATCCCGCTTTGGCCTGGTTGAAAAGAGCCTGCTCTTCGGGCAGCAAAAGCCCGCGCGAGGACCGGTCTAAATATAATTTTGCCTGCGCGTTGTTGCCATTGGCCTTCAAAATAAGGCCGTAATAACCGTCCACCGAAGGGTCTTGAAGGTCCTTTGAACTCAATTGCTGCATGACCTTGAGCGCGTCAGGATATTTTTGTTGAAGATATAACGAAAAGGCATACGTGGAGGCGAAGGATGAATTTGAAGGATCCTTTTCATAGACTTCCCGTGCCAGGTCGTAGGGATCAAGCTCCTGCTCGCCCAAAAGCATGGCGGTCATTGCCAGATCGTTTTTGGTGTCCAAGTCGTCCGGATTCCGTTTGAACATGATGTCGAACAGCTCCATCAACGAACGGGTGCGCTGCCCGCGCATCAAATGCTCGGACAAGGTGGCGGTCGCCCATTTCTGCTCGGGATATTTTTCCACAACTGTCCATAAAATTTGTTCGGCCTCGGTGTTCCATCGCCATTGCGCCGCCAGCCGGAAAAGCGCGATCGTGGTGCCTTTGGAGTCGCTGGCGGATTTCAGCGCCACGCCCCACTCGGCGGCCGAGGTTTCCGTCAGCCCCTGCTCGCGAAGGGCGCGGGCGAGGAATGCATGACGCATGAATTCCAGTTCATTCCAATTTTGTTGCTGCAACGAGGACTGCAATGCGGTCCAGTCGCCCAGTCCCAACTGGCATTGCGCGATCAGCAAGCAAGCCGGCTGGTTTGTCCGGGTCTCGGTTGGCAGGCTTTGCAACCAGGCCAGCGTGTAATTGGTTGAAATCTGTCTCATTTGCCAGAGGGCCAGGTCGAAAATGGTTGCAGAATTGGTTGACGCTTCGCGCTGATACAGGGCGAGCGTCGGCCGGAATTGATCGCTGTTGTTTTTCAGCAGCACATAAAGCAGCAGCAGCTTATCGTCGAAAACGGAATTAGGCTGGCTGACCAGCTCTTTTGAAAGAGCCAGCGCCGTGGCGGTGTTGTTGAAGCGCATCGCGTCATTGATGAGTTCCCGGCGGGCCTGGCTGGCAAGGGCGGCGTTGGTCGTGGTCATAATCACCCTTTGCAGTGCGATGCGCGCCTCGGCCATGTCGAGGGCGTTGGATCTGTGAAGACGCACCACCGCCAGGTTCATCTGTGGAACCGGATTGGATGGATCAAGCCGGATTGCCTCGCTGAAGTGCGCCTCGGCATCATCAAGCTGTCCTTCCACCAGGGAAACGTTGCCGGCGATATAATTATACGCGGCGGTGTTTTTATCGGCGCCGGTTACGCCCGTCAGGGTGTTTGAGGCCAGCGTATAATCCTGAAAAATAATTGCCGCCTGCACCAGCGCCAGACGGTCTTGAAAAGATTTTGGATTGATATCCAGTGCGCGCTGGCGCCACACCAGCGCGCGCTGATCGCGCACTGCCTCGGTCAAGCCCGCGATCATCCGGCAGGCTTCAATGTTCCGGGGATTCGCATGAAGCACTGTTTGGAGCGCGATGATTGTGTTGCGCGCGTCTCCCTTGGTAAAATATTCCCTGGCCATGGCCATCCCGTGGCTTTGCTTCCAAACCTCGTAGCCGCGCCAGGCCGAATAGCCCAGCAGCAGCAGGCCCACGCAGCACGAAAGAACGACGATTGTTTTACGCATACTTTTTTCGGTGAATTATTTTCAAAAAATGTTTTCGCAGCCTGCTGTCGCCGGCAAAATCACTTCATGCTCCTCGGGCTGCCACTCGCTCAACTTGATTCCGCTTCGGGCCGCGATTTCCCGGATGGCGTCCCGGCTTTCCGGCTGCAAGTTCGAGACGATGATGACGCGGCTGACTTTCTGCCGCTCGATCAGCAGCGGGAGTTCCTTGAGACCGCCCAGCACCAGAAATCCATAAACCCACTGGAAATGCAACCCCTTTTCATCATCAACAAATCCAAGTATCTGGCGCCCGTCCGATTTTCTGGAAATCGTCATCGCGCGATCCTTCAAAAACAACTGCGCGCGAACCCCCGCGCCGTAGAGCACCACCCGTTCCGGTTCGCCGGTCGTGTCGCCCTGACGCTTCAGCCATAATACCAGTTCTTCGATGCAGCGGTCAATTAATCGGGATGTCACGATGACCGGATGGCTTATGCCCGCGACCAAAACCGCGCGCCGAAGCCAAGTTGAACCCGATTCCGGGTCAATGATCAAAGCCAGGCCCAGGCTGAAAATAATTCCCGTCTGCAACCAGAATAATACCATCAATACATCCCGCAGCCGCGCCCGCGGCCAATAAGTCACATAAGTTCGCGAAAGCGCCAGCAGCGAGAAAGTGGGCGTCACCCAGATCGGCAGATCCACAAACCAAGTGTGCCAGAAATCCACCCGCTGCTCCTCGACAACCCACATGATTAAAGCCAGAGAACCCGCCAGCCAGATCATGTCCCATGCCGGGTAGGCCAGCGCCTTGAACGTCGAATGCGTGGGACGGCGCAAGCCTGTCAATATCGCGCTGCCGGTCTCGCGCAATTCAATCACCGCAAGCTGCCGCATCAGCACATACACGCCGGCGAGCAGCGCGATCAAAAAAATTCCCGCCGCGTGCGACTGAAAAAGCATGATGGCCAGCCCAAAGATCACCAGGCCGCCGTTGAGCATATACAGAAACGTCGCCACACGTTTGGTGCTCAAACCGGACTGGCTCAGGCGATGGTGCAGATGCTCCACGTCCGGCTGCATGATGCCGCGCCTGGTTCCGCCACTTTTACTGCTCACCCATGAACGCACCGAACGACGCCAGATCGCCAGCAGCGCGTCATAAATCGGCACGCCCAAGACCATGATGGGAATTGCCATGGAAATCAGAAATGTATTCTTGTTAAATGTTTGCAACGAAACCACGCCCAGCGTGAATCCCAGGAACATGCTGCCGGTGTCGCCCAGAAAAATGCTGGCCGGATTAAAATTATACCGCAAAAAACCGAGGCACGCGCCTATGAAGCCGAACAGCAGCAGCACCTCTCCGGGAATTTGCTGCATCAACAAAATGCCGCACAGACCCACGGCGGAGATGATCGCCAGGCCGGACGCAAGCCCGTCCAGCCCGTCAATCAGATTGAAAGCATTGATGATTGCGACCAGCCAGATTACGACGAGCGCGCAATCCACCGGCGCAGGAAGATTGTAACCCAGCAGCAGTCCGAACCGGGTTCCTGAAAACCACATTATCAGCGCGGCGGCAACCTGTCCGCCGAGCTTGATCAACGGCCTCATCCCGCGAACGTCATCAATCACCCCGACCACCAGCAGGACAAGCGACGCCAGGGCAAATTTCTGCCACCACATCAAATCCAGCGCACCCGCCAGCTTGGGTCCGGGAAACAAAACCGCCACCAGACACGCCGCGTGAACTCCCAAAACCACCGCCACGCCGCCGCCACGCGCGGTCAGGCGCTTATGCGGACGCCGTGCGTCGGGCAGGTCAACGACGCCAAACCGGATGGCCATGCTCCGCACAACCGGCGTGAGCAAATACGTCACGATCAGGCCGGTCAGAAAAACCACGATGTATTTGTCCAAATCACCAAACATGGGAAAAGCGTGTGTTCAAAAAATTGATCCGGTCATCGCGTCACATTTTGCGGCCCAGCGATTCAATCAGCCCAGCCAAACGCAGCAACAACGCCGCCTGCGAAAAATCAGTTTCAACCACGTCCGGCGTCCGGCGTTCATGGCCGGCGCTTTTCCGGCGTAATTCCGGAATCTGTTTTACCAGTTCGCCGGCTTCGCCATGCCTGACGCCAATCCACGGATGGCGCGGCTTCGATCCCGCGAGAATTTCTGTGACATGGCTCGGCTCCGGCCCGATGTAAATCACCGGCGCTCCCACAGTCAGGATGTTATAAATTTTGCTCGGATGCACCAGCCCCAACATGGCGTCGCCCATCACGACCACCTGCGCGTCCGCCGCCGACAGCGAGGCGGACAATTTGTCCAGCGGTTGATACGGCAGACAGAGAACTTGGGGATTTTTCCCCGTCCATTTTTTCACGCGCGAAAATTCGCTCCCGCCGCCGATGAAACAAAACACGATGTCTGTTTCCGCGCGCAGCAGTTCCGCCGCCTGCATCAACGTGTCCAGCGGATGCACCGGGCTGTGATTGCCGGAATACATCACGACGAATTTGCCCCCAAGCCCGTGCGCCGCGCGAAATTCTTCCCGTCCTGTCGCGTCAAATCTCACCTGCTTGTCGAGCGACCACGGTGAAATCACCGCGATCTTTTCGGCGGCGACACCCTTCGCCACGATGCGGTCGCGCATGAACCGGTCGAGTGCGATGATTTTGTCAGCGCGGCGCAGGCTGAACTTGGAAAGGCGTTCCAAAAATTTTGCCGTGAACGAATCCGCCCGCAGCCAGCCAGCGGCGATGGCTTCGTCCGGGTTGAAATCCATGACCCAGTAACAAAAACGCGCCTGCCATAATTTCGCCCGCCACGCGCCAAGAAAAGAAATCAGCGGCGGCGTGGTCAAGGCGACGACCACGTCCTGCCGGGGCAGGAACAGCAGCCGGACGCAACTGAAAAAAAGGAAGCTGGCAAAATCCGCCGCGCGCTTCCATTTGGCGCCTTTGCCGAAGCGCGTGGAAAAAATGCGGAGAATTTTCACGCCGCGCCAGGTTTCACGCGCGGGGAAAATGGTTTCCGGATGCTCGTATGCCCGCCGGCCGCTGACCACGGTGACCTCGTGGCCTTGCTCCGCCAGCGCCGCCGCCAAATCACTCAAGTATTGGGCGGTGGCCACGACATCGGGATAAAAAACCTGGTTGAGCAGGAGGATTTTCATTCAAGCGAAGGAATTTTCCGTCCGCATCAATTATTCTCCACCTTGATCATTCCAGTCAGTTCACGCAGCAATGACTGCTTGGCCTGTTCCTGGTCGTCATAGCCGGTGATGATGATTTCCAAAACTTTCTGTCCTTTGTTGCCCCTGCCGGCCCAGATGCCGCGGATGAGATTGTATCGCGAGGATTCATCCGCCGTATAAGTGTCCTTGCCCATGCCCGCCTGCCAATGGCATTGATAGACTTGCAGCGGGCCGCTGGAGCTGTCAAAAACATAGTGGCGCATCGGAAGGTCAATTCCGTTCACGTTGAGCACCATCAGCTCCGGCCCGGAGATCATCTTGAATCCGCTCGCCGTGATGCAAATATCCGGCGTGTGCCGTTTGGCGAGATAGCCCGCGACGCGTCCGGGCAGCCAGTTGTAATAAAAAGCCTGCCAAATCGTGCCGTCGGTTTCCTTCCATTGACCTTGTTCCCCCTGGTCGAAACGAAGCAGCTCATGCTCCTCCACGGTCAGCGGCACATCTTTATAAGTGGGATTTTTCTTCGGAAAATTCACGGTCCATGCGGGGCCGGGCTTCAAATGTGATTCGCGAATTTGATACCAAAGCCCCACCGCGCTTTCGACCGCCGCAAGCCAGACGATCAAAATGATGCCGAGCAGATTTATCCCCCGCCGGATTTTGCCGCCGTTGATATTATCCACCGGGTGAACTTCCGGCATCGTCTTTTTCTCATTTGCCGGAACATTCCAACGGTTCAACAACCAGCCCGCGCCCCACAGCATGGCGGTGCAAATTAGCAAAATTGTCATGCCCGCCTCGTCATGATATTCGGCGATGGCGGCGATGCCTTTTTTCGCCGCGATCCAAGTCAGAAGCGATGTTCGGCAGACGTTCAACATCATCGCCAGGACAAAGCTGATTGGAATCAACAACAATCGCCGCCGCCAGCCGAAAAGATAAAATTCACCCAGAAAAAGCGAAATCATCAGGCTGGATTGCAGGGATCGGATGCCACTGCAGGCGTCATTGATGCCGACCATGCCGGTGCTGACTTCAATCAGGTTGCCATGCTGGATCGCTGGCACGTCCAAAATTCCCATCACATTCACGACCATCGCGGCGTTGACGCGGCTCAATCCCTGGATGATTGGATGCTCAAAAAGCGTTGGCCAGGGAATTGCCACCAAAAAGAAAGTCACGGGGAATGCGGCCTGCTTCAACCAGCTTTTTCCTCCGGCGAGGTAGATTGCGTAGAGAGTCAGCCCGATTGTTTGGATGCCCAGCGACCATTGAATGGGCCGCCATTCCGGCGTCGCCTCTTCGACCAATCGCGTGGGCAAATAAAGGAATGCGAAAAAGCCGCAGAGCAAGATTGCCGGCCACGGATTTCCGGCCATCGAAGCGCACGGCCAGCCGGCGTGTTGCCAGCGGCGCAGCAGCAATCCGATTGCCAGCAGCGGCACGACCAATCCGTAGCTATACTGCGGATCCGTCGTCCATTCGAAACGGAGATTGTTGATCAGATGAAACCAAAGATAGCCCAGCGGCAACGCCAGAAGCGTCCAGTTCAGGAGAGCAAGATTTTTGCCGCAAGCCGGCTGTCCCGGCAAGCTGATGGGTGCCGCGCCGGAGGATTCTTCAGGAGTGGACATGTTTGATTTTGATTTAGAAATGTGTGTCAGGAAATGACGCGCTGCTTTTCGAGCGCGGCCGGATTTCCCCGGTAAATTCCATTTGCGGCCAGATTTTTTGTTGCCACGGAACCGACCGTCAAAACTGAATGCGCTCCAATTGTCACGCCCGGCCCGACCCAGCAACCGGCACCGACCCAGACGCCGTCCTCCAGCTTTATCGGCCGCGTGATCAAGTCGAACGTTGCGCGCTTGTAATCATGGCTGCCCGTGCAAATAACGGCGCGCTGCGAAATGCAGACGTTGCTGCCGATGACTACGCTCTCCAGATTCAACAGCCAGCATTCTTCGCCCAGCCAAACATGATCACCGACCGTCAGCTTCCACGGAAAAGTAATTTTGACCTGCGGCTTGATGGTGACGTTTTTTCCGATGCTTGCCCCGAACGCGCGCAGGAGCGCACATTTCAGCGCGGAAAAACCGAATGGACACAGCCGGAACAAAACCAGGCTGACCGCCAGCCAAAGGCCTTCTTTCAACACGCCGGCACCACGGTCAAATTGTCCGAGATTGTAACGCGACAAATCCACCGGCAACGAAAGGCTTTCCGGTTCTGGATCGGATTGGCCGGTGCCCGTCTGGGATTGTAGTTCGTTCATGTGCGTCAATTCCTCGCATTGAGTCTATGCGCAATTAATTTTGGCGTCACGTTGCAAATCTTCCGCCCACGCATTGTCTTTGAAGTTTCACTTGCGTTGACTTGCCGGCTCACCAACCATGTGGCCGACATTATGGCCAAACGCGCGCTCATCACCGGCATCACGGGTCAAGACGGTTCTTATCTGACCGAACTGCTCTTGTCCAAAGATTACGAAGTCCACGGCATCATCCGCCGCGCCAGCACGTTCAACACCTCGCGGCTCGAACACATTTATGCCGACCCGCATCAGAAATCGAAATTAAAACTTCACTACGGCGACTTGAGCGACGCAAGCGCGCTGTCGCGTCTCATCGGAAAAATTGCGCCGGACGAAATCTACAATCTCGCCGCGCAAAGCCATGTGCGCGTGAGCTTCGACAGCCCGGAATACACCACGGACATCACGGCCACCGGCGCGGTGCGGCTGCTCGAGGCCATCCGCGAGACCGGCATCAAGACGAAATTTTACCAGGCGTCGTCGAGCGAGATGTTCGGCATGGTGCAGCATATTCCGCAGAACGAGAAGACGCCGTTTTATCCGCGCAGTCCGTATGGCTGCGCGAAGGTTTATGCGCACTGGATCACGGTGAATTACCGCGAGTCGTATGATTTGTTCGCGTGCAGCGGCATTCTTTTCAATCACGAATCTCCGCGCCGCGGCGAAACTTTTGTCACGCGCAAAATCACCCGCGCCGTGGCGCACATTTACGCCGGCCTTCAAAAAAAACTTTACCTCGGCAATC
>Ga0181537_10004694_pt1 | contig 11282 bp, 6 predicted proteins | sample PEATcosm2014_Bin_39_FD_119765 | JGI IMG/M metagenome (GOLD analysis project Ga0181537, IMG submission 119765) | Peatland microbial communities from MTU Mesocosm Facility, Houghton, MI, USA - PEATcosm2014_Bin23_10_metaG | ecosystem: Environmental > Terrestrial > Soil > Wetlands > Peat | place... | reverse complement strand
TGGCCTCCACGGCAATGGCGTAGAGCTGCCGGATGATCGCAGGCCGTTCGAGGCAATCAGTCAGGATGTGCTGCCGATACAGGATCGTCTCCGGTTCCTGCAGACTTGTCAGAATCGCAGCCTTGGCCGACTGTAGTAGAACTTTGTCCGCTCCAGCCATCGCGTCGAACAGGAAATCCAGCTCCAGATCCTGCGTCAGTGCCGCTGCGTGTGCCGGCAGAGCGCCTTTCAGGTCGAAATCCCGATCTCGATACATCAAATGAGCCTTCACGAGCCGAGACGCTCCTTGATGTCCTGGTAGGTTAGCCGGTACTTCTTGGCGATCGCCAACGCATAGGCAAGCCCGTCGGCAGGCTGTCGGACGATTTTGAATGTCCGCAGCGCCGAATCCCTCGGGTCTACCATACTGACCATACTGACCGTGAACTCGCTCAATGATGCCAATTCATCGAGGAACGTCACGAACACGCACAGCATGCCGCGCTGCATGATTTGGCGCATAATCTCCCTGCCGAGTACCAAGGCGTCACTGAGCGTAGTGGAGCTGAGGCTTTCGTTCATGATCAGGATGCTGTTGGACGTTGCGTGTTCGAGGATGGCATGAATCCTGATCAAATCGTCCTCTAGCTTACCGCTTAGATTCTTGAGGTCTTCCTCTTTATCAAAGTGAGTAAACAGTCGGTCAAATAAGAACAGACTCGCTGTGCGACCCGGGACTGGACAACCCAGGCTCGCCAGGTAGTGGAGTTGCCCAAAGGTTCGAGCAAAGGTCGTTTTCCCTCCCTGATTCGCTCCCGATACGACCAATATGCGTTCCGGCTCCTGTAGGAAGAAATCGTTAGTCACTATGGACTTCTTTTCACCGATAAGTTTGTGGGCCAATGCAAGGTCGAAGACCTCTAGGCCATGGACATTCTTAGAGCGGTCGCTGACCGTGGGGTAGCAGAAGGGCAAGCCCATCGCCCGAAATCGCTTGATGTGGTCAATGCAGGCGATGTAAAACTGAACCTCTCGATCGAAAACCCGGACGGTAACATCCAGATACTCGCCATGCCGACCGCAGTACTGAGCCAACGAAGAGAAGACATCGGGATACAGTAACGCAACGCGATCCAATATCGCGGCTTCTATCTGATTCATTTCCGGTCCAGATGAGAACTCGAACCTGTACTCCTGTATCGCGCCTTGTTTGAATTTCTCGAACGTCTGCAGCACATCCGCGCCGTAATCGACCAGGTCCTCGTACCGACTTACATGGATGCGCGGACCCTCGATGTAGAGGCAATATCTGACCGCTGAAAGGCTGGCCTTGAGCAGTTGCGTGGCGCGCAGCAGCGCCACAAACTCGTCTGACGTTGTATAAGAAGTCAAATATTCTTGGAAAGCGGCCAGGCCCCGCGACTGCGGAGCGGCGACGGTCAAATCACGGCTCAGGCCGGTGACAGCGTCGCAATAAATGTCCACCGCCTCGAGGAACCAACGTTGCTTCTGGTAGGTATAGCGGATCTTGTCTGCCAGACGTAGGTGATCGCGCATCGATCGCATGCTCTGGGCGAACGATCCGATGTGGCCCAACAAGGCCGGGCTATCGAGATCGCGAAATATGTCGTGGCGATAGTTGACGGTCTCGACATTGCCTAGCGTATTACAGAAGAAGGGCTGCAGGTTGTATTCCTCACGGCCGGCCGTGATGGCCGCAATGATCTGATCCAGATTAAGATCAGCGAAGACCCCGAGGTTTTCACGCCCATCGAGCACGCCTCCGGTATTGGGTCGATCTGACAGGATGCCGCGGAAGCCAGAGTACCGCGTCCCGCGCGCCGGTATCTCCGCTACCTCGCTGTCCCGATCGTGCGTGGGTACATTCACGTCGCGTAGTTTCTCAACGGCCGAAGATAGCGGCACCGTCCAGATCGGCTTCAATTTCGAGCAGGCGATTGTATTTCGCGATACGCTCGGAGCGGCACAGCGAGCCAGTTTTGATCTGCCCGCCGCCCATGGCCACGGCGAAGTCGGCGATGAAGGTATCCTCGGTCTCGCCCGAACGATGCGAGATGATGAAGCCCCAACCCGCGGTGCGGCAGAGGTGAATCGCATCGATGGTCTCGGTTACGGTACCGATCTGATTGAGCTTGATGAGTGCGGCGTTGCAGCTCCTCTCGCCAATGGCGCGCCGGATGTAAATCGGGTTGGTCACGAGCAGGTCATCACCAACGATCTGGATCCGGGAGCCCAAGGCGGCCGTCTGCGCGCGAAAGCCGTCCCAATCGCTCTCCGCCAGTCCGTCCTCGAGCGATACGATGGGATATCGATTGAGCCACTCGCCGTACAGCGCCGTCAATTCATCGGAAGTCTTGGCCCCTTGGCCACTGCGTGTAAGCTGGTATTTGCCGTTCTCGAAAAATGAGGTAGCCGCGGGATCCAAAGCGATGGCAATGTCGTCGCCCGGACGGTAATGGGCTCTCTCAATGGCGGTCACGATCAGCTCGCAGGCTTCCTCGTTGCTCTTGAGTTGCGGGGCAAAGCCACCCTCATCGCCGACCGCGGTGCTGTAACCGCGCTCGTGTAATAGGCTCTTGAGAGCCTGGAAGGTCTCGGCGCTGTAGCGCAGCGCCTCGCTGAAAGTCGATGCCCCTAACGGCACGATCATGAATTCCTGGAAGTCGAGACTGGAATCTGCGTGCTGGCCGCCGTTGATCACGTTCATCATTGGTACTGGCAGGTGCCGGGCTCCAACGCCGCCGAGATACGCGTACAGGGGCAGGCCACAGGCGGTCGCGGCAGCACGCGCCAACGCCTGCGATACGCCAAGGATCGCGTTGGCGCCCAGCCTGGATTTATTCGCGGTGCCGTCGAGATCGATCATCAGACGATCGAGCTGCGCTTGTTGCGTGGCATCCCGGCCCACAAGCTGCGCGGAGATGAGTTCGTTGACGTTGGAGACGGCTTGCCGCACACCCTTGCCGCCGTAGCGAGGTGCATCATCGCGCAACTCGATGGCTTCGTTCTGACCGGTGGAAGCTCCTGAGGGCACGGACGCCGTGCCGATAATACCCGTCTCCAAATGCACCGATGCGCGCAACGTTGGCGTGCCGCGCGAATCCAAAATCTCCATGGCGCGAATCATTCGAATGCGAGAGTTCATGCAGATGTCGTCCTTTCTGTCAGTCACGAAGATGTCCGCGCACCGCGAGCAGTTAAGCTTGCGGCGCGCGCTGGTCGGGCACCAGAGCGCGAGCATGGTCGGGCGGAGGGAAGCAGTTTGACGAATCTGCGCTACATCCGTCCGAGCAATCGGCGCGATCTGTAGGCATCATCAGCCCCGAGGGCGGTTGTTTTTGCAGCGGGGAGGAATGCCATCTCCCGTGCGGAGACTGTAGGCCAACTGGTCGCACCGGCGCAAGTCGCGACCACCGAGCGATGCGCGTCGACAGCAGAACCTTCGGGAGCGGGCCGTAGGCCAAGCCGTACCACAAGTGAGAGTGCGATGTTCGATGAGAATCACCAGCGGATTTTGATGAGCCGAATTCAAGGCCTGGATGATTTGCTCAGTGAGGCAATGGCGAATCTTTCGCCGACCGATGATGGACGGCTGTTCCAAGCCCATGTGGCCGATGCCACCCTCAATCAACGCCAGATACTGGCCGATTATGTGGCCCAGCTGTACTTTCTACTGCGGCGGTTTCTGCGCGCACAGGGACTAAGCGGTACCGGCGAGCCTGTCAGTGCGCTGTGGGCATTTCGCGTCGCCGTCAGTTTTGCCCGCACTGCGGCGACCGAGCTGGGGCCGCACTATTTGCGTGGCTACGGAAGCATCGATACGGAGGCCACCGAGGCTCTCGAACGCTTGGTGGCTGAGCTGATGGCGCTGCTGCGGCGCATGGCCGACTATCTGGACCGCGGCGAGGGCGGCGGACTGACGGCGCGCCTGCGCCAACTCGATGCAACACGCGATGAGGTCGCACTGCTGCTCGAGCTCGAGCGCATCATCACGGTGCATGGATTGGTAGAGCTGCGCGCCTCGTTGGAGCATCTCGCGGAGCGTGCCGCCGCCGCTCGCTTCGAAATTGCGGTCTTCGGGCGCGTCAACGCCGGCAAGTCCTCGCTGCTCAATTGGTGGCTGGAGCAGCCGTTGCTGCCCACAGGGGTCACCCCCGTGACTGCCGTGCCGACCCGTATTGTCCGCGGGAAGATCGCGCAGGCTCGTGTCACGCTGGCTTCGTCACCACCCACGGATATCCCCGTTGATGAACTCCCGGCGTATGTCTCGGAAGAAGGCAATGCAGCCAACCACAAGCACGTGATGGAGATCGAGATCCGGGTGCCGGCGGCACGCCTGATGGACGGCGTGTGCCTGGTCGATACGCCCGGGCTCGCCTCGCTTGCAAGCGCCGGAACAGCGCAGACCCTGGAGTACCTGCCGCGCTGTGATCTGGGTGTGTTTCTGTTCGAGGCAGGCGTCGTGGTCAGCCGCGAAGAACTGGATGTGGCGCGTGCCATGGTCGATAGCGGTAGCGAGCTTGTGATCGCGCTGAGCAAATCCGATCGACTATCGGGCACGGATCTGGCGCAAGCCCTGGCATACCTGGACGAGCAGTTGCGCAAGCAATTGCATCAGTCATTTACGGTGCAGCCGATCAGCACGCTGCCAACGCATATGACGCTGGTGGAGACGTGGTTCGAGCGCGAACTGGCGCCGCGCCTCGCCACCCACCGTGAGCGAGCCGCCGTCGCGCTCCGCCGTAAGATCGGCGTGTTGCGCGAGGTCGTCATCGCGCTCTTGCAGGGCCGCTTGATGTTAGCTGGGAAGGCGGCACATCGCACGGGCGAACACATGAGCCCGAATTTCGACATGTCCGAGCACATCCCGCAGACGCGTGCACAAATCGAGCACTTGCGCCGGGAATTGGCCTCGTTTGGGCTTGATATGCGGCGCCAGCGCGATCAGATTTTGGATGCTGCGACCGCTGCGCTGACACATGGCTGGATGACATCTCCAAGCGATACGGTAACTCTACGTGGGCAGGTGGAGGCAGCCATTGCAGCCTCGGCAGCAGCGGCTTGTGATGGAATTTCGGACCGACTCAGGGGTCTGCGCGGTCAATTGCAGCGGGCCCTGGACGAGGCGACAGGTCCGGGAACCGGTATCGAGCTGCCGTTACCCCGTGGCCGCCCGCTGCTCGATACTGCCGCAATCTCGCTGCAGACCATCTATGTGCGTCCCCGTGGGCTGTATGCTTTGCGGCCGCTATTACGCGCCAAGGCGCGCGGCCGCCTTGAACGATCGGCGCGGGCCAGCATCGAGCGGCAGCTGGCGGTGTACGGGGACGCACTGCGGCATTGGGGCACCAAATGTCTGGATGACATGGTATTGCAGTTTGATACCGCGCTGGCGCTTGGCGAAGGTACCGAGAGAATTATGGCGGCCACCGCAATGAGCGCAGAGGCCGCAAGTGCCCTGCGACATGATCTGGAAAGGCTGCAGCAGTGGCCGGAGCAGGGGCATATACGGCCACCATCCGCCCCAATCCCTCCCGGCATGGCGCCTATATGATCACGCCACCGCAGGTTCCGAAGCATCGGAGGTTCTACGTATCTCGTAGCTCTGGCACTGCATTACTCAGCGCGACCGTGACGGGAGAGCCGCGCGGCCGCCACCAACCGCCGAGCTTGCCACCATCGCTCCCATCGCGTTTGTCCTGTCGATGCAAACTCAAGCCAACGGGCCATACTGCCGGCCTTCGATCCGGCTCGCGATTGCAGCGCATAGAATGCGCACCGCGCTACCGCGAGGTCGGCGTCGGCTAGGAACTGAGCGAGCTGCCTCTCGTCTGGGGCACCGATTTGAGCTAACGCGCTGATCGCCGCCAAACGTAATCGCGAATCGCTAGCGCTAGACAGAGCCGCGAGCCACGCGGCAGCGGCCGGCAATCCCAGGCGGCCGGCCAGTACGGCCGCGTGCCTGCGTCGACGTTGCGAACCTTCATCCGTTGCATCCTGTGTCAGGATCTTTCCCAGCAGATCGACAATAGACGGGCCGACGTTCATCAGGGCCTCCATGATAGTCTGCACGCGTGCCCAGTCGGGGTCGTCTAATCCATCGAGTAGTAGTTCGATCGCGCGCCCCGGCACTTCGCTGCGACCGGCGGCCAGACCAAGCGCTGCTGCAATCCGAACTGACCGCTGTCTGTCGTCCAGCGCACGAATGAGCGAGTCTCTATCGCCCAACTCTCCCAATAGCGTCGTCGCGGCGATGCGACCGTCGATATGTGTCGGGGCTTCCATGCCATACACGAAGCTTGGCGTCGCCAGCGCCGCGCGCAGATCCGCGACGGCCGCCGGGCCGCATCGGCGCAGACTCTCCATGGCTGCATTGCGCGCCGCGTCCTCGTACAAACAATGCACCAGCAACGGAATGGCCCGCGCATCGCCGACCTGACCCAACGCGCGCGCGCACGCCGGATAGGGCCGCGCCCGCAGTGCGTCGAGAATCGCCTCGGTGACTGCAGGGCCTCCATATTCACTCAAGTGCTCCACGATACGGCTAATCACAACATCTTCGGCCTCATTACGGAGCGCATCGAGTTTACGGGCGATGCTGTCGCGCAATGCTCGTATCAGTGCAGCAATCGAGTTGTCGCCACCGATCGCGGCCAGAGCATCGACCGCCAAAGCGCGCGGATGGTAAAGCGATTGCGAAGCGCCCCGCAGAAAGACCTCGAGCGGCGCGATCGCAGTCTCGCCGAGTGAAATAATCTCGGCAAGCACGAGGGGTCCGGCATGCAAATCCTGCAAGCACGTAACCAGTCGCGTAGCCCGCGTTGCCACCGGTAGTGAGTGAACCGGGTCTTCCGCTGTCATTGCGCACACTCGCGTACTTGGGCCTCGATGTCAGAGATGTGTGCGATGGAGTTGCCAATGGCGGCTTCGCGGATCGATGTCTGCGCCTGACCTTGCGCGTACCGATCTATGCCACGCCCGATGGCTTCCTCAATGCGTCCGAGAGTGGTTTGCGTGCTGGCCAGCAGGCGGATGCGAAAGTCATCAATACTTCGACGGAGCCGATCGTCGATATCGCTGCGCAATCGGCCGGCATGTAGGTCAAGTAGATCTCTGGCGAGCATCTTTAGCCGTCGTAGAATCAACGGTCCACCGAGGAACCTGGGCAGGGAAAGCGCAGCCGCCGATGACAAGATACGCAGGCTCGTTGGCTCGCTCCAGAATTTGTAGTCGAAACTTGATTCGTAGCGCCACACCGAGGTCGTCGCAATAGGTTCGAGCGCTATGCCGAACAGTTCGCCGCAATGACGCAACAGCTCATCGACATTTTGCTGCGTGTGGGACCAGAAACGTGCGCACAATTCATCGAAAGCAACGCGAATCTTTGGCTCCTCATGCGCGATCCAGCCGTCATACGTCGTGCGTACCTCGGCGGCCAGCCGCTGCTCCAAGGCTACCTGCATGGCCCGCAATGACAAAGTTCTAAGCTCTTCGAACCACGCGTCTATAGCTTGCGAAACCAGCTGCTGCTGTTGGCGCTTGAAGAGCTCGATGTCAGGTTCAAACCGTTCTTTGAGCAGCGTTCGGACATGTGCCTGCAGCAACACCCAATGCTCCAATTGTGCCTGCAGCGTCTCTTTCCTTTTGCTATCAAGCTCCTTCAGAGCCGACTGCAGTTGTTGCAGCGGCCGGGTCAAAGCGCTGCGCTCGAGTTCCAGCATGAACCTGGCCTGCGAGAGCAGCCGCAATAGAGATCCCGCCACTGAACGCCGCCAGACCGCGTTCCTGTCCGTGAGCATGAATGTCCGCAGTGCTCCCTCAAACTGCTGAAAGCCTTCGTCGCCGCTTGTATCGACGGTCTGAAAGCGCTTATGTTCCAACGCCCGTCTCGCTGAGACGGGGAATAATGGGACGGCAGTGCCGAGTGTCTCGTGAAGGACTGCGGCGCAGAACGTGATCGACTCAGTTACTTCCACCGAGGTTAAATAGTCGGCCTTATTTAGCAAACAAAAGATCTTGCTTGCGTATTGACGAATGTTCTGCAGAAAGGTTAGCTCGGCGTGGCTGAATGGCTGTTCGACCGAGGCAACGAAGATTACGGCGTCGGCCTGAGGTAGAAAGGCATGCGTTACGCCACTGTTATGCTCGTATACGGAGTCTATGCCCGGCGTGTCGATTAAGCGAAGGCCCGCGGCAAGCCACGGGCACGGATAGCGTATCAGGACCTGTCTGACTTCCTTGGCGTTCTTAGGATTACCGCGCTCGGTAACGTACTCGTCCAAGGAATCGAGCGCGACTTCGCGCTTTTGACCACTCCGAAGCTCGATGCTTGCCGAAGGCGCTTGTCCGTATTGAATTACCGTGACTACCGAAGTAAGCGGCACGACACCTACGGGTAGCAGAGCCTCGCCTAGCAGCGCATTGACTACGCTGCTCTTGCCGCGTTTGAATTGCCCCGCGATGACTAAGTTGAACGCGGCGTCGGCGAGCTTGCACGCCAACCATCCGCAGGTCGCCGCGTCTACCCCAGGCAGCGCGCTCGTCTCCTTCAAGCATCGTGCGAGTTCCATGGCGCTCCCGGGGTGAGCATCATCGAGTTGCACGGGCGGCGCAGGATAAGCGGTCGATTGATGAGCGGGCATAACGTCTCCTACCACCCACGCCGGCAGCGCGCACTCTGAGCATGGCAGGAGTCATTAGCTTGTGGGGCGGTTAGCGGGGGACTCCATCCCCGATCGCGGACAGACTCAAGATTACGGATGCGCCCGGGGTCCGTCAATAACGGTGGAGCAGTCCGTTGCCCTGTAGCGCTGTATCTGGCACTTGCCAATTGATCCCGAGGAATAAAAGTGCCCTAATCGAAGATCTGCGCGAACGACACCCAGGAGCAGGGCAATCAATGGACTTGCGCGACTACGAATCGGCGAAGTTCGAACTGGCAGAAGTTCTCCGTGCCATCGCTGTGCGGCTACCCAAGGAGCGCGACGATCCGCGGAGTCGCCTGACGGAACTGTTCACGCGTCTTGCGGAAGATCGCTTCAATCTCGTAGTCGCCGGCCGTTTCAGCCGTGGCAAAAGCACGTTGATGAATGCGATCCTGGGCGTTGATCGGCTGCCGACCGGTATTCTGCCGCTGACTTCTGTCATCACCAGTGTCGGCTATTCCAGCCGCGAAGAAGTGCAGATCGAATTTGAGCAAGGAAGATTTGGCTATGAGATTTCAATGTCGGATCTGGCCGATTACGTCACGGAGCGCGGCAACCCCGGCAATGTGAAACGGATCGCCAAGGCGCGGATTGGCTTGCCGGTGGAGCTATTGCGGCGGGGATTTTACTTCGTGGACACACCAGGCCTCGGCTCTGCGATTGTCGAAAATGCCCGTACTACGGAAGGTTTTTTGCCGGAAGCCGATGCGCTGTTGATGGTGTCCGGCTACGATGCGCCCCTGAGTGATGATGAATTGCGCATCGCCAGAACTCTGGCGCGGCTTAAACGCCGCCTATTCTTCGTTCTCAACAAGCAGGATATGGTGTCCGAAGGGGAGCGTGGTGAAGTCGTTGGCTTTGTACACCGCCAGCTGGGGGAGATATTTGGTGGCAAGGGGCCGCAGATATTTTCAGTCTCCGCGCGCGATGCATTAGAAGCCAAACTTGCGGGCGATCGGGCACGTCTGCAATCCAGCGGCGTTCCGGCTCTTGAAAGCGAGCTAACACGCTTCTTGATCGAGAACAAGAATGAAGACTTCCTGCGCGGTATGTGCGAGCGCGTGCTACAGTTTCTAGGCAACCTGGAATCAGACGCCGATGTACAGGGCTTGAAAGGACGTCTTGCGGCGTTGCGTAGCCCAAGAGCGCCACTACTTTCTGATTCTGCTACGGCAAGCGATGATGTCGGCCTTCCGCTCGTCGTGCCCAGACTCGATGAGTGTCCGCTTTGTAAGCGCGTAGGCGACGTTCTGTTCGAATTTCTGTGCCAATTCCAATACGATCTAGTCGTCTCAGCTGAGGCGCGCAAGCGATTCGGCGTTACTGGTGGCCTGTGCGCAATACACCTACGGGCTTATGCTTCTATGGCAAGTGAGCACGGGATTTGTCTGGCACTTGTACCGCTGTTGCAACGGCTGACCACGACACTCCGCAACGCAGCGACTCAGACGGAAAGCAAAAATCCCGCCGCACGAAACGAGACACTACGCTCAAGCGACGCTGAATGCGTCCTTTGCCGAATGCAGAATGATACCGAACTGAAAGCGATTCAAGAGCTGAGCACTGGCCACCCTAGGGTCCGGTCAAGTGTCCGCAGTCAGCTGCCGTCGCTGTGTCTGCCTCATCTGCGGATGATGACCTCACGTGTCAGCGATCGGAGCTGGCTGCGCGCAATGTTGCAGAGCGAAGCCGCGGCGACTGAGCGGCTCACCGAGGACATGCAGCGTTATGTCCTCAAGCGAGATGGTGTACGGCGCGGGCTGGAGACGGAGGAAGAAGCGCGCGCCGCGAAGACGGCAATCAGATTCATCGCGGGGCACGAGTGGCGAGGACCTGCGGATCCTAATTGACGCGAGCGCGGAGTGCTGCGTGACAACTTTGGCGCACTGCAAGCAGTCTGTTGACGACAATCCCTATTTTCCCTAGACTTCTTCCCGTCTGCGAAATGGGGATGGAGTCCCCCCAAACCGCCTAATAAGCTAATGACTCCTACTTGGTGTGCAAATGCATGCTCGGTAGGACGTACCTGCCGCGCAAACGGTAAGGTATGAAAAAGAGAAATGCTTGGGCGGGATTTCTAAGTCTTCTCATCGACGATCTCGGGCTTTACACCCCGCGACAACGCCGAATGTCGGCGCGTCCAACTGCTCCACGATTTACCGCACGGAGTCGAAATATGGTGCTGGTTCCGCAACGATGCGGAGCGCAGCGAGCAATCCTCGTCATTGCCGAACGCAGAGTCCTGGTGCGGTCAATGCCATGAATGGACAGACCTGCAATTCCTTCTACCGATGGTGCGCGCATCGCGCCCTTGGTGGCAACAGTGCTTTTCGCCAAGTTCGACGTTTTACGTCGCTTACTTGGCGAAGGACCGAGCGGCGGCACGAGTAGATGCGACGCCGGTGATGTGAACGAAAAAACTCATGGGGATATAACAGGAGAACTGCAAATGCGATTTGAACGCGAGGGAAGGCTATGGACGATTTGTGCCATCCTGGCACTCGGAGGGTCCTGTGCCGCGGCAATCGGAGATGAGGTCACCGACCGCGCCAAAAATCCCGATCTGTGGGCGGCGCC
>Ga0181537_10004693_pt1 | contig 11283 bp, 11 predicted proteins | sample PEATcosm2014_Bin_39_FD_119765 | JGI IMG/M metagenome (GOLD analysis project Ga0181537, IMG submission 119765) | Peatland microbial communities from MTU Mesocosm Facility, Houghton, MI, USA - PEATcosm2014_Bin23_10_metaG | ecosystem: Environmental > Terrestrial > Soil > Wetlands > Peat | place... | reverse complement strand
TCGTAGAAGGCGGGTCATGGCACGTGCGCGTTTCGCTTGCGCAAACCGCGCATTGGCTACGTCAGCTTGGCCGCGTCGATGGCATGGCGTGTCCCGATCCCGGCTTAGAGGATGTTGCCGATTGCGTGGAGGAGAGCGCCTCCGGTTTCGGCCGGCTCACGGCGGTGCGTCACGCCGCGGCGATGTCGGAAACGCCGCCGCATTGGACGCGGCCGAGTGTGCCGCTCGGCGCCGACGCGCCGCGGTGGCCCGACCAAGCGAGCGAAACTTGCTGCTAGGGCACCGAGCGCAGTGTCAGGCCGGCAACGCCGAGCGCAAGGTTGACGCCGACCTGTCCCGAGACCGACAGCGGCTGCAGCGCGAACGAGCGATGCGAGCCGCCGATCAGCGCGTTGGCGCCGACGCCGATACCGGCGGACACGCTGCCGCTGGCGCCGCCGTAATTGCCGGCGAGAGCGCCGTGATGCCACCCGTTCACTGGGGCGATCACACCCCATGTCATAATGCCACCCCCGGTGACGCCGAGATCGAGGCCCACACGGTTGATATAGCCCGCGTAATTTTCGGGCGGGCCGCCATTATCGGGCGCGTAGCTGCACCGTATCCTTTGATGTGAGCCGACAATGAGCCCGATGGTGGCCGAAGTCTGGCAAGTCAGGACGCCAATTTTGGTGCCGCCCGCTTGCTGGGCCGTTGCTGGAGTCGCCAGCGCCGCGGTGAATGCGAGCCCGGCGAGCAGACGATAATGTTTTCGCATGAGCATTTCCCCGGCAGTTACGATTGGTCTGGAAGCCTTTGCAAGGAAGTTCTGGGCGAGAAAGAGCATAGCTGTCCACTCGTCGCAAGGCGTCAAAGGTGTCACGCGGCCTTGCGGCGGACATCCTGTTGCGCCACATGAACAACCGGTGAAATCAGGTCAGCGCATGCCCAAAACCGCAAAGAAATCTGCCAAACCGCCACTTCGCCCGAAACGGAGCGCGCTTGGCGCCTTGCCGGAATGGAATCTCGGCGATCTTTATTCCGGCCTCGACGATCCGGCAATCAAGCGCGATCTCGACCGCGCCGACACCGAGTGCGCCGCCTTCGAAGAAGCCTACAAAGGCAAGCTCGCCGATATAGCAAGCGGCGCGGGTGCCGGCGCCGCGCTTGCCGCTGTGGTGCGGCGCTATGAGGCAATCGACGATCTCATGGGACGGCTCGGCTCGTATGCCGGCCTGGTGCACGCCGGCAATACGGTCGATCCGGCCCGCACCAAATTCTTCGGCGACGTGCAGGAGCGCTTGACCGCCGCCTCTACGCATCTTTTGTTCTTCACGCTCGAGCTCAATCGCATCGACGATCGCTTGCTTGAAACGGCGATGACCGATCCGGCGCTCGGTCATTACCGGCCGTGGCTGGAAGACGTGCGGCGATACAAGCCGTACCAGCTCGAGGATCGCGTGGAGCAGCTGTTTCACGAAAAGTCGATGACGGGCTATTCCGCCTGGAACCGCCAATTCGATGCGGCCATCGCCAATCTGCGGTTCAAAGTTTCGGGAAAATCGCTGGCCATCGAACCGACGCTAAATTTGTTTCAGGACCGCTCAGGAGCAAAGCGCAAAGCTGCCGCGCAAGCTTTGGCGCATACGTTCAAGGACAACGTGCAAGCCTTCGCGCTCATCACCAATACACTCGCCAAGGACAAGGAGATTTCCGACCGCTGGCGCGGCTTTGCCGACATCGCCGACGATCGTCATCTGTCGAATCGTGTCGAGCGCGAAGTCGTCGACGCTTTGGTCGCCGCGGTGCGCGCCGCCTATCCGCGGCTGTCGCACCGCTATTACGCGCTGAAAGCCAAATGGTTCGGCAAAAAGCGGCTGCCGTATTGGGATCGCAATGCACCGCTGCCACAGGTCCCGACGCGCAATGTCGGCTGGGATGAGGCGAGAAACACCGTGCTCGAGGCCTATGGCGCCTTCTCGCCGAAGATGGCGGCGATTGCGGAACGGATTTTTGCCGAGCGCTGGATCGACGCGCCGGTGCGGCCGGGCAAGGCCCCTGGCGCGTTCGCGCATCCGACCACGCCTTCCGCGCATCCTTATGTGCTGTTGAATTATCAGGGCAAACCGCGCGACGTGATGACGCTTGCCCATGAGCTGGGCCATGGCGTGCATCAGGTGCTGGCCGCGCCAAACGGCGCGCTGATGGCGCCGACGCCGCTGACATTGGCCGAAACCGCAAGCGTGTTCGGCGAGATGCTGACGTTCAAGAAATTGCTCGCCGATACGCGCGACAAGAAAGAGCGCAAGGCCATGCTCGCCGCCAAGGTCGAGGACATGATCAACACCGTGGTGCGGCAGATCGCGTTCTACACTTTCGAGCGCGCCGTCCATACCGAGCGCAAGAACGGCGAATTGACCGCCGAGCGTATCGGCGAATTATGGCTCGACGTGCAACGCGAGAGCCTCGGGCCGGCGATCGAGCTGAAACCCGGCTACGAGACGTTCTGGGCCTATATCCCGCATTTCATCCACTCGCCGTTTTATGTTTACGCCTATGCATTCGGCGATTGCCTTGTGAACTCGCTCTATGCCGTCTACGAGCACGCCGCGGACGGTTTTGCCGAGCGTTATCTGGCCATGCTGTCGGCTGGCGGCACCAAGCATCATTCCGAACTCCTCGCGCCATTCGGCCTCGACGCCCGTGATCCAGCCTTCTGGCAGGGCGGCTTGGGCGTCATCGAACGGCTGATCGTCGAGTTGGAAGGCCTGAGCTGAAGGCGCGATGGCGAATCGAGAAAAGCCGGACCGCGAGAAAAATCGCCTCACCGCCCGCGCGGCGCGTTATGCGCGGGTCGGCGCCAATGTCGGCGGCGTGGCCGCACGCTACGCCGGACGGCGCCTGATCGGCAGCGAGCCCGACCGGGCCGGCGACGCCAGCGCATTGTCGTCCGCGCTAGGGCGACTTAAAGGCCCGCTGATGAAGGTCGCGCAATTGATGGCGACCATTCCCGATTTGTTGCCGCCGGAATACGCCGCCGAATTGCAGAAACTGCAAAGCGAAGCGCCGCCGATGGGCTGGGCTTTCGTCAAGCGCCGCATGATGGCGGAGCTTGGCGCCGGCTGGGAGACGAAGTTCGACCATTTCGAGCACCATCCCGCGGCGGCCGCGTCGCTCGGGCAGGTGCACCGCGCGCGCTCGCTCGACGGCGCTATGCTGGCCTGCAAGCTGCAATATCCCGACATGCAGTCCGCCGTCGAGGCCGACTTGCAGCAGTTGCAATGGCTGCTGGCGATCCGGCGGCGGCTGGATTCGGCGATCGACACCAGCGAAATCGGCAAAGAGATCGGTGCGCGCGTGCGCGAAGAGCTCGACTACCGGCGCGAGGCCAAGCACGTTGCGCTCTATCGCGAAATGCTCGAGGGCATCGATTGCGTGCGCGTGCCGCGCGCTTGGCCGGAGCTTTCGACGGGTCGGCTGCTGACGCTCGATTGGCTCGAGGGCACGCGGATGCTCGCGCACAAGAGCGACCCGCTGGAGGCGCGCAATGCGCTCGCCACCGCCATGTTCACCGCATGGTGGTTTCCGTTCAGCCGCTTCGGCGTCATCCACGGCGACCCGCATCTCGGCAACTACACCATCTTCGCGCGCGACGGCGAACCTGCCGGCATCAATCTCCTCGACTACGGCTGCATCCGTATTTTTCCGCCGAAATTCGTGCGCGGTGTCGTCGATCTTTATCACGGCCTGTTGCGCGGCGAGGACGATCTTATCGTGCACGCCTACGAGACCTGGGGATTTCGCAAGCTATCGCGCGATCTCATCGACACGCTCAATATCTGGGCGCGTTTCATCTACGGCCCGCTGCTCGACGACCGCGTGCGCAGCATCGCGGACGGTGTCGCGCCGGCGGAATACGGCCGCCGCGAGGCGTTTCGCGTACACCAGGCGCTCAAACAGAAGGGCCCGGTCACAGTGCCGCGCGAATTCGTATTCATGGATCGGGCCGCGATCGGGCTCGGCGCGGTGTTCCTGCATCTGCGCGCCGAGGTCAATTTTTATCGGCTGTTCAACGAGGCGATCGAGCGCTTCTCTATGGATCGCGTTGCCAAGCGGCAGGCGGCGGCGCTGGCGAAGGCCGGTTTGTAGCCAAGAGTGTCAGCAGCAATCGTCGGCGCCTTCGGGCGCGATCAGCGCGTTTTTCATGAAAGCCGGCGGCAGATCGCCTTCGACCACCTCCGCGAGCGGCCTGAAGATTTTGAAGTGATGCCGTCCCAGCTCTGTCCAGAACACGATGTGGGTTTCGACCGGCGGACATCCGGGGACGGCACAGGTTACTTCCGACACCATAAGAGCCGCATCTACCGCGAGTGCGAAGCGCCTCTGCGTCCAGTCGCGAACGCGATTCAGCGCGGGACCGTGATCTTGGCGTTTGCTAAGGGAACGCATCTTCACCATTATATTTTAGCGACTAACAAGCCCGAGAGGAGACTGCCCTAGTGGCCGAGAAAGTATTAGCCGCGGTGCGCACCGGCCCGAGCAAGACCGAAATTCGGGACTACCCTATGCCGGATATTCCAGAAGATGCAGCCCTCTTGAAGATGGAGGTCGGTGGCATCTGCGGCACCGACGTGAAGCTCTACAAGCATCCGCCGTCAAGCGCGCCGGTCATCATGGGGCATGAGAATATCGGCGTCATCGCCAAGGCCGGACGCGAATTCGTGCGCCGCAAAGGTTTCAAAGAGGGCGACCTTGTCTTTGTCGAGCACTATGTCAGTTGCGGCAAGTGCGAATGGTGCCACGCCGGACAGTATCGCCACTGTGAGAATACAAACTGGCGGACCAATCCCGACGCGATCCGCTACGGCTACACCTCGGCGGAGAAGGCGCCGCATCTGTGGGGCGGCTTCGCGCAATATGTCTATCTGCCGTGGAACGCGGTGGTGCACCACGTTCCGAAAGGCGTCTCGGCCGAGCTCGCCGGGCTGGTGACGCCGATGGCGAATGGTGTCGAGTGGTCGTTGTTCGACGGCGGCGTCGGTTACAATTCAACCGTGCTGATCCAGGGGCCTGGGCAGCAAGGCCTGTCGCAGACCGTCATCTGCAAGCAAGCCGGCGCTTCGCTGATCATCGTCACCGGCACGTCGAAGGACAAGGCGCGCATGGATGTCGCCAAGAAACTTGGCGCCGATCACGTCATCGACGTGCAGAAGGAAGACCCGCTCGCCCGCATCATGGAAATCACCGGCGGCAAGGGCGTCGATGTCGCGCTCGACTGCACCGCCGGCGCCGGCACTATTCCGATGCTGCTCGGCATCGAGGCGCTCAAGCGCAAGGGCGGCGTGATCGTGGCGCAAGGCGAAATGGCGCAGTTTCCGAATTTCCCGCTGGAAAAATTCACCGTGAAATTCATCACCATGAAAAGCGCGCGCGGCCACAGCTACAAAGCCTGCGAGCTCGCGTTGGCGCAGCTCGCCTCAAAGCGGTTCCCGCTGGAGCTCGTCACCACCCATCGCTTCGGCCTAAACGACGTCGACCTCGCTATCCGTTCGGTCGGCGGCGAGGGCGTGCCGGACGTCATTCACGCTTCGCTCCTGCCGTGGACTTAGAACCTAATTCGGGCTGAACCTAACTTCGGCTGAAACCTAATTCACCTTTGCCCGTTATCGTTTGTTTTGAAGGGCGGCCTATGGCGCAGATTTTTGCGCGTAAATCGATCGCGACGTTGGCCGCGGAGGCCGACGAGACGCAAGCACAGCACGGCGGTCTCAAGCTTAAGCGCAGTCTGTCGCTGTTCAATCTGATCGCGCTCGGTATCGGAAACATCATCGGCGCCGGCATTTTCGTTCTCACCGGCCATGCCGCCGCGGTGAATGCCGGCCCGGCAATCACGCTGTCTTATGTGCTGGGCGCCGTGGTGTGCGGCTTGTGCGGCCTGTGCTACGCCGAGCTGGCGTCGGCCGTGCCGATTTCGGGCAGCTCATATACCTACGCCTATGCCACGCTCGGCGAGCTTATCGCCTGGATCATCGGTTGGGATCTGATCCTGGAATACGCGCTCGGCGCCACCGCGGTGGCAATCGGCTGGTCGGGCTATGTCGTGAGCTTTCTGAAAGACTTCGGCATTGTCGTGCCGCCGGCATTTGCCGGATCGCCGTTCGCTTACGATGCCGCACAGCGCGCCTGGCACACGACCGGCGCGATCATCAATGTGCCGGCGTCGGCAATCGTCATTTTGATTGCGGCCCTTCTGGTGCGGGGCATCCAGGAATCGGCGCGGGTCAATAATGTCATCGTCGTGGTGAAGTTGGCGATCGTCGTTCTGTTCCTTGCGGCGACCGCGCGCTTCTTTTCGACGGCGCATTGGGTGACGGCAAGCAATCCGGCAGGTCACTTCATCCCGCCGAGTCTCGGTCCCGGTCAATTCGGACTGAGCGGCATCGTGCGCGGCGCCGCCGTTATTTTCTTTGCCTATCTCGGCTTCGATGCAGTCTCGACGGCGGCGCAGGAGGCGGTCAATCCGAAGCGCGATATGCCGCTCGCCATCCTCGCGCCCGTCGCCATCTGTACCGTGCTCTATATTGCCGTCGGTTTTGTCCTGACCGGAATAGTCGCTTACGACAAGCTCAACGTCGCCGACCCGATTGCGGTCGGCATCGATGCCGTCGGGCTTCATTGGCTCGCGCCCATCGTCAAGCTCGGCATCATTCTCGGACTGACTTCGGTCATCCTCGTCGGCCTATTGGGCCAGCCGCGCATCCTCTATGCGATGGCGCATGATGGTCTGTTTCCAGCTATCGCCGCGAAAATCCACCCTCGTTTCCGCACGCCCTACGTCACGACGATCATTACCGGCGCCATCGTCGCCATTCTCGCCGGTCTCTTGCCGATCGGCTTGGTCGGCGAACTGGTCTCGATCGGTACCTTGCTCGCGTTCGCCATCGTGTGCCTTGGCGTCATGGTGTTGCGGATCAAGGAGCCGGACCTGCCGCGCGCTTTCAAGGCGCCGGCCATCTTTGTCGTCGCGCCGCTCGGCGCGCTGTCGTCGCTCTTCCTGATGGCGGAGTTGCCGCTCGACACGTGGCTGCGGCTTGCCGCATGGCTAGTGATCGGAATGGGCGTCTATATGTTTTACGGCCGGCGCCACAGCCGCGTGGTGCAGAGGGCATGACAGGTTCCCGACCGGCGTGCTAGCACGGCGTGACCTTAAAGCGCGGGCACTTCGATGGACTCGATCTTCATTGCGCGCGGGACGGCGGATGCAATCCCGATTTGGTTCGTCACCGCGGCGAATTATCCGGACGTCCGGAAGACGCTCGGAGCGGAAGCTGCCGCTTTCGCCGATGCCGCGGGCTTTGAGCCGAAGTCCGGCCGCCTCTTGCTGCTGCCCGGCAAGAAAAAGCTTGGCGGCGTTCTGTTCGGGGTCGAAGGCGCCGATGAAGCGAAGGATCCGTTTCTTGCCGGCCGCCTGCCGCAACAATTGCCCGACGGCGTTTACCGTTTCGGCAACGCGCCGCATGATGCCCGGCTCGCGGCGCTTGCCTTCGCGCTCGGCAGTTACCGATTCACGCGCTACCGCAAGGCCGAAGCGCATGCGGTGAAGCTCAACCTGCCGCAGAGCGTCGATCACGACGAACTCACCCGCATTGTGGAAGCGGTGGCGCTGGCGCGCGACCTCATCAATACGCCGGCCAACGACATGGGGCCGGCGCAGCTCGAGCAGGCGGCGCGCAAGCTCGCGTCGCGGCACAGCGCCACCATCAATGCCATCGTCGGCGACGATCTTTTGGCGCAAAATTTTCCGCTGATCCATGCCGTCGGCCGCGCCGCCGAAGGCGCGCCGCGGCTGATTGACATGGCGTGGGGCGACAGCAAGCATCCGCGCGTGACGCTGGTCGGCAAGGGCGTCTGCTTCGACACCGGCGGTCTCGACATCAAGCCGGATGCCTCCATGCTCAATATGAAAAAAGACATGGGCGGGGCCGCGACCGCGCTTGCGCTCGCGCATATGATCATGTCGCGCGGGTTGAAAGTGCGCTTGCGCGTGCTCATTCCGGCGGTCGAGAACTCGATCGCCGGCTCGAGCTTCCGGCCGCGCGATATTTACACCTCGCGCAAGGGCATCACCGTGGAGATCGGCAACACCGACGCCGAGGGCCGGCTCGTTTTGGCCGACGCGCTGGCACTCGCGGATGAGGACAAACCCGAAATGATCGCCGATTTTGCCACGCTGACCGGGGCGGCTCGCGTCGCACTCGGCCCTGACGTGCCGCCGTTTTTCACCGACGACGACAAGCTTGCCGACGAGCTGATGGGGTTCGCCAAAACTGAGAACGATCCGCTGTGGCGGCTGCCGTTATGGCGGCCTTACGAGGCGATGCTCGAATCCAAGGTCGCCGACATCAACAACGTCGGCGGCAGCCAAGGCGGCGCGATTACCGCTGCTTTGTTCATGCGGCGCTTCGTGACGGCGAAATCATGGCTGCATATCGACGTATTTGCTTGGACGCCGGCGGCCAAAGCAGGCCGGCCCGAGGGCGGCGAATGCCAATCGGCCCGTGCACTCTACGCGCTGCTCGCCGCGCGCTACGGCTGAGCCGGACAAGCGATGCCCGACTTCGATCCTCGCGTCACGCCGGCCCGCGCCGATCTCGCCGCCGAGGCTCTTGAGGGTAAAGTATCGGCCAAGCGCTACGTCGAGGGCCGCGCGATGGACGTCATCGCGGCGCAGGCGCCGCTGCGCCACGAGCCGCGGCCCGACGCGCCGCTCGACACCGAAGCGCTGTGCGGCGAGCGTGTCACGGTCTACGACAGCAATGCCGAGGGCTGGGCCTGGGGTCAGCTCGCAGCCGATGGTTATGTCGGCTGGCTGCCGGCGAGCGCACTGGCGCCGCCCGGTCCCACTCCAACGCACAAGGTCGTGGCGTTGCGGACTTTTGCTTTTCCCGGGCCTTCGATCAAACTTTCGCCTCTCGACGCGTTGCCGTTTGGCGCGAGACTTGCCGTCGCACGCATTGAAGATCGCATGGCGGTGACGCCGGCCGGCGCTTACGTGCCGGCGGCCCATCTCAAGCCGATTGACGAGAACGAAGCGGACTTTGTCGCGGTGGCGGAGCGATTTTTGGGCGTGCCCTATCTTTGGGGCGGCAAAACCGCGCTCGGTCTCGACTGCTCGGGCCTCGTGCAGATGGCGCTTACCGCTTGCGGTGTTGCATGCCCGCGCGACAGCGATATGCAGGAACGGGCGATTGGAAAAACGCTCGCCGCGCCCGGTGCGCGTTTCGCCTTCCAGCGCGGCGATCTTATTTTCTGGAAGGGCCACGTCGCCATTGCGCGCGACCATGTCATTCTCGTCCATGCTAATGCCTTCCACATGGCCGTTGCTATAGAGCCGATCGCTGACGCTATCGGGCGCATCCGCTCCACCGGCAGCGAAGTGACCAGTGTGCGGCGGATCGGGGCATAACCGCTAAGCGGTAGCGCCGCCGCATCTTGTGCTTTACTCTTATGCCTTACGCTTGGGGAATTCGTCCAAGTGCGGAGCAGGCACGATGAGCACCCTAGATCCGGAGCCGGCCGTGCGGCCGAGCGTGCCGCAAGCCGCTCCAACGCATAAATTCTTTCACCTGAATTTCTGGATCAGGGAGCTGCCGTTCAGCTTAGTCCTGATTCTGACGATGATCGGCGTTGCCTATACGAGTTTTTCGAAACAGCCGATTACCGGCTATTGGGAAATCTTGGCGCCGCTGATCGCGCTGGTTTGCATCGGCGCCGGTTGGCAAAACGCTACCGATAACTCGGCGCGGTTTCGCCTGGTCGCAACGCAAGTTGTGCACTGGCTGGCGTTTCTCGTGGTGATGAACATGCTGTTGCTGTCGAGCGTGCAACGCATTTTCAACGCCGGTGCCACCGGGCTTGCCATTTTCACGTTGTTGGCGCTGGGCACCTTTACCGCGGGCGTCCAGGTGCTGTCCTGGCAGGTCTGTCTGCTTGGCCTGATCATGGCGCTCGGCATTCCGGCGATCGCGTGGATCGAAAACTCGGCTCTGATCGTCGTGCTGCTTGCCGGCGTGGTGGTCGGAATTGCCGCAGTGTTCTGGTGGCATTGGCATGAGTATCGCACCCGCACGGGCTGACATTGGGGGTGGAGATCGGCACGCGCCGATCACGATGCCGCCTCGGATTGTCCCGGATGTTGTCCTGCCCGCTGCGGCAAGATGAGAATGCAGGCGACGATAAAGGCGCCGATGACCGCGGATGCGATGGGACGGCTCAAAGCCAATCCGCCGTCGCTGACGGGCTTGTCGAGAAAATCGCCGACAGTCGCGCCAAGCGGCCGCGTCAGGATAAACGCCATCCAGAATAACAGAACCCGCGAGACCTTGGTGAAAAAGTAGGCCGCGGCCAGCACCGCCAAACCGGTGGCGAAAAGCAGCGCGCCGCCGTCATAGCCAAGGCCGGTATCGTCGGCGGTCCAATCGCCCAGGGCCGTTCCCAAAGTCTGCGAGAATGTGATGGCGATCCAATAGAACGCCTCCACCCTCGGCCTGTTGACCGTCGCGACCGAGATCGAGCGCTCCGACCAATACCATGCGCCGAGCGTGGCCATCAGGCAGACGAACAAAAGCGACGACCCGCCGGCGTAGCCGATGCCCAGGGAACGGTCGGCAAAATCGGCCATGGTCGTGCAGCCGTCGTCGATGCGACGATCGTGGCCCAATACAGCCATGGGTAAAATTTCTTCGCCGCGATCTGCAAGATCACTAAGACCACGAGAAGCGACAGGAACAGCGCAGTCCCGGCGAGGTATCCCCAATTCAGCGTCATTGTCACGGTGTCGCCGCCGGTCTCGCCAAGCGTCGTCGCGGCGATCTTGATAATCCAAAAGACCAGCGTGACTTCGGGGACCTTGCTCGCGGAACGTTCGAGGGTGCTTATCATTTTGCCTCCGATTCTGACCGCCGACTATGCCTGACGAATGCGCAGTTTTGGCAAATCTAGAAAGGCGAAACCCGAATGAGTAATCTCGCGGAAAGGGAGAAGCCTTGTGCGATTTCCGGCGAAAGTGTCGGCGTGTTTCGCTTCAGTGTTGGGAACTGTCCTCCCGGCCCTGGCCGGACCACCTTATTTGACCGACGATCCGGAGCCGACCGATTATCAGCACTTCGAGATCTACGCATTCTCGAATGGGACGGCGACGCAAGATGGCACTAGCGGCGAAGGTGGCATCGACTTTAATTATGGCGGCGCCCCCGACCTTCAACTGACGGCGACCTTGCCGGCCGGATACGACTTTCCGGCCTC
>Ga0181537_10004692_pt1 | contig 11286 bp, 7 predicted proteins | sample PEATcosm2014_Bin_39_FD_119765 | JGI IMG/M metagenome (GOLD analysis project Ga0181537, IMG submission 119765) | Peatland microbial communities from MTU Mesocosm Facility, Houghton, MI, USA - PEATcosm2014_Bin23_10_metaG | ecosystem: Environmental > Terrestrial > Soil > Wetlands > Peat | place... | reverse complement strand
GAGGCCGATGCGCTGCAGGTCGCGAACGACACCGTCTATGGCCTGGCCGCCGCGGTCTGGACGCGCGATATGAATGTCGCCCACCGCGTATCGGGCGCGCTGCGGGCCGGCACGGTCTGGATCAACAGCTTCGACCGCTCCTCGCTCGCCACCCCGTTCGGCGGCTTCAAGCAGTCGGGCTTCGGGCGCGACCGTTCCGCGCATGCGATCGACAAGTATGTCGATCTGAAAACCATCTGGACGGCATACCGATGACACTTGTGTGGACTAAAAACATCACAGACGACTCGAGGTCTAGATCATTAGACAATGATTTTGGTCATGAACTAATGCGTTTGATGCAATCGTTGCTTATTTCTGACATTCGAATGACGCATCTATTCAATCGTGGACGCGGCCCGTCATATCTAATAGCCACGCAGTGGCTGTAACCGTAGAACGGCAGGCTTTCGTCTCGGGTACATCCGGATCGTTCCAGGGAGCAATAAAACATGATGAATAATAAAGTGAAGTCGGTCAGCGCCATGAATGCGAGTAGCGCCGCCGCCCGTCCGCGCCGCTCACTACTGGTGGATGCCGCGGTCGCCGCCTGCATCCTGGCAAGCCGGGTGGCCGCGGCCGATCAGTCCGAGCCTGGCGCCGCAGCCAGTACCGAACTGTCGGAGATCACCGTCACCGCGCAGCGGCGCACGGAGAACCTGCAGGACGTGCCGATCACGATCCAGGCGCTGACCAGCGAAACCCTGACGCAACTGAATGTCACGACCTTCGACGACATCGTCAAGTACACGCCGAACGTCACCACCGCCAGCTGGGGACCGGGCCAGGACCTGATCTTCATGCGCGGCCTGAGCTCCGGCGCGCTCGGAACCCAGGGCAGCGGCACCGACGCCAATTTTCCGAACGTCGCGGTGTACCTGGACGACCAGTCGGCGCAGATGCCGTACCGCAACCTCGATGTCTACGCGGCGGACCTGGAGCGGGTCGAGATTCTGGAAGGCCCGCAGGGCACGCTGTTTGGCGCCGGCGCCGAGGCCGGCGTGGTGCGCTACATCACCAACAAGCCGAAGCTCGATGTCACCGAGGGCACCGTCAACGCCGGCTATGGCTGGACCACGCACGGCGATGAGAACTCCAACGTCGATGCGACCCTGAACGTGCCGCTGATCGCGGATACGCTGGCGGTGCGCGCGGTCATCTACGACGACAATCGCGGCGGCTACATCAATAACGTGCCCGGTACCTTTACCCGTGAGCCCACCGACCTTGGCATCATCCGCTACGTCGGCGGCGCGGTGCCGACCTACCCGGGATCGATCAACAAGATCAACAACGACAACCAGGTTGCCAACGCGATCAACCCGGTGACCTACAAGGGCATCCGGGCGTCGGCGCTGTGGAAGATCAACGAGGACTGGAATGCGCTGGTCACCCAGACGTTCCAGACCATGGACGCGGAAGGCGTTTTCTACCAGGAGCCGTTTTCCACCGATGGCGTGCCGCTGCCGCCGCTGTCGGTCACGACCTTCAACCCCTCGTACGACAAGGACAAGTTCGAGAACACCGCCTGGACCCTCAACGGCCGCATCGGGTTGCTGAAGGCGGTCTATACCGGCGGCTACCTGGTGCGCAAGGTCGATGCGCAGCAGGACTACACCGCGTATACGCGCGGCATCTACGCCGACTACTACCAGTGCGTGTCGCCCAAGGAGTCTGCGAAGGATGGCGCCATCTCCAGGTGCTATACGCCCAGCGCCTTCTGGCACAACAACCAGAGGAATACGCACCAGAACCACGAAATCCGCTTCAGCACGCCGGATGACTGGCGCGTGCGCGGCCTGGTCGGGGCGTTCTGGGAAGACTTCGTGGTCGACGACAACACCGACTGGCACTACCGGTCGTTGCCGCCGTGCACCGTGGCCGGGCAGGTCGGTTGCATGACCGAGATTATTCCGGCCCCGGGCTCCACCGCGACCAACCCTAACCAGCGCGACGCCACCGAGTCTTTCCTGGACGACATCCAGCGCGGTTACAAGCAGTGGGCGTTTTTCGGCTCAGCCGACTTCGACATTATTCCAAAGGTACTGACCGTCACCGGCGGCACGCGCTATTACCACTTCAGCAATAACGAGACCGGCAGCAACGTCTATTCGTTCTACGCCTACGACTGCGGACCGGTCCAGACCGGGGCCTGCGAGGACCCCAACAACATCAATGCGTTGCACCTGCACTCGGTCTATACCGGCTTCAAGAGCCGCGCGAACATCACCTGGCACGTCCTGCCCGATGCGATGGTGTACTACACGTTCTCGCAGGGCTTTCGGCCGGGCGGCTTCAATCGATCCGCGCTCGGGCCGTACCTGGGCGGAGAATTCAAGACGCCGCAGGCCTTTGCTCCGGACACGCTCACCAACAACGAGGTTGGCTGGAAAACCGAGTGGCTGGATCACCGCGTACTGTTCAACGGCGCGGTCTACCAGGAGCAGTGGGATAACGTGCAGCAGCAGTTCTTCGATCCCGGTGCCACCGGCAACCTGAGTTACGTCACCAACGGCGCCAACTACCGCGTCAGGGGCCTGGAGATTCAGCTCGTGGGACGCGTGACGACCGGCCTGACGTTATTTGGAGGCGCTTCCTGGAACAGCTCCAGCCTCACCAACTCGCCATACCTGATCGGCGATATACCCGGCACTGCTGATTTCGGCATGCCGCTGCTGACCGCCCCGAATCCCTTTGGGCTGAAGGGCAGCTCATTACCGCAGTCACCGGCGTTCCAGGGCAACATACGCGCGCGCTACGAGTGGTTCGTCAATGACTACAAGCCGTTCGTACAGATCGGCGGCCAGCGCACCGCTCATTCGCGCTCGCTGCCGGGCAACGTGCCCGCAATCGCGGTCGGCGAGATCGTGACGCAGGAGTTCGATCAGCCCGGCTACTCGACCTACGACGCTGCGTTCGGCGTGTCCAAGGACAACTGGAGCGTGCAGGTGGTGGGGCAGAACCTCGGCAACACCAACGGCAAGACGTTCATCTCAGCCTCCGAGGCTATTGAGACGCAGTCGGTGATTCGCCCGCGGGTCATAAGCCTGAAGGGCGGCTATAAGTTCTAGCGGGAGCCGATCCCTGATGCAGGCAGCCGCGGCGCAGCCGCCAAGGTCCAGCGTCGAGACCGAGGTGCTGCGCATCCGCGGGCTGCTACAGAGGAACCAGTTTGCGCCGGCGCTGGCGGCGGCCGAGGCGCTGCTGCTGCGGGTACCCGAAAACCGCGATGTCTGGTACATGCTGGCGGTCAGCCAGCGCTACCTGGGTCGTGTTGCCGACGCGCTCGCCACGCTGGCTCGCTTCGAGACCATCCATCCCGAGTACAGCCGACTGTTCCAGGAACGCGGTCATTGCTTTGTGGCGGCGCGCGATCCAGCCAGCGCGATCGATGCGTATCTGCGCGCCGTGAACCTGAACCCGTCGCTGCCGGCGAGCTGGAAGGCGCTGCAGGTACTGTTCGGTGCTGCCGATCGGCCAGAGGATGCGCAGACTGCGGCCGCGCACGTGGCGAAGCTCGCGAGCCTGCCGCCGGCGGTCGTGACCGCCTCGAGCATGTTTGCCGACGGCGAGATCCACGAGGCGGAGCGCGTGGTGCGCCAGTTCCTGCAATCCCATGGCGACCATATCGAGGCCATGCGCCTGCTGGCGCAGATCGGCATGAAACTCGACGTGCTCGACGACGCCGAGTTCCTGCTCGAGAGCGTGTTGGTATTCGCTCCCGACTACCGCCTGGCGCGCTTTGACTATGCCAATGTGCTGCTGCGGCTGCACAAGCACGCGCAGGCGCTCGAGCATATTACGACGCTGATGAACGCCGATCCGCACAACCGTGCCTATCGGATCTGCTATGCCAACACCTGCGCCGGCCTCGGTAACCACGAGGAAGGCATACGGGTGTTCCGCGAGCTGCTGGTGGACGCCCCCAGGGCGGCCGACGTGCACCTGTCCATTGCGCACGCGCTCAAGACGCTGGGGCGGCAGCAGCAGGCGATCGAGTCGTATCGCGCCGCCGCAGAGGCGAACCCGAGTTTCGGCGATGCCTACTGGAGCCTCGCAAACCTCAAGACCTATCGGTTCAGCGACGAAGAAATCGCAAGGATGCAGGCGCAGGAGGCGGCGCCTGCCACCAGGCTGGTGGATCGCTATCATTTGTGCTTTGCGCTCGGCAAGGCATTCGAGGATCGCGCGCAGTACGACGAGTCGTTCCAGTACTACGAGCGCGGCAACGCGCTGAAGAAAAGCGAGAGCCGCTACCGGCCGGAGCCGATCGAGCGCAATGCGCGACTGCAGGCTGCCGTCTGCACAGCGGAATTCCTGGCCGCCCGGCCAGGTGTCGGCTGCAAGCGACCCGATCCCATATTCATCGTCGGCCTGCCGCGCGCCGGTTCGACGCTGATCGAGCAGATCCTGGCTTCGCATACCGAAGTGGAAGGCACGATGGAGCTGGCCGATATTTCGCGGCTGGTGGCGCGGCTGCAGGGGCGGGATCCCGACGACGCCAGGCCGCGTTATCCGGGCGTGCTGTCGGAGCTTACGACCGACCAGTTGCAACGTTTTGGCGAGAAGTATCTGGCGGATACGCAGGTGTACCGAACCGGCAAGCCGTATTTCATCGACAAGAATCCGAACAACTTCCGCCACCTCGGGCTGATCCACCTGATCCTCCCCAATGCCCGGATCATCGACGCGCGCCGCGAGCCGATGGCCTGCTGCTTCAGCAACTTCAAGCAGCTGTTCGCCGCCGGCCAGGAATTTACCTACAGCCTGGAGGACATCGCTCGCTACTACCGCAGCTACGTCGAACTGATGGCGCACTGGGACCGGGTACTGCCGGGCAAGGTGCTGCGCGTGCAGCATGAGGACGTGGTCGAGGACCTCAAGGGCAATGTGCGCCGGATCCTGGATTTCTGCGGCCTCGACTTCGAGCCGCAGTGCGTCGAGTTCTACAAGAACGAGCGCGCCGTGCGCACCGCGAGCTCCGAGCAGGTACGCCGGCCGATATTCAAGGAAGGGCTGGACCAGTGGCGCCACTTCGAGCCGTACCTGGCGCCGCTGAAGGCGGCACTGGGGCCGCTGGCGGGCTGACGAGCGGGCACGCGGGCTGTGGCGGACCGCGCGCGCCAGCTACGCCGCTGCCTCATCCTCCAGGATCATCGCCGCGGCGCGTTCGGCCACCATCGTTACCGGCGCGTTGGTATTGCCGGAGGTGATCGATGGGAACACCGAGGCGTCCGCGACCCGCAGCGCGTCGATGCCGTGCACGCGCAGTCGTGGGTCGACCACGGCGCGCGTCGGATCGGTACCCATCGCGCAGGTGCCGACCGGATGAAACACGGAGCCGGCGCGTTGGCGAAAATCCTGCAGCAGCTCGGCGTCGGACTGCAGTGCGCTGCCCGGCGCCAGTTCGCTGTCGATGATCGCGGCCAGCGCCGCGGTGGCGGCCAGGCGGCGCATCAGCCGCGCGCCGATCAGCACGTCCGCGACGTCGCGCTCGGTCGACAGGTAATTCGGAAAAATGGCGGGCGCAACGTCCGGGTCGGCGGAGCGGATCGCCAAGTGTCCACGGCTGGTCGGGCGGCAGGCGTTGAACGAGAGCAGGAAGCCGGGGAATGAATCCGGGTTCATGAGCCTGCGGGTGCGGGTGCGGGTACCGGTGTAACTGGCGGGATTGAAGTACAGCTGCAGATCCGGCACCGGTTTATCGGCGCTGCTGCGGATGAATCCGCCGCCCTGGTTGACGCTCATCGATAGTGGACCAGTGCGCCTCAAGACGTACTGAAGTGCCGCCCTGATCTTGCCGCCCAGCGGATATAACGCATTGTTCAGCGTCGGCACGCGACTGCGATAGTAATAGTTGATGCCCAGGTGGTCCTGCAGATTGCGACCCACGGCCGGCGCCGCGTGTCGCAGCGGGATGCCAAGGCGGGTCAGCAGTGCCGGGTCGGCGATGCCCGAGAGCTGCAGCAACTGCACGGAATTGATGCTGCCGGCGCTCAGGATCACCGCGCGCGCCGCGCGCGCGCGGTGCACGCTGCCGTGCCACTGGTAGGCGACGCCAGTGGCGCGGTGGCCGTCGAATTCGATCTGCCGCACCTGGGCTTTGAGTCGCAACAGCAGATTCGACCGCGCGAGCGCCGGCCGCAGGTAGGCGGTGGCGGTGGATTCGCGCCAACCGTCGCGCGTCGTGATCGGATAGATTCCCACACCTTCGGGCTGTTCGCCGTTGAAGTCGGGTGTATAGCGGTAGCCCAGCTCCTCGCAGGCCCGGAGATAGGCCTGGCACAGCGGATGCGCCATCGGGTTCATGTCGGTTACCCGCAGCTGGCCTGGGCCGCCGTCGGTTCGGTTCTCCAGCGCTTCGAACACCTGCCGCACATTGGCCCAGCCCCAGGCCGGACCGGCGCTTGCCGCCCAGTCGTCAAAGTCTGACGGCTGTCCGCGCGCGTAGACCATCGCGTTGATGGAGCCCGAGCCGCCCAGTACCTTGCCGCGTGGCCAGAAGCCGCGCACGCCGTTCAGTCCCGGATCGGGTTCGGCCTCGTACATCCAGTTGACGCGCGGGTCATTGAAGGTGCGCCCGTAACCAATCGGCACGCGAATCCACAAGCGCCGGTCCGACCCGCCGGCCTCCAGCAGCAGCACCCGGTTGCGGCTGCCTGCCGAGAGCCGCTGCGCCAGCACGCAGCCGGCGGTGCCGGCGCCGACAATGATGTAATCGAAGCTCTGGTCGTCATCCATAGCCGTCATGCCCTTAGTCATCGTGCCCTTGCGCCCGGGATCACTGCGGTTGCAGTATCTGCGATCTGACACGATCCCACCCAGCCGCAAGATCCATATTCCAGCCATGACCGAGGTTCCGGCAAGGCCGCGTCGACGCGCGGGCGCACGCGCGCCACGCTCCACCGGCCCATCGCTCGCGCCGCTGCCGCGGCTGGCCAATCACTTCCCGCCGCTGGAGATCCTGGACGCCGAGCAGGTCGAACGCATCCTGGTCGCTGCATTCCGGATCCTGCAGGAGGCCGGGCTCGAGATCCGCAGCGCGGCCGCGCGCGCTGCCTATCGCGCCGCCGGCGCCCTGGTCGATGAGGACACGCAGATCGTGCGTCTCGGCCGCGACATCGTCGAGGCGCAACTGGCGCACGCGCCGCAAAATTTCGTGCTGCACGCTCGCAATCCCGCGCGCCACCTGCACGTCGGCGGCAACGTCGTCAACTTTGGTCCGGTGCACGGCGCGCCCAACATCAGCGATCGGGAACGCGGAAGGCGCTACGGTGACCTAGAGGGCTTTCGCAACATCCTCAAGCTGACGCACACGCTCGGTATCCTGCACTGGCAGGGCGGCATCGTGGTGGAGCCGGTGGACGTGCCGGTCGCGACCCGCCATCTGGCGACCTACCAGGCCCACATTGAATGCGCCGATATCGTCTGGGCGGCGCGCGGTGTCGGCGGCGTGCAGGCCGAAGACGCGCTGGCGATGTCGGCGATAGAACACGGCTGCAGCATCGAGCAGCTGGCATTGCGCCCGACGCTGATGACGGTCACCAATGTCAACTCGCCGCGCCGCGTAGACGCCGAGATCCTGGACAACATCATGGTGATGGCGCGCCATGGCCAGTGCGTGGTCATTACCCCGTTCACGCTGATGGGTGCGATGGCGCCGGTGACGCTGGCTGGCGCGCTGGTGCAGCAGACCGCGGAAGCGATGGGCATCGTGGTGCTGTGCCAGATGCTGCGCGCCGGCACACCGTGCGTGATGGGCGGTTTCACTTCCAATGTCGATATGCGTACCGGGTCGCCGGCATTCGGCACCCCCGAGTACGTGAATGCGATCATGGCCAGTGCGCAGATCGGGCGCCGCCTCAGGCTGCCGGTGCGCACCAGCGCAGTGAATGCCTCGCCGGTGGTGGATGCGCAATCGACGTATGAGACCGCGTTTTCACTGCAGGCGGCGATTCTCAGTCACAGCCACCTGATCAATCACGCCGCCGGCTGGCTGGAAGGCGGCATGTCGGCATCGCTCGAGAAGATCGTGGTGGATGCGGAACTGCTGCGTAACTGGGCTGTAATCCTGAAGCCGGTGAACTTCAGCGACGACGACCTGGCGGTCGACGCCATCAAGGGGGTTGCAGCGGGCGGACATTTCTTCGGCGAGGCGCACACGCTGGCGCGCTACGAGTCGGCGTTTTATCGCCCGCTGCTGTCGGACTGGTCGAATTTCGAAAACTGGACCGACGCCGGTGCCCGCAACGCGACAGAGCGCGCCACCGATATCTGGAAGAAGACACTCGCGGACTATGTGCCACCGCCGCTCGACCCGGCGGTCAGGGAGGCCATCGACGCTTACGTCGTTCGCCGCAGCGCAGAGCTTGGCGCGGCTGCGTAACCGGGTGGATGGCGTGAGCGAGTGCATGGCGTGACCGCGTGGATCTCGAACGCGCGCATGTATGCAGTGACCGCCGGGGTTGAGGCAGCCTGGCGCGAGCTGCTTGCGAACGTCGCGCACGATGCGGCGGTGGAGCTCAGCTACGTGTCCTATCCGGCGCCGCTGCCACTCGAGCAGTTGTGGTCGCGCGCCGACCTGGGCTCGGTGTTCGCCTGTGGCTACCCGGTCGCGCTCAAGCTCGCTCCACTCATTCCGCTTGCCGCGCCGATCCCGCGCATTCACTGGGCGGCGGGGCGCGCGGTCTATCGCACCGACCTGATCGTGCGCAAGGATGCCCCGTACGCCACCCTGGCGGATACCTTTGGCGGGCGCGCCGGGTGGACCGTGTCTCACTCGCACTCCGGATTCAATGCCTGGCGTCATCATCTTCTCGCCTACCGCACCGCGCGGCGTCCGCAGCTGTATACCGAGATGCACGCAGATCTGGTGACCGCGCGTAACGTGCTCGACGCGGTGCGCGACGGGCGGATCGATGTTGGCCCGCTGGATGCCTATTGGCACCTGCTGATCCGGCGCCACGCCCCGGAGTTGACGGCGGACATACGGGTGCTGGAATCAACGGCACTGGCGCCGATGCCTTCGTTCGCTGCCGCCGCCGGCGCTCCGGCGCCAATGATTGAAAGATTGCGCGCTGCGTTCACCGCCGCGGCGACACGCCCCTGGTTCGCCGCGTTGTCCGACGTGCTGCTACTCGATGGCTTCGCCGCGGTCAGCGAGGCGTCGTACGCGACACTGCTGAACTGGGATCGCGAAGCAAAGGCCGTCGGCTACGATCTACCGGCGTGAGTCAGCGCTGCGGGCTCGGGACCCTTCCGGTGGGGTGCCGCAGCTCATCGTGCGCCCGGAACAGGAAGCGGCGCGCTACATCCAGGTAGCTGCGATAGACCAGGCCGCCATTCTCGGCAATCAGGCGATCGCGTGCGATGCGGTAGTGGCGGTTGTAGTGATACCAGGGAATGCGCGGCGCCTCGTGGTGCAGCGAGTGCAGGTTGTTGAACAGGAACAGCGGGCCCAGGATCCAGGAACGCTCGACGATCGCGACCCGCTGGCGTGGATCTGTCTGTGCCCGATGCTCGGCGAACGAGCGAATCAGCTGGATCGCGTGTGACGGGATCACCATGGCCAGCAGGTAGATCCACAGCGGCATGCCGCAAATGACCTTCACCCAGACCAGCACCGGGACGCACCAGGCGAGTTGTTCCAGCCAGATGGCGCGCGCACGATGTTCGTTGCGAAGCAGCGCGTGCCATTCGAAACGCAGGAACCTGCCGATACTCCAGTAAGGCCCGATGATGAGCCGGCCGGCCAACGTCTGCTGGAATTGCAGCAGCGCACGGCTTACAGCGCTGAGCTGCGCCCACTGCTCCGCGGTCCAATAGTAAGACTCGGGATCGTCGAGCGGATCGGTGAGCCGCCGGTCGTTGTGGTGCGCCAGGTGCGTCTGCCGGTAGCGCTCATACGGCAGCCACAACGACAACGGTACGATCGCCAGCAGGCGGTTGAAGGAGTAGGAGCGGGTCGGGTGGCCATGTACGATTTCGTGCTGCAATGAGCTGTGCAGTGTGATCAACACCACCCCAATGGGTGCGATTGCGATCAGCGGCCAATGGCCATAGGCGAGGGTGATCGCGAGCCAGCCGCCATAGACCGCCACGATCAACAGCAGCGTGGGCATTTCGACCGTCGGGCAACGCTCACCGCGCGCGAGGGTCGCGCCGGGTGCGTCATGCTCGATGGTTGTAACGCTCATCTAACACCAATCGCCTGGTAACTATGTTGCTGACATTGTAGGCACATTTATGAAGCGCCGCCGTGGCACTGGTCGCATATCCTGATGCGTTTTCAGCACTCAATCGATGCGAGCAGACCGGAACAGTCGCCGCTCCAGCCCCGCCATCGCGTCATAGAGCAGAATGGCCATCAGGCCGGTCACCAGACCGCCCTGAAGAATGAATGCCGTATTATTTGACAGAAGACCGGCGATGATGACCTCGCCCAGCCCCTTGGCGCCGACCGTAGACCCGATCGCCGCAGTGCCGACACTGATGACCAGCGAGAGGCGAATTCCCTCCAGAATCAATGGCATTGCGAGTGGAAGCTCGACCGCCAACAGGCGCTGGCTGGCGCTCATTCCCATGCCACTGGCAGCCTCCATGACCGCGGCCGGGCAGCCGCGCAGTCCGCTGACCGTGTTTTCGAAGATCGGCAGCAGTCCATAGCAGAACAGCGCTATCAGTGTGGGCCTGAGGCCGAAGCCGACCAGCGGTACTGCGATCGCCAGCACTGCGACCGGCGGGAAGGTCTGGCCGATATTGACCAGCGTGCGCGACAGCGGCAGGAATTGTGCGCCGCGCGCGCGGGTCACCAGAATGCCGAGCGTGACTGCCACGACAGTACTGGCCACGGCGGCAAAGCACACGGTGCCCAGTTGCGCCAGCGCGAGCTCCAGCATGTTGCCCTGGTCGTAGATCGGCGGCGCGCCGTATTGTGTCAGCGGCTCAAACAGCGGCGCGAAGCTTTGCGGAGTGAGCAGAAAGGCCAGCAGCAGGCCGAGCGCGCCGAACCGAAGCAGTGTCGCCGCCCTCGGCAGCCGTGTCGCGGCCCCCGGCATCAGCGCGGACGTCCGAGGGCGAGGATGGCGGCCACCGTGAGTTGCCCGCACGGCGCGCCGTTGGCGTCGATCACCGCGGCCGAGTCGGCGCCGCGCCAGACCAGTTCAGACAGCGCGTCGCGCAGCGAGACCGACGCCGCGATCGACAGTCCGGTCGCGCTGCCCGGGACCGAGGAGCTTCCCGGGACCG
>Ga0181537_10004689_pt1 | contig 11288 bp, 9 predicted proteins | sample PEATcosm2014_Bin_39_FD_119765 | JGI IMG/M metagenome (GOLD analysis project Ga0181537, IMG submission 119765) | Peatland microbial communities from MTU Mesocosm Facility, Houghton, MI, USA - PEATcosm2014_Bin23_10_metaG | ecosystem: Environmental > Terrestrial > Soil > Wetlands > Peat | place... | reverse complement strand
TAATCGGGGCGCTCGGCATATTCATCGGCGGGTTCTCCCCGGCCTCGGTGATCATGGCCGAGAACCTCGTCTTTGTCCCGCTGCTCGCAGTGAGCTGTTACGGGATCGGAAAGCTCGTCTACGGCACGGCGCTATCCGGATTGCTCGCGGCGCTGTTCGCGCTCGGGACACCGATGGTGACGTCCGAGATGCACGAGTTCCTGCTCGATCCGCAGCAGGCCTCGATCGTCGCTGCCGCGGTCTGGGGAATCCTGGCGAGCCGGCGCTTCGAGCGCGTCGGGATCGCCACGCTCGCCGGCGTCGCCGCCGGGCTCGCGATGATGACGAAGCAGACATCGGTCTTCTTCTTCGTCGGACCAGCGGCCGTGGCGTTTCTGCGTGGCGGCTGGCGCGAATGGCGGGGACTGACCGCGTACATTGTCGCGATCGCCGTTGTCGCGGCGCCGTGGTACGTGTACCACCTGCCCGAGCTGCAGTCGGCGTCCGGGGTCGCTGCGAGCACTGCGGTGTGGGTTCCCGCCGGGGCGACGGTTAACGCAAGCCGCTTCTCGGCCCTCAACCTCGGCTATTACTTCTGGGATGCCCTGAACCTCCAGATCCTGGCGCCCCTCTGCCTGCTGTTCGGCGTCGGCGTGCTCGAGGCGATACGCCGGCTCCTTCCGCTGCCACGCCGCGATGACCTTCGCCTCGACCTGCTGGTCGGGTGCCTGGTCGGCTGGCTCGGCGTCGGTGTCCTGCTGGTCGACAAGGATCCCCGCTACAGCCTGCCCGACCTCGTCTACATCGCCGTGATCGGAACGGGCTGGATCGGCTCCATGCGCTGGAGGCGCCCACGGCGGATCCTCGCCGCCGCCGTGGTCGTGATCGCGTTCGTCAACTTCGCCGGTGTCTCGACCGGAACCGGAGGCGTGCTGCAAACCACGCTACCCGGTCACACGCCCGGCACGATCGAACGTGAGCTGACGTTCTATTCGCCGGACGGCTGGCTGCGTGGTGGGCCGACAACCGACGGGCACATTCCCTCGCTGATGACCGGCCTCTACCGCGCAGGCATCCGCACACTGATATGGGAGGGCGCCAGCACGGACCTCGAAAACTTCAATCAGTCGGGGCTCAACGTCCGCGCGATCGAAGCCGGCATGAACATCGCCGAACTGCCGGCAAACGGGGTGCTGGGACCGCACGTCGCGTTCGTTCTCGGCCACTACCGGGTCGCCGGCGATCCACCACCCTGCCGCCAGCTCGAGGAGGGCGAAGGCGTCTACGTCGTGATCGACAACGCGTTCGTCCCGTTCGAGACATACACGTTCATCTGTCCCGGTCGCCACCCCGAGATCTACAGGCGCACCGCGCCCCTCAGTCCGGATGTCGAAGCAGCGATCGAACCGGCGCTGCCGCGGCCTTGGCTCGAGCGCTACACGCGCCTGTTCCGCGACATGCGCGAGCAGGGAATCACCGAGGTTCAAGTCGACTACGCGAGCTCGGACGTTCCGTTCTTCGCGCGCGTACAGACGTTGGCGCTCGCCTCCCACCTCGGGCTGGCGGCCGAGCCCTTCAACCCGGGCACGCACGATGTCGACGAGGCGTTCCTGGTGCGTCACGCGGCCGGCGCCGGGGAGCCGCCTCCGTGCCTGCGCTTCCCCGACGGAACCGGTCTCTACATCGTCCGCGGCTACGCCTACATCCCGTTCAACCAGTACGAGTTCTACTGTCCGACGCGGACACCGCGAATGTACGCGGCGAGCACGCGTTAGCGCCCGCGCCGGTCTCGCAGCCAGCGGCCGAGGGCCCGCAGCGGGGCGGTCAGGCGCCAGCTCCGGCTCGTCAGGTAGATCGTGTGCCAGCTCAGTTCGCGGCTCAACGAGGCGATGTTGTTGTGCAGCGCCGACCACTCACGCGGCTCGTCGCCCTGCGGTCGCTCGAGCTCGCTGATCGTCAGCGCGCCCGGCCGCTTGCGCATCACTACGACGCCCTGGCCGTAAAGCGGTGGCGGGCCGGACGGCTCGCCGTCGCGTAGTTCGGTGATGTCGAACAGGCGCCCCCAGTGCGCGCGCAGCCACCAGCGCGAATGGAAGATCAGCGGCCCGCCGCCGTCCCATGGCGTGTAGGGCGCAAAGACGTTCATACCGACGTCGTCCTCGCCGATCGGCAGGCCCATGAACTCTCGCTGACCGGGACCGAAAACGGTCGCGATCAGGATGCCGTCGTCTTTGAGCAAGCGGTGCAGCTCGATCAGCCAGGCGCTCCACGAAGCGCTCAGATGAGTGAAGACGGAGTAGGCGTAAATCAAATCGAAGTGCGCGTCGGGCAGCGACGTCGGCGGCAGCTCCGGGGCGCGGAACACATGCAGCGGCGGCGACGCGTTCTGCTTGAGCCACTCGATGCTGCGCGCGTCGATGTCAGCGCCCCAGTACTCGCCGGCGGGATCGTGCTCTGGTCCGTTGCGAAGCATCCGGCCGATGCCGCAGCCGAAGTCGAGCACGCGGCGGCCGGCGAAGCTCCAGTCGTCCGGCAGCAGCGAGCAGGTGAACTCCCACTGCTCGCGCCCGCGCTGCTCGTAGACCTCGAGCGGATTGCGCGAGTGGATGTTCCAGCCAACCCGGCGGATCAGCTCTACCGGGGGCTGCCGAGTCGCCATCGCGGCCGGATTATAGGAGCGCCGTCACCGCTCGCCCGAAGCAGCCTGGAGCGCTCGGCGTGCTCAGCGCCAGAGCTCGAGCAGATCCGCGTCTTCGACCATGCGCACGGGCCTCGCCGGCACGCCCATCACGACAGTGCGCGGCGCGACGTCACGCGTCACGACCGCTCCCGCGGCCACGTAGGCCTCCTCCCCGACCTCGACGCCCGGCACGAGGACCGCGCCACCGCCGATCCGGCAGGCCCGGCGCAGCTTGGCCCCGATCAGCTCGTAGGTCGCGTCGTGACGGGCCATCGTGTCGTCGTTGGTCGTGACGACTCCAGGCCCGACGAAGACATCCTCCTCGAGCAGGGTGCCGCGTGTTAGATAGACGTTGGACTGAACGCGTGAACGAGCACCCACGTTCACGTCCGGCTCGACGACGCTGCCACGGCCGACCATCGCGCCAAGGCCGATCCGCGACCGCTCGCGAACAAAAGACTGGTCGCCGAGAATCACGCGGTCCTCGATCGTCGCTCCGGCGCATACGACGACTCCCGCGCAGACCGTCACCTCGGCGCCGAGAACGAGGCCTGCAAGCGTGCCGCGCAGCGCCGTCGAGTGCCGCGCAAGCCGGGGCCGCTTCCCGAGCACGACCCCGTCCTCGATCACGCTGTGCGGGCCGATCGTCGTGCCGTCATGAATCGTGACGCCCGCACCGAACAGCACCTCGGCGCCAATCGACACGTCGTCGCCGACATGCAGACCGGGCGCTCGCGGATCGGCGCGCAGGCTCATCGTCGCGAGCTGTCGAGCGCCGCCTGGAGTCCTTCCAGCACGCGCACAACGCGCAGGCCGCTCTCCCCGTCGGTCCGCGGCGTTTCGCCGGAGGAGATGCATTCGACGAAGTGCTCGCACTCGAGCCGCAGCGGCTCGGTGTTCGCGATGCGCGGGCTCGTGACGTCCCCTGAGCGTGTGATGTATTCGCCCCAACTCTCGGCGCTCTCGTCGAATCCCTTGTCGTAGATCGTCAGCTTGCGCTCGAGTTCCATATCGTCGAAGGTGGCCATCCGGCGTGAGCCGACCACCGTCAGGCGCCGTTCCTTGTGCGGGTCGAGCCAGGAGAGGTGCATTTGCGCCGTGAGCCCGGACCGAAAGCGCAGGTAGGCGAAGACGACGTCCTCGATCCCCGGACGCATATAGCACTCACCCCGTGCATCGAGCTCATACGGTTCTTCGTCGGCGAGCGCGAGAACAACCGAGACGTCGTGCGCACCGAGGCTCCAGAGAGCGTTCTCGTCAGCGCGGAGCTGGCCGAGATTGAGGCGGTTGGTGTAGATGTAGTGGACGGTACCCAGCTCGCCGGCGCGCACGATCTCGGCCAGCCGGCGGACTCCGGGGTGGTACTCCAGCAGGTGGCCGACCATCAGCACGCGCTCGGCGGAGCGCGCGGCGTCCACGACGCGCTCGGCGTCTGCCACCGATTGGGCGAGCGGCTTCTCGACGAAACAGTGCTTGCCGGCTTCGAGAACGCGGACGGCGAGATCGGCGTGAGTCGGCACGGGCGTCGCCAAGAGCACGCCGTCGAGCTCCTCATCGTCGAGCAGGTCGTCCAGCGAGCCTGTAAACCGCGTGTCCTTGAAAGTCGGCGCCAGACGTTCGCGCGTCTGGGCGTCGGCGTCGCAGCACCAGCTGAGCTGCGCCCCCCGGATCGACTCGACGTTGCGAGCCAAATTGGGCCCCCAGTAACCGAGCCCAACCACACCGAGCGATACGTATGTCACGCCCCCACCTCAGGCCGAGTGGCGATCAAGTTCACAGCTGCACGGCCGTGCACAAATTGCTTGTAGGCAAGGACGGTGCGTCGCAGCGCCGGAACGCGGCGTACGACGTGCACGATGAACATCCATGCGGCACGCCTGATCGTGGTCTCATCAGAGAGCTCGAAGGCGAAGGGGCCGAACATGCGGACGGTCCATGGGTAGACGATCTTCACGCGCAGGTCGGCCCGCCGGGCCGCGCGCAGGTAGGTCGCCGGCTGGTAGACGTGCTCGTGACCCTCGTACTGCTCCACCTCGCGGCCCGGTCTGAGCTTTACGTGGCGAAGTGAGCGGCACGGTTCGTTGACGACGATCGCCGAGCCGCCCGGCTTCAGCACCCGCCGCACCTCCCTCATCGTGCGGTAGAGATTGCTGCGGTGGTTGTGATGGAGCACCCCGCAGCACCAGACGAAATCAAACGAAGCGTGTGCAAACGGCAGATCGAACATCACGCCGAGAACTCGATCGAAGTAGACGCCGTTTTGCTCGAACCACCAGTCTGCGGTCCGGAGCCCCTGCATCTCGCCCGGGTTGATATCGAGAGCGGTGACGTTGAGCCCACGCCCCGCCAGTAGCGCGCTCGCCCAGCAAGTGTTCGAGCCGACGTCGAGGATCGTCTTGCCAGCCGCCAATCCCAGCTCGCGCGTTTGGAGTGTCTGGTCCATCGCCGCCGCCTGCGCCTCCCAATATCCGTCACGACGGTAGGGGAGCTCGAGGACGGTCTCGCGCGTCCAGCCGTCAGCGCGCATCGTCGCGGCGAACCGATCGAGACCGAGAGATTCCGCCCTGACGAACTCAGGGACGTCGGGAGGCATCAGGTCAACTATCCCGGCGGTCACCGGGCGGGCCTCGCCGCAGGTGGCACAGCTCACGCGCCCTTCACGAATCTCACCGCCACTCAAAACGGCCTCCTCGGCGATCGAGAGCGAACCATCGGCGTGACAGCGCGGGCAGCGCAGACGAGACAGCAGCTCGCTCCGCACAAGCTCAGTCGCGCTCGAGTGCGGCGATGGGGGAGCCGCCGAGCATCCTCAAAGCCGCACCACGTTGGTCGCCGCGCTCGTCACGCCGCGTAGATCGAAAACGCAGCTCGTGCGAGCAGCAACGGCGTCGTAGTCGATCCCTGAATGAGCCGTGACGATCAGTGCGAGCGTGGCGCCGTCGAGCGCCTCCTCTAGCGCGAGCGACTCGAGGCCGAAACGCTCGAGCTCCGGGACGTGATCGTCGTGGTAGACGACCTCGGCACCGAGCCCGTGCAGCAGGTCGATGATCTTGATCGCCGGCGACTCGCGAATGTCGCCGACACCGGGCTTGTAGCTGACGCCGAGCAGCGCGATCCGCGCGCCCCGTACCGGCAGACCGCGCCCGTTGAGGACACGTTGGAGCTTGGCGACGCAGTGATATGGCATCTGCTGGTTGATCTTGCCGGCGAGCTCCACGAACTCGGCTGACAGGTCGAATTGGCGGGCTCGCCAGGCGAGATAGAACGGATCGACGGGCAGGCAGTGGCCCCCCATCCCCGGCCCGGGATCGAAGCGCATGAAGCCGTACGGCTTGGTCGCAGCGGCGTCCACGACCTCCCAGATGTCGATCCCCATGCGGTCGGTGAGGATCGCGAGCTCGTTGACGAGAGCGATGTTCACAGCCCGGAAGATGTTCTCGAGCAACTTCGTCAGCTCCGCCGCCTCGGGTGTCGAGACGCGGACCACCTCGTCACAGATCAGGCTGTAGAGCTCGACGGCGCGCTCAGCGCACAGCTCCGTCAGCCCGCCCACAACCTTGGGCGTATTGCGAAGGCCGTAGTCGCGCCGGCCAGGGTCCGTGCGCTCGGGCGAGAAGGCGAGGTTGAAGTCGCTGCCGGCGCGGAGGCCCGATCGCTCCTCGAGCAGCGGCGCGATGCGCTCCCGCGTGGTGCCGGGATAGGTCGTGGACTCGACGACGACGAGCTGGCCGGCGCGCAGCACGGCCGCGAGATCGGCGGTGCAGTCGAGCAGCGGCCCGAGGTCGGGCTCACGATTCGGACTGAGCGGCGTCGGCGCGCAGATCACCACCGCACTGGCGTCGGCCAAAGCTCCGTAGTCCCTGGTCGCCGTGATCCGCGCCGCCGCCGCGCTCAACGTGGCGTCGTCGAGCCCGTCGATGTACGAGTGGCCGGCAGCGACGGCGTCGATCTTGCGCTGGTCGATTTCGACGCCGACGACGTCCACGCCCTGCTGGGCGAACGCTGCCGCCAACGGCAGGCCGACATAGCCGAGTCCGATGACACCCACGCGCATAGGGCAGGGCAGTCTAGAGGGAAACAGTCTATTTGCTGGGGGTTAGCCCAGCGCGCCCGGCGTTCAGCCAGGTCCCGGCTGGCGCAGCCGGGCCGCTGCCTCGACAGCCTCGGCCCGGGAGTGCACACCCAGCTTGCGCAGGATGCTCTTCGTATGGCTGTAGACGGTGTCCTCGGAGAGGAACAGCTTGGCGGAGATCTCGCGCGTCGAATCGCCGGCGCAGATCAGGTCGAGAACCTCCCACTCGCGCGTCGTCAGCGGACTCTTGACCGGGCGCATCCCGCGCCCGTTCTCCGTCGTGAAGCGGAGCTGTTCGATCAGATAGCTCGTCAGCGAGCGCGACACGGCCGCCTCGCCGCTCGCGACTGAGCGCAGCGCCCGGCCGACCGATTCGATGCTCATGCTCTTCGATAGGAAGCCGCTGGCCCCGGCGCGGAGCGCTCGCAGCTCGGTCTCCCGATCGCGTGGTACCGAGAACATCACGACGCGCACGGAGGGGGCGCGCGAGATGATCTGGGCGCAGGCGCTGATGCCATCGACCAGCGGCATCGCGACCTCCATCAGCACGAGCTCCGGGCGGTAGTGAAGGGCAAGCTCGACGGCCTCGACCCCGTCCTTCGCCTCGGCCGGCACTACGAAGCCACGCTCGAGCAACAGGGCGTCGCGAATCGCGCGACGCGCAAGCGGATCGGGGTCGGCGACGATGACGCGCAGCCGCGGCAGCGACTGGCGCCCCGGCTTGCCCGCACCCGCTGCCGACGCGAGGCGCAGGCGCGACTCGCCCTGCGCTCCCTCGGCGGCCGCCGCTGAGCCGTCGGAAAGCGGCCGCAAGTTGCGGCCGTCGCCCGTACGTCTCCCGGTCATCTCAGTCATCGATCTCCTACGGCCTTTTGACCCGAGGTACCAAGTTACGTGCACCCGCGACGCCTCCGGGTGGCCGTTTCTCACCATGGTTGGGGGAAGAAGTCGCGGTGCCCGAGCCGGCCCGGACCGCTGGAATCAACGGTCAGCGGAGCCGGACTGCCGTGGGCTGCCGCTGGGCGATCTTCACCATCGCCTCGACCGTTCTTCCCCTGTCAGCGCCTCGCCGTGCGCCGTAGCATCGCCGCTGGTGGGCGCCCCCGGCACATCGGAGCTCGAACACGTAGTCGCCACGGCGCTGCGCGGAGACGACGCGGGCAACGACCCCGTCGAGGTGCGATCGTGGATCGACGGTAGCGCCGTGCTGATCGTCGCGCGCTGCGAGCTGGCGCGCCTCGACGTCGGGGCTCGCTCACGCGGCGCGCGCATCGCCAAGCTGGCTCATGAAGTCGCGGACGCCTTCTACCTGCGCACCGGCGAGTTCCTGCGGCCTTGCGGGCAGAGCTCGGACCCACAACGGAGCCTGCTGGTGCTGGCGTTCTCCCACGAGCTGACGGACACGTTCGACGCGAGCCGCGGCGGTGGCGGTCGCGCACCCCTCGCGGACGCCAGCTGAGCGCGGGCGATCCGGCGGCGCAGGCTCGCTCGAACGGATAGAACACGCGGATGGCATCCGCGTCGAGGACCGCCGGAGGTCGCCCGCCGCCAGAGCGTGGCGAGCTGCTCGGAATTCCGCTGGCGCTGTGCGGCTACGACGAGGTCCTGGAGGCGATCGACGATGCCGTGGCGCGTCGCGTCCCCGGCTACATGACGGCCGCCGCCGTCCACCTCGTCATGCTCGCCCAGGAGGACGACGCCGTTCGCAGCGCAGTTCTCGGTGCGTCGCTCGTGCTACCGGACGGTCAACCGCTCGTCTGGGCACTCCGTCTCTACGGCCACCGCGAGATTCGCTCGCGTATCTACGGCCCCGACCTGATGCTCGCCTGCTGTGCGCGGGCGGCTTCGCGGGGCACGCGAATGTACCTCTACGGGGGGCGCAGCGAGGCCGCGCTCGTCGCCCTGACGCTCGCGCTGAGGACGCGCTTTCCGGGTCTGCGGATCGTCGGCGCGTACGCGCCCCCGCATATCGGCTCGAGCTCGTCGGCACCGTTCCGCGAGCCGACCGCCGACGAGGATCTCCGGACGATCGAGGAGATCGACGGCTCGGGCGCCGAGATCGTCTGGGTCGGCACGGGCCAGCCGCGCCAGGAGCTCTGGATGGAGCGGATGCGGCCCCGGCTGGCGGCCCCGATGCTGATCGGCGTCGGCGCGGCGTTCGACTTCCACGCCGGGCTGGTGGCGCAGGCTCCGCCCTGGCTCGGCCGTCACGGCCTCGAATGGGCCTACCGCCTGGCACACGAGCCGCGGCGACTGTGGCGTCGCTACCTGCACTACAACCCGCGCTTCGTGCTCGCTGTCGCACGCGAGTACGCCGCGCGACAGCGAGCGCGCTGACCGCGCTCAGCGGTAGCCTGCGCTCCGAGGATGGCCCCAAGAGCACTGATCACCGGCGTCACCGGCCAAGACGGCTCCTACTTGGCCGAGCTTCTGCTCGAGCGCGGTTACGAGGTCCACGGCATGGTTCGCCGGTCCTCGGTCGAGCGCTTCGATCGAATCGAGCACCTGCGCGGCAGGATCACCCTCCACCAGGGCGATCTCCTCGACCAGCGCTCGCTCGTCGACGCCCTGCGAGCGAGCCGTCCCGACGAGATTTACAACCTGGCCGCGATGTCATTCGTCGCCGTCTCCTGGGTGCAGCCGACGCTCACGGCCGAGTTCAGCGGTGTGGGCGTGACGCGGATTCTCGAAGCGGTTCGCGAGGCCTGTCCCGAGGCTCGCTTCTATCAAGCATCTTCGAGTGAGATGTTCGGCAAGGTGCGCGAGATACCGCAGACCGAGTTGACGCCGTTCTATCCGCGCTCTCCCTACGGGGTTGCGAAGGCCTACGGTCACTTCATCACCGTCAACTACCGCGAGAGCTACGGGCTGCACGCGACGAGCGGGATCTTGTTCAACCACGAGTGCGTCGCCGCCACGACGCCGCTGATGGTGCGCGAGCAAGGTGAGGTCGCCGTCAGGACGCCAGACGACCTTGTGGCACTGATGCCCAAGGGTAGGAGCGTTCAAACCTTTACACCCGACACGATGCTCGACATCTGGGACGGCGAAGACTGGACCCCGATCCGTGCGATCACGGCGACGCGGCGGCGCCGTCGCGACCCGGATCACGAGCTGGTGTCAATCGAAGCCCGTGCGGGAGCCGTCGCCGTCACCGCCCATCACCACATGCTCGACGCCGACGGTCGGCCGGTCGAGGCACGCGACTTACGGGTTGGCGATGAGCTTGCGGTCGCGGACACGCTTCCAGCCGCGAGCGGCTGGACAAGCGTTAACGACGAGCTTGCCGAGCTGCTCGGCTTGCTCGCTGCCGACGGATACGTCGAACGCGCAGGCCACCGAGTCGACTTCACCAACAACGACCCGACGCTCCGCGCGCGTGTCGCCGAGCTTTGGAGCCGGGTGTTTCTCGGGAGGACGCGTGAGTGGGAGGACGTCTCCGGCTGGGATCGCGATAACGCCGTCGGCAAGGTAGCGCTGGCCGGCGTGCCGACCGTTGTGCCTTGGCTCCGCGCGCAGCTCTACACCAAGTCGGGACACAAGCAGGTGCCGCCGATCGTGCTCAACGCCTCAGCAACGGCGCAGGCGGCATTCCTACGCGGAAACTACGCCGGCGACGGCCTCAAGCGAGGCAATGGCGCGTCGATCAAGACCAACAGCCCGGTCCTGGCTCAAGGTCTTTGCTGGCTCTATCACCTTGCCGGGCAGCCCGCGTCTGTGTACGTCGAGCGCCGCGAAGGGCGCGCCTACTACCAGCTCAACCTCGCGTCCGCGGTGCGCGTGGGAGCCAAGGGCCAGCATCTACGCAAGAACCCCGCTGAGGTTCGCAAGATCGTGCAGGCCGAAGCAGACGACGACGACTGGGTCTTTGACATCGAGACCGAAAGCGGCGTGTTCTGCGCCGGTGTCGGGCGGGTGGTGGTTCACAACAGTCCACGCCGTGGACTCGAGTTCGTCACGCGCAAGGTCACCTGGCATGCCGCGGCGATCAAGCTCGGGCTGGCCGACAAGCTCGCGCTCGGCAACCTCGACGCCGAGCGCGACTGGGGCTACGCCAAGGACTACGTCGAGGCGATGTGGCTGATGCTCCAGCGCGACACGCCGGAGGACTACGTGATCGCGACCGGCGTCGCGCACTCGGTTCGCGACTGCGTCGAGGTCGCCTTCGACCAGGCCGGGTTGTCGATCGAGAAGCATGTCGTCACCGACCCCTCGCTGGTGCGTCCGGCCGAGGTCGATCACCTGATCGGCGACTGCACCAAGGCGCGCGAGCAGCTCGGCTGGCAGCCGAGCACCGACTTCGAGACGATGATCCGCCTGATGGTCGACAGCGACCTCGCGCTGCTTTCCTCCTGAAGCGCGCGACGCGAGCGTGTCGGCTACGCTCGTGGAACGCTCATCACCAGGAGGCTCCGCAATGGCTGTAGCGACAAGTGACTCGACACTCGACCGCATCGAGCAGCTTCTGGGCGACCAGGCCGACTCGCTGCTGACACACAGCTGCCAGACGATTTCGAGCTCGCAGCTGCACCTACCCGGCCCTGACTTCGTCGATCG
>Ga0181537_10004688_pt1 | contig 11290 bp, 9 predicted proteins | sample PEATcosm2014_Bin_39_FD_119765 | JGI IMG/M metagenome (GOLD analysis project Ga0181537, IMG submission 119765) | Peatland microbial communities from MTU Mesocosm Facility, Houghton, MI, USA - PEATcosm2014_Bin23_10_metaG | ecosystem: Environmental > Terrestrial > Soil > Wetlands > Peat | place... | reverse complement strand
GGATCGTCGGCGCGGGTTTCGTCGTCGGGAGCGAATTGCGCCGGCGCTGCATAGGCCTTCTCGTATGAAACCCAGCCGGGCACTTCGCCGCCAACTGCGATGCGCGTGTAGTCGCCCGGCAGCTCGGCGAATTTCGGCGCGATGTCGGCGGCGGCAATAACGTGACGCACGCGGCCGCGGGCGAAGCGGTCGGCAAGATCGTTGCGGGTGAGCAGCATAGTCGCCGGTACGATCACCGCACCGAGCTTCAGGGCGGCCAGCATGGTTTCCCAAAGCGGAGCGACATTGCCGAGCATGAGCAGGATGCGGTCGCCACGGCGCGCGCCGAGGCCGCGCAGGGCGTTGGCGACGCGGTTCGAGCGCTCGCTTAACTGGCCGAAAGTAAGCTTGGTGTCGGTTCCATCTTCGTCGGCAAGCCACAACGCCGGGCGCTCATTGCCGCGCGCCATGCCGTCAAAATAATCGAGCGCCCAATTAAACCGGTCGAGTTTCGGCCATTGGAAATCGCGGTAAGCCGCGGAATAGTGCTCGCGATAGCGGATAAGAAAATCGCGCGCCGCGAGAAACGGTGCCGCGTTGCTTGAAGTCATTGGGATCTTCCGGCCAAAATGATCTTGGTTTTCCTGTTGACAAGAAGTTGGGCGCGCTCCCCTCTGCCTGATCCTTTGCCAGACTAGCTATCCGGACGCCATTGAAAAACGGGAAAGGTTGAGGACCGTATCATGGGACCGCTCGCCGGGTTTCGGATCGTCGAGTTCGCCGGCATCGGCCCCGGGCCGTTCGCCGCGATGCTGTTCGCCGATCTGGGGGCCGAGGTCATCCGTTTGGACCGGGTGACCCCCAACGGGCTGGGTGTGGACATGCCGGTGCGCTTCGATTTGCTGGCGCAGTCGCGCCGGTCCGTGGCGCTTGATTTGAAAAGCCCCGACGGTATTGCGCTTGCCAATGATCTTTTGGCCAACGCTGACGCGCTGATCGAAGGATTTCGCCCGGGCACGATGGAACGGCTCGGGCTCGGGCCGGACGAGGCGCTCAAGCGCAACCCGCGTCTCGTTTACGGCCGCATGACGGGATGGGGGCAATCGGGGCCTTTGGCGCAGGCTGCCGGCCACGATATCAACTATCTTGCTTTGTCCGGCGGGCTCCACGCAATTGGCCGCGCCGGGTCGAAGCCGACGCCGCCTTTGAACCTGACTGCGGATTTTGGCGGCGGAGCGCTTTACCTCGCTTTCGGTATCGCTTGCGCCATGATCGAAGCGCAAAAGTCGGGCAAGGGACAAGTTGTCGACGCCGCCATGACCGAAGGCGCGGCATCCCTCATGACCATGTTTTACGGCCTCTACGCCGCCGGCTTACATAAGCTCGAACGTGGAACCAACCTGCTCGATTCCGGATCGGCGATCTATGAAACCTACGAATGCGCCGACGGCCGCTTCGTATCGATCGCCCCAATTGAGCTGAAATTCCGCGAGGTATTGTTCGAGAAACTGGGCGTCGCCTTCACCGCTGACGACGGCGCTAGTCTGCGCGGCAAGTTAGAAGCATTATTCAAAACCCGTAGCAGGGACGAATGGTGCGCGCTGCTCGAAGGAACCGATGCCTGCTTTGCCCCGGTTCTCTCCATGGCAGAAGCGCCGCATCATCCGCACAACGTCGCCCGCGGAACGTTCGTCGAGGTCGACGGCGTCATGCAGCCGGGTCCGGCGCCGCGCTTTTCCCGCACACCTTCCATCCGTCCGACGCCGCCGCGGGAAAAAGGCGATGGAACTCGCTCGACGCTCGCTGCCTGGGGTATTGCCCATGACCGGATCGAGGCGTTGCTCGCGCGCGGCGTTCTCGGCGAGCCAGAACACCGCGCATAGAATAGCTCACTATCCGCTCGTGCCCGCAAAAGCGGGAAGCCCACAAATTCTGCATTCTCGGATGCGGGGGATGCGCGAAATTACTTCGTTTCGTCGCGGATCATATAGCCGGCGCCACGCACGGTGTGCAGCAGCGGCTGCGCGAAGCCCTTATCGATCTTGGAGCGCAGCCGCGAAATGTGCACGTCGATCACGTTGGTCTGCGGATCGAAGTGGTAATCCCACACGTTTTCCAGGAGCATGGTGCGGGTGACCACCTGGCCAGCGTGGCGCATCAGGTATTCGAGCAGGCGAAATTCCCGCGGTTGCAATTGTAGCTCCTGTCCGCCGCGGCTCACTTGATGGGACAGACGGTTGAGCTCCAGATCCCCGATGCGATACAGCGTCTCCTCGCCGCGGCTGCCGCGGCGCCGCGCCAGCACTTCGATGCGTGCGAGCAACTCAGCGAATGAATAGGGCTTGGCGAGATAATCGTCGCCACCGCTGCGCAATCCCTTGACCCGGTCGTCGACTTGACCGAGCGCGGAAAGGATCAGCACCGGCGTTTCCACCGCTTTCGCCCGCAACGCGCCGATAACCGACAGTCCGTCGAGCTTCGGCAGCATCCGGTCGACGATCAAAACGTCGTACTGGCCGTCAAGCGCAAGCGCCAGGCCCTCCTCGCCGTCGGTGGCTCGGTCGGCAACATGGCCAACTTCACGGAACGCCTTAACCAGATAATCGGCGGCGTCGCGATCGTCTTCGATAATGAGAAGGCGCATGGTCGATCGCCGTACCGCGATGGCTGCGGGCAAACCCGGCTGGGTGGCTTCCTGGCTGATGATATCGTTTTGCACGGCGCACCAGGCAATTAGATGGCGAAAAAAGTGAGGGGATGGCGAGGTATTAGCCCGCCACCCCCTCGACCGACTCCACTCCGGCGGGGGCGACGGTTGCCGGGAGGCAGAGTTGGTATTTGGTGGGGACGGGCCTTACGGCCCGTCCCCAGGGTACGCCCGCCAGCGGGGGCGACGGATGCCAGCGGATCGCCCCATTACTTAATCAGGCGTTGCCGAGCGGCAGAGCGACGAAATGCGTGCCCTCGCCTGACTTCACCCGAAACAGCAGAGCGTGCTTGCCTTCCTTGCGGGCGTCCGCGAGTTGCTTGCGAACTTCCGCCGGGCTGGCGACCGATTTGCCGCCGACGTCGAGGATGACGTCGCCGACCTGAAAGCCGTGATCGGCGGCAACACCACTCGGATCGACCGCGGTGACGACCACACCAGTACCTTCGGCGCCGGCCTTGCCGGGCGCGAGCGTGAGCCCGAGCTTCGGCATGTCGTTATCGGCGCCGGCATGCTGGCCCTCCTGATTGGAAGCCTGATGCTCGTTCGGCAACGTCCCGAGCGTCAGCGTCAAGGTCTTCTCCTGTCCCTGACGGACGATGTTGACCTTGACCGAGGTGCCGGGGGCCATGGTGCCGATCCGGCGCGCGAGCTCGCGCGCGTCGGCGACGGAGTTGCCGTCGACTGCAGTGATGACGTCACCGCTTTCGATTCCGGCCTTAGCTGCGGGGCTGTTGGGCTGCGGCTCGGACACCAGGGCGCCGGCGGCCTTCTTCAGGCCGAGGCCGTCGGCAATGTCGGGCGTTACCGGCTGGATCTGCACGCCGATCCATCCGCGAGTGACGCTGCCCTTCTCACGCAGCTGCGCGATCACGGTCTTTACCGTGTCGGAGGGAATGGCAAAGGCGATACCGACCGAGCCACCAGACGGCGAGAAGATCGCGGTGTTGACGCCGATCACATCGCCATCGACGTCGAAGGTCGGGCCGCCGGAATTGCCTTTGTTCACCGGTGCATCGATCTGGATGAAGTCATCATAGGGACCAGCGCCGATATCGCGGCCGCGGGCCGAAACAATGCCGGCGGTCACGGTGCCGCCGAGACCGAACGGATTGCCGACGGCGAGCACCCAGTCGCCAACCCGCGGAGACGCATCCGCAAGTTTCACATAGGGGAAATCCGCGCCCTCGACCTTGATCAAAGCCAGATCGGAGCGCGAATCGGTACCGATCACCTTGGCGTTGTAGATCTTGCCGGCGTCGGTCGTGACCTGAACATTCTCGGCATTCTGCACGACGTGATTGTTGGTCACTGCGTAGCCGTCGGCGCTGATAAAGAAGCCCGAGCCTTGCCCGGTGATGACCTGGTGACCGCCGCCTTCGCCACCATTGTTGGGCATGCCGAAGCGGCGGAAGAAATGCTCGAACGGAGCGCCTTGGGGCAATTGCTGCTCGTCATCGCTCAGCGCGGGACTGGCCGGCCGGTCGATCTTGACCCGCACCGAGATCACCGCGGGTTTGACCTTGGCGACAATGTCGGCGAAGCCGACCGGATGTTGTGCAAGCTTCTGCGCTTCCTGCGACAGATTCTGCGCGTATGCCGGGTGAGCGAAGAAAGCCGCATCCGGAGCGAAAGCGGGCGCAACGAAGAACGCCGCGGCGCCGAGACCGGCGATCGTTGTCGCCAGGAGCCCAAAGCGCCGCGCGGAAAGAATGCGGCGCGGGGATTGTTTATTACTGTTCATTACCGTCTCCAAAAGAGTTGCCCGTCTCACAACGGATGGCGCCCCGAGACCCCACATTTGCACGCGAATGTGGGACAGCCCGCCTTACGGCGCTCTGTCGGCCGGATTAAAAGTTGGTAATGTCGGATGAAAACTTTTAGCCGGTCGCGGCCGGCCGGGCCTGCGGTCAGCGTTCTTCGCGCAAGAGATCGGACAGTCGGCCTTCCTCGGCCGGCGTCAAATTGGCCATCTCTTCACTCGCGGTAATGCGCTGGCGTCGCACGATGACGATGACGATTGCGACGGCGCCGAGGAGCAATGCCGCGGGGGGCAGACCCCATAAGAGTGCCGTGTGCCATGCGAGGCGCGGACGCAGCAGCACGAATTCGCCGTAACGCGCCACGAGAAAATCGAGAATCTGCGCATCGCTATCGCCGGCTTTTACCCGCTCGCGCACCAGAACGCGCAGATCGTGCGCCAGCGGCGCCGCGGAATCATCAATCGATTCGTTCTGACACACCATGCAACGCAGCTCCCTGGAGAGTGCGCGCGCACGCGCTTCAAGCGCCGTATCGGACAGCAGTTCGCTCGGCTCGACCGCATGCAGCGGCAACGACGTCAGGAGCAAGAAAAACAGTCCGACAAAAAGGATAGCCGAGGAGAAATGCGGGCGCAGCTTTCGCACCGCTTTCACTCCGCCGCCTGCAAGGCCGCGCGCATACGTGCCGGCCGCGGCGCTCCGACGCGCAACCGCCGATCGGAAAGCGAGAGCGCCCCGCCGATGAACATGATCAGGGCACCGAGCCAGATCATGAGGACCTGCGGCTTGAAGTAAAGCCGCACGGGAACGGACCCGTCCGGGTTCGGATCGCCGAGCGACAGATAGAGCTGGCTCACGCCGCGCGTCATCAACGCGGCTTCCGTGGTCGCCATGTTGCGTGTCGGAAAGGTGCGCCGGCTGGGCTCCATGGTGCCGATCAAATCGCCGTTGGTACGCCGCACGGTGAAATGGGCGACGAGGTCGCGATAATTCGGTCCGGAGCGGTTGAACAGGCCGTCGAAGGTCAGCCGGTAATGAGCGATATCGATCGAGCCGCCGGGCCTGAGCGCCGCGATACGCTCCGATCCCCAGGCAGTGACGGCGATGATGCCCATGAGGGTGACGCCCATGCCGAAATGCGCGAACGCCGTTCCCCAGGCCGAACGCGGCAGTCCGACCGCCCGCCGCAACGCTGCACCCAGCGGGATGCGCAGGAACAGAGTGCGTTCGGCAAGATCGATCAGCGCGCCGGCCATGACGAAGACCGCAAGCCCGACACCGAACGGCGCCAGCACCGGACCGCCATGTTGCAGGGCAAATCCGGCGGCGATCGCCACGGCGGCCAGCATCGCCGCCGCGAGTAAACGCTGCGTTGCGCCGAGGAGATCGCCGCGTTTCCATCCGAGCAGCGGCCCGAACGGCATGGTCAGGAATAGCGGCAGGAAGAGCGGGCCGAACGTCAGATTAAAGAACGGCGGACCGACCGAGATCTTCTCGCCGGTCAATGCTTCCAGCGCAAGCGGATAAAGCGTTCCGACGAAAACAGTCGCGCAAGCGCAAGTGAGAAACAGATTGTTGAGCACCAACGCCCCTTCGCGTGAGATCGGCGCGAACAATCCGCCCTGCTTGAGCAGCGGCGCCCGCCACGCGTAGAGCGCAAGCGCCCCGCCAATGAAGGCGACGAGAATGGCGAGGATGAAGATGCCACGCCTCGGATCGGTGGCAAACGCATGCACCGAGGTGAGCACGCCCGAGCGTACCAGGAACGTGCCGATCAGCGACAGCGAGAAAGCCAAGATGGCCAGCAGGATCGTCCAGACCTTCAGCGCGCCGCGCTTTTCCATCACGACGGCGGAATGCAGCAGCGCCGTGCCGGCGAGCCAGGGCATCAGCGAAGCGTTCTCCACCGGATCCCAGAACCAAAAACCGCCCCAGCCCAGCTCGTAATAGGCCCAGTACGAACCGCCGGCGATACCGAGTGTCAGGCACATCCAGGCGCCGAGCACCCACGGCCGCACCCAGCGTGCCCAGGCCGCGTCGATCCGCCCTTCGATCAGGGCCGCGATGGCAAAGGAAAATGCGATCGAGAAGCCGACATAGCCGAGATAAAGGAGCGGCGGATGAAAGGCGAGGCCCGGGTCCTGCAGGACCGGATTGAGATCGCGGCCCTCGAATGGCGCATCGGCGACACGCAAGAACGGATTCGACGTAGTGAGAATGAACAGCTCGAACGCAGCAGCGATCCAGGCCTGGACAGCAAGCGCATTGGCCTTGAGCCGCGGCGGCAAATTGTTGCCGAACCCGGCGACCAGCGCGCCGAACAACGCCAGGATGGAAACCCACAGCATCATGGAGCCTTCGTGGTTGCCCCAGACACTGGTGAGCCGATAGAGCAGCGGCATCGCCGAGTTCGAATTCTCGTAGACGTTGAGAACCGAGAAGTCCGACGTCACGTAGCAGACTGCCAGTGCGGCGAAGGACATGGCGACGAATGCGAATTGAGCGACGGCCACGGGCGTTGCCATGCTCATCAAGACGGGATCGTTGTTGCGCGCGCCGATAATCGGCATCGAGCCCTGGATCAACGCGAGACCCAGCGCCAGCATCAGCGCGTAATGGCCGAGTTCGGCGATCACTTGCTCTCTCCCCCGACCGGCCGCGCCGCGCGTTGCGCATAATCATCCTTCCAGCGCCCGGACTTCTTCAGGGCGTCGGCAACCTCCTTCGGCATGTAGCTCTCATCATGCTTGGCGAGGATGGTGTCGGCATCGAACGTGCCGGACGCATCGAGCGTACCTTCGGCAACGACCCCCTGGCCTTCGCGAAACAGGTCCGGCAGGAGACCCCGATAGGCGACGGGCATCTCGCGATTGCCGTCGGTGACGGTGAAGCGGACTTGCAGATTGTCGCCGCGTACCAGGCTGCCGGCCCTGACCATGCCGCCAAGCCGGATGCGCGTGCCCGGCTGGACGTGCTTCTCCGCGACGTCGCTTGGCGAATTGAAGAAAACAATGGAATCGCGGAACGCGTTGAGCATCAGCGCAACCGCAATTGCGAGCACGCCGATGCTGCCGCCGACCAGGAGAAGGCGTCGCCGTTTGCGCGTCATGGCTGTCGTGTTCCCGGCATCATCGCGGTCCTTCAGCCCTCAAGACCGAGTCCCTTGACCAGATCGTCAATGCGCTTGACCTCATCGGGATGGTCGGCGAGCGCCCGGCGGGCATCGGCCGCCGCGCTTTTAGCCTTATCGCGGTCGCCGAGCACGGCATAAGCGCGCACCAGGCGGAGCCAACCCTCGAGGTCGGCGCCTTTCTCGTGCAGGCGGTCGGCGAGGCCAGCGACCATACGGCCAACCATTTCTTCGCGTTGCTGCCCACTCATATTGGCCGCAGCCGCGATATCGTCGGCGTTTGGTCCCGGCGCCGCAACCGGTGCGCCGCTGGCGCGTGCCAGCGCCTCGCGCACGAAACCAATCCACGGGGCACCGGCCGGTGCATCGGCTAACAGCGCGCGCCACTTGGCCGCTGCCTCGTCGCTTTTGCCGTCCTGTTCCGCGGCGAGACCAAGAAAGTAGCGGGCTTTCGCGTCGTGTGGATCGCGCGCCACCGCGCCCTCGAACGCCGCTTTGGCGTCGGCCGTTACCACGCCGTTTGCTGCTCCGACTTCGGCCTCGCCAAGATCGGTCTCGCGGGTGGCGGTGTCGCCGTTGAGCGCGATCGCTTTCTTGCGCGCCGCCACAGCGTCGTCGAAGCGGCCGAGCCGCAGATAAACCGGCGCCAGCACTTCCCAACCCGCCCCGTCGTTCGGGTTTTGCGCCAGATGCGCCTCAACCTGACCCACAAGTTTGTCGATCGGCTGATTGCCTTGAGGAATTTGGACACGTGCGAATGCGGGCTCGCCGGGAATGTTCGGTGAGCCTAGCGCGACATAGAGGCCCGGCACGCCGAACGGTAGAATTACCAGCGCCGCGACCGCGGCGGCCCGACGGCGTCGCAGGCTTCGTTGCGTGGCGACCGGCGATGGGGCGGGCGGCTCGGTCTCTGCGGCGACCAGAAGCCGGCGCGAGACTTCGAGCCGCGCAGCTTCCGCCTCGGACTCTCCGATCAAGCCAGACGACCGGTCGCGGTCGATTTCTTGCAGCTGATCCTTGTAAACAACGACGTCGCTGCCGCCGCCGGCCTTCTGCGCATAACGCCCAAGCGGCCACATCACGGCAAAGATTGCCGCGGCGGTCATCAGCGCAAAAATGCACCACAGGATCATCGTCGCCCTTCGATCCGCGGAACGGGAGAAGAACCGCAGCCGCGGCGCATCGCGTGGTTACATCACGGCGTCATTGCGGCCGCAATGGGAAGGCCGGCGCGGCAATTGCGCGCTGGGGCAAGCAGTTAGGCTTGTCGGCGCGGCGTCAGAATGCGGCCGATGGCCCCGTCAACTCACGATCGTCCACGTGCCGTCGGGGTTTCGGCAGGCCGTGCCGCGCCCGGTCTGCGGGATCCCGTCGATATAGACGGTGTGGGTGTATTGCCGGCAAGGCGCGCCATTCATCTGGTATGCTGGGCCCGGCACGACATTGCCGTAGCGCCCGGAATCCGGATTGCGCCACGCGACCGGAGCCCCCGACGGGCCGGCATCTAGGGCCTGCATTTGCGCCGCGTAAGCGCGCCTCTTGTCGTCATCATCAAGCGCGGCGCCGATGCGGTTGCCGAGGAAGCCACCAAGCGCCGCACCGGTGAGCGTGCCGGCCAGTCGATTGCCGGTTGCACCGCCGATAGCGTTGCCGATCAGCGCGCCGGCACCCGCTCCGACCGCCGTGCCGCCGACTTCCTTCGGTCCGGTGTCGGATGAACATGCCGCCACGCCGAGCCCGGCCAAAGCCAATGCGACAGACCTGATCGCGGACATGGGCGCGCTCCCCAAACGCAGTGGCCGCTCGGCGCAAGTGCTGGCGGCTTCCGCCACGCCATCCGCGCGCACGAATGGGGCAAAACTCTGTCCCTACCCGCCGGCAAACGAGCCAAAAGCGGATCAACCGCCCGGCAGAGCTAATTCGGCGCGCAGACCGCCGATCGGCGCGGTACCAAGGGTCAATACGCCGCCGTAAAGACCGGCGAGTTCGACAACGATGGAGAGGCCGAGCCCGGAGCCGGGCTTGCTCTCGTCGAGGCGCTGTCCGCGCAACGCCACCTGCTCTCGCTCCGCAGGTGAAAGTCCCGGCCCGTCGTCGTCAACAATGACGCGCACGCGCGGCTTGTCGCTCTCTTCGCTGCCGTCGTTGCTTCCGGCAGGACGATCGGCCACGACTTCAATGGCGACACGCGCCTGCGCCCATTTGCAGGCATTATCCACGAGATTACCGATCATCTCCTCAAGGTCTTGCTGCTCGCCGCGGAAATTGGCGTGCTCGGGCACGTCAACAGCGATGGCGATGTCGCGCTGACGATGCAGCTTCTCCATGGTGCGGGCGAGGGCGGTCACCACCGGCGGCACCTCAATCAACGTGCCGATGACGCCGGATCGCGCCGCAAGCCGCGCGCGTTCGAGCTGGCGCGCCACCTGATCGCGCATGATGTCGGCCTGCTCGAGCACCTTTTGCGCCAACGGATCGCTGCCGCGCGCTGCGGCTTCGTTGACGATGACGGATAGCGGCGTCTTCAGCGCATGGGCGAGATTTCCGACATGCGTGCGGGCGCGCTCGACAATCTCGCGATTGGCATCGATCAAAGCGTTGGTTTCGCGAGCCAACGATGCGATCTCAACGGGAAATTCGCCCTCCAGCCGCTCAGCTCGGCCGGAACGGATGGCGGCGAGACTCGCGGAAATGCGCTTGAGCGGCGACAGCCCGAAGCGCACCTGCAACGCCGTGGTCAACAACAGCGCGATCGCCAGCGCTGCAAAGATTGCACCGATGATGCGATCGAAGCTCAACATCTCGTTGTCGATCTCTGACGCGTCACCCGCCACTTCGATCAGATAACGCCCGTCGTCGCCGAGATCGATATTGCGCTCCACGAGACGCAGCCGCACATCTTCTGGGCCCTGCGCGTAGCCCTTGCGATAGCCGCCGGCCGTCGCGTCGCCGGCGTCGGGCAGCCGCGGCAGATTCGAATCCCACAGCGAGCGCGAGGAATGCAATTCCGGCTTCGGCGTATCGAGCCGCGTTACCTGCCAGTACCAACCCGACAGCGGCAGCTCGAACAGCGGCTCGCCGATCGACTGCGGAAACTTGTCGTTGCCTTCCTCCGGCGACGCGACGTCGGCGACCAGCGTGCGCAGATAGACGTCAAGCCGACGATCGAAGGCCCGCTCCACGGCCTGGCGGTAGATCGACGACAAAGCCACGCCGGTAACGATGAGGATCACTACCGTCAGGCCGGTCGCCCAGAGAAACAGGCGGAACGCGAGCGAGTTAGCGCGCATCGGGGGGGGTGAGCAGATAGCCGAGACCGCGCACCGTCTGGATTACGTCAACGCCGAGTTTCTTGCGGATGCGGCCGACGAACACTTCGATGGTGTTGGAATCGCGGTCAAAATCCTGATCGTAAAGATGCTCGACCAGTTCGGTGCGCGACACCACCCGGCCGGTATGGTGCATCAGATAGGACAAGAGGCGATATTCGTGCGACGTGAGCTTGACTGGATTGCCTTCGACCGCGACGCGACCGGTGCGGGTGTCGAGACGCACCGGACCGCAGGTGAACTCGCTCTTGGCATGGCCGGCGGAACGGCGCAGCAACGCGCGCACCCGCGCCAGCACCTCTTCGAGATGAAACGGCTTAGCGACGTAATCGTCGGCGCCGGCATCGAAGCCTTGCACCTTGTCGCTCCAGCGATCGCGCGC
>Ga0181537_10004687_pt1 | contig 11290 bp, 9 predicted proteins | sample PEATcosm2014_Bin_39_FD_119765 | JGI IMG/M metagenome (GOLD analysis project Ga0181537, IMG submission 119765) | Peatland microbial communities from MTU Mesocosm Facility, Houghton, MI, USA - PEATcosm2014_Bin23_10_metaG | ecosystem: Environmental > Terrestrial > Soil > Wetlands > Peat | place... | reverse complement strand
TGCGGATGCTTATGCCGATATAATTTTGGGAACGCGCATTTAGAGAAGAAACGCAACCGCTGTAAGCGTCATTGTCAGAACAACATGGTCAACGTCATAGACATCGACAACTACAACCTGGAGGAAGCGCTCAAGCTCGTAGCTGGGTTCGGAAGCGATCGCTACGGGTATTTGGTTACGCCCAACGTGGATCATGTGATCCGCCACTACGAAGATCGTCAATTTCGCGCGCTTTATAGTCAAGCCACATTTGTGCTGCTGGACAGCCGCTTTCTGGCTCATACCTTGGGTCTGTTCAAGCGACAGGCTCTTCGCGTCTGCTTGGGCAGCGATCTGACCGCCGCGATCATGGACACTGTGGTCAAACCGCAGGATGTTGCGGTCCTGGTCGGAGGATCCGCATCGCAGGCTCAATACTTGAGGCAGCGCTTCGGGCTCCGCGCATTGCGGCATATCGATCCGCCGATGAACTTTATCCGCGATCCGGCGCAGGTCGAGTGGTGTTTGCGTCAGATCGAAGACGTCGGTCCGTTTCGGTTTTGTTTTCTGGCGGTGGGTTCGCCGCAACAGGAAATCATCGCGCAGAAACTCAAGGAGCGCGGCGTCGCCCGCGGCTTGGCGTTATGCGTCGGAGCTTCGGTCGATTTTTTGACAGGCATCGAAAAGCGCGCGCCGAGCTGGATGCAGCAGGCGGGTCTCGAGTGGTTGTTCCGCCTTCTACAAAACCCGAGGCGCCTGGCGAAGCGCTATCTCGTTCGCGGACCGATGATCTTTCTGTTGCTGCGGCGAATCGAACTGCGGGTGCGAGGATCGACGGTTCCCGCCGCGAGCGACGCCGTGGTTTCGACCGCCTCGTCCGCCGCCATCGCCTCGAATCCCGGGCGGGCGCTGTAATCCATAAATCTCGTGGCTGAGGCGTCGCCCTCGACCCCGGTAGTGACCGGATATCGGCCCGGCTTGCTGGCCCGAGTCGCAATCCTTGCGGCGGTATTTTTCGCGGAGAAGATTCTTCTCAATGCCTTTGTAGACTTCGATCGGGCTCAGGCGGCCGAAGGCTTCGGTGCTGTCGTTCGCGTCGCCCAGCACTGGGCCTTTCGCTTTATAGTGGCTTTCGCCGCGGCGGTGGCGCTGTTTGCGCACGTGCGCGGCGGCCGGCAGGTGCAGACGGTGGCTGCGTCGGTGCTGAAGGCGCCGCTGCGAGTCGGCTGGATGCTGGTGCACTTCTCGTTGATCGCTGCGCTCGGCCAGCTGAGTTATCTTCTGTACCGCGACGCAGCAACCGATCTGTCGCTTGCCGCCGTCGTCGCGCTATGGACTCTGGCGGCCACCGGCGCAGCGTTTGCAGCGTTGTCGGCGATGGCGCCTCTGGCACTGTGGCGGGATTCGGCCCGCGCGCTCGGCTCGATATGGGCGTACGCGGCGCTGGCGGCGGCGGTCGGCACCGGCCTCATGCAGTTGGCGCAAAGGCTCTGGGGCCCGACTGCGGCGTTCACTTTCGAATTGGTGAGGCACGTGCTCGCGCCAATCCTGCCGACGCTGCAAGCCGACCCCGTCACGCTGATCTTGCGGACCGATCGGTTTGCGGTCCAGATCGCCGAAGTGTGCTCGGGCCTGGAAGGCGTGGGCCTGATGCTGGCTTTTTCCGGTGCGTGGCTCTTGTACTTTCGGCACGAATATATATTTCCGCGCGCCCTCGTGCTGGTCCCGGCCGGCTTGGTGGCCATTTTCATCTTGAACGTGTTGCGAATCGCCGCCTTGATCTTGATCGGCAACGCGGGCTTTGCCGATGTCGCGGTCTACGGCTTTCACTCGCAGGCGGGCTGGATCGCGTTCATCGCCGTGGCATGCGGCTTGGTGCTGGTGAGCCGGCGCAGCGCTTGGTTGAGTCGCGGCGCCGCGTCGGTGGATGCGCTGCCCGCAACGCATAATCCGACGGCGACTTACTTGATCCCGCTGCTGGCCATACTGGCGGCCGGCACCCTGTCGCGCGCGATCTCGAGCGACTTCGAGTATTTCTATCCGTTGCGACTGCTCGCCGGCGTTGCGGCGATCGTTCTCTATCGGCGGAAGCTGGCGGCCATCGATTGGACCTGGAGCTGGCGTGGTCCTGCGGCGGGCCTGTTGGTATTTGCCGTGTGGGCCGCTGCGGCTCATTTTTTACTGCCGCCGAGTGCAATCCCGGAAAAGCTTGCCGCGATGCCTCCCGCGCTGCGCGCCATGTGGGTTGTCAGCCGTGTCTTGGCCTCGGTGGCATTGGTGCCGATCGCCGAGGAACTCGCGTATCGCGGCTATCTCATGCGTCGCTTCATCCAGGCTGATTTCGAGAGGGTTCCGTACGCCTCGGTCCACTGGCCTGCCGTGGTTGCCACGGCGGTCATATTCGGTCTGGCTCACGGTGCCTCGTGGCTCCCGGGGATTGCGGCCGGCGTCGCGTTCGCAGTGCTGGTGGTGCGCCGCGGACACCTCGGTGAGGCGGTCGCCGCCCATGCAACCGCCAATGCATTGATCGCCGCAAGCGTGCTGGCGGCGGGCCAATGGCAGTTATGGTAAATTCTTAGGCAAGTTACATAACATATTGTTTTTCAATTGTTACGACGCGTCGTATTTTGCTGATCTCGGGTTGTCGCGGGACGGGGGTGCCGATATCATTTTTTGGCACCATCCATCAGCCCGAGGTTTTCACCGTGTTTCGAAAGATCAGCTTGGCTCTCGTTCTAGCATCCCTCGCAGGCGTCGCATCCGCCTCTAACGCAGGCTCGGGCGGCACGTGCTTCCAAATCGCGTGGTTTACGTTCTGCTCGCCGGCGAGCCCCCCTGCTGTCAAGGCGCCGGAGATTGATCCGGCATCGGCGATGGCCGCCTTGACCATGCTCGCGGGCGGACTCGCCGTGCTGCGCGGCCGACGCCGCAAGAACTCGGAGGAATAAGGATCGAAGGTATCTGTCGAGACCCGGGCGCCCTAGGCGCCTGGGTCGACGATATCCGGGGGAGCGCTGTTCGAGCGATATCCGACCGTCAAAAACGCGCGATTGTCTTTGTATTCATTGTTGAACCCGGAGGTCACGCGCGCGTCGTGCTCCAACCGCAGTTTGATTTCGAGGCCGCGGCCATACCTTAAGGTCATCACGGCGGCCACCAGTTCATCGTCGTAACGCGGACTGCCCTCCACCACCTCGGCGAAAGTGTGCGCATAGTCCGTTCTGTAGTACCGGCCCAAGAGTTCCGCATTGAATACGCGAGTCACCTGCCTATCGAACCGGAATTCGGCCCCGTCGCGCTTCACGTCGAGCTGCGGATCATTCGCGTAGTCGTCTTTTTCCCATCGAGCGCTCAGATCGATCGTGGTCCGGCTGCGTTTGTAGTCCCAGCCAACCGTCGCGTAATCGCTGGTATAAGTCTCGGATGTCACCGCGGCAGGCGCCACCCCTACGACCCCGATGGCGCCGGTCTGCAGCGTGCTGAAGCTGGTGCTGGCGTCGGTGAATATGCGGCCCGCCGACGCGGTCAACTTCGCGGCACCCGAGAGCTTGCGTGACAAATCGAGCTTGACGAGCGGCCCGCTGTTCGAGACATCGCTCTGAGTGATCCGGGTGGCACCGAGATCTGCCGAAAGATCCGTGCGAGCGCCCTGCAGCGTGTAGCGGACAAAGGCATTGGTGCGGTCGAAATCGTTGTTGATCACCGTGTTCTCGAACAACACCCGCTCGTTGTCGGCGTTCAATGATACGGTCGAGCGCGCGGACAGCTGCAGACCCGCCGCGAGGCTGGCTTGAAGCCGATTGCTGTTGAACGGGCTGGTCGCGTACGTCGTGCGCGCGTAGCGCGCACCCGCGTTCAGGAATCCGGTCGCGCCCAGGCGCAGCGCCAGATCGGGTCCGGTACTGAAGTAATTAACGTTCTCAAGGTTGTTGGGCGTGGTCGGCGTAAAGGGATCCAGGACCGATTGGCCGAAGGCGTCCTGCACCACCCAGGTCAAGCGCTCGGGAATCAGCGCGAAGCGGCCGGAGCCGTCGAAGCGGCCCAGCAATTGTCTATCGTAGGCGTGCTGCAGGTAATCGATGTACGAGAAATTGCCCTTGAGAGCCGCATCCATCAGCCGGGTTTGCTGCTTGAAGTCGAAGTCGAAGTCCGCAACGGCCATGGTTTGACTGACCGTGTTCCCGGGCAGCAGCGACACGTTGTCCGTTTCCGCGATTCCGGCATCGATGCCATAATCAAAGGTCTCGGCCACTGCGCCGGAGGCGAGTGCGAGGCAGGAAACGATGCCGACCGTCAGGCGGGTTGGGCGAACTCTAGGGCGCATCAGCATCGGTGCCTTTTTCCCCGTACGAACCGTAGGATCCGTAGCCGTAGTAGCCCTCGCCGCCGCTGACCGCGACTTGATTCAGGATGATGCCGCCCGCTTGGGCGTCATCGAACAGCGCGACGGCGTCCTGCACCGCGTGTCGCGAAGTGTGCCCGGCGCGCACCACGAGCACGATCTGACCCGCCATTTTCACCAGTGTCCGGCCCTCGTTGGTGATCAACAGGGGCGGTGAATCCAGCAACAGGATGCGGCGCGGATGCCGGGCAAAAAGTGTCTTGACGATTTGCCGCATGCGATTGCTGCTCAATAGCTCCGAAGTCGCTTCAACCGGCGTTCCGGCGGGCAAAACCGACAAGCCGCGCAGGTTCGTCTGCACCACCAGCGATTCCACATCGACGGTGTCGTCGACCAAAGCGTTCAGCAGGCCGTTTTCGTGCTTCAGGCCGAGGATTTCGCTGACGTGGCGCTTCGCCACATCGCAATCCACCAACAACACGGAAATATCGCGCTCGAGCGCCATGCTGAGGGCGAGGTTGATGCTGGTGAAGGTCTTGCCATCGCCGGGCAAGGCGCTCGTCACCATGATCACCCGGCAATCCACGTCGGTCGCGGTGCTCGACAGGGCGCGGTCGATCAGCGGCCGCTTGATTCGGCGGTAGTGATCCGCGAACTGGCGATCCTTGCTGTCCTCGGGCAGATAACCGTTCGCCCGCAGGCTCACGGTGTCGAGCGTCATTCGCTTGCTGGCCTTCGGCGGCTCCTGCAAGGCTTCGGGGTATTGCAGCGGTGCGGCCGGCCGCAGTACCGCGTCCGCCACTTTCGGGTTGGCCGCGGCGGCCGATTGCGCATCCTTGCGATCGCTTGCTCGACCAGACTCATGTTTTCACCAAGGAGCGGATAGCTTGTATCGTCAATCTAGCCCCTGCCCAGTTCAGTAGGAGTGCCACGGCAAACGCGACCATCAATCCAGCGGTCGCCGCCGAAAATCGCCACATTTTGCGGCTGAATTCCCGTTGCTGACGGGTCGGAAACGCCACTCCGACCACCCCGAGCACAGGAAATTCGGTCAATTCGTTCACCGTACGCACCGAACTCACGATTGGACGGAGCAGTGCCATGAGGTAAGCGACCCCAGCCGCGATTCCCATCGCGGCCAGCCAGATGGCGGCGAGCAGCGCCGGGCGTTTCGGAGATACCGGCGCCACCGGCGCCGTGGGAGGCAATACAACCTCGAATCGCACCGATCCGGCGTTGTCGGCACGTTCGCCCAGGCGGGCCTTCTGGTAGCTCTCCACGAGCGCCGTGTACTGTGCTTTGTTGACATCGTAGTCGCGGTTCAGCTGCTGAAACTCCGCCTCGACCTGCGGAGCGCTGTTCAAACGCTGACGCAGCTCTACGACGGTCGCCTGGTGTTGAGCCAACTCTCGCCGCAGCGCGGCAATCTCCACGTCCTGCTTGTTGAGCTCGAGTCGGATTTGTTGGTAGATCGGATTGTTGCCGGCCCCGCTCGAGGCAATTGCACTGGCATCGCCGCGCTTCAAGTTCTCGAGCTCGACGGCGCGCCGCTGCTTGAGCTCTTCGAGCGTCGCCCGCGCTGCGACCACATCGGGATGCCGATCCGTGTACTTGAGCAGCAACTCATCGAGCCGTGCCTGGGCCTCTTGGATGCGGCTCAAGGTATCGCTGCCGCCGGTCATGCCATGGGCGCCCAATAGCGGGCTCGAAGCTCCCGCCGCCGAAATCGCCTGGTCGCTGCGCAATTGCTTGTCCAATTCTTCACGGCGGCTCATGCCGATGGACAGGTCGGTCTCGGCTTTCTTGGCGGCATCGACTTCGCGCTGCAGCTGCTCGAAATAGCCCCCTTGCTCGCTCGGCATCAGGCCGACATTCTTCTTCTTGAAGGCAGCCAATCGATCTTCGGCGGTGCTCAAGCGCTGTTCATAATCCTTGATCTGTGTTTCGAGAAACTCCTGCGCGTGTTCCGAGCCGGCACGCTTCCCGCCCAAAGTTTCTTCCACGAAGGTATGCAGCAGAGTTTTTACGACATTCAACGCGCGATCGCGGCTGGTGTCCGTATAGTGAAAGCTGTAAATGCTTCCGGCTGTGCTGCGTTCGTCTCCCTGACTGCCGGCGCTCGACACGGTCAGCGCAATCCGGTCGCTCAACCGATCCAAGATCTTGGCGCGGATGCGCTCGTCGGTAACCGACGGATCCAAGACGCCCGTCTCTTTGGCGATCGCCTCGAGCTGGGGACCCTCGAGCAACGACTGCCGCACATAGTTGATCTGCGCATCGACGTTTTGATCGGTGGTCAGGCCCTGCAGCGCGGGCTTCAAGGCCGTACGTGTGTCGACGAACACGCGAGCGTCGGCCTCGTACCGGTCCGGCAGGGCGAATACCAAGCCCCACCCGACCACCGCCACGACGCAGGCGGCGGCCAAGCCCAGCCAGCGAAAGCGCCAGGCGCTCTGTACTTCGTCGAAGACTCGTTCCAATTCTTGCTTCATGAAAGGTGCTTCACCGTCAGAATCTTGATTCAGGTACAACCAGCACGTCGCCGGGCTTCAGCGCCAAGTTCTGCTTCATATCGCCATTGTTTACGAGCGAATCGAGCTTGACTCGGATTTTCGTCTCTTTTCCGTTCTCGTTGCGCACGAGATCGGCACGATTGCCGGCCGCGAATTGACCCAAGCCGCCGACCGCGAGAACTGCGTCGAGTATGGTCATGCCATCGCGAAACGGCAGAGACTGCGGCGACTTCACCTGGCCGATGACCCGCACCTGGCTGTACACGCTGAGCGCGACGGTGACGACGATATTCACCTTGGGGGATTTCACGTACTCGGTGAGGGATTTTTCGATGTCCCTGGCCAATTGCGAAGGCGTCTTGCCCACCGCGACCATGTCTTCGACCAAGGGCGTCGAAATCTTGCCGTCGGGCCTCACCGGCACCGTGACCGAGAGTTCGTCGTTCTGAAACACGTACACGTGCAAGGTATCGCCTGGGCCGATCAGATAGTTCTCGGTTACCGGGGCCGGTGTGACGGCCTCGGCCGCCACGATACTGCGCTGCGGCATGGCAATTGTCAGAATGACCGCAGCCAGGAGCAATGATCGAAGGAACTCTCGTAATTTCAAAGGTTTGGAGCTAATCACGGAGCTTATGTTACCTCGGCTGCGGGAGTGTCGCCGTATAATCGCGAATCTAATCACGCCGCGCGGGCTTGCGCTACGATCGGGTTTGCAATTTTGCGAAGTCCATCCTCGGTTCCTGCCTCTTTCGCAAAATAAATCGCTGATAACATTCCGCGGTGAGCCTCGAGCGACCTTTAGCCAATACTTACTGGGTGATCCCTGACCGCCTCCTCGCCGGCGAATACCCGGGGGATATCGAGGAAACCGCAGCCCTGGAGCGCCTGAGCAGTCTTCATCAGGCGGGTTTTGACGGCTTCATCGATCTCACCGAGGAAGGCGAGCTGCCGCCCTATCGCCACCTGTTGGCGAAACACAGCGAATACAGGCGTTTCGCCATCGTCGATTGCGGCGTCCCCAACAACGTCTCGCAGACGCAGGAGATCCTCTCCACCATCCGCGCTGCAATAACGCGGGGACGGCGAGTTTACGTGCATTGCCGCGCCGGCATCGGGCGAACCGGGCTGATAGTCGGTTGTTTTCTCGCGGAAGAAGAATCCAACGGCAAGTCGGCTCTCAAAACTCTCAATGCCCTTTGGCGTCAAAGCGAGCGCTCGGCCAGCTGGCCGAGGGTGCCGCAAACCGCGGAACAGGCCGACTATATCCGCCACTGGCCGAAGTTCGGCAAGCGGATCGCTTGAGCATGCTTCCTGCCGCGATACGAAACCGCCTCGCTCGCTTCCATAGCGTGTTATTTTGACGGGCTACCGACAGGAGACACGCGTGAATCCATACAAGCCAGGCCCGATTTTGGGGCGCCCATCCGCACCATCCGGCGAAGATCCGATGATGGATTTCCGCGCGCGTCTCGTTCACCAGCAAGCCGAAGCCGCTGAGCGGCGCCGCACCGACCTCGCGGAACAGTGCTCGCGGCTGCGGACTGCGGAGGAACGAATTCGCATTTGGGAACGGATCCACGAAGTCACACTGCCGCGCGACCCTGCACACCGTCTGGTCGAGATCATCGCCGCCAACACGGGGCTCACGGACGCCGACGTGCGGGACGAACAACAGCGGAGGGCTGCGCCGCGCGTCGAGGTTTAGCTCGTCGCGGTTTAGCTCGCCGCGCGTGGCAGTCTAACCCGCCGCGTCGATCACGCCTGCCGCACGCAAATGCGCAATCACCCGGGCAGCCGCCGTCTCGGGCGAGGACAGCGTCGTGTCCAGGCGAATTTCCGGATTTTCGGGCGCTTCGTACGGTGAATCGACGCCGGTAAAGTTTTTCAATTCACCGCGTCGCGCCTTTTTGTACAGCCCTTTGGCATCCCGCGCCTCCGCCAGACTCAACGGCGTGTCGACAAACACCTCGATGAACTCGCCCGGCTCGACCAGGCTTCGCGCCATGTGCCGCTCCGAGCGAAACGGCGAGATGAACGACACCAGGACGATCAACCCGGCATCGACCATCAAGCGCGCGACCTCGGCCACGCGGCGGATGTTCTCGACACGATCTTGATTGGTGAATCCCAGGTCCTTGTTGAGTCCGTGGCGGACGTTGTCGCCGTCCAGCAGGTACGTCTGCCGGCCATCGGCATGCAACTGCTTCTCCACCAGGTTGGCGATCGTCGATTTGCCGGCACCCGACAGACCCGTGAACCAGAGAATGCACGGCTTTTGGCGGCTGAGGCCGGCGCGCGCGCTCTTGTTGACATCCAACGCCTGCCAATGCACGTTCTGCGAGCGGCGCAGCGCAAAGTGCAGCAACCCGGCGCCGACGGTATTGTTGCTGAGCCGGTCGATCAAGATGAAACCGCCCAACACGCGGCTTTCGCGGTACGGTTCGAACGCGATGGCGCTGTCCAACTCGAAGCCGCAAATGCCGATGTCGTTCAGTTCCAGCTTCTTCGCCGCCAAATGCTCCAGGGTGTTGACGTTGACCCGATACTTGATCGGCGCCACCGTCGCAGTCACCGTCTTGGTGCCGAGCTTGAACAGATAGGCGCGGCCCTGCAGCAACGGCTCCTCATGCATCCAAATAATGGTGGCTTCGAACTGGTTTGCGACGGCCGGCGGCTCCGCCGCGGCCGCAAGCACATCGCCGCGGCTCACGTCGATCTCACCGCTCAAGGTCAAGGTTACGGACTGCCCGGCGACCGCGAAATCTGCGTCGCCGTCGCCCGTCAATATGCGCGCCACCGTGCTCGTGCGCCCCGACGGCAGCACCCGCAAGGAATCGCCCCGGCGCACCGTTCCGCCGGCGATCAGCCCGGCGAAGCCGCGAAAATCAGGGTTGGGACGATTTACCCACTGCACCGGCATGCGAAATGGCGCACCCTCCGCGGCGTCGCGCACTTCAATCGTCTCGAGGTGCTGCAGGAGTGCCGGGCCCGCGTACCAGGCGGTGCGCTCACTGCGTGAGGTCACGTTGTCGCCGCACACGGCTGAGACCGGGATGCAGGTGATCGATTCAAGCTTGATCTGTGCGGCGAACCCGCGAAAGTCGCGCTCGATCACATCGAATGCCTGCTGCGAGTAGTCCACCAGATCCATCTTGTTGACGGCGACGACGATGTGCCGGATCCCGAGCAGCGCCGCGATGTAGCCATGCCGCCGGGTCTGCGTGAGCACGCCTTTGCGGGCATCGATCAATATCACGGCGAGTTCTGCGGTCGACGCGCCGGTGACCATGTTGCGCGTGTACTGTTCGTGGCCCGGGGTATCGGCGACGATGAATTTGCGTTTCTCGGTCGTAAAGTACCGATACGCCACATCGATGGTGATGCCCTGCTCCCGTTCGGCGACCAGCCCGTCGACCAGCAGCGCGAAATCGATGTCGCCGCCGCGCGTCCCGACTCTCTTCGAATCGTCGCGCAGCGAGGCATACTGATCGTCCATGATCATCTTCGACTCGTACAGCAATCGCCCGATGAGCGACGACTTGCCGTCGTCCACCGACCCGCAGGTGATGAAGCGCAGCAGGCTCTTCGCCTCGTGCCGTTTGAAAAAGTCTTCGACGCCGGCGTCCTCGTCCGCGCCTGCGCCCATGCCTGCGCCCGCCGCCGCCACTAGAAATACCCCTCCAGTTTTCTCTTTTCCATGGATGCCGCGCCGTCCTTGTCGACGCCGCGGCCCTCGCGCTCCGACGTCCTGGCCGAAAGCATTTCCCGGATCACCGCGGGAACGTCTTCGGCCGCGCTCTCCGTGGCGCCGGTCAGCGGATAACAGCCGAGAGTGCGAAACCTGACGCGCAACGTCTCGACCCGATCGGTCGCGGCCAACGGCAGACGCTCATCGTCCACCATGATCAAGCGTCCGTCGCGCCGCACGACAGGCCGGAGTTTCGCCAGGTACAGCGGCACGATCGGCACCTGCTGCACGTGGATGTACTGCCACACATCGAGTTCGGTCCAATTCGACAACGGGAATACACGGATACTCTCGCCGCGATTCTTGCGCGCGTTGTACAGGGACCAGAGTTCGGGCCGCTGATTCTTCGGGTCCCAGCGGTGCTGCGCCGAGCGGAACGAGAACACGCGCTCCTTGGCGCGGCTCTTCTCCTCATCACGGCGGCCGCCGCCGAAGGCCGCATCGAAGCCGTACTTGTCCAACGCCTGCCGCAGACTCAAGGTCAGCATGATGTCGGAATATGCGGCTCCGTGCGTCCATGGTTTGACGCCGGCGCGCGCGCCCTCCTCGTTGGTATGCACCAGGAGTTCCAAATCGTATTTCTTGGCGACCGCGTCGCGAAATTCGAGCATTTCGCGGAAATCCCAGCCCGATGCGATATGCAGCAGGGGAAACGGCGGTTTGCCGGGCGCAAAGGCCTTGCGCGCGAGATGCAGCATGACCGAG
>Ga0181537_10004685_pt1 | contig 11292 bp, 8 predicted proteins | sample PEATcosm2014_Bin_39_FD_119765 | JGI IMG/M metagenome (GOLD analysis project Ga0181537, IMG submission 119765) | Peatland microbial communities from MTU Mesocosm Facility, Houghton, MI, USA - PEATcosm2014_Bin23_10_metaG | ecosystem: Environmental > Terrestrial > Soil > Wetlands > Peat | place... | reverse complement strand
GCTGCCTACGCGGGCATCACGTTCGATGAGCTGGTGCAATGGATGGTGGAGGACGCCTCGACCAACCGCTGACGCGGTCGGGGCAATCAGCTGCAAAACCTGTGGGCGCGCCAATTGACGAGCCGGATTCCGCGCGCGTCCAAGCCAAACGTCGTCGTCATCGCAAAATTAGAACGGGTTGGTTCGCCGACTTTTGCCGGATGAGCGGACGCTGGAGCGCGAAAATTGCGCGCATACCGCTGCCGCAGGGTGTCGGCGTTGCCGGATCGATCCTCATTGTCGGCGGCGCGCTCGCCTATGGCGCCGTCACCGGCCAGCACGTCCCCGCGCTGATCGATTGGCTCAAAGGCGCGCGCGACGTCACCGCCAATACGCTCGGCTTCAGTATCGCGAAGATCTCCATCACCGGAGAGAAGGAAGTCAGCCGCGAGGAAGTCCTCACTACTGCCGGCGTCACCGGGCGCGCTTCGCTGCTGTTCCTCGACGCCGACGCCGCGCGTGCGCAGCTCATGGCCAATCCGTGGATCGGAGACGCAGCGCTCCTGAAACTCTATCCGGACCGTTTGCAGATCACGATCACCGAGCGGCAGGCTTTTGCGCTGTGGCAGAAGGACGGCCGACTCAGCGTCATCGCCGCCGACGGCACCGTGCTCGAACCGTTTGTCGAGAACCGCTACCTCAACCTGCCGCTCGTGGTTGGCGCCGGTGCGCAGCGCGAGGCCAGGGATTTTCTCGCTGTCGTCAACCGCTATCCCGACATCCGTTCCGCATTGCGCGCATCGATTTTTGTTGCCGAACGTCGTTGGGATCTCCGCCTGACCAACGGCATCGACGTAGAATTGCCGGAAGCCAATGTGGCCGAGGCGCTCGACCGGCTGGTTGTGCTCGACCACGACAAGAAGATTTTGTCGCGCGACATCACGACGGTCGATCTGCGTTTGCCGGATCGCGTGACTGTGCGCCTCTCGGATGCGGCGGCGCAGGCCCGCGACGACGCGCTGCAAAGCAAGAAGAAAAAGAAGGGGGGCGACGCGTGAACGCTCTCCGCTACGGCCTCACCCCGAAGATGAAGCCGATCTCGCCGCGCAAGAGCGCCTTGGTCGCAGCGCTCGACGTCGGCTCGAGCAAGGTCGTCTGTATCATCGCACGGCTGCGGCCACACGCACCGCCGCAAGTGCTCACGCGAAGAAGCCACGCCATCGAGGTCATCGGCTTCGGCCACACCGAGGCACGCGGGATGAAGGCAGGCAGCGTCGTCAATCTGGCGCAGGCCGAGGAGGCCATCCGCTACGCCGTCGATGCCGCCGAACGCATGGCCGGAGTAGAGATCGAGTCGGTCGTGCTCTCGCTCTCATCCGGACGGCTCGCCAGCGAACTGTTTGCCGCGAACGTCGATATCGTCGGCTCGGCCGTATCGGACGGCGACATCTCCCGCGTGCTTGCCGCCGGCAGCCGGCATTCACTTCGGGATGGCCGCGCCGTCATTCACCTGCTTCCCGTCGGTTACTCGATCGATGGCGTGGATGGTGTCCGCGATCCGCGCGGCATGCTTGGCTCGCGCTTCGGCGTCGACATGCATGTCGCCACCGTCGATATCGCCGCCGCCCGCAATCTGATGCTCGCGGTCGAGCAGGGTCATCTCCAGGTCGAGGCGATGGTGGCGTCCCCCTATGTCGCCGGTCTCGCCGTGCTTGCCGACGATGAGGCCGATCTCGGCACTGCTGTCGTCGATATGGGCGCCGGCACCACCACTGTGGCGGTCTTCGCCGCCGGGCGGCTCGTTCATCTCGATGGCTTCGCCCTGGGCGGCCACCACTTGACCATGGATATCGCCCGCGGTCTCAACACCCGAATCGCTGACGCCGAGCGAATCAAGACGCTTTATGGCACTGTGTTGACCGGAGGATCGGACGAACGCGACATGGTCACGGTGCCACCGCTGAGCGATGACGAGCGGGATCAGGCGCAATTCGTATCACGTGCAGCCCTGGTGAACATTATCAAGCCGCGCGCCGAGGAAATCCTCGAAATGGTGCGCGACCGGCTCGCCGCTTCCGCTGTGGCGGTCGATCCGCGCGGACACGTGATCCTTACCGGCGGAGCGTCTCAGCTCACCGGCCTGCCGGACCTGGCATCGCGCATCCTCAACCGGACTGTGCGCATCGGACGGCCACTCGGCATCGCCGGTGCTCCGGATACCGCCAAGGGTGCGGCTTTTGCCGTGGCGGCCGGTCTTCTCGTCTACCCGCAAGCGGCGCATCTCGAGCATTTCGAGTCGCGGCGCAAGCGGCAACACATGGCGGGCTCGGGCGGCTATTTCGCCCGGGTCGGACGATGGCTTCGCGAGAGTTTCTGATGGCCCCCAGATGCGAAGCTAGAAAATTCCAGCATCCGGTAGCTGACCGGATGGGGCCGGGCGCGGACGGCGCCCGTGCGACGAACAAGAGGCAATCATGACTATCAATCTGAATATCCCCGACATCCGGGAGCTAAAGCCCCGCATCACCGTATTCGGAGTCGGCGGCGCCGGCGGCAATGCGGTCAACAACATGATCGCAGCCGGCTTGCAAGGCGTCGACTTCGTGGTCGCCAATACCGACGCTCAGGCGCTCACGATGTCGAAAGCCGAACGCGTCGTGCAGATGGGCGTACAGGTGACCGAGGGACTCGGCGCCGGATCGCAGCCCGACATCGGGCGCGCCGCGGCGGAAGAGGTGATCGACGAGATCCGCGATCATCTCTCCGGTGCGCACATGGTCTTCGTCACCGCGGGCATGGGCGGCGGCACCGGAACCGGCGCCGCGCCGGTCATCGCCAAGACGGCGCGCGACCTCGGCATTCTCACCGTCGGCGTGGTGACCAAGCCGTTCCACTTCGAAGGCCAGCGCCGCATGCGCATCGCCGACGGCGGCATCACCGAGCTGCAGAAATGCGTCGACACGCTGCTCATCATCCCGAACCAGAATCTGTTTCGGGTGGCGAATGAGAAGACGACCTTTGCCGACGCCTTCGCGCTCGCCGACCAGGTGCTCTATTCGGGCGTCGCCTGCATCACCGACCTGATGGTCAAGGAAGGGCTCATCAACCTCGATTTTGCCGATGTCCGCGCCGTGATGCGCGAAATGGGCAAAGCGATGATGGGCACCGGCGAGGCCGAGGGCGAAAAGCGGGCGATGCGCGCCGCCGAGGCGGCGATCTCCAATCCGCTGATCGACGATGCCTCGATGAAAGGCGCGCGGGGACTGCTGATCTCTATCACCGGCGGCCGCGATCTGACGCTTTACGAAGTCGACGAAGCCGCGACCCGCATCCGCGAGGAAGTCGATCAGGAGGCCAATATCATTGTCGGCGCGACTTTCGACGAAAGCCTCGACGGCATGATCCGCGTCTCGGTCGTGGCGACCGGAATCGATCAGGCTGTGGCCGCGCAACGGCCGGCCACCGCCGCGCTGGATTCGCGCATGGCGGAACTTGCCACGCGTCTGCGCGCCGATAATCAGCGCATCGCGGAACGGGTCGATCGGCTTGAGCCGGGACGGACGGCCGCAACAACGGCGCCGCCTGTTGCACCCGCGGCTCCGGCCACGATCAATGCCTCGATCGAATCGGCGGCCAAGGCGGCAATCGCTGCGGCGGTCGAAGACGTGACGATCCGCCCGCTCGCGCCGAAGCCGTCACTGTTTATCGATCCCGCCGCGAGCGAACCGGAGATGGAAACCGAGGAACCGGAATCCTTCATTCCACCGCAACCGGAGCGGATGCCGATGCGGCCGCCCCGCATGCCGCGGATCGACGAGTTCCCGGTGCCGGCGCAGAATGAGATGCGGGCCCAACGTGGTGAACACGTTGATGACGGCCACGCCGAGAACCGCCCGCATTCGCTGCTCAAACGCTTGGCCTCGGTCGGCTTCGGCCGCCGCGATCATGACGAACCGGAAGCGCCGCCGGCGCCCCGTCCGGCGCCGCTTGCCGCTCCCATGCCGCCCACCGAGCGGCTGGCGGGGCGTCCGATGCAGCGCCAGACCGAACTGCGACCGGAATCGCGCCCGGAGCCGGTTTCCGAATATGCCCGGCGGGCTGCCCCACAGGGCCTGGACCAGCACGGCCGGCAGAGCCCTGTGCATAACCCGAGCGAAGAGGATCAACTCGACATTCCGGCCTTTCTCCGCCGGCAGGCAAACTAGGAATGCCGTGGCAGCCGGCCCACGTGGCCAAGTCGGTACGCTGACTTAAGATACTGATTTATAGATATAATTCACGATCCGTCTCGTCGCCAGCGAAGGTGGCGGGACGGATTGTGCATTTGAGACGAAGCGAATTTTGACGGCTGTGTGATTTTGCGGCGACGAGCCGACAACAGTGCGGCCAGAACAAGGTTACAGTCGGTAAGAAAGCGTGAATTGGCCGGATGCTGCACTGCCGGTAAGGTTTAACCCGAAGAGGGGATGTTGGGGGATCGAGTATCTGGCGCGGTCGTTTCGGCCAGTCCCTGCCTGCAAAGGCTGACACATTTCCTTGCGTTGAGGTGGCCATAATTGCTCGCGAAGTCATCCTGCTCGCGTAGTTGTGGCCGTAAGGTGTGGGACGAAGGCATGATACGTGGCGTACACGCCGGCAGGCAGACGACCCTGCAAGATCATGTGACCGTCACCGGTATTGGCGTTCATTCCGGTTCGCCAGCCACCCTGACATTGCATCCCGCCGAGATCGACACTGGCATCGTTTTCGTGCGCCCCGGGATCGGCAGCCAGCCTGACCGCGAATTACGCGCCGATTACCGTTCGGTCACCGCGACCGAGTTTGCCACCGTGCTCGGCGACCATAACGGCCCGGCGGTATCGACCACCGAGCACGTGCTCGCGGCGCTGCGCGGCCTTGGCGTTGACAACGCCGTCGTCGAAGTCGACGGCCCCGAAGTTCCGATCATGGATGGCAGTGCCGCGCCATTCGTTGCCGCCATCGATCAAGCTGGCATCGTGGGTCTGCCGGCGTCGCGGCGTTACATCCAGGTGCTTAAGCCGGTGCGCGTCGCCAAGGGCGACAGCTACGGCGAATTGCGGCCCCATCTGCGCGGCCTGCGCATTGAAACCGAAATCGAATTCGATCACCCCCTGATCGGCCGCCAAACCGTCGCGCTCGACGTCGAACCGGACGAATTCCGCAACGAACTCGCCCGCGCGCGCACCTTCGGCTTCATGCGCGACGTGGCAAAACTCTGGGGCGCCGGTTATGCGCTCGGCGCCTCGTTCGAAAATACCGTCGTGATCGCAGAGAACCGCGTGCTTAATCCAGAGGGCACGCGTTTTGCCGATGAGTTCGTCCGTCACAAGGCAGTCGACGCGATCGGCGACCTCGCGCTCTCCGGCGCGCCGCTGATCGGCGCCTATCGCTCGGTGCGTGGCGGGCACAAACTCAACCACGCGGTACTCACCGCGTTGATGGCCGACCGCAGCGCCTGGGCCTATGTCGAAATGCCGGAAGCCCGCCGCCTGCGCGGCCATGCCGATCTGCAGATCGGCACTGCGACCCCGGCTTACGGCCCGGACGTCTCTTAATTCCCTTAACTTTTACGCCTTAATCCGGGCCGATTGTCGGCCATAATTGCTATATATTGGGTGTGCTTAGGTGCGTCCGGGGCACCGACGGGGACGGGTTATAATCACGTTCATGGTGCCGCAATTATCAGGATCGTCGCGATCCGGCAGTGGGCGGCGCGCGCTGGCGGGCGGTATTGCCGTGACGCTGCTCGCCGTGTCGCTCGCCGGCTGCAGTTATTTCAAGAACAAAGACGAAGATTACGTGCCCGATTCCCCACCCGACATGCTCTACAACGAGGGGCTTTTCCTCCTCAACAACCGGACCGACTACAAGGCGGCGGCGGCGAAATTCGATGAAGTGGATCGCCAGGATCCGTATTCGGATTGGGCGCGCAAGGCGCTGTTGATGTCGGCCTACGCCTCTTATCAGGCCGAGCAATATGACGACTGCGTTAACTCGGCGAAGCGTTACATCGCGCTGCATCCCGCCAGTCCCGACGCGGCTTACGCCCAATACTTGATCGGCGCTTCCTATTACGACCAGATTCTCGACATCTCCCGCGACCAGGAACGCGCCACCAAGGCGATCGACGCTCTTCAGGAAGTGGTGCGCAAATATCCGAACAGCGAATATGCCGTCGCCGCGCAGAAGAAGATCGGCATGGCGCGCGACCAGCTCGCCGGCAAAGAAATGGATATCGGCCGCTATTACCTGAAGCAGCGCGACTTCGTCGGCGCCATCAACCGTTTCAAGGTCGTGGTGACGCAATATCAGACCACGCGCCACGTCGAGGAAGCGCTGATGCGTTTGAGCGAATGCTATGTGTCGCTCGGCATTATGGATGAGGCGCAGACCGCGGCCGCCGTGCTCGGCCACAATTTCCCGGACAGTCCCTGGTACAAGGACGCCTATAACATCGTCAAAACCGCCGGCGGCGAGCCGACGACCGAGAACAAGGGCTCCTGGATGAGCCGCGCCTTCCAGAAAATGGGTGTGGCGAGTGCGCAGTCCGGATGACGGACGACAGACGGCAGAATCAAGAATAATATCGCCCGCCGTCCATCCTCTTTCGCCGGTCAATTCACCGTCATGCTCGCTCGCCTTTCCATCCGCGACATTGTCCTGATCGACCGGCTGGATATCGATTTCGGCTCCGGCCTTGCCGCGTTGACCGGCGAAACCGGCGCCGGCAAATCGATCCTGCTCGATGCCTTTGCACTCGCGCTTGGCGCCCGCGGCGACACGGCTCTCGTGCGCGAGGGCGCCGAGCAAGGCCAAGTCATCGCCGCCTTTGACATCGCCAAGGACCATCCGGCGCGCCGCGTGCTTGTCGATAACGATCTCTCCGGTGAGGATGAGCTGATCGTGCGCCGGGTGCAATTTACCGACGGACGCACGCGTGCTTTCGTCAACGATCAGCCGGTGAGCGTGCAGGTGCTGCGGGCGCTTGGCGCGGCGTTGGTCGAGATTCACGGCCAGCACGACGAGCGTGCCTTCACCGATGCGGCGACGCATCGGGCGCTGCTCGACGCCTACGGCGATATCGAAGACGAGGCCGACGAAGTGGCGCGGCTATGGAACGAGCGGCGCGCGCGCGAAGCCGCGGTCGCGGATCACCGTGCCGCGGTCGAGCGCGCCAATCGCGAGGCCGAATGGCTGCGCCACGCCGTCGACGAACTCGGCAAGCTCAGCCCGCAAACCGGCGAGGAAACCGCGCTCGCCGAGCGCCGCACGGTGATGATGCAAGCGGAGAAAGTCGCCGACGATTTGCGCGCAACCCATGAGGCCGTTAGCGGACCGAATTCTCCGGTAGCGCCGCTAGCCACCGCGGTGCGCCGCCTGGAACGGCGGGCGGCGCAAGCGCCGGCTTTGATCGAGCCCGCGGTGAAGGCGATCGACGCCGCGCTAAGCGCGCTGGAGGAAGCCCGCGCACAGCTCGAACAAGCCTTGCAGGTGGCCGAATTCGATCCGGCGGAACTTGAACGTATCGAAGAGCGGCTGTTCGCGCTGCGTGCCGCCGGACGCAAATACAACGTGCCGGTCGACGAACTCGCCGCGCTCGCGCGCCGCTACGAAAACGATCTCGCTCTGATCGACGCAGGCGCCGAAAGGCTCGCGACGCTGGAAAGGGCGGCGGAGGAGGCCGCTGCGCGCTACGCCGCGGCCGCGCAATCGCTGTCCGCGGCGCGGCGACGCGCCGCACAGAAGCTCGACAAGGCAGTCAATGCCGAACTCACACCGCTCAGACTCGAACGCGCGGAGTTCTCCACCCAGATCGAGAGCGAAAGCGAGGGCCCGCACGGCCTCGACCGCGTCGAATTCTGGGTGCGTACCAATCCTGGGACGCGGCCGGGACCGCTGATGAAGGTCGCCTCCGGCGGCGAGCTCGCGCGTTTCCTGCTGGCGCTCAAAGTCGTGCTGGCCGATCGCGGCTCGGCACCGACGCTGGTCTTCGACGAGATCGATACCGGGGTCGGCGGCGCGGTTGCCGATTCCATCGGCGTGCGGCTGGGGCGGCTCGCTTCGGGCGTGCAGGTCATCGCGGTGACGCACGCGCCGCAGGTGGCGGCCCGCGCCGACCGGCATTACCTCATCACCAAGGATGCGCTCGCCAAAGGCAAACGGGTCGCGACCCGGGTCGCCGAGCTCGAAGGCGAGCGCCGCCGCGAGGAGATCGCCCGTATGCTGGCGGGCGCCGAAATCACAGCCGAAGCCCGCGCCGCCGCCGAACGCCTGATTAGGGCGGCGGTCGGCTGATAGGTGTCATCGCGTAATCATGGCCCGCCGCGACAAGCCCGAAATATCGGTCGACGATCTCAGCGAAAAACAGGCCCAAGCCGAGCACGCGCGGCTGGGCTCCGAGATCGCCGAGCACGACCGGCGCTATTACCAAGACGACGCACCCAGCGTTTCGGACGCCGAATATGACCGGTTGCGGCGGCGCTATGGCGCGATCGAAGCGCGCTTTCCGCAACTGCGCACACTGGAAAGTTTGACACAGCGTGTCGGCGTCGCACCGTCGGCGCGTTTCGCCAAGGTTCGGCACGCGGTGCCGATGTTGTCGCTCGACAATGCGTTTTCAGACGAGGACGTCGTCGATTTCGTCGGCCGCATCCGCCGCTTTCTGCGGCTGCCGGACGACGAGGAGATCGCGTTTTCCGCCGAACCGAAAATCGACGGGCTGTCGATGTCGCTGCGCTACGAGGACGGCGTGCTTGTCACCGGCGCGACGCGCGGTGACGGCGCCGAAGGCGAAGACGTCACCGCCAACGTGAAAACGCTCGACGACATTCCGAAGCGGCTCAAAGGCAAAGGCGTGCCCGCGGTGTGCGAGGTGCGCGGCGAAGTCTACATGACCAAAGCCGCGTTCCTCGAACTTAATCGCAAGCAGGCCGAGGCCGGTAAGCAGCTCTATGTCAATCCGCGCAACACCGCGGCCGGTTCCTTGCGTCAGCTCGATCCGGCGGTCACCGCATCGCGGCCGCTCGGCTTTTTCGCCTATGCCTGGGGCGAGATGAGCAATATGCCGGCCGACACACAGTCCGGCATGATCAAATGGTTCGAGCATTGCGGCTTTAAGACCAATCCACTGACCGAAATCCGTCGCGGCGTCGATGCGCTGCTGCAATTCCATCGCGAGATCGAAGCGGAACGCGCCAGCCTCGATTACGACATTGACGGCGTCGTCTATAAAGTCGACCGCCTCGACTGGCAGGAGCGGCTCGGCTTCGTATCGCGCTCACCGCGCTGGGCGATCGCGCATAAATTTCCGGCCGAGCAGGCCACGACCGTCGTGCGCGATATCGAGATCCAGGTCGGCCGCACCGGTTTTCTGACGCCGGTTGCCAAGCTCGAACCGGTGACGGTTGGCGGCGTCGTGGTACAGAACGCGACGCTGCACAATGCCGATGAGATCGCGCGGCTCGACGTGCGCATCGGCGACACCGTCAGCATTCAGCGCGCCGGCGACGTCATCCCGCAGGTTTTAGGCGTCGTCGAGGACAAACGCCCGCGCGGCACCAACCCGTTTGAATTTCCCAAGAAGTGTCCGTGCCCGCTACGTACCAACGTCGTCCGCGAAATCATCGCCGGCGGTGCGGAAGGCGCACGTTTTCATTGCACCGGCGAATTCGCCTGCCCCTATCAGGCCGTCGAGCATCTGAAACACTTCGTGTCGCGTCGCGCTTTCGATATCGACGGGCTCGGCGAGAAACAAATCGAGTTTTTCTACGAACAGGAATGGGTCCGGGAACCCGCCGATATTTTCACCCTCGAAGCGCGCAACAATAGAATTCATCTCGAACAGGTCGAAGGCTTTGGCGAGACCTCGGTACGCAACTTGTTCGCCGCCATTGAAGCACGACGTAAAATTTCGCTGGAGCGTTTCATTTACGCGCTCGGTATTCGCCATGTCGGCGAGACGACCGCTGTGGCACTGGCGCGCGGCTACGACACATGGGATGCCTTTCATGCCGCGTGCCTGAGGCTCGCCAAGGACGACGAGGACGCCAAACAGGAGATGGACGCGCTCGATCAGATCGGCGACACCGTGATCGAGAGCCTGCACGATTATTTCGGCGAAAGGCACAACCGCCGCCGGGTCGAAAAACTGGTCGAGCAGGTGACCATCCGCGACGCCGAAAAGCCGCGCAGCGATTCCAAGATCGCCGGCAAAACGGTGGTTTTCACCGGCACGCTGGAAAAGATGACGCGCGACGAGGCCAAAGCCTCGGCGGAGCGGCTCGGCGCCAAAGTATCGGGTTCGGTGTCGAAGAAAACCGATTACGTGGTCGCCGGACCCGGCGCCGGCTCAAAGCTGACGGAGGCGAAGAAACTCGGCGTCGCGGTGCTCACAGAAGACGAGTGGGCGAAGCTCATCGGCTGAGCACCGCCCGCAAATTGCCTCGTGGCGCGCGTCAGATTCGTCCCGATAGCGCCAAGGCGATCACGATAATCAGGATCAGGCCGAGCCCACCGCCGGGATAGTAACCCCAACCGGCGCTGTACGGCCACGACGGCAAGGCGCCGATCAGCAACAGAATAAGAATGACGATCAGAATGGTGGAAAGCATGACGTTTCCTCGTGCAACCAACCCCGTAAAAAAACGTCACGAATTGAAAAAAGTTCCCTCCGCTTGGTCCCGCGACAGCGGGGACCCAGCATCTGGATTCCCGCTTCCGCGGGAATGAGCGATCAGCCAAATTGACTGCTAAGCGTCAAGCGGCGTTGTCGCCGCGATCAGCCAATCGCGAGTTTGCGCATCGACCAGCGGCGCCAGCGTTTCACGCACGCGCGCATGATAGGCATCGAACCAGGCGATTTCCTCGCCGGTCATCAGCAGCGCATCGATGAGCCGCGCATCGATCGGCGCCAGCGTCAGCGTTTCGAAGGCGTTGAGCGGCTTGTCGGCCCCGGCAACCGGCGGCGCTTCGACGACCAGCACGAGATTTTCGATGCGAATGCCGTAGGCGCCGGTGCGGTAATAACCGGGCTCGTTGGACAGGATCATGCCGCGCCTGAGCGGCGCGATGCCGAGCTTGGCAATGCGCGCCGGCCCTTCGTGCACTGAAAGATAGCTGCCGACGCCGTGGCCGGTGCCGTGATCGAAATCGAGGCCGGCACACCACAGAAATTGCCGCGCCAGGGGATCGAGCTGGGCGCCGGTGGTGCCGTCCGGAAAGACCGCACGTGCAATGGCGATGTGGCCCTTGAGCACCAGCGTGAAATTTCGCCGCATCTCGGCCGACGGCGTG
>Ga0181537_10004684_pt1 | contig 11293 bp, 11 predicted proteins | sample PEATcosm2014_Bin_39_FD_119765 | JGI IMG/M metagenome (GOLD analysis project Ga0181537, IMG submission 119765) | Peatland microbial communities from MTU Mesocosm Facility, Houghton, MI, USA - PEATcosm2014_Bin23_10_metaG | ecosystem: Environmental > Terrestrial > Soil > Wetlands > Peat | place... | reverse complement strand
GGATCGACAGGATGACGAAATCCATCGCCGGCCCGGGATGTCCATAGGTCGACAGCGGCGCATAGATCGTCCAGCCGGTGCCGGCACCATTGGTGCCGGGCTCGCCCTCGACGAACATCGAACACAACAAAAGCGCAAACGACGCCGGCAGCAGCCAGAACGAAATATTGTTCATGCGCGGAAACGCCATGTCCGGCGCCCCGATCATCAGCGGCACCATCCAATTGCCGAACCCACCGATCATCGCCGGCATGACCATGAAGAAGATCATGATCAGACCGTGGGCGGTGACGAACACGTCGTAGGTGTGAGTTTCATGAAGATCTGGATGCCGGGATACATCAGCTCGGCGCGGATCGCGATCGACAAGGAGCCGCCGATCAGGCCGGCGAACAGCGCGAACACCAAGTACATCGTGCCGATGTCTTTGTGGTTCGTCGAATAGACAAAGCGCCGCCAGCCGTGCGGAATAGCGTGACCGCCCTCGTCGCCGTGCGCCGCGTGTACCATCGTGTCCATTGCCGGTTCCTTCGTTATCGACCGTTCGCCGCGGGCTCGCTTGCCGCCGCGAAGGTGTTAGCCGGAGCAGTATTTTCAGTGGCGTATTTCTGTTTGGCGCTCGCGGCCCATGCCGCAAAATCGCTGTCGTTCACGACCCGCACCGCGATCGGCATGAAGGAATGATCTTTGCCGCAGAGTTCGGAGCATTGGCCGTAGAACATTCCCTCCACCGTCGCCTTGAACCAGGTTTCGTTCATGCGGCCCGGAACGGCATCGATGCGGATACCGAATGACGGCACCGTGAAGGAGTGGATCACGTCGGCCCCGGTGACCAGCACATGGACTATCTTGTTCACCGGCACGACCATTTCATTGTCGGCGGTCAGAAGTCGCGGCTGGCCCGGCTTGAGGTCCTTTTCGGCCACCATCAGCGAGTCGAATTCGAAGTTGCCGTTATCGGGATAACTGTAGCTCCAGAACCATTGTTTGCCGGTCGCCTTTATCGTCAGGTCGGGCGTGGGCACGTCGAGCTCCACGAACAAGAGCCGGAACGACGGCACGGCGATGACCGCCAGGATGACGACCGGAATGATGGTCCAGGCGATCTCGATCGGCGTGTTGTGGGTTGTGCGTGACGGCGTCGGATTGGCGCGGGCATTGAAGCGCACGACGACGATCACAAGCAGAGCAAGAACGAACAGCGATATGACGGCGATGACCCAGAGCAGGAAATAATGGAAGCTCGCGACTTCTTCCATGACCGGCGAGGCCGAATCCTGCAAATCCATTTGCCAGGGAACCGGCTGTCCGAGTGCGGCAAGCGCGGCGCCCGCGCTTGCAAACAAGGTGCCGGCGGTGGCCGCGATGGCGGTCAAGCGTGAGAACACTTTCATCGGTCGCTCAGCTCCCTGTTTCTGGTCTTGGTCATGACCATCCACGGTGAGCGCGGACCGTACGGAGCGCCGACCGCAACAGTATGACGCCTCCTGCTTCCGGCGGGACTCTCGCCATGTCGCCTAAGTCTTGGAGCACAGGCTTGGCGCTAAGTCCTTGGCAGGCATCGGCGGGATGGGGGATCCCTGTTTCTCCAAACCACAAATCTCGGCCTGCTGCAATGCACTCATGGTCGTCATCCGCTTGAACGTGGACAGCGTATTTGCAGACCCCGTGCCTGGGGACGAAAAGGCGCGGGTTCCTGACCTTCGCGTAGCCACAATGCCTTGATTTGGATCAATCTTGACACGGTGATCTCACCATGTACGCAAGCCTCGCGCCGCGGTCGCCGGCGCGGCTGATTCGCGTGTGGCGAGCCTGTCGGGGGCGACCGATCAGGGGAACATGATCATGGCGATATTCCGTGGCCGTTGGCGGATGCGGCCGTTGGCCTCCGTCGTCACCGGCGCCGCCATCCTGCTCGCAGTCGCGGCACAGGTTTTCGCCCAAGGAGCGGTCAAATCGGTCCATGGCGATTGGCAGATCCGCTGCGACACCCCGCCCGGCGCGCAAAGCGAACAATGTGCCTTGATGCAGAGCGTAACAGCGGAGGACCGGCCCAACGTCGGGCTGACCGTCATCGTGCTCAAGACGTCGGATCAGAAGAACCGGCTGATGCGGGTGGTGGCGCCGCTCGGCGTGCTCTTGCCCTCCGGACTCGGGCTGAAGATCGACAATCAGGACGTGGGCCGCGCCGGCTTCGTGCGCTGCCTGCCCAACGGCTGCGTCGCCGAAGTGGTCATGGACGACAAACTGATCGGGGAATTGCGTACCGGTCAAACCTCGACCTTCATTATTTTCCAAACACCCGAGGAAGGCATCGGCTTTCCTATGAGCCTGAAAGGCTTTGGCGAGGGCTACGACCAACTGCCGTAGCGCGCCAATACCCACAATTGACGGCCGTCTTGCGCGGCGTACCCTCGCTGGCCTGATCGGGGGAAACGCTCATGCACGTAGGCCGCACCGTCGTGGCCGCCGCCGCGCTAGCGGCTGCGGCAATTGCGGCAACGGCTGTCGCGCAGAACCCATCTGACTATCCCGCGCGACCGGTAACGCTGATCGTGCCTTATGGCCCCGGCGGCGTCGCCGACGTCGGCATGCGCATTTTGGCCGAGAAACTGTCGGGCCTGCTCAACCAGCAGTTCTTCGTCGAGAACCGCCCCGGCGCCGGCGGCATCATCGCGGCACAAGCCGAAGCCGCCGCCGCGCCCGACGGTTACACGCTGTTGATGACCGGTAATAACAATGCCATCGCAGCTGCGCTGTTCAAATCGCTGCCGTACAATATCCTGACCGACTTCGCCTCCATTTCGACCGCCGCGTTCTTCGACGCGCTGATTGTCACGCGCGCGGGATCGCCGTTGAAGTCCGTGCAGGACGTCATCGCCGCAGCGCGCGCCAATCCCGGCAAACTCAATATTGGAACGATCAACCCGGGGAGCACGCAAAACCTCGCGGGCGAATTGTTCACCTCAACCGCCGGCATTCAGGCGGCGATCGTGCCGTTCCGCGCCTCGCCCGACATGGCCGGCGCGGTGCTGCGCGGCGACGTCGATATCGCCTTCGAATTCTACGCCGCGGTCAGCGGATTGCTCGCCGACGGGAAGCTCGTGGCATTGGCATCCGCCGGATTGCAGCGGACCGCTTACTTGCCGGACGTCGCCACCGTGATGGAGAGCGGCCTCAAGGATTACGAGGTGACAAGCTGGAATGGGCTCTCGGTCCCCGCCGCAACCCCGAAACCGATCATCGCGAAGCTCAATGCGGCGATGAAAGCTGTCATTCCCACCCGAGAGGTCGAGACCCGGTCGAACCAGATGGGCATGGCGATGCGCTGGAGCACGCCCGAAGAGATGACCGAACGCATGCAGGCCGACATCGTCAAATGGAGCGCGGTTATCGCGACGGCGGGCATTCCGAAGCGGGATTGAACGCCCCCTCGCCGGCCGGCCGCGAAGCACTTATGTAAGGTGCAACACGGAACTCCCGCAGGACAGCACTATGGCCAATAATAATCCGACGTCCCTCGTCGACCGCGCCGGCCTCGATCGGCCGCGGTTGACAAAAATTCTGTCCCGCGGCCTCGACGGCGCCGACGACGGCGAATTGTTCATCGAATATCGGCAAGCCGAGATATTGGCGTTCGACAACGGGCGGCTGAAGCAGGCGACCTACGATACCTCGCAGGGTTTCGGGTTGCGCGCTGTCAAAGACGAAGCAGTCGGCTATGCCCATGCCTCCGACGTTTCGGAAGCGGCGATCGAGCGGGCGGCGGACGCGGTGCGCGCGGTCAAAGGCGGTTATTCCGGCCATTACTCCGAGCCGCCGGCCCGCACAAATGTGAAGCTTTATGGTGAGGACAGTCCGCTCGCCACTCCGGGCTTCGAGGAGAAGGCGCGGCTTTTGCAAACCATCGATGCTTATGCGCGCGCCAAGGATCCGCGGGTTCGCCAAGTCACGGCGAGCCTCGCCGCCACCTGGCAAGCCGTCGAAATCCTGCGCGGCGACGGCGAAACATATCGCGATATCCGGCCGCTGGTGCGCATGAGCGTCTCGGTGGTCGTCGGCGACGGCAACCGCCAGGAGACCGGCAGTGACGGCTATGGCGGTCGTGAAGGCTACGAGCGCTTCATCGCCACCGACGCCTGGCAGGGCGCGGTCGACAACGCCGTCCGCCAGGCACTGGTCAATCTCGAAGCGGTGCCGGCGCCCGCCGGCGAGATGGACGTCGTGCTCGGTCCAGGCTGGCCGGGCGTCATGCTGCACGAGGCCGTCGGCCATGGCCTGGAAGGCGACTTCAACCGCAAGAAAACTTCCGCCTTCGCCGGGCTGTTGGGCCAACAGGTCGCGGCCAAAGGCGTCACCGTCGTCGACGACGGCACCATGTCGCAGCGGCGCGGCTCGCTATCGATCGACGACGAAGGCACCCCTACCAATCGCACCGTGCTGATCGAGGACGGCGTTCTCGTTGGCTACATGCAGGACCGGCAGAACGCGCGGCTCATGGGTATGCAGCCGACCGGCAACGGCCGGCGCGAAAGCTTTGCGCATGTGCCGATGCCACGCATGACCAACACCTACATGCTCGCCGGCACGCGCAATCCGGACGAGATCATCGCCTCGGTGAAGAACGGCATTTACGCCACCTATTTCGGCGGCGGCCAGGTCGACATCACCTCGGGCAAATACGTGTTCCAGTGCACCGAGGCCTACCGCATCGAGAACGGCAAGGTCGGCGCACCGATCAAAGGCGCCATGCTGATCGGCAACGGGCCGACCGACCTGCATCGCGTCTCAATGGTCGGCAACGATCTGGCGCTCGACCACGGCATCGGCACCTGCGGCAAGAACGGCCAGGGCGTGCCGGTCGGCGTCGGCCAGCCGACACTGCGCATCGACCGCATCACCGTCGGCGGCACCGGGTAATTTACTCAGCCGCGAAAATGCTTCGATAGTTTGAGGCCTTGGGCTTGATAGTTCGAGCCGATGCCCGAGCCGTAAAGCTGATCGGGCCGCGCCAGCATCTTTTCGTAAACCAGCCGGCCGACGATCTGGCCGTGTTCGAGGATGAAGGGCACTTCGCGCGAACGCACTTCCAGCACCGCGCGCGAGCCTAGGCCGCCGGATCCCGCATAGCCGAAGCCCGGATCGAAGAAGCCGGCATAGTGCACGCGGAATTCGCCGACCAGCGGATCGAACGGCACCATTTCCGCGGCGTAATCCGGTGGCACCTGCACGGCTTCGGTCGAGGCGAGAATATAAAACTCGTCGGGATCAAGGATCAGGCTCTTGTCGGCGCGCGCTGCGATCGGCTCCCAGAAATCGGCGACTTCGTAGGCGTCGCGGCGATCAACTTCGATTACGGCGGTGTGCCGCTTGGCGCGATAACCGACGATGCCTTGCCCGTTGCGATGCCCGGTCGGCCCGCCGCCGGATAGATCGATGCTCACGGCGATGCCGTCGCCCATCACCGCTTCGGCGCGGTCGACCAAGCGCTCGCGCAGATGCAGCGCGCGGAGTGCTTCCGCATTGAGCACGGCGTCGCCGCGATGCAATCGCAATTGCGACAGCCGCGTGCCTTCGCGCACCAGAACCGGAAACGTTTTCGGGCTGATCTCGGCATAGAGCGGTCCGTTATAGCCGGCAGCGACGCGATCGAAGCCGCGCGTTTCGTCGGCGATCACGCGGGTGAAGACGTCGAGACGGCCGGTCGAGCTCTTCGGATTGGTGGCGGCCGCAATGTCCGGAGGCAAGCTCAGCCGCTCGATCAGGGGGACGATGTAGACGCAGCCCGTCTCCAGCACCGCCCCACCGGCGAGCGAGAATTCGTGCAGCTTCAATTCCATGATGCGTTCGGCCACGGTGGTCCCGGGGCCGGGCAAGAAGCTTGCCCGCACGCGGTAAGCGATGGCGCCAAGCCGCAGATCGAGGCTGGCCGGCTGAACTTGCCCCGGGGCGAACGGATAGTGGGCGCGAATGGCGCCATCCGCCGCCAGCGCCGCGATCATGCGGTCGGGCAATATTCCCTGGTCCGAAGGCGCGAATGACAGCGACACGTGATCACCAATGACTTGCCGGTTGGCGATCTAACCCAAAGGCTGGTTTGACGCATAGATGCACGAGGGTTATAAACCCCGCTATCCCGTGGTCATTTGAGCCGGCCGGCTTGCAAGCCACGTAAAACAAGTTGCTAAAAGGCCGGGGACGCGTGTGCCCGGCCCGAGGATTTTCCTCCTGGCCGGGTTTTTGTTTTTCGGCCGATGATCCATCGGTCATGGAGGAACACATGTCCGCGTCCGTGAAAAAAATCTATCGCCCCGAAACTCGCTTGGTTCAATCCGGCACGCTGCGCTCGCCGTTCGGGGAAACCTCGGAGGCGCTCTACCTTACTCAAGGCTACGTTTACGACACCGCCGCTCAAGCCGAAGCGCGATTCAAGGGCGAGGATCCGGGCTATCAGTATTCGCGCTTTGCCAATCCGACGGTCGACATGTTCGAGCGGCGCATGGCCGCGTTCGAAGGCGCCGAGGCTGCGCGGGCCACCGCAACCGGCATGGCGGCGGTCACGCTGTCGCTGGTCGGCCAAGTCAAGGCGGGCGATCATGTCATCGCGTCGAAGGCCATGTTCGGCTCCTGCCGTTACGTCGTCGAGGATTATCTGCCGCGCTTTGGCGTCAGTTCGACGTTGGTCGATGGTTGCGATCTCGACAGCTGGCGCAATGCGGTGCGGCCGAACACCAAAGTGTTTTTTCTCGAAAGCCCGACCAACCCGGCGCTCGAAGTCATCGACATCGCCGAAGTGGCCAAAATCGCCCATGGCGCCGGCGCGACGCTGGTCGTCGACAATGTATTTGCCACGCCTTTGTTTCAGAGCCCGCTCGCGCTGGGCGCCGATTGCGTCGTTTATTCGGCGACCAAGCATATCGACGGACAAGGCCGCTGCCTCGGCGGCATCATTCTCGCCTCACAAGAATTCATCATGGATAAAATCCACGTGCTGCTGCGTCAGACCGGGCCGTCGATGTCGCCGTTCAACGCCTGGGTGCTGCTCAAGGGTTTGGAAACGCTCGCGGTGCGCGTGCGGCGGCAGACCGACAGCGCGTCGGCGCTCGCGGTCGTGCTTGCCGAGCATCCGAAGATCTCACGCCTGATCTATCCCGGACGGCCTGATCATCCGCAAGCGGCGGTGGTGCAAAAGCAGATGCGTGGCGGCTCGACGCTGGTCGCCTTCGAAATCAAGGGCGGCAAGAAGGGCGCATTCCGCTTTCAGGACGGGCTCAAGCTCATTCGCATCAGCAACAATCTCGGCGACGCCAAGAGCCTGGTCACGCACCCAGCGACGACCACGCATCAGCGGCTCAAGCCTGAGCAACGCGCGGAACTCGGCATCAGTGACGGCCTAGTGCGCGTCTCCGTCGGGCTCGAACATCCGGACGACATCGTGGAGGACGTGCTCGCCGCGCTCGAGGCGGTGTAACATTGTCGCCGCCGGCCGAGCACTAAGACCCGGGTTGAAGCGCCGCTTTTATTGGACGCCGGCCTTCGCCGGCGTGACAGCCGGATGCGCCGCCGCCGAAGCGATCGGGCGGCTCGCGGCTTCGGCGATCGCCTCGCCAAGGAGCTTAGCCCAGCAGGCATAACTCCAGTCGTTCATATGCAACTGGTCCGGCGAAATGAAATCGGCGAAGTCGAGGTGCTGAACCTCGTACCAATTTCGCATCACCGCGAAGCGGCGGAACAAATCGACATTTTCTTCCTTGGCCGCAAGCGCGATCTGCTCGACCATGTCCGAAGTTTCAGGCTTGGCGTTAACCGCAGGGGCAAATTGCGGATCAATCAAAACCACGTCGACATTCGCGGCCTTGAGCTCTTCGATGCCGTGATGCAGCATGGCCCAATGCGCATCGAGCGGCCGGTCGCGCAGCACCGAATTAGTGCCAACCTGCCAGAGCACAAGCTGCGGATGCTCGGCCATCACGTCGGCGGCAAACCGCGCCATCATCTGGTCAGTCTCTTCGCCGTTGATACCGCGGTTGAGGACTGTGATGTCGTGACCGGGAAAACGTTCTTTCAGCTCGGTCTCAAGCCGGTTTGGATAGGACGCGGCAGGCGAGCTCGCCCCCGCGCCAGCGGTTGACGACGAGCCGATGGCGACGACGGTGAGCGGTTCGCCGCTCGCCAAACGCCGCATCGTTTGCAGAAGCGGACGGTCAAGATGTGAAAATTCGGCGGGCGCGCGGCACGCGATCGGCGTCACCGGCGGCGCGGCAACGGACGGGGCCGAGGCCGGCCTCGTAACATCGGCCGGCATCGGATGCGCAGGCGGTATAACCACCGCCGGCATCGCTGGGGGCGTCCCTGCGGACGCCGCAACTGGGGTCAGATCGGGTGCGACAAAAAGCGCAGGATTGGCCGATTGCGCGAATGCGGCATTGTGCGCTGCAAACGAGTGCACTGCAAAAATCGCAGTGGCGGCCGCAGCCCGCCTCACGCAGGTGGTTAATGTTTGATTTTTCGGAGACATTATCGCGTCGTTTGCATTCTCACGGCGTCAAGATGTGCTGCATTGATAATCTGTGACGCCAAGGCCCGGCCGATGCAGTCATGAACTCGACGCGCCATATCATACTTCTTGGTAGCGGTATAGAGATCGAACGCCCCGGCGTCATTCCAGTAATGCATGATTGCCAAACGGTCGAACAACAATGCGTCGTGCGCCTGAGCAACCAAACGCATGACGTCGGCAAAGGCCGAGACGTCAAGCATCGATTCAGTGCGCGGGCTGTATTGCATGTTCATCAGGATGACATCGGCACCGGCCGCCTGAATGCTGTCCACACCTTCGTCAAGGCTGGCGTGAAAATCCTCCGGTGCGACACCGTTGAGTGCATCGGCCGTGCCTGCTTGCCAGATCACTAAAACCGGTTTGTCGTCGGCGAGGATCTTGCTCAAGCCTGACACCATGGTCGCGGTGATTTCCTTCGCCTGCACGTGCGCAGTCACTTTAACTTCGGTTCCCACAAGGCGTTGTTTCAGGACATCCTCCAGCCGCGCCGGATAGGCGGAGCGTATGCCGTCCGGACCGGCCAAAGCCGAAGATCCCGAACCGACAACACTGATATCCAAGCGGTGCTTGGTTTTGACGGCGTTGGTCACGCGCGCGAGATCGGCATCGCTGGCGAGCAGCGATTCCGGCACGTCGCACTGCTCCGGCTGCGGAGCCGCGACGGCGGCGCCGTCCGCCAGCGCGATCGGCGCGAGCGCAAGCGTCGCAAGAATGGTGGCAATGACCAGCTTCATGCCTCGCCCCCCGCGAGGTCCGCGTCCGGTGGCTTAACGCGCGACGTGGGGCTTCGCCCTTCTATCTCCTTGTACCACGATATCAGACTGGCTGTCGCAATCATGATGAGGATGCCCAAAAGGCTGATGCCGGTCTGTACGAGGGGGCCGCCCGACCACTCGCTGATGATGAATTGCCCGGCAAATGCCAGGAATACACCGAGACAGAAAATTTCCAGAGAGTGCTGGCCGCAAACTATCGCAGGCCATAGCAGCGGCGATTTCAGAGCCGGCCAATCGCGGGGCACGAACCGGACTGTAACCGCTGCTAGCGCGAGAAAATGCGCAAACCGCAGCACGTCCAGATTGGTCTTGTCGATCGGATACATCCAGTCGCTCAACCAGCCTGGCATGAAGCGTCCGAGCGGCTCGATATACCAGGTCAAGGTCACCGCGAAGGCGAACAGCAGATAAGCAATCGCGATCGCGAGCACCGCAGGCGAGCGCAACAAGCCCGATAATCGCTGCGCCCCGCCCAGCGCACACCAGGCCCCGAACACGAACAGCAATTGCCAAGCGAATGGATTGAAGAACCATTCCCCGTTCGGATAAGCCGGTAAATTCCAATCGAAATTCCACGCCATCACATAGACCAGCGCCGACCCCGCCAAAGCGAGCGCCGGCTGCCACATCAGCAGATAGAGCATCGGTGGAAAGAACAGCAACAACACAATATAGAGCGGCAGCACGTCCATGTTGACGGGCTTGAACTTCAGCAGCAGTGCTTGGAAGATCGTGATATCGGGCTGCTTGAGGAAATCGAGGATGTTCATTTCCTCGGCGTAGAGCGGATTGTCGAAGGTCGCCGCGACATAGGCGATTTCGGCCATGAAGATCGTGAACAGGAAAATGTGCGCGACGTAAATCTGCCACGCGCGCCGCAGCACTCGCGCGCTGGCAATGAGAAAGCCGCGATCGCGCATCGCCCGGCCGTAGACGAACGCCGCGGTATAGCCCGAAATAAAAATGAATATTTCGGTCGCGTCGGAAAATCCGTAATTGCGGATGGTGAACCAGTTCGTGATGTTTTCGGGAATGTGGTCGAGGAATATCAGCCACAGCGCAACACCGCGAAACAAATCGAGCCGCAGGTCGCGTTCCGTCGACAGGGCCGGCAAGGGTGAGCCCACCGCAATGGGCTTTGCAAACATGTTCTTTGCAAACATCTGTCTTGCAAACCCTAACTTTTCGATCGTCGCCGCCCGCATCCCGGCCGGGTCAACGGCTAATGGAGCCGCGCCCTAATCTAGAGCATGCCCTAAGGGGTGGGATACTTATTGCAACAGGGGGCCCGCCGATATTCACTTCTACGTGGAATCATTGGCTAATACGTGGCAATTGATTGCCTCGATCGGACCAGCGCTCGGAATTGCTCCAGGAATAGCTCCATGTATCGTGCCGTGACGCGCAATATCGAGGTCGTAGTAACCCCGCGCTTCGTCGCCGATCGGTCGTCGCCGGAGAATAACTATTTTTTCTGGGCCTATACGATTTCGATTACCAATAACGGGGCCGAAACGGTGCAGCTGAAGACCCGGCACTGGCGCATTACCGACGCGCACGGCCGCAAGCAGGAAGTGCGCGGCGCAGGCGTCGTTGGGGAGGAGCCGGTGCTCAAGGCCGGCGAAGCATTCGAATATACCAGTGGGGTGCCGTTGCAGACGCCTTCAGGCTTCATGGCCGGCACCTATGGCATGGTGAGCGCAGCCGGCGAGAACTTCGATATCGACGTGCCGGCATTCTCGCTCGACAGCGTTGAGAGTAAGCGCACGCTCAATTGATCATTAGAGAGCTGAAACGAAGTGCGGCGCGATTTGCCTTAAGCAAAGCGCGCCTACACATTTTGAATATTGGCTTTAGGGCCGTGCCGGATTAGCGGCCGATCTGGACGCCCACGCCTGGCGCCTGAACATCCACGCCAGGCCCGCGGTCATGATCTCTATAATAATCGTCATCATGG
>Ga0181537_10004682_pt1 | contig 11294 bp, 12 predicted proteins | sample PEATcosm2014_Bin_39_FD_119765 | JGI IMG/M metagenome (GOLD analysis project Ga0181537, IMG submission 119765) | Peatland microbial communities from MTU Mesocosm Facility, Houghton, MI, USA - PEATcosm2014_Bin23_10_metaG | ecosystem: Environmental > Terrestrial > Soil > Wetlands > Peat | place... | reverse complement strand
CCCAATCCCACCGCCATGGAATACGGGCGTGGTCGCCGAGGAGAGCAAGGCCAGGGCTCAGGCCCGCAGCCGGTCCTGGTGCCGGAAACGAATGTGAGCGCGAATGAAGGTCCGGCCCAGTCAATGAAGCTGGACGAAGGTGCCAACGTGGATGAATTGGTTTCCGGCCTTCACGCCATCGGCACTACCGCTCACGATGTTGTCGCAATCCTCGAGGCCATCAAGGCCGAGGGCGGATTGCAGGCGGAATTGGAGGTTCAATAAATGGCAACGAGTCCGGTTCTTAGTTTAGCCAGCGCGCAAACCACTGCTCTGGAGTCCAGAGCAAACCGCATGATCCAGTTGGCGAAGTCCCCCACTGGCGTGAATGACGATGCGAAGATCGCCAAAGGCGCGAAAGAATTCGAAGCAATCCTGGTTGGTAGCTGGTTACAACAGGCGGAGCAATCGTTTGCTACCCTTCCCGGCGCTGAGGATGACCAGGATCCGGGGCGCGATCAAATGATGAGCTTGGGTGTCCAGACGCTTTCAACTTCTATGGCGGCATCCGGCGGCATTGGCATCGCGAAAATGATAGCCAAGGCCATGCATGCGGCTGCGGACAAGGCCAATGCGCAATCCACGGCGGCGGCCGGCGAGACCGCGGTCCAGAACCCGGTCCAGAACGCGGTCGAGAAAGACAAATGAGAATTGGACTAAAATCGTGAGTGGATAATGCCGATAGTCACTGAGATTTAGTCCAAGGAGATGGAATGAGAATCGATACACTTAATTCAACCGCAAGTCAGCTAGCGAGCGAGCTGAGCTCGCAACAGGCTGGCGCGCAGAAGACGGGGCAGTCGAGTCTGTCGGACACTGAAGATCGGGCAACTCTAACGTCCTCTTCAACTTCCGTTGATTCGCTTGTCAGCACGGCCATGAGCTCTCCTGAAGTCCGGCAGGACCTGGTCGATAGCCTCCGTCTGTCGGTGACCAGCGGACAGTATGAGCTCGACCCGGCACAGATCGCCTCGTCGATGCTCGATGAGCACGCCTGAGCCCGCGCTCCGGGCGGCAAGGCGAGTGATATTCACAGAAAGCGCTGAGAATGACTACTGTTGTCGCCCAGGATCGAAATCGCAACGCCGCGGAATACCTTCAGCTGTTGGGGCTGCTGCGCGACGAGCTTGAAAAAGCGATTCGCGCCATCGCGGACAACAATCTCGCGCAGTTCGAAGAGAGCATCGCCAGCCAACAGCTCCTGAGCGCCCGGCTCGTCACCCTTGCGGACGAGCTATCCCTTCCCTTGAAAACCGCCCCTTCAGTTCCGCCGGTTCCCGTCGACGACTCCCTCATGCATCAAATCTTCCTTGCCGGCGATTCGCTTCAGAAGCTGAATCGGGTTTATGCCGCGCTTCTTCATCACTCCAGCCGCTCCACCGCCTTGATGGTCTCGCTTTTCGCGTCTGTCCAGGGACAATTTCAGGAGGCTTCTGGCCCCAGGTTGAAACATCAAACCTGGTCCTGCCAGATGTGACACCTATGGGAGGCTTGAGCACATCTCTGTTGATCGGTATGCAAGCCCTGGATGCAAATCAGGGAGCGCTTGACGCGACCAGCAATAACATCGCCAACGTAAACACGCCCGGCTATACACGCGAAGTGGCCCAGTTCAGTGAGAACGGTGAGGTCCAATCCGGCGACGAGGTTACAGGCGGCGGTGTCACCCTGGATGGACTGCAAAGTGTCCGCGACGAGTTGCTCAACATACAGATTCAACAGCAGACTTCTCAGCAGAGCAGCGCCAACACGCAATCGTCCAGCCTTCAGCAGGCCCAGACATTCTTCACTACCAACGGCGATGATATTGCCAGCGAGCTGACCGCTCTCTCAAGCAGCCTGGCGCAGTTGTCTGCCAGTCCCAGCAGTTCTGCCGCACAGCAAAGCGTGCTCTCAGCCGGTCAGAATCTTGCTGACGCCTTCAATACCACGGCGCAGGGGCTGACCACGGTTCAATCGGGTGCGGACCAGCAGGTAACACAGACCGTGGCTCAGATCAATTCCCTCTCCCAGCAAATCGCTAAGCTAAACGGGCAACTGTCGCAAGTGCCCGCTGGAGCGGATGGAGGCACGACCCAGGACCAGCTCGATCAACTGGTTCAGCAATTGTCCGGGTTGACAAACGTCTCCATCACCCAGACCAGCGATGGAGAAACTATCACCACTGGCAGCGGTACGCCTCTGGTCATGGGGAATCAGAGCTACAATCTGCAAACCACTACCGGCGCAAACGGCTTCCAGCAGGTGCTCGATTCGAACGGGAACAATATCACCTCTTCGATCCAGGGCGGGACACTCGGAGGAGCCATCGAGATTCGCGACCAGGTAATTCCCGGATTCCTGTCGCAGCTGAACACCCTGGCCAGCCAGCTTGGCACAGCATTCAACGCCGCGCAGGCCAAGGGCTTCGACTCAAGCGGCAACGCCGGCACGAGTTTCTTCACTGTCCCATCGAACGCGAATAACGCCGCCGCCGGCATCGGTGTTGCCCTCTCCAGTCCCGCGCAGGTCGCCATCAGTTCAGATGGCTCGGCGGCCAGCAATGGCAACGTCGCCAATCTCTCCGCGGCATTGACCAATACCCTTTCCTCCGGCCAGACCCCTGCCAATGCGTACGCAAGCCTCGTTTTCCAGGTCGGCAACGCCGCTTCGAACGCCAGCACTCAATCCACCGCCATCGGCCAGAACCTCACCCAGCTCACCAATCAGCAGGGCGCGGTTTCCGCCGTTGACATCAATGAGGAAACCACCAATCTGATGCGCTACCAGGCAGCGTATGAGGCCGCCTCTCGCATCGTGAGCACCATTCAAGTGCTCGATAACGCCGCCCTCAACATGGGCTCCAGTACGAGCTTCTGACTGACATGCGCATTGACCCAAACTTGGTTCCAACTATTCTCGCCGACCTGCAGCAAAGCCAGGTGTCGCTCAATACTGCGCTGCAGGAAGTGTCCACTGGCAAAAGCGTAAACGTGCCTTCGGACAACCCCGCCGCCGCCGCCGACATGGTTCAGAACACCATCGAATCCGGAGACGCTGACCAATACACGCAAAACGTCAACAGCGTGCTCTCCACTGTGCAATCGGCAAGTTCGGTCTTGAGTTCGGTGGTCACCTCACTTACACAGGCCGTCTCGCTCGGCACTGAAGGAGCCAACGGCACAAACACGTCTTCGAATTTGCAGGCGATCGCCACGCAGGTCAATGGCATATTGTCCACCGTTGTGTCCGCCGCAAACACCTCCAACGGCGGATCGTATCTGTTTGGTGGAACAAGCTCCTCAACTCCTTACACCGCGGACTCATCTTCGTCCACCGGCTACACCTATAACGGCAACAACGACTCCAACTCCGTGGCCATTGGCGACAATCTCAGCGTGCAGGTCAACATTCCCGGCAGCCAGCTCTTCTCTAACCCCAGCAACAATGTCATTGGATCGTTGAGCTCTTTGGTCTCCGCCCTCCAGAGCGGCAACTCGGCAGACATCGAGTCTGCAACAAGCGCCGTCGACTCTGCGATTGGATATGTGGGGCAGCAGCAGGCCATCTATGGCAATGCGGAAACGAAACTGAACTCGCAGCAGACATTCCTGCAGCAGGATACAGTCACCCTATCGACCCAGGAGAACAATCTCATCGGCGTCAACGAGGCAACCGCGGCGACGGACCTCAGCCAGGCTGAAACCGATAACAGCGCTGCACTCGCTGCGGCCGCAAAGGTCTTGCCGAATTCCCTGCTTAATTACCTTGAGCCGCCAAGTTAGCGCCTTGCCTGCCGCAACCCTCACTCAGCCGACTTCAACGCCGACTCCGCCCAAACCATCGCCTCCTGGCGGCACCGGACCACTCTGTCCTCGCTCAGTCCATAGAAGCTTGCTATCGTGTCGCACTTCAGCCACTCCCCGCGCTCGTAACACTCCGTCCAATGCAACAGGCTGCTCTCCGGGCCCGACGACCCCAGCAAAACCTCGCGAATCCTCTCACGCAACGGCAGCACAGGGGCCAGTTCAATCATCGGGACCCGCATCATTGCCGGAATCAGGCTGAATAGCCCGAGCAGATATTGCTCCTCCGAATTGAGCCCGCAAAACTCAGCGGCCAGTTCGCAAAACCTGGCCCGCAAAAGCGCCATCCGCAGAATCTCTACTGGCTGATTTGCATTGAGCTCGCTGACTATAGCCAGCGTGGCGATCCGGCGAAACGTTTCTTCCCCCACCATCACCAGCGCGGAGTCGACGGATCGTATCTCAAGACGAACCGCGTACAGCGGCGAGTTCACCAATCGCAGCAAACGGTAGGTCAGCGAGGGGTCCCGCTTCACCAGTTGCCCCAACTTGCGCAGATCCATTGGATCGCTCTGCAATAGTCGCAGAATCTCAAGATAAGTCGCATGGTTGGCAGGAAGCTTTCTGTTCGTCAGCAGAATCGGACGGCAAAAATAATACCCCTGAAAAAGCTTGAAACCCTCCGCGCGAGCTTGCTGGTATTCCGCCTGCGTCTCAACTTTCTCGGCAACCAGCCCCGCCGCGGCTCCGTTCAATTGCTTCCGGAGAGAGGCTCGCCCCGGCGCGTCCAATAGGGTAAAATCCACCTTGATATAGTCCGCCAGCTTCACCAGCGGCTCAAGCTCCGCCTTCCACATAAAGTCGTCCAGCGCCAGCCGGAACCCCGCCCTTTTCAGCTTGACGCAGGCTTCAATCACGCTTTGGGTAGGCTCTACGTCCTCAAGAATCTCCAGAATCGTCAGCTCGGGCGACATCACGAGCACATGGTCCTCGGTCAGCGTCTGCGTCGTGCAATTCACAAACGCCGGCAACCCCGTCGTCAACTTTTCCAGCCCGAAAATCACTGAATTGTCGAGCATCGTCCGCGAAGCCATGTCCCCGTTCCCGCGGAAAACAGCCTCCGGCCCGGCCCTGAACAACAGTTCGTAGCCAAACACCCGGCCTTGCAAGTCCAAAATCGGTTGGCGTGCCACATAACGCAGTTCCCCGCTCTCGAGCCCGTCTTCTTCGCCACCCAAAGCCGGAATCATGTTTGGAGCCATGTGAACCTTTCGAACAGTAAACCCGGTTCCGCTTTTTTGAAGTTGCCGATTGGCTCACACTCGCAAAGCGCGTCTGATTCGAGCCTACGCTGACCAACTGGATGCGCTGCGCTCGAACTGCTGCGATCCGCCTGGATAACCCGATGTCGGGACCCAGGATGGAGCCTCCATCGTGGGCGAAGAGCTGCGAAGCTCAAGCCCCTGCCAGATTGCCCGGATTTCCAAAACCTGGGCAATCTGCTGCTCCAGGATCTCGGCCGACCTCTTGGCTTGAGACTCCAATAACTTGCGGCGCAGCGTAGAGTAGAACGCCCGAAGCTGCTTCGCCAGAACTCCTCCGCTTCCGCGGCTAAGCCCATCCTCGAGATGCGCAATTACCAACAGCGCGTGGCTTACTTCCCTGCACCGTCTCTCGATGTCGTTGGCGCGCTCCGCACCCGCCGCGCGCCGCAAGTCGCCCGCGAGCGTGTCGTAAAGAGCAATCAACAGGCCAAAGCCGCTGGCGCCCCCAACTGCCGTCTTCCGATATGCCATTTCTGTAGGACTCATGTTCGTCTCCGGTTAACCGCCTGAAGAGTTGTTGTTTTGGCCCAGCTCTTCATCCACATCCTTGAGCTCGGCGGGCAATTGCTGCAATGCGATCTCGGCGGCGCTGTATTCGCTTGTCAATTGCACCTTGAGGGGCGCGATGACGTTGGCTTGGAAATTGCTGATGTCGCTCTGCAGGCTGGTGTTTTCCGTACTGATACTCTGCAGATCCACCGTGAATGCGCCATCCGAAGGGCTGGTGAAATTTGTCAGTTGCTGATCCATTGCATTGGCGAACCCGTTCAATGCGCTTCCCTGGAAGAAGTTCTGAACGTCGCCGAAGTTATTCTGAAGCGCATTGCTGAGGGTGCTGCTGTCTACGCTCAAAGTGCCATTCGTGTTCATCGTGATTCCCAGGGATGACAGATTCGGGACCGTCGTGCTGCTGTTGCCCGACGCCGGCGACGCCGTGTAATCCATTGCCTGCAGAAGTGTGTTCTGCAGATTCTCCACCGTCGGATCGTCCGATAGCACCCCCTGCCCCGAACCGCTGTCTGCATACTGCGAATTAATGGCCCCAACCAGAGTGTTGTAGTCACTCACAAACTGATTGATTGCGCTCGACGCCTGGGAAATATTTGGTGCGACATCCAGGCTCACTTCTGTGCCCGGGCTTGCGCTCTGCAGATTCAGCGTCACGCCCGGGATCGCCCCGGTTACCGTATTGCTCGCACTCCGCACCGTGATGCCGTTGACAGTAATTGAGGCATTGGCGCCGGTGCCACCCGCTTCGAATCCAAACCCGCCCCCCGTGGCTGTGGCCGTAAAACTCCCAGCGGCGCCCGGGGTGTCGCTCGTCAGCGCCAGCCGCGATCCGGTTGCGTCTGTAATGATGCTCGCGGTCACTCCAAGCCCCGCCGTGTTGATCGCATTCTCCAGATCGTTCAGTGTATTGATGCCGTTGCTTCCCGTCGTGTAAGTCGCGGCCGCGCCCGTCGGAGGCGTGATCGTAATCGTCTCCCCTGTCGGCAAGTCGGCCGTAGCGCTCGACACTGCCGTGGAAGAGTATGACGCTGTCGTGGCCAGGCTGTTCACAACCACCACGTTGTTTCCGACCGCACTTCCCGCAGCGGCCGACGCTGTCACAATGCCCGAATTTGACGAGGTCACTGTCGCGGCGGAAAGAGGCCCGGTCAGGCTGTTCAGCGACTGCATATCGTCGTCAAGGTTAGTTGCATCGGTCTGTAAACTTGTCAGCGCCGAACTCTGGTTCTGCAATGTTGTCTGCTCGTTCTCCCAGTTGGTCTCCGGAGCCTCCGCTGCGGTAATCGATGCACTGACAGCGGACGACACGTCGATGCCCGGCGCCGATGCTCCGGTTGCGGCTTCCAGGATCTGGCTCAGGTCATAGGTGCCTGACGAACCAAGCAGCGAATTCAATGCGGAGACTGAGCTCATAGCCTTTGCCTGCTCCTTAAGTGGATCGCGAACTGGCCTTCCGCGACCCGGTTAGTACCATACTACCCGCAACCTGATATCGGCATTTTTCGGTTTGACTTTCAGTGGAAGTAATAAAAAACGGTGGCGCTTTAGGGGCGCCACCGCTCAAAGTGAATCGGTGATGGTTACTGCAACAGCTTGAGCACGTTCTGCTCGGCTTGCTGTGACTGGGACAGTGCGTCGAAGCCGGTCTGCTCCAGGATGTTGTCCTGCGCCAGATTGGAGGTTGTCGTTGCAATGTCCGCGTTCTGGATGTTGTTCTGAGAACTGGTCAGGTTCTGAACTTCGGTGTTCTCTACGTTGGTGTCGGCTGTCAGCTGGTTGACCGATGCGCCGATGCTTCCACGCTCTGCCGCCACCGTGCTGATGGCCTTGGTGATTGCCGTCAGCGCGCTCTGAGCCGCACTCGCTGTGCTCAGGTTCGAGCTGCTCAAGAGCAGGTTGCCTGACGACAGTGCTGTGATCGCCGTGGTGGTTGTGGCAGCGCCGCCGCTCGTGCCGTCGCTGGTGAACACCGTCGCGCCGGTACCGCCGACAACGCCGGAAGAGCTGAATCCGCCAAGAACGGAGTCGCTGGTTGTGGCCGTCAGAACGTCGCCGGCTACAGCGTTTGAAATCACTGCCTGACCACCAGCATTGAGGGACAGTGCGGTTCCGGTGCTGAGCTGCCCGGCGGTTACGGCCGCGGTAATCGCGGTCTGCAGGTCGGCGACCGTGGAGGTGGCGCCCGCCGTGAATACGAAGGTGCCGCCCGTCTTGCTGTCGCTGATGGTGGTCGTGGTGCCGGATGTCAACGCTGTGGTTGCCAACAGGTTGCCCTGGGTCGACGTGGTCGAGTTGCCCGCGGCGCCAAATACAGAGGCTCCGTTGAAGTTGGTGGTTGATCCAATCTGATCGATTTCGTTCAGGATTGATGTGAACTGCGTGTTCAGAGCGGTTGACTGGCTGGTCGAGAGACCGCCGTTCGAGGCTTCCGTCGCAATCGTGACGGCCTGGTTGAGAATGGTGACGACCTGCGAGAGCGCGCCGTCGGCGGTCTGCAGCAGGCCGATCCCGTTCGATGCGTTCTGGCTGGACTGGTTGAGTGCGGAGATGTTGGCTCCCAAACCGTCTGCGATTGAAAGACCGGCTGGGTCCTCTGCTCCGGAGTTGATCCGGAGACCGGTGGCAAGTTGTTGGAGGGTGGATTGCAGGCTAGCCTGCGTGTTAGAAACGGCATTCTCCGATACCAGCGAAGAAATGTTGTTCAGGACGCTAATGCTCATTGTGTTGGCTCCTCGTATCGAATTTCCGCCTGCACCGAACCCGTTCTGTCTACAGCACAGTCCAGAATCGTTACTTGGAGCAGGTGGTTGTTGTTACGGGCAATCTATCGGCACGTCCTTTTTTAAATTCTAGTGAGCATCGAAAGTTTTTACGATCAATGCCTTCCAGCTCTGCTAGTCTTTCGCCCGATATAGTCTTTCGATTGCGTTTGATAACCAGGGTGGCGGAACAGCGCAGGTCACCATCCGATATCGAAGCCGAGGTCACCGTACTCCAAGCCAGAAGGCGCCGCTCATAGCTGGATGCGGTTGATACACCTGTAGCTGTGCACCGGAAGATGATGAGGAACCGCGACATTGGAGCGGCGTTTAAGATTTGCGGGGACGATGCGATTGACCAGAATACCACTGCATGAACGAGGGTCTCGCACCTCGGTACTGTCCTAACACTGCGTTGCCGCTAAAAAGTTTGGCATGGGAATTGCTTTATTTGGGTGATGGTTCCTGTTTACAAGGGAAGGCTTTGCAAATCGCATCTACGATCAGGTATTCAGGGTCGTTATGTAACATTTCGGGGTGGTCATCCAGATATTTGGCGACAATCAGTACCAATTGTCCGTGTGTAACATTGGCCGGACGACAAATCAAACGCTTTGCCGGATCAACGCCAATTTCGTATCCGTCTAATACCCCGTTGACGTAGTAGGTACAGATGATTGCGTGATCGAGGTCGTCCCCGGATAGTTTGCTGGAATCGGCCTCAGCAAGTTTGCAGTATTCACGCAACTTGTAACCGTTGAAATCGGAATGTTGTTGCGCCGATGCATGGCCCAGCAGGCAGGAGAGGCAGAATATGCTCCCAAATATCATCCTTCGCCAATTCATTCTGGCCCTTTCTGTATCCGAAATTGGAGCTGATAGGAGTATTATAGGCAGCAAATAGGGCCAAACGCTAAAGTGCCCGCTGGCAGGCGGGCGACTTTGCGAAACCATCAAGGAGCGCAATCCAATGGTAACAGTGAAGGTGCGCTCATGCAAAAGGAAATCATATCCTATGGCTCTCGACTTGAAAATCTCGACTGCTTCCCGTCATCTTTTTCCGTGGGACGAGACAATATGACGGCGATTGCGGCTGCATACGATCCATCTAACATGCGGTTTGTAATCGCTGCGGACGGCAGATGCGCGGCACCCACCCTGCCGCTACGTGTTAAGACAGACGAAGATCAGAAAGTTTTCGACGCTCATACGCGATTTGCCCGCATCATGTTTGCGATGTCCGGCGCAGCCAATATCGGCTCATTTGAATTGACCGGACCAGTTCATAGGCAAATTGAAATGCTTTCAAAACGCAAGTTTTCCAATGGTTACGAGTTTGCATCTACATTGTGCCGCAACCTCATAAAGGTCTTACATAATGCGCTAGAAGATGGACGGATAACAGACATTCGACCACGGGAGGATTTACCACCAGAAGAAAAAGGAAGATTGTTTACAATTTACCTTGTTGGTTTTTTCCAAGGGGTTCCATTTTTCAGGGTTTCTACCTTCTATTTCGACGAGTCATCGCGGCGTTTTACTCTTCCGAGAGATCAAAACCCAAGCCTACAAAACTTTCACATCATCTACACCGGATCGAATAAGATTCAGCTTATGGTCACAGGCAAGGAAAGCATAGACCCTCGCCTTGCTCACTATCTGATTGAGCCAAACAAAAAGCCTGATGTGAGAACCGCCACTCTGAGCCTTGTTAGGGCATGTTGCGACCCGAACGCGAAAGAGATTGACGCTGATTACTGGAGATACGGAGGCCGCATCCACGCTGGCGAACTGACGCCAGGTGGATTTACATGGATTGAACCGCCCATAAACGCAGCAACGCAATCTGACGACCCTGCCTAACGCCTCCGCTTCCCCTCGATCTGGTTACGCCGCTATCAAGTCTTCCAGTTCCCAAACGCTTGTTGCCAGCCCGCTTTCCATGGCCGGGGTGACTTTCAGCGTTTGGTGAACGCGGCAAAAGTTGTAATAAGCAAACCAAAGCGCATAGGCCGCTTCGAGGTTTTCCCACTTCTTTGAGAATCCGTTTGTGAGCCGTGTCATTCGCCTCATGCCCATGCGGATACTCAAATTGGCGCGTTCAATGTGGCTCGTGCAAATCCGGTCTGAATCAGGCTTTCCCATGATCTTGACTGGGACTGAATCCACAACTTCAGCAGGGCTATACCGCTGCTCCCCGTCACGGTTGACGCCATAGACCTTTATCAACTGAGCAAAGTCCACGCGGCCACTGAGGTACATCTGCACGGCTTTGATGTACGGTTTGAATCCGTCTGTCGTTAGTTGGAAACGACTGTCTCCCGTGGCGTACCGGAGTTTACCTATAAACGTATCGGTGGAAGGTGTATCCCGCTTGCCCAGGTGCCACGCTAAAACGAGTTTAGTTGTGCGCTCGATTCCGACAAAGCAATAGCTGTCTCCAATTGCGTCATTGTTCTTTTCGTGATCGAATTTGTGTCCCTCTTTCTTGAAGACGTACCCCCAGATTTCATCGGCTTGCACGTCCTGAACCGGCAGGTTCACGATCTTAGAAATCATGAGGGTTTGGCACCGCTCCCCGGCGAGAACAAGCAAGCGGAGAATTGTGTCACGATGAACGCCAGTCACCCGCTCCACGCTGCGGACTGACATTCCTTCCAAAAGCAATTTGAGAACGGATACAGCCTTATCGAGCGGGAGCCGCATATCGTCCAGCGGACGAGTGTGCTCTTCGGTGAGGGTTTTCCCACATTTAGTACAGCGGAAGCGCTGTAGGCCGTTTCTGTGCCGTCCAAAGCGCTTGCACGCGATTCTGCAATAGTGGCATGTCATGTTTTGGCCTTGACCTTTCGGTGAAGGCAAGCCAAAATGACAAT
>Ga0181537_10004681_pt1 | contig 11296 bp, 7 predicted proteins | sample PEATcosm2014_Bin_39_FD_119765 | JGI IMG/M metagenome (GOLD analysis project Ga0181537, IMG submission 119765) | Peatland microbial communities from MTU Mesocosm Facility, Houghton, MI, USA - PEATcosm2014_Bin23_10_metaG | ecosystem: Environmental > Terrestrial > Soil > Wetlands > Peat | place... | reverse complement strand
GGAGATTCATCAGGCCTTGGTAAATCATCAACCCATTAGAAGGCACGTCGTTAATTATCGAAAGGACGGCACCGAATATTGGATGGACATCGATATCGTCCCGATTCTGAACACTGCGGGCAAATGCACCCATTTTGCCGCCATCGAGCGGGATATCACCGAGTCGAAAAAGCTCAAGGAATCGCTCAAGCTGTTCCGGGCCTTGATGGAGCGGTCTCCCGATGCCATTGAAGTGATCGATCCGGCAACAGGCAGGTTTCTCGACGTCAATCAAACGGCCCATGAAAGACTGGGTTATAGCCGTGAAGAAATGCTTTCCCTGTGCTATCCCGATATTGTACCAGTCGAGGACGGTACGATCTCCATTGAGGCTGCGGCCAAGGAGGTGCAAAAGACAGGCGTTAGAATTGTGGAGAGCAGGCATCGCCGAAAGGACGGCTCAACCTTCCCGGTCGAAATCAACGTCCAGCACATCGACTTGGACCAGGGCTACATGGTTGCCCTGGTTCGCGACATTACGGATCGCCGGCAAATGGAGCTGACGCTGCGGGAAAGTGAAGCCAAATTCCGCACCTTGTTTGAAGTCTCCAATGACGCCAATTTCGTCCTCTATGACGGACTATTTGTAGATAGTAACAACCGGGGCCTGGAACTTTTTGGCGTGACTCGTGACGAACTTATCGGCCAGCCACCCTCGTTCTTCTCACCGGGGATTCAACCAGACGGCGATGCTTCTCTAACAAAAGCAAACGGGCTCATCCAGGAAGCTCTTGCCGGACATCCGCAGTTTTTTGAATGGGTCAATCTCCGTCCCGATGGTTCGGCGATCCATGCCGATGTCAGCCTCACCCGTTTTGAATTGGGCGGGAAGATTTACCTCCAGGGGGTGGTGCGTGATATCACCGGGCGCAAGCGGGAAGAAGAGGCGCGGCAGACGAGCGAAGCGCGGTACCGCACGCTCTTTGAATATGCCCCGGACGGCATCATCATCGCCAATCCAGAAGGCGTCTACGTTGATGGCAACGCGAGCATGTGCCGGATGCTCGGCTATTCTCATGATGAACTGATCGGGCGAAATGCGTCGGACATCGTCGCTCCATCGGAAATCCCGCAAATCAAAATAGCTTTGGGTGAGATCGCAACGGAGTCCGATCATCACCGGGAATGGCAGTTCCGGCGCAAAGATGGCTCGGTCTTCGCGGCGGAAGTCATCGCGACCCAGATGCCCGATGGCAATATCCTGGGGATGATTCGCGATATCACCGAACGCAAGCAGGCTGAGGAGCAAATCGCGGAACAGGCGACTTTTCTCGACATGGCGCAGGACGCGATCTTTGTTCGCGACCTCCAGGGGAAAATGCTCTTTTGGAACAAGGGGGCCGAGCGCATGTATGGTTGGGGGCGAGAGGAAGTCGTTAACCGGAATGTGGACGAAATGCTCTATATCGATCCCCTCAAGCTCGAGGAGGCCTATCGGCTGACGAAGAGCCAGGGAGATTGGCACGGCGAACTCCACCATTTTACCAAGGACCGGGAGAAACTCGTTATCGAGTCGCGCTGGACATTGATTCGTGACCATGCAGGCCGTCCCAAATCGGTGCTCGCGATCAACACGGACATCACGGAAAAAAAGAAGATCGAAGCCCAATTCATGCGGGCGCAACGCATGGAAAGCATCGGCACGTTGGCCGGGGGCATCGCGCATGACTTGAACAACATTCTGGCCCCCATCTTGATGTCCATCGACATCCTGAAGCTCACGGCGACCGACACCCAGGCCAAGAGCATCCTGGATACGATTGAGATCAGCGCCAAGCGGGGCGCGGATGTCGTTCGCCAGGTCCTCTCGTTTGCCCGGGGACTCGAGGGGCAACGAATTGAAATTCAGCCCAAGCACCTCTTCAAGGACGTGGAGAGCATCATCAAGGATACCTTTCCCAAGGACATTCGTCTTCACTTCTCGATTCCTGAGGATATCTGGATGATTTTGGGCGATCCAACCCAGGTGCACCAGATCCTGCTCAACCTGTGCGTGAATGCGCGTGATGCCATGCCCGGCGGCGGTAACCTCAATCTCAGCGTGGAAAACAGCGTGCTGGACCAACAGTACGTCGCGATGAATCCCCTGGCGAAAGCCGGGCGCTACGTTCAGATCAGCGTTTCCGATTCAGGCACGGGCATAGCTCCGAATCTCATCGACAAGATCTTCGAGCCTTTCTTCACCACCAAGGATATCAACAAGGGCACCGGCCTGGGACTGTCGACCGTCATGGCCATCGTGAAAAGTCATGAGGGAATCATCAACGTTTACAGCGAACCCGGCAAGGGCACCACTTTCAAAGTTTATCTGCCTGCCATGGAGTCTTCCCCCGAGGCGCGAAAGGAGCAGGCCGCTCAAGCCAGCTTGCCGCGAGGAAACGGCGAGACGATTTTGTTGGTCGACGACGAAGCCTCGATTCTCACCATCACGAGCCAGACTTTGCAGGCCTTTGGCTACCGGGTTCTGACCGCAGATAATGGCGCGGATGCCGTTGCCGTTTATGCCCAGCATCGTCATGAAATCGCCATCGTCCTCACCGACATGATGATGCCCGTTATGGATGGAATGGCAACGATCCGTGCTTTGACGAAAATCAATCCGGGGATCAAGATCATCGCGGCGAGCGGCCTGACGGCGAACGGACAAGCGGATAGAATCTTCGGGACCGTGGTAAGGCACTTCCTGACGAAACCCTATACGGCAGGCGCCTTGCTTAAGACCTTGCGGACGATATTGGATGAAGTTTGATGGGAGCGGATAACCGCCTATGGGGTGAACACCCCATTGAGGGCGCTAAGGGACTTCAGGGTCGACCAAGCCGCCCTCATTGACTTCGGCCGCTTTGCGGGCGGCTACGGTGAACTGGGAGTCCACCAATTTGTCCTCCCTCTTCCGGTCGATTTCGTGCAGCGGGAGATTCTCAGCCGGCTTTTCCGGTGCAGATTCCGACCGTTCGAGAAAGTGACGCAGCCCCATGACTTCGTCCATTTCGGTGACATCCTTTTTGCTGGTTGGGTGCAAGACCATGGTCTGTCCATTGCGCGTCACTTTGAGGCTCCCATTGTGCTCCTTCGTGACGTGGGCAATTTCTCCGAGCAGGGCGTGAACATCGCGCCACTCGAGATTGTGGGAGATGGGATGCTGGAAGATTCTGTCGAAAGTGCGCTGATGGGGCCCGGTGAGTGGAGTGATGGTTTTCATAAGGAGCTGATGATCGAAGCCGGGAAGCGGGAGATGGCGTTCAATTCTTGGGTAACCAAGCGGCCTCCGTTTCCTTCTGGCAATAAGGATGCATCGGTAACTTCACTCCAACTATGGGGTGAACACCCCATGGCTCAGGCAACCCGAACCGGAAACAATAGCATTATGAAAACCCCCCTAGTCGCCCAAGACCTGACCAAACAACCCCCACACAGCCCGCGCAATCGCATCGGTGGATTCGCCATTGCCAGCCGCACCGTCGATAAATGCCGCGCTGAAGTGGCCGGAAAGCTCGGTGAATATCATTACGATTGTCCGTTGGACAACGTGCTTTTCACCTTCAAGGGCATAACCGGGGCACAGTTTAAAACCGCCGTTCGAGCCTCGAAAACTTATGAAGATGTTGGCGCCTGGCTAATCGCCAACGGCACGTCGAAAACATCCGCGGAAATTAAAAAGTGGTCGGACGGAGTCGAGGCCGGCAGCCCGATGAAAAATCCTGATAAACGCGACTTTTTCGTTAAAAACTGCTCGAAGCTTGGACTCGATCCGAAAACGAGCACCACGTTCGATTGGCTCGAAGCGGATGACCGCGCCAGCTTCGGTCAGATTCCCATCACGGAACTTAAGGCGAACGCTGCTGCGACCGGCAAAGCTGAAGACCTGAAAATGTATAAAACCGGGAATGATATTTCCCAAGGCCAGCGGCTGGAGATAAACGCCATCCTGAACCAAAGATTGGCATCCGCCGTCGATTTGCAAATGCAGATGAAGCAGGCGCATTGGAATGTCAAAGGCCCCAACTTTATCGGACTGCACGAACTCTTCGACAAAGTAGCCGAGGCGGCAGAGTCCTACGTCGATTTGATTGCCGAGCGTATTGTGCAACTCGGAGGCATTGCCGAAGGAACCGTCCGTGTCTCGGCCGCCCGTTCCCAGCTTGACGAATACCCATTGGCGGTTGCCGAAGGCACCTCTCATATCAGCGCTGTCGTCACGGCTCTCTCGACCTTTGGCCATGAGGCCCGGGCCACGATTACCGAGGCGGACGAATTGGACGACGCCGACACCGCCGATCTGTTTACCGAGGTTTCTCGGGGCATCGATAAGTGGCTCTGGTTTGTCGAGGCTCACACTCAGGCGGCCAAGTAATTTAACGCATCTATTTATGAAAATTGACCCACCCAAAGAAGCAGCCTTGATCATCAACGCCGATGGTGTCGGCACCGTAACCCACAAGATGGTGCGGGAGAGAGCGGTTGAATTGGCCGTTATCGACGGACGCACCGCCCAGGAAGTATCGAAATCCGATTGGGATCAGGCCAGGCGCGAATTAACCGGTGATTCGGACCAGGATCCGAAGGAAGCCCTCCTTGAGTCTGCGCCTGAATCCGAACGATGGGACCCCGTATCGGGATCCACCGGACACATCGTGACTGTTCCCTCGGTCGACGGCGAAGATGACGAAGGACGAAGTGTCGCGGAAAGACTGGTCGACGAGGGCATGCTGGAAGCCGAACACGATCAGATGGTCCAGGCCGCCAAGGAAGCAAAAGCGAGAGAGTAAATAAGCACTCAAGGCGACTATGTCCGACGACATGAAACTCGTGACGATACCCAAGCTCATCGGCATCGCCGCCGACCACGGTGGCTATGAACTGAAGCAATATCTGGCCGGAATGTTGCGCAAGGACGGCCATGACGTGATCGATTTCGGTGACCGACAACCGAAGGCCGAGGATGATTATCCCGATTTTATCGTCCCACTGGCCCGCGCCGTGGCTGGCGGGGATGTGGAGCGAGGCGTGGCCATTTGTGGAAGTGGTGTCGGGGCATCGGTTGTCGCCAACAAAGTGGCGGGAGTTCGGGCCTGCCTGATTCACGAAAACTTCTCCGCGCACCAAGGGGTGGAGGACGACGACCTGAATATGATCTGCTTCGGCGGGCTCGTCATCGGTCATGCGCTCGCCTGGGAATTGGCGCAAACATTTCTCGCGGCGCGATTCAGCGGCGCAGAGCGGCATCGTCGCCGGCTGGCTAAGATTGCGGATTTGGAAAATGCGCGATGAGGACGGAATCATGAGCGAGGCCAAACCCCTGCCGCACCCAATCGACAGCCTTCTACCCACGGGAGTCGATGGATTCAATATCCTGGCGGAACTGGCTCTGGACATGCGCTGCTTGTGGAATCACGGGGCCGACACCCTGTGGCGGCAACTTGATCCCGCCTTGTGGGAATTGACGCAGAACCCTTGGATTGTCCTGCAAACGGTCTCCCGGGAGCAACTCGAGCGCAAGCTGGCCGATCCCGCCTTTCGTAAGCGCGCGGATGACATGCTGCGAGCCAGGCATCACGCCGAGGAATCACCCGCATGGTTTCAGCAACATCATCCACAGGCTCCTTTGACTTGCGCTGCCTATTTACTCGGGTGGGTTGGGCAATGTGGCCGGAGATCAGCTCAAAGCCAACAGCGACCTGGGAGTGCCGGTGGTTGGGGTGGGCCTGCTCTACCAGCAGGGCTACTTTCGCCAGGTCATCGACTCGGATGGAGCCCAGCAGGCTCTCTTTCCCTACAATGACCCAGGCCAGTTGCCAATCACGCCGCTGCGCCACCCGAATGGAGAGTGGCTGCGCTTGGAAATCGCCCTGCCCGGTTACTCGGTGTGGCTGCGCGCCTGGCAGGTCCAGGTCGGCAGAGTGAAGCTTTAGGGAAGAATCCCGCATCCTGTGGCAGAGGTGATTTAAACCAAAAAGATGATGTGGCGGAATTCCCGGAGGTTTCGCCCAGCCGGGATGGGGTCTTCACCCCATGGCAGAGGTAACGGAACGGGGACTATCCTAAGATCAACCCCGCAGTGGCAAACAAGAGGTTTAAACAAACGCGCCTCCACTTGAGGCGCAAAAACGGAAATTTCAAAATGAGACAAACCAATTCCTTCGGAACCTTGATCTTCATCATCATTTTGGGCGTTGGTGTGTTTTTGGCCTACGTCGTAAACGGCGTTGCCGGCCCCGTGCCCGCTGTCTGCATCGGAGTCGGTGCGTTTATCCTTGCTGCATTTGCTTCGAGCGCCATTCGGGTCGCCAATCAGTGGGATCGAGCGGTGATCCTGCGTCTTGGTCAATTCCGCGCGCTGAGAGGCCCGGGACTGTTTTTTATTATTCCGGTGATCGATGCAATTCCTTATTGGATCGACACCCGCGTCATCACCACCGGCTTTAAAGCGGAAAAAACGCTGACCAAGGATACAGTCCCCGTGGATGTGGATGCCGTCTTGTTTTGGAAGGTGGTCGATCCCAAGAAAGCCGCCTTGGATGTAGCCGACTACGAAAGCGCGATAAGTTGGGCCTCACAAACGGCGCTGCGCGATGTCATCGGCAAAACCATGCTTTCGGACATGCTGGAAGGCCGGGACAAAATCAGCAGCCTCCTGCAAAAGATTATTGATGAACGCACCGAACCCTGGGGCATCAACGTCATTTCCGTCGAAGTGAAGGATGTATTGATCCCTTCAGGCTTGGAAGACGCGATGTCGATGCAGGCCCAGGCCGAGAGAGAGCGCCAGGCGCGCGTGATCCTGGGTGACGCGGAGCGACAGATCGCGGAGAAATTTGCCGAAGCGGGCAGGAGTTACGAGGGCAATCCCGTGGCCTTTCATCTTCGCGCCATGAACATGCTTTATGAGGGACTCAAGGAAAATTCCACGATTGTCATCGTTCCCAGCACGGCGGTCGAAAGCATGCAGCTCGGCGGACTCGCGGGCATGACCGCGCTGACCATGGGGTTGGGCCAGGACCGCCCCAACGGTGCGCCCGCACTCCCCGGCAGACTTCCCGAACAAGCCAATGGGCATCAGGAACTCCCGCTCAAGTAAACGAAGTGTATTCGCCTCATGGGTTGCCGTCAGCCAGGCGGCGGAATAGGAGCAGGTCAAGTTAAAATCCGTAACCAGAGAAAGAGATAAAACATGCACGCAAACGCCAAGACGCTTACCCCCGATCTACTCCAGAAAATGAACGCCTATTGGCGTGCTTCCAACTACCTTTCGGTCGGCCAGATTTATCTTTATGACAATCCGCTCCTCAAGCAACCGCTGAAGCTTTCGCATGTAAAGCCCCTCGTGGTGGGACACTGGGGGACGACGCCGGGCCAGAATTTCATCTACGTCCATTTGAACCGGGTCATTAAAAAGTATGACCTCGACATGTTTTACATCGCCGGCCCCGGTCACGGCGGCCCGGCCCTGGTGGGCCAGACTTACCTGGAGGGTACCTACAGCGAGATTTACCCGAACATCAGCCAGGACGAGGCCGGGCTGCAAAAACTCTTCAAGCAATTCTCTTTCCCGGGTGGGATTTCCAGTCACGTTGCGCCCACGACTCCGGGTTCGATTCACGAGGGTGGTGAATTAGGCTACTCCCTCAGCCATGCTTTCGGAGCGGCTTTCGATAATCCCGGCCTGATCGTCGCCTGCGTCATCGGTGACGGTGAAGCAGAAACGGGTCCTTTGGCGACTGCGTGGCAGTCCAATAAATTTCTCGATCCCGTTTCCGACGGTGCTGTCCTGCCGATCCTCCACCTCAATGGCTACAAAATCAGCAACCCGACCGTCCTGGCCCGGATTGAGCATGAGGAATTGGAGCAATTCTTCCGGGGCTGCGGTTGGACACCCTACTTTGTGGAAGGTGATGAGCCGGAAAAGATGCATGAACTCATGGCCTCTACCTTGGAAAAGGCCGTCGAGGACATCCGGCAAATGCAAAGGAATGCCCGGGAGCACAACGACGCCTCCCGTCCCCGCTGGCCCATGATTGTCCTCAAATCACCCAAGGGCTGGACCGGGCCCAAGGTCGTTGACGGTTTGCCAGTCGAGGGCACCTTCCGGGCCCATCAAGTGCCGATCCTCGTCGATGCCGAACACCCCGATCATGTCGGGCAACTCGAAAGCTGGATGAAAAGCTACCACGCAGAAGAGCTCTTCGATGCCACTGGACGTCTTCTGCCGGAATTGGCCGAACTGGCTCCGAAAGGTGATCGTCGCATGGGGGCGAATCCGCACGCCAACGGCGGACTCCTCCTGCAAGACCTGCGCATGCCGGATTTCCACGCCCATGCCGTGAGCGTGCCCTCGCCGGGTGCCGTTGAGGGACAGGATACCATGATCCTGGGTAAGTTCCTGCGGGACGTGGCCAGGCTGAATCAAGACCAGCGCAATTTTCGTGTTTTCGGACCCGACGAGACCCTCTCGAATCTCCTCGGGGCCGTCTTTGAAGTCACCAACCGCCAGTGGGACGCTCGTGAACAAAGCAATGATGAGTTCCTAGCCCCTGCCGGACGCGTTATCGATTCGATGCTAAGTGAACACCAGTGCGAAGGGTGGTTGGAGGGATATCTCCTGACCGGTCGGCACGGGCTCTTCAACAGCTACGAAGCCTTCATTCGCATCGTCGATTCGATGTTCAGCCAGCACGCCAAGTGGCTCAAGGTCACGCTCGAACTCCCGTGGCGTCGCAAGATCGCCTCGCTGAACTATCTGCTCGCCTCCCACGTCTGGCAGCAGGATCACAACGGCTTTACGCACCAGGACCCCGGCTTCCTCGACCATGTGATCAATAAAAAAGCCAGCATCGTCCGTGTTTATTTGCCGCCCGATGCCAACTGTCTCCTTTCGGTTTTCGACCACTGCCTGCGCAGCCGGCATTACGTCAACGTGGTCGTCGCCGGCAAACACGCTTTGCCGCAATGGCTCACGATGGATGCGGCCGTCGTCCATTGCACCGAAGGTATCGGCATCTGGCAGTGGGCCAGTAATGACCAGAACGCTGAACCCGACGTGGTCATGGCCTGCTGTGGGGATACCCCCACGCTGGAGATACTGGCCGCCACCTCCATCCTTCGCGAGCATCTGCCCGATCTTAAAATCCGGGTCATCAATGTCGTCGATTTGATGAAACTGCAATCCGCGAGCGAGCACCCGCATGGATTGAGCGAGACGGACTACGATTCACTCTTCACCAAAGACAAGCACATCATCTTCGGCTTTCACGGCTACCCGTGGCTGGTCCATCGCCTGACCTATCGCCGGGCCAACCGAAACCTCCACGTCCGGGGTTATAAGGAAGAGGGCACCATCACCACCGCTTTCGACATCCGGGTGCAAAACGAATTGGACCGCTTTCACCTCGTCCAGGATGTCGTGGATCGCGTGCCCAACCTGGGTTCCAAGGGGGCTTATCTCAAGCAAGTGATGCAGGACAAGCTGATCGAGCACAAACACTACATCGGCGAGCACGGCCAGGATTTGCCCGAAATACGAAACTGGAAGTGGGGTGCTTCCAAGTGATCGCCCTCAAGCTGATCGAAACCGCCCGGGCGCTGGTGGCCGGCGACAAAGGCTTGCTGGCGATGGACGAGAGCAACCCCACCTGCAACCAGCGATTTGCCGCGTTGGGAATTCCGCAGACCGAGGAGGCCCGCCGCTCGTATCGCGAGTTGATCGTGACCACTCCCGGCCTTGGCGACTGCATCAGCGGCCTGATTCTTTATGACGAGACGATCCGTCAAACCAGGAAGGACGGCACTCCGTTTCTTAAAATCATTGTCGATGAGGGAATCATTCCCGGCATCAAGGTCGACGCCGGGGCGAAGGACCTGGCCGGTCATCCTGGCGAGAAAATCACCGAGGGTCTGGACGGTTTGCGCGCCCGCCTCCAAGAATACGCCAAAATGGGGGCTCGGTTTGCCAAGTGGCGCGCCGTGATCACGATTGGCCCCGGCATACCTACCCGGGGTTGTGTTGAGGCCAATGCCCAGGCGCTGGCCCGCTATGCCGCGTTGTGTCAGGAAGCCGGACTCGTCCCCATCGTTGAACCCGAAGTGTTGATGGACGGCGATCATGCCATCGACCGGTGCTTCGCCTTGACGGAGGAAGTATTGCGCATGGTCTTTGACGAACTCTATACCCAACAGGTGATGTTGGAGGGAATGATTCTCAAGCCCAACATGGTGCTTCCCGGGCTGGCCTGCCCCGAGCAGGAGACTGTCAATGAGGTCGCCGATGCCACGGTGAAGTGTCTCTTGCGCACCGTCCCCGCTGCCGTGCCGGGGATCGCATTCCTCTCGGGTGGCCAATCGGGCGAACTGGCGTCGGCTCGTCTGAACGCCATGAATGTCCGATTTAGAAAGGAACTCCCGTGGGCTCTCGCCTTCTCCTTTGCCCGCGCCATTCAACAGTCGGCTCTGGAGGTTTGGAAGGGGCAGGCAGCTCACGTGCCGTTGGCCCAGAAGGCCCTTTATTATCGAGCCAAATGCAACCAGGCCGCGCGACGCGGCAATTATCCTGCGGCGATGGAAGGGGAATAGCCATGGACAAAATCCCTCTCTATCCGCTGCGGTTCGAACCGATTTATCAATATCGGCTTTGGGGTGGTCGTCGTTTGGCCCACCTTCTTTCCGCTCCGTTGCCGGGCAACGGTCCTATCGGTGAAGCCTGGATATTAACGGATCGCGACGATCACCGCAGTCTCGTCACCAATGGTCCGCTCAAGGGAAAGAATCTCCAGGAATTAATCAAGCAGTCCCCGGAAGAAATGCTAGGCAAGCTCGCTGGCCATTCCCACCGATTTCCGCTGCTGCTCAAGTTTCTTGATGTGAGTAAAATCCTCTCCGTTCAGGTCCATCCTCCGGACGCCTACAAGGAGCTGATTCCGCCGGGCGAGACCGGAAAAACCGAAGCCTGGGTGGTTCTCCAAACGGGGCCCGAAGCGCGTATCTACGCGGGCTTGAAGCCGGGAGCTACCGCAGAAGTTCTGCGACAGGCAATTACCAACGGCACCCTATCCGAGCAATTGGCCCATTTCATCCCGAAGGTGGGCGACGCCGTCTTAATCCCGGCGGGTACCGTTCATGCGCTGGGCGACGTGGTGGTTTTTGAGGTGCAGGAAAACAGCGACGTGACCTTTCGTCTTTTCGACTGGAACCACGTCGATCCCCAGACGAATCGTCCTCGCCCCTTGCAGATCGATCAAGCCTTGGCCTGCATCAACTTCAAGCG
>Ga0181537_10004680_pt1 | contig 11301 bp, 12 predicted proteins | sample PEATcosm2014_Bin_39_FD_119765 | JGI IMG/M metagenome (GOLD analysis project Ga0181537, IMG submission 119765) | Peatland microbial communities from MTU Mesocosm Facility, Houghton, MI, USA - PEATcosm2014_Bin23_10_metaG | ecosystem: Environmental > Terrestrial > Soil > Wetlands > Peat | place... | reverse complement strand
TGGGAAGCGAATCTCATACTCCTATTCGCCTGGCAAAGGGCAGCCGTCCAGCGTCGTCATCGAGAACGTTGATGGGTCCAATTTGCACTCATGGCCGCCTTCAGGAGGGAACGATTACTGGCCTGTGTTCTCGCTCGACGGTAAAACAGCCATTTTTGCCCGGTCTGCGTACTATGGGAACTACTCGCCGATTGCGCAGCCACATCCCCATGGTTGGGACCTGTATGCAGCCGATTCAGACGGTACAAGCGTGCGCCAGCTCACGCATGAAGGGTTTTATTCAACATCTCCTCTCTCCGTGTCGCCCGACGGCAAGAGCATGGTGCTTGTGACTCAGGGAGGGCGCGGTTCGCAGCAGATAGCCATCTATTCATTCAATCAGACGGAGAAGCCCGCGATCTCACTACGACCGCGCGTTCCTGGAGAACCTGAACTCGGTCCACAGTTTGATTCTCCCAACTTCATGCCCGATGGGAAGAGCGTACTGTTCATGGCAGCCAGTAGTGGACACGGCGCATACGACTATGACGTCTACAAGATGGATATTGCTAGTGGCTCCGTGGAAAGACTGACACAAGGAAATGGCTTCGCCACCGGTCTGAAAGTGTCCGCCAACGGAAAGACTGCTGTCTTCCTAAAATGGCGGCTGACCTGGTGGCGACGCACGCCTGTTCAAAGCACACCCTATCTCCTCGATATACAAACCCACAAACTCACGCCGCTAAAAGTGAAGGGGTTGCCGGGCTAGCGCGACCATATAGGCGGAGTTGCTCTGCTGTTTTGCCCTGCCGTTCCCGGTTTCTGGCCCGCCGATGCGCGCCCTGATCCTGACCCGATTAGCTGCCCAATCCGATCCCGAATCCGGGGCCGATTCCTGACTGGAGAGTGTGGCGATTCGTTCCTTGATCCGGTGTGGAATCCGTCTCCGAGGCCGGGTGTTTCAGGTGCTACGGAGCCGGTGTCCGGGTGCCGAGCCAGCCGAAGGTGCCCTGCCGGGGGAGGATGAAAACCGAGCCGTGCTTTGCACGGGGAGTAATAGGTGACACGTCACCCCCAAACGGGAGCTGCAGAGCAACTTTCGGTTAACGTACGTTAACGTTCATGGGATCAGCGAGCTAGGCGGGAGAAGCGCGAAAAATGGGCGGTTTACGCGTTAGCGTGCGCGAACCTGTAGAAAACAAGCGGCTAAGAAGAAAAATCTTCGACTTCGGGTGGTTGTCCAGCAACCGCGCGGCGATCGCGCGTTAACGTCTTGAAAACAAAGAGACGGGGGAAATCTCCCCATTTTTTCGCCGGGGAGTGTACGGAGCGCGGGAGCCGCATCAAGCCTCTCCGCTTCGCTTCGACCGCCGCGCGGCGCGCAAAAACCGCGCGCCCTTGACTCGCCTCCCTCTCCGCTCCTGTGTTGCTTCCAGCTAGGAAAAAATGAGAAGAAAAAATGAGACGCAGCTAGAAGCTTCTGTAGGTGAGTGCCATGACAATGCGGCGGGCAGTTTCCTCGGCACCGAGCAGAGCGCCATCATGAGTCTGAAGCAAGGAATCGCCGCGCCGTCTGACGATCAGCAAATCATGCGGGAACGGGTCGCGATCCACGGCATAGCGGACAGCCAGCAAGTCTTCATCGAAGCTGACATCCATGACGTAATCGCCGCTGGCGCAGCGGAGAGCAATCAATATCTTCTCGAACCACGGCTCGGCATAGCTCAGGACCGCGCCATTAGGAAGCGGCGGAATCGTGGGCTCGAAATAATCCGGGTTCAGCAGCATCTCGCACTGCTCGATAATCTCGGAGTGCAACTTGGTCCAGAGCCAGCCAGCATCCTTGCGCGCTTGCGGTAATGCTTCCCACTGCTGCTGCCGGGTGCTCATCGCGCCGCACCTCTCAGAATGGAATCGAGCGCAGTCAACACAAACGACTGCTGACGCGGCGGAAGCTTCTCAATCTCTTCCATGCGGCGCATGACCTTGAGGCTTGGTTTCCTCCCGTTCTTCTTCTTGGCCTTTGGATGCAGTAGTTCATCGGTCGAAATATCGAGAGCCAGGGCGAAGCGCACGGCCATCTCAGCCGACAAGCGCAGCCGGTCCGTTTCGTAATCGGAAACGAGTGTCTGAATAATGCCGATCTTCTTTGCCAACTCGACCTGGGTGTAACCGCGTTCCTTGCGAATGCGGGCAAGCCTCTGCCCAATGGTCCCGCTCCCGTAATCGAGCGGAGGCAGTTTCCGTGTGGGTCTTCTGGGCATGACGGATGCAGCCTAAACGACGTAGCGTAAAAACCGCTTGACCGCGTACGTTATCATACGGTAGTTTTACCGTAATTTAGAACAATGAAAAAAGCTCTTGACAGGTTTTTGTGAGAGCCCTGACAAACGAGCGGAGGAGAGGAACCGAATGCCCTATGTTCCCCCGGAGCTGAAGGCGCGCATCAAGCGGGAAATCTCGATCCAGCGGTTGGCCGAGGCGCGGGGCATCCAGCTACGGCGAAGCGGCAAGGAACTGATCGGCCTCTGTCCCTTCCACAAAGACACCAATCCCAGTCTCAACATCGATCCGGTGCAAAACGTCTGGCACTGTAAGGGTGCGTGCGGCGAAGGTGGTGACGTGATCCTGTGGGTGATGCGCGCCGAAGGCGTGAGCTTCAATCACGCTGTGGAAATGCTCAAGCGCGATTACTTTCCCTCTACGGTTAGCGGCATGGAACCGCCGCCGAGAAAATCCACGACGGTAAAGCTGCCGCCGCTGATCGAGCACACGGCAGACGACAAGCAGCTACTCGAAATGGTGGTGCGGCATTATCACGAGACGCTGAAGCAGACGCCGGAAGCGCAGCAGTATCTCGTGAAGCGCGGCCTGCAATCAGCGGAGATGCTCGAGTACTTCCGGTTGGGCTTTGCCAACCGCACGCTGGGCTTTCGTCTGCCGGCGTCGAACCGTGCTCCCGGCGCAGAGCAGCGCGGACGCCTAACCGCGTTAGGGGTGTTGCGCGAGAACGGACGGGAGCACTTGCGCGGTTCTGTGGTGATTCCAATCTTCAGCCTGGAGGGCGAAGTGGTGCAGATGTACGGGCGCAAAATCGCGCCGCGTCATCTGTTGCGCGAAGACACATCGGAGCACCTGTATCTGCCAGGTCCGCATCGTGGAGTGTGGAACGAAAAGGCGCTGATCGCCTCGAAAGAAATCATCCTGTGCGAAGCGCTGATCGACGCGCTCACGTTCTGGTGCGCGGGTTATCACCATGTGACCACCAGCTACGGTGTGAATGGTTTTACCGATGACATCAAGGCCGCGTTTCAGAAGCACGGCACGAAGAGAATTTACATAGCTTACGACCGCGACGAAGCGGGAGAACGCGCAGCGCAAAAACACGCCGAAGAACTCATGCAAATAGGCATCGAGTGTTCCCGCGTGCAGTTTCCGCGCGGCCAGGACGCCAACGAGTTTGCGCGGAAGAACCAGCCCGCCGCGAAGTTTTTAGGGATGTACTTGAGCAGCGCGGCATGGCTGGGCAAAGGCAAGCGGCCCGCAGTGATGGTGATCGAACCAAGAAAGATCGAGCCGCAGCCGGTCGAAAAACAACCGGCGCAGCCAACGAGTCAGGACGAGCCGTCATCAGCAGTCATCGAGGAGGACGCGATCAACCCCGCAGCGAAAGAAGAAATCTCCGAAGCGATCACGACACCAGCGGAAGAAAAAATCTCCCAGCCAGTTCTTCCCTTAGCTGCTAAAGCAGAAGAACCCACAGCAGCTAAAGAACAAATCTCTGCTGAAGAACCCATCTGCGCAGGGCCTCTGCCATCGCCGGTAGGTCAGGAGCCATTTTTTTCTTTAGCCGCGCAACCGCCGATAGCGCCGCTCCCGACTGGAACGGTTGTACCCGTCCGGGAGGCGCGCGTCGAGGTGTGCGGCGACAAGGTGCACGTGACGCTGGGAGAGCGGCGCTATCGCATCCTGGACTTGGCGAAGAACACGGCTCCCGGCGTGCTTCAGGTGAATGTGATGGTGACGAGCACCAGCACGCGCGGAGAGACGCGCTTACACGTAGATCGGTTCGACCTGTACGGCGCGCGTCCGCGCTCGATGTTCGCCAAGCAAGCGGCGAAGGAGCTGGGCCACAAGGAAGAGAGCATCGAGCGCGATCTCGCCACGCTGATCCTGAAGCTGGAAGACCTGCAACACGAGTGGATCGAAAAGACGCTGAAGCCGCAGGAAGAAAAGATCGAGATAACGGCGGAGGAAAAATCTGCCGCGCTCGAACTGCTGCGCGATCCGCGCCTGCTAGACCGCATCGTGATCGACTTCGAGCGCTGTGGCATGGTGGGCGAGGAGACGAACAAGCGGATTAGCTACTTGGCAGCGGTATCGCGCCTGATGGAAGCGCCGCTGGCGATCATCGTGCAATCGGGTTCCGCAGCGGGCAAGACCTCGCTCATGGAAGCAGTGCTGGCGTTTCTGCCGGAAGAACAGCGCGTGCAGTACTCGGCGATGACTGGACAGGCACTCTTCTATCTCGGCGAGACGGAGCTAAAACACAAAGTGCTGGCCGTGGTGGAAGAAGAGGGCGCGCAGCGCGCGGCTTACGCGCTGAAACTCTTGCAAAGTGAAGGCGTACTCACTATCGCTTCGACGGGCAAAGAATCGAACACCGGGCGATTGATTACGCATCAGTACCGAGTCGAAGGCCCGGTGATGATCTTCCTCACGACAACTGCCGTGGAGATGGATGAGGAGTTGCTGAATCGCTGCATCGTGCTGACGGTGAACGAAGACCCGGAACAAACCAAGGCAATCCACCAGAAGCAGCGCGAAGCGCAGACGCGCGAGGGCCTGTGGGCGCGCGAGGAGCGCCAGGACATCTTGAAACTGCATCGCAACGCGCAGCGCCTCTTGCGTCCGATCCGCATCGCCAACGAGCACGCGCCCAGGTTGACCTTTCCTTACAACCGCACGCGCACGCGGCGCGATCACATGAAGTTCTTAACTCTCATCAATGCGATCACGCTGCTGCATCAGCACCAGCGCGAGATCAAGAGCGAAACGCGCAACGGCAAAACGCTGGAATACATCGAGGCCACCGAAGCCGACGTGGAGATGGCACGCCAGCTTGTGAACCAGGCTCTACCGCCGTCGCTCGACGATCTGCCGCCGCAGACACGGCACTTGCTGTTGCTGATCGACAAGATGGTGGGCGAGGAATGCGCGCGGCAGCAGATCGAACGCTCGGACTACCGTTTCTCCCGGCGCACGGTGCGGCACTTTACGCAGTGGGGAGACTCGGTGCTCAAGAAGCACCTGCATCGGCTGGAGGAACTGGAATACCTGATCGTGCATCGCGGCGGACGCGGCCAGAGCTTCGTGTACGAGTTGGACTTCGAGACCGACGAGCAGGGTAACCCGGTTGTGCCCGGTCTGGGCTACAGCTATGACGCAAAGAAGTCACGGGCAAATGGCGAGTTGGCACCGTCAAGTCACACCCAAGTCGCGGGGGTGGCGCGGGTGGTTACGATGGCGGAAAGCCGCATGGATGCTGGCGCAAACGGCGATTTTAGCGGACATCGAGAAAATAAAGGTATTACTGGCCGTTTCGCCCAAGGCGCAGCTAAGCCGGTCGTAGCTAAACTCGCGGGGGTGAAGTGATGGCCCGCGTCAGTAAGCGCCATCCGCAGCCGGAGCCACACTCGCCGCTGGGCCGCTTGATGGAAGCGCATCTGGAATGGTTGCTGATCAATAACTACTCCGAGGACACTGCCGATCATGCGCGCTGGTCCATCGCCGACTTCATCCGCTGGGCCGAGCAGCGTGGCATGCAGCATCCGATGGAAGTGACGCGCCCGATCCTCGAAAGCTACCAGCGGTATCTCTACTACTATCGCAAGAGAAACGGACAGCCGCTCACGTTTCGCACGCAACACTCGCGGCTGACGCCGGTGCGCCGCTGGTTTCGCTGGCTGGTGCGAAACAATCATATCCTGCACAATCCGGCTTCCGATCTCGACCTGCCACGTATGGAGAAGCGTCTTCCGCGCACCATCCTCTCTGCTGAAGAGGTGGAACGTGTCATGGTCGTGCCGGACATCGGCACGCCAGTGGGCCTGCGAGACCGCGCGATGCTGGAAACGTTCTACTCAACCGGCGTGCGGCGCACATAGAGCTGATCCGGCTCAAGCTGTACGACGTGGACCGGGAACGCGGGACACTGACGATCCGGCAGGGCAAGGGCAAAAAAGACCGCATGATCCCGATCGGCGAGCGGGCGCTGGCCTGGGTGGAAAAATATCTGCGCGAATCTCGCCCGCAGTTAGCTCTGGAACCGGACGACGCGACGTTGTTCTTGACGCAGTATGGAGAGCCGTTTCATCCCGACGCGATGAGCAATCTGGCACGGGACTACATCGCACAGGCGAACCTTGGGAAATCTGGTTCCTGCCACACATTCCGCCACACCATGGCGACGTTGATGCTCGAAGGCGGCGCGAATCTCCGCTACATCCAGCAGATGCTCGGGCACGCCGAACTCTCGACCACGGAAATCTACACGCATGTGGCGATCCGCAAGCTGCAACAAATCCACTCGGCCACGCATCCCGGCGCAAAGCTGGAGCGCAAGCAATCAGCAGTCATGAACGACGACAACGGCCAGGGCGACGACGAGCAGAAGGCCGTACTGCTGGCTGTGCTTGAAGCTGAATCGCACGAGGAGGAATGACGGTATAATCGCGCCATGGCTGACCATGTGATCCACATCTCGGAAGCGGAAGCCGCCAGCGACTTCGCCGGGCTACTGGCGCGCGTGCGCGCCGGTGCGGAAGTCGTGATCGAGAGCGGCAAGCTGCCTGTGGCGGTGATCCATGCGCCCGCCCCGCCCCGCCGCACCATCTCCGAATGCATCGCACTCTTGCCCGAGGACTCGACAGCGGTCATGGATGCTGACTTCGCCAAGGATGTAGAAGCAGCTATCGAGAGCCATCGTGAACCGCTTGAACCGCCTTCATGGGACTGATCCTCGATTCCAGTGTGCTGATCACTGCCGAGCGGCAGGGGCGGAACGCACGGCAGATGCTCTCCGCCATCGCCCGTACAGCGGGAGAAACTGAGATCGCCCTGTCGGTTGTAACTTTCATCGAACTAGCCCACGGCGCAGCCCGTGCCGACACAGCAGAGCGCAAAGCGAAGCGGGAACAGTTTATCCAGGAACTACTCACGGCTCTGCCTATCCATCCGGTCACGGTTCCAGTCGCCCTTCGCGTCGGACAAATCGATGGCGAGAACCAGGCCAAAGGCGTGCGCCTGCCGCTCGCCGATCTGCTGATCGGTGTCACGGCTTTGGAACTCGGCTACACCGTAGCCACTGGCAATCTCCGCCACTTCCAGCGAATCCCCGGCCTAGCGGTGATGCAGCTCTAGTACCTGTCCCTTGAGTCCCCAAAGTCACTTCTCTGCGCCTGTCTTGCTGACTACAATCGGCGGTGATGCTCCCCGCAGCTAAAGAAAAAATGCTCGTTTCCTTCGCTCCGATGGTGTCGAGTGCTGAGGAGATTTTTTCTTTAGCCGCTGCTCGCGTCGAGGGGAAAACGGAAACGTTGTCCAAAACTCGCGTCTGGGGTTTCGGAGAAAAAATCCTGCCTGTTATCAGGGCAACGTGGCAGCTAAGTGAAAACACACGTTGGGGATGCGAGAACTCTAGTTGGAAAACCGTGGTAGGGGTCAGCATTAGACGCAAACGGCAATACCCTCTCCGATCCCTCCGGCAGGTCCTACACCTGGGATTTTGAGAACCGCCTAATCCAGGCCGTTGTTCCCGGCACCAACGGTGGAACCACGACTTTCAAGTACGATCCCTTCGGCCGCAGGATTCAGAAGAGCGGTCCGCTCGGCACCGCGAATTACCTCTATGATGGCTTCAATTCGCTTGAAGAGGTCGATCAGTCAGGCAATGTGCTTGGAAGATATACGCAGGGTTCAGAGTTTGACGAGGAACTCTCAGAGCTTCGGTCAGGGACAACGAGCTATTACGAGGCGGATGGGCTGGGATCAATCACATCCCTCAGCAACTCGGCAGGGGCGCTCGCGAACACTTACAGCTATGACTCCTTTGGCAAACTGATCGCTTCCACAGGAACGCTCGCCAATCCCTTCCAGTACACGGGACGCGAGCTCGATACCGAAACTGGCCTCTACTACGATCGTGCTCGTCACTATGACGTCAGATCAGGCAGATTCATGAGCGAGGACCCGATTGGATTCAAGGGCAGTGGTCCCAATCTATACGGCTACGTCGCCAACAACCCCGCTAGTTTGACGGACCCCTCTGGTCTAAGCTGGGGATCAAACTGGAACTACTTCTGGGACTGGGTGCAGGGGCACGGACAAAAGAATCGCAACTACGGGCCCAATGATCAGGAGACGTGGGAATTGATGTTTTCACCGGGCGCGGAGAAGGTGCGAGATGCCTTCTACAAGAGCGGCTGCAATGGCGCTAGACGAGTAAGCTACGGCACCTATGAAGCCTATTGGGACACCGTGGCGAATCCTTTAACGGCAGACTGGTCAAATACTGCTGCTGAGGTTGGAGGATTCGGAGGAGCCTCTGCCGTGAACAACGGTGACGATACAGTTACGATTACAATACCGAACACTTCGGGAACCCATTCTTTCTTTTTACACCTGGTTCCTGACGTGAAGAGCCCGACGGGAATGGGGAGCAACATTTATCAGGTCTTTACTTGGACGGAGCCAATCGACAACTCCCGCTGTGGATGTGGAAAAAAATGACTCGCGCGCTTAACTTCATCATGATTATTTTGTGCATCGTCAGTACGCTCGCATGTACCCATGTGAATCCTGACCTTCTGTACGGAACGTACGTCGCTGCGTATCCGTTCGGCACTGATACTCTGACCATTGGACGAGAGCGGCACTTTAGCCAGCGGATCGAGGTAACTGGGCAAGGAGCACAAACGTTCAACGGCACCTGGCAGTACAGTCAAAAAGACAGCTCCATAGAGTTCCATGGCATCGGTTCCGTCGCGGATGGCTTTGGGCACCTTAAGAACGACTGGCGAACTGATGTCATCGAGAACTCATTTCAAGCAGTTGAGCGCTCATGGTTCAAGATAGTAATAAACTCGGGAGCCCGAGTTCCATACGTGAAACAGCGCTTGTGACGAACACGTATGACGCAAACGGCAATACCCTCTCCGATCCCTCCGGCAAATCCTACACTTGGGACTTCGAGAACCGCCTGGTGCAGGCTGTGGTGCCGGGAACGAATAGTGGAACGACGACCTTCAGGTACGATCCCTTCGGACGCCGCATTCAGAAATCCGGCCCGCTCGGAACCACGAATTTTCTGTATGACGGCCTCGATCTCACAGAAGAGCTGGACAACTCAGGAATCGTCCTCGCGAGGTACACACAAGGCAAGAACTTCGACGAGCCGTTTTCGCAGCTCCGCGGCACTAGCACCAGTTACTTCGAGGCAGACGGCCTAGGTACGATCACTTCGTTGAGCAACCCGGCTGGAGCCGTCGCGCAAACGTACACATTCGACTCGTTTGGAAATCAAACGGCGTCCGCAGGTTCGCTCACAAACCCATTCCGTTACACGGCCCGCGAGTTCGATCCAGAAACGAACCTCTACTATTACCGAGCGAGATACTACGATCCCGTGGCCAGCAGGTTTGTCTCCGAAGACCCTCTGCGGTTTTTCAGTGACATAAACTTCTACAGGTATGTTTTCAACAGCCCGGTGAACTTCATCGATCCGCTGGGACTGGATTGCACGTGTACCTATCATCAGAGCACAGGCGCTATCCGGTGCGTTGACAATCAAACGGGCCGGGTTGTAGCAGACGGAATGGGTTATTCCGGCAATGGTCTGGGGACTCAACAATCCAGATATGCAAAATGCGGAGGATACGGGGCCGCTGCCTCAAGGTTCATACGACTTAGGATCTCCTACGAACCAAAAGGGTCCTCTGACAATACCGTTGAGGCCGCGTCCTGGAACTGACCTATTAGGTAGACCGGGAGGTTTTCTGATCCACGGCGACAACAAGGCAAGAAATCATTCAGCATCGCACGGATGCGTCATCCAAGAACGCAACATCCGCCAGGCAATCGCCGATTGCGGCGGTGGCACCGTAAATGTGGAGCAGTGAGGATGAGGATACCGATACAACTCAAATCCATCAGCGTTAGCCTCTTCCTGCTGACACTCGGCGCAAGCCTAATGTTCGCACAATCGCAACCTGCCCCAAAAATCGCGGGGCATCTTGAAATCCTGGGGTTCACACTCGGCAAGAGCACGCTCGCTGAGGTTGAGGCGAAGCTAGGGAAATCAGCCGCAACAAAATGCTCGCGCGAGGAGGAAGCGAGCAAAGAGGTGTGCTATCTGGCTGGCGAAGGTCAGACCAGAGTTGTCTTTGAAGCGGGTTTCTCTGGGGGCTGGAAGGAACTGGACGGCTACAAGGTAATCGCAGGAAGTTTGCAGAGACCCTGTTACCGCCAGTGCCCCAGAGTCTCTCAGGTGACCAGCGACGTGCAGACAGAGGGTGGACTAAAGCTGGGGCTGACTCACGAACAACTGATAACCCTCCTCGGTCCTCCAAAACGAACCCGAGGGAACAAACTCACCTTCGAGTGGCAATCGCGCCAGCCGATGACGAAGGAGCAGCAGGAGACCGAGAGCAAGGCCCCCAAGCCGACGAACGATGCATACTACGACGTTCAGGACACCATCGAGGTGACACTGGCAGACTCGAAAGCCGTGGAGTTTACCGTTCACCACATCGTGACAAACTGACCTATTTTTTCTTAGCTGCATGCTGAGGGGACGAGCCGCACCGAAAAGGTGCGGCTCGTGCTGTTAGGGTTTGGAAGCCGAGACGAGGGCGAACTGGGTAAGCAGGCGCTCCATCTTGGCGATGAGGGTATCCCGGCGAGGACCGGGTTTGAGCCGGTCGGCACGGTAGCCCAGCAGGTCGAGTTGGCGGCGGATGCCGTAAAGCCGTTCTTGCTTGGTCATCGGGTCGATGCCTCCTCTCGTGTGAAATGTCTTTCTACCTATGGGGTCCGGTAGCGGCAGAACTGGGTGAGTTGGCGATCCGGGCCGTGGTCCTGATCCCGGCCGAGGGTGTTTCCGGGGCTTGGCGGGATCAGTTTCGGCGAGTTGCTGTGGGGTATCCGGGAGGATCAAAAGCGCGCTGCCTTCGGCATCGGGTGGAGGGGGTGACACGTCACCAATCGAAGATGCTTCCTGCAAGGAAACGGCTGCACAGAATTTGGTATTACGATCTCGATTTC
>Ga0181537_10004679_pt1 | contig 11302 bp, 6 predicted proteins | sample PEATcosm2014_Bin_39_FD_119765 | JGI IMG/M metagenome (GOLD analysis project Ga0181537, IMG submission 119765) | Peatland microbial communities from MTU Mesocosm Facility, Houghton, MI, USA - PEATcosm2014_Bin23_10_metaG | ecosystem: Environmental > Terrestrial > Soil > Wetlands > Peat | place... | reverse complement strand
GCCCGTGTCTACGTGCTGCGCGCGCTCGCCCCGGAGGACCTGGCGGGCCTCATGCGCCGCGCACTCACGGACGAGGAACGCGGGCTCGGGCGCGAGCGCCTCACCGCGGACGATGCGGCGCTCGACCTCATGGCGCGCGCCGCGGACGGGGACGCCCGCCGCGCACTTAACATGCTCGAGCTTGCCGCCCAGCTGACAGAGGCCACCGGGAGCGAGCGCATCCTGACGCTCGCGATCGCCCAGGAAGTGGCCGGCGGCACGCACCGGCGCTTCGACAAAGGGGGCGACCAGTTCTACGACCAGATCTCTGCGCTGCACAAGGCGGTGCGTGGCTCGGACCCTGACGCGGCGCTCTACTGGCTGTGCCGCATGCTCGATGGGGGCTGTGACCCGATCTATCTTGCGCGCCGCATCGCGCGCATGGCGGTGGAGGACATAGGCCTCGCCGACCCGCGCGCCTTCGCTCTCACCATGGATGCGTGGGAGGCTTACGAGCGGCTCGGCAGCCCCGAAGGCGAACTCGCCCTCGCCAACGCCGTCGTCTACATGGCCTGCGCGCCCAAGAGCAACGCCGTGTACGTCGCCATGGGGGAGGCCATGGAGGATGTGGAGAAGTTCGGCACGCTGGACGTGCCCCCGCAGCTGCGCAACGCGCCCACCCGCCTCATGAAGAACCTCGGCTATGGGCGTAACTACCGCTATGCCCACGATGAGCCGGACGCCTTCGCCGCAGGCGAGCGCTACCTGCCGGAATCCCTGCCGGATCGGCGATACTACCGGCCCGTGCCCCGCGGGCTTGAGATCAAGATCGGCGAGGCGCTCGCGCGGCTGCGGGCCCGCAACGAACCGAAAGGCTGAACGTGATCGACCCGAAGCTGCTGCGCAGCGAACCTCAGGCCGTGGCGCAGAACCTGGCGCGCCGTGGCTTTACGCTGGATGTGGCGGCGTTGCAGGCGCTCGAGGACCAGCGCAAGCCCTGGACCGTTGAGCTCGACCGGCTGCGCGCCGAGCGCAACGCCAACGCCAAAGCGGTCGGCATGGCGAAGGGCAAGGGGGAGGATGCGAGCGCCCTCATTGCCAGGGGCGAGGGCCTCGTTGCCGGGCTCGCGGAAGCGGAAGGCAAGCTGGCTACCGTACAGGCGGAGCTGGAAAGCTGGCAGCTCGGGCTGCCGAACCTGCTGCACGAATCGGTTCCCGACGGGCACGACGAGAGTGCCAACCTCGAGGTGCGCCGTATCGGGGAACCGCGCCGCTTCAGCTTCGCGCCGCGCGACCACGTGGAGATCGGGGAACGGCTCGGGGGCATCGACTTCGATGCCGCGGCCCGCATCTCGGGTGCGCGCTTCGTGGTGCTGCGCGGCCCCATCGCCCGCCTGCACCGCGCGCTGGCGCAGTTCATGCTCGACCTGCACACCCGCGAGCATGGCTACACGGAGGTGTACGTGCCCTACCTGGTGCAGGCGCCGGCGCTCGTGGGCACCTCGCAGCTGCCGAAGTTCGAGCAGGACCTGTTCGCGCTGCGCGGCGAGCAGGGCTTCTACCTGATACCAACCGCTGAGGTGCCGGTGACGAACCTGGTGCGCGGGGAGATCCTGGCCGCCGAGGCGCTGCCGCTTAAGTTCGTGGCGCACACGCCGTGCTTCCGCTCCGAGGCCGGGGCTGCGGGCAAGGACACGCGCGGCATGATCCGCAACCACCAGTTCGACAAGGTGGAGCTCGTGCAGATCGTGCGACCCGATGCCTCCTATGCGGCGCTCGAGGAACTCACCGCTCACGCCGAGACGGTCCTGAGGCAGCTCGAGATCCCCTATCGCACCATGGCACTGTGCGCGGGCGACATCGGCTTCGGCAGCGCCAAGACCTACGACCTTGAGGCCTGGCTGCCCTCGCAGGAACGGTATCGCGAAATCTCCTCGTGCAGCAATTTCGAGGCCTTCCAGGCGCGCCGCATGCAGGCGCGCTGGCGTAACCCGCAGGGCAACAAGCCCGAGCCCGTGCATACGCTCAATGGCTCGGGGCTTGCGGTGGGCCGCACGCTCGTGGCGGTGCTCGAGAACTACCAGAACGCAGACGGCTCGGTCACCGTGCCGGCGGTGCTGAAGCCCTATATGGGCGGCGTGGCACAGCTCACGGCGTAGACTATCGATTATCGATAGTTCTATACTGCATTTCACAATGAAGCGTACGCCGCGCAAGCCAGAGCAGGCGCGAGCGCGCGACCCGCTCTTCAACCGCTCGGTGGAAAAGGCCCTCGCGATCCTGGAGGCCTTCGGCGGTGAGCGGCGCGCCTTGAGTCTCGCGGAACTCGCCGCCAGCGTCGGCATGACGCTGAGCTCGGCGCAGCGCTGCGTGCATACCCTGGTGCGGCTCGGGTTCCTGCGGCGCGATGCTGGCATGAAGCGCTGGGTGCTGACGCCGCGCCCGCTGGCGCTGGCGCATGCCTACCTCGCAGGCCACGCATTGCTCGAGCAGGCCACCACCCACCTCGTCGACCTCAACCAGGCGAGCGGGGAGTCGGTCAGCATGTCCGAGCCCGACGGCAACGACATGGTGTTCATTGCGCGCTTTCCGAGCCTCAAGCGCTTTTACATCCACATGCCGGTGGGGCGGCGGCTGCCGATGTACTGCACTGCCTCCGGCCGTGCCTACCTGTCGACGCTGCCGGTGGCCGCCGCGCAGCGCATCGTGCGCCGCTCGGAGCTCAGGGCACTCACGCCCGCCACCCTCACCGACCCGGCCGTGATCCTCAGGCGCATCGCCGAGGCCCGCGAGGCCGGCTACGCCTGGTCGGACCAGGAGTGCTACCGCGGCGACCTGTCGATCGCGGCGCCGATCCTGGGCGCCGGCGGGGAGGCGCTGGCGGCCGTCAACATCTCCGCTCCCACCAGCCGCTGGACGCTGCCGGAGATGCGCGCGAAGCTTGGTCCACTGCTGCTGCAGACCGCGCGCGCCGCCTCCGCGGGTCGCGCCATGCTGCGCTCCGCATGAGTGCCACGCCGGACCAGGCGGTGCCCGAGCTCAGCCGCTCGCTCGAGTCGCGCCACATCACCATGATCTCGATCGGCGGCATGATCGGCGCGGGCCTGTTCGTCAGCAGCAGCGCGGCTATCGCCGCCACCGGCCCGGCGATCGTCGTGAGTTACCTCATCACCGGCGCCCTGGTGCTGCTCGTCATGCGCATGCTCGGGGAGATGGCCATGTCGCTCCCGCAGGTGCGCTCGTTCACCGAGTTCGCGCGTGCCGGCCTTGGCAACTGGGGCGGGTTCGTCGCCGGCTGGCTCTACTGGTATTTCTGGATGATCGTGGTGCCCGTCGAAGCCATCGCCGGTGCCAACATCCTGCACAACTGGTTCGGCACCCATGGGCCCTCCCCACTGGTGCTCGGCCTGATCCTCATGGGCGTCATGACCGCCGTCAATTTGATGTCGGCTCGCTCGTACGGGGAGTTCGAGTTCTGGTTCGCCTCCATCAAGGTGGCGGCGATCCTGGTGTTCATAGCGCTCGCCGCCGCCTACGCCTGCGGCTTCAGCGCGCCCGCCGGCCACACCTTCGGCAACCTCACCGCCTTTGGCGGCTTCATGCCCAAGGGCTTCACCGCCGTGCTCTCCGGGGCGGTGACGGTGTACTTCTCGCTGACCGGGGCTGAGATCACGACCATCGCCGCGGCCGAGTCCAAGGAGCCCGCGCGCGCCGTGGCGCGCATGAGCAGCACGGTGATCCTGCGCATCCTCACCTTCTACGCAGGCTCGGTGTTCCTCATTGTCGCGGTGGTGCCGTGGGTCAACGTCAGGGTGGGGGAGTCACCCTTCACCCTGGCGCTGACGACGATGCAGTTTCGCTGGGCCAGCGTCGCCATGAGCGCCATCATCCTCACCGCGGTGCTTTCCTGCCTGAACTCGGCGTTCTACGTGTGCTCGCGAGTGTTGTTCGTGCTCGCCGAGCACGGCGACGCCCCCCAGTTCCTGGTGCAGCTCAACGAGCGACGCGTGCCCACACGCTCGGTGCTGATGGGCAGCATCGCAGGCGTCCTCGGCATCTTCGCCGCCACCGCGCACTCGCAGGCCGTGTTTGCCTTCCTCGTCAACGCCTCCGGCGCGCTGATCGTATTTATCTACATGATGATCGTCGTGGCGCACCTGCGGGTGCGGCAGGAGCGCGAAGCCCGTGCTGCGCCGCCCCCGGCTCTCACCATGTGGCTGTTCCCCTGGGCAAACTACGCGGCCCTGGCCGGCATGGCCGCGGTACTTATCGCGATGGCGCTCATGCCCGACATGCAGCGCGACCTGAAGGTCAGCGTGTTGTCGTTTGCGGTGGCGGTCGGGGCGTTCCTGCTCGTCAACTCGCGCCGGCGTGCCCGCGGGGTGCGACCTGCGGCGGTACAACCATGATGGCGACGAGCGCTGGAGTGCGCTGTATCGCGCGTGCGCTGCGCAGCTGGATCAGCGACGCTTGAGGTTGGCGCACATCTATGACTACAGTGTTTCCGCGCAGTGAGGGGGTGCGGACCACGACTTGAACAAAAAGTGTACGGGAGGTCTCATGCGTCGCATTCACGATCTGAATCTCAAGCGCGTTTCTGCCAGGGGCACGATTCCCTGGGCCATCGCCACTCTCATGTGGGCAGGCGGCACCGCCGTGGCCCAGGAGCAGGCCGCATCCACTGACGCCACCAGCGCAGGCCCACTGCAGGAAATCACCGTCACGGCGACCCGCCGCTCGGAGTCGATGAGCAAGGTTCCGATCAGCGTCACCGCCCTCACCCAGGAGGGCCTGGATGACCGCGGCATCAAGGACTTCCAGCAGATCGCCCGCTTCACTCCGGGCGTGAATTTCGACAACTCCGGCACCAACAACATCTCCATCCGCGGTATCTCCGGCACCGGCGGCGCCGGCACCACCGGCATCTACCTCGACGACACGCCCATCCAGATGCGCGCGCTTGCCTTCAACCCGGACGAGGCGCTGCCCAAGTCCTTCGATATCGAGCGCGTCGAGATCCTGCGCGGCCCGCAGGGAACGCTGTTCGGCGCCGGCTCCGAGGGCGGCACGGTGCGCTACATCACCGTGCAGCCGAGCGTGACCACCACTTCGATATACAGCCGCGAGGAGGTGTCCTACACGCAGGACGGTGCCCCCAGCTACGAGGCCGGCGGTGCGATCGGTGGCCCGATCATCCCGGGCGTGTTCGGCATGCGAGTGGCGATTTCCTACCGGCGCGACGGCGGCTACATCGACGACATCAACCCGGTGACCTTGCAGTCGACCGAGAAGAACGCCAATTTCCGCAACACCTTGCTGGTGCGCCTTGCGGGCTTGTGGCAACCAAACGATAAATGGTCGCTCACCCCGAGCATCTACTACCAGGACCAGTACCGGAACGACATCGACAATTACTGGCCGCTGTACTCCAATCCCGACGCCGGCAAGCTGGTGAACGCCGACCCGACCCAGCGGCGGGTACCCGACCGCTTCTACCTCACGGCGCTCAAGGTGCAGGGCGACGTCGGCTTCGCCGACTTCATCTCCAACACCTCCTACTACCACCGCAAGGAGCAGTCAGGCTACGAGGGCACGCTCTACAACCTCGGCTTCTACCAGCTATATGCCTTTCCCGGTAACGACCTGATCGATGCCTCCGGTATCCACCTGCCGCCGGGGGCGACGAACTACACCTCGCCCTCGACCGTCGACAATGGCCAGCAGAACATCACGCAGGAGCTGCGCCTGCAGTCGAACGATCCCGCGCGGCGGTTCCAGTGGACCACGGGTGTCTTCCTGAGCGTAAACCGGCAGACCTATCTGGAGCAGATCCACGATCCGCTGCTCAATGAACTCTCGGAGGCACTGACCGGACTGCCGTATACGGACATCTTCACCGATGCCAATGGCAACCCGGTGCCGTACGTACCGGCGTTTCCCCAGGATTCCTACTTCCTGAAAACCGACGCGAAGGACCAGCAGTACGCAGTCTTTGGCGAGGGCTCCTTTGCCTTCAGCGACCAGTGGAAGCTCACCCTGGGGGCACGCTTCTCCAAGACCAAGTACTCCTTCAACAGCTACACGGGCGGCCCGCAGCTTTATGCGCCCCCGAGTACCGGCACCGGCAGCAACTCGGAGAATTCGTTCACCCCCAAGGCGAGCCTGGGGTTCCAGATGGACCAGAACAACCTGTTCTACTTCACCTACGCCAAGGGCTTCCGCCCGGGCGGCGCCAATAACCCGCTGCCCTATGCGGCCTGCTCCCAGGACTTCCAGAACTTCGGCATCACCGCTGCCCCCACGCAATACAGCTCCGATACGGTGCAGAGCTACGAAATCGGCGCGAAGAACAACATCAACAACGTAGTAAAGCTCGCCAGCAGCATCTACTACATCCGCTGGAACAACATCCAGCAGACGGTGGTCCCGCCGATCTGCCAGATCTCGTTCATCGACAACCTCGGCCAGGCGGTAGCCAAGGGTGGCGACATCCAGGCCGAGATCGCGATCACCGATCACTTCACCGTGGATCTGAGTGCCGGCTATACCTCGGCGCGTTACACGCGCGATTCGAGCCTGAGCAATGCCAGCACCACCGGGCCGGTGGTGGCGGACGGGGACTCGATCACGGGCGTCTCCAGCGAGACCGGTGGCGGCCAGCCGACCTCGCCGGTGACCGCGACGCTCGGTCTTGAGTATCACTTCAACGTATTCACGCGGGATACCTTCATCCGTGCCGACGCCGAATACAACGGCCGCGCCAAGTGGCTGACGCCGGGGGAAGACTCGCGGACGCTGCAGTACGACGCCGGCAACTTCGTGCTGCCCTCGACGGTATTCACCAGCGCGCGCGCCGGCATGCAGTTCGGCGACTGGCAGATCAGCGCCTTCGTCGATAACCTGACGAACTCGCACCCGGTGGTGGACTACAACAACTCGATTTGCGGAACCGACGACTGCACGCAGGCCGGGGGTGCGCGGTTGCTGCGCGAGTACACCTGGCGGCCGCGCACGGTCGGAATGACCTTCGTGTTCAAGAAGTAATGGCGGCACGCCGCCGCGCTCCGCGCCCGGCGTCGCTGGGCGCGGAGCGGACCATACCGCGCCGGGACTTCCTCCAGGGTGCGCTCGTCGGGGCGGCGAGCACGCTTTGCGGACCCCTGCTGTGCGGCGTGGCGCGCGCCGCGGATGGCGTGGCGGCACAGGACCTGGCGGGGTATTACCCGCCGGCCCTCACCGGGATGCGCGGCTCGCATCCGGGCTCCTTCGAGGCTGCGCACGCGCTGCGCGACGGCGCGGCCCTTGCGGCGACAAGGCAGACGGGCGAGAAGTACGACCTCGTGGTCGTGGGCGGGGGCATCAGCGGGCTGGCTGCGGCACACTTCTACCGCACGCACGCCGGGACGACATCACGGATCCTGATCCTCGACAATCACGATGACTTCGGCGGCCACGCCAAGCGCAACGAGTTCACGCTCGACGGGCAGCTGCAGCTGGTCAACGGTGGCACGCTCGAGATCGACAGCCCGCGCCCGTACGGCGCCGTTGCCGCGGGACTCCTCAGGGAACTCGGCATCGACGTCACGGCGCTGGCACGCAAAGTCGAGCACCGGCACTTCTACGCAGGGCTCGGGCTCAGGCGCGCGGCATTCTTCGATGCGGAAACCTTCGGCGCGGATAAGCTCGTCACCGGGCTCGACTCAGGTTCCCTGCGCCGGGTGCTTCAGGATGCGCCTCTTAGCGCCCGGGATCGCGACGACCTTGCTCGCATCCAGGAAGAGCGGCAGGACTACCTGGCCGGGCTGACCTCGGCGCAGAAGAAGGAAAAGCTCGCCGGCATGAGCTACCTTGTGTACCTGCGTGACTACGTGAAAGTGGGACCCGGGGCTCTCAAGTACTGCCACTCCCTCACCAATGGAGAGTGGGGGGTCGGCATCGATGCGGTCCCGGCGCTGGACCTGTGGGGATATGGCTTCCCGGGCTTCGAGGGGCTCAAGCTCAGTCCCGGGATCACGCCGCTCATGAGTCCGACGGCCGCCGGCTACCACGAGACCGGCGGCTCGCCGCACCTGCACTTCCCAGACGGCAACGCCACCATCGCCCGCCTGCTGGTGCGTCGCATGATCCCGGCCGTGGCCCCGCCGGGGGACGTGGCGGACGTCGTCACCCAACGCTTCGACTATGCGCAGCTCGACCGCCCGGGCGCCGAGGTACGCGTGCGCCTGAGCAGCACGGCGGTGCGGGTCGAGCATGACGGGGAGGCGGGGAGCGCGGATGAGGTGATCGTCACCTACCAGCGCGGGCAGCAGGCGCACGCGGTGCGTGCCAAGCACTGCGTGCTGGCCTGCTGGAACATGGTCATCCCGTACCTGTGCCCCGGACTGCCGCCGGCGCAGCAGGCGGCGCTGCACAGCCTGGTGAAGTCCCCGCTCGTTTACACCAATGTCGGGCTGCGTAACTGGCGGCCGTTCCGGGAGCTCGGCGTCAGTGAGGTCTACGCGCCGGGCTCGTACTTCAGCAACCTCTACCTGAACCCGCGGGTGGACATCGGCTCCTATCGCTCGAGCGCGAACCCCGATCACCCGACCATCCTGCGCATGGAGCGCGTTCCCTGCAAGGCGGGCCTGAGTGAACACGAGCAGAACCGCCTCGGGCGCGCCGAGCTGCTCGCCACGCCGTTTGCGACCTTCGAGCAGGAGATCCGCGGGCAGCTGGAGCGCACGCTCCAGGGGAGCGGCTTTGATCCCGCGCGCGACATCGAGGCCATCACCGTCAACCGCTGGCCGCATGGCTACGCGCCAGAGTTCAACTCGCTGTTCGACCCGCACGTACCCGAGTCGCAAAGGCCGGAAGTCATCGGGCGTGCCCGCTTCGGGCGCATTGCCATCGCCAATTCGGACGCCGGGGCGGCCGCCTACACGGATGCGGCCATCGATCAGGCGCACCGCGCCGTGGGCGAGCTGCTGTCCTAGCCAAGGGCAGGCCCCGCGCGCCTAAGGAGTCTTGCGGTAAACCTCTTTGCCCTGGAACCACGTGCCGAGTACGTGCGTGTGCGCGATGTCATCGGCATGGCCGCGCGCGGCGAGGTCCAGGATGTCGTGGTCGAGCACCACGAAATCGGCGGACTTGCCCACCTCGAGCGAGCCCGCATCCGCGGCGATGTTGAGCTGCTGCGCACCGCTCAAGGTGTAGGCCTCGATGACTTCCGGCAGCGTGATGCTCTCGTGCGGGTTGAGTGCCGGCTCCCCGGGCGCGCGGCGGGTTACCGCAAAGGCCATGTTGACGAACGGCCGTGGGTCGCGGGTATCAACGGGCGCATCGGAGCCTGCGGTGATGATGCCACCGGCGTTCTTGACCGAGCGTACCGGGTAGGCATTGCTCTCGTAGTAGCTGCCGGGGACGTGCAGCGCAGCGTAGCTGTTGCCGTGCACCTCCTGCACAAAGGGCACGACCGTCATGTCGTACTCGGGTTCGACCGCCATCCAGGCGTAGGTGAAGGCGACGTACAGATGGTCGTGGCCGATGCGCGCGACGTCGGATGGTTCGACCAGTTGCAGGTGGGCGAGCGTATCGCGCGTGCTCGTCACGCCATCCGCTGCGCGCGCCGCCTCGATCGCGTCGATCGCAGTGCGTGCCGCCCGGTCACCGAGCACGTGGATGTGCAGGGTGTAGCCGGCCAGGTGCATGCGCTTGGCGTACTCGAGTATCACGGCACGCTCGTGCTGCAGCTTGCCGTCGGAGATCGTGCACTGGCCCGGGTGATAGCCGTGCTGGCGCAGGAATGAGCCGACCGCCTCCGCGGTGCGGTACTCCTCGGGGTGCTCGCGGACGCTCGTGCAAAGCGCCGTCGCCGTATCCACGTAGCCTGTGACCGTCGGCCTGCCATCCGCGTCGAGCGCGAAGATCGGCTGCAGCCAGGGCTTGAGACTCGCACCATTGGGCAGGGTCGGGGGCACGCTGAACGGATCGCCCTCGATGGTGCCGTCGGCGAAGATCTTCACCACGTCGGCGCGGATGAGGGAAGTGGCGGCGTACTTGGCGCGGATGGCGTTCGCCTGCGCCAGGATGCGATCGTAGTCGACCTGCCCGTCGGGCCTGCGGGTGCGTGAGGGATCGTAGAACTGCGCCAGTTCAACGCGCGCGGTGAGCTGCCCGGCGGCCAGCAGCTTGTCGTAAACCGCCTGGCCCTCGGGCGGAGCGTAGGCGTCGAGCACGCCGGTAATGCCGCTGCGGGCGAGCTTCTGCGTCACCCGCTCAGGTACCTTGCTGACCTCATCCAGGGCCAGATACATCAGACCCTGGGCATTGATGGCGCCGCGGGTATCCTCGTTCACCGCGCCATTGGGCTCGCCTTGCTCATCGACCCCGATGAAGGGGCGCTCGGCGGCAAAGTCGGTAGCCAGCGTTGCCTTGGAGATCCCGACCACCTGACCGGCGGAGTTCTTGGCGCTCGCAAGGGCGAGGCTGTTGTAGGCGCCGTGGTGGCCGTCTTCCCCCAGCAGCTCAATGCGTCGCGTGGTGGAGGCCGCATCCAGTGCCGCCCGCAGGTTGGCGTGCTGCGGGTCAGGCTGGTTGCCGGCGGTGCAATTCCACTGGTACACCCGCAGCAGGCCTTGCGGGGGAGTCTGGAAGCGCGTCAGGCAGGCGGACACGAACTGCGTCAGCTCCTTGAGCGGCATGGCCCGGTCATCGAGGTCGCAGACATCGAGGTCCGCGATGTCCAGCGGGTGGATGTGCGCGTCGATGAGCCCAGGCAGCACCAGGCGGCCACCGAGGTCCTCCACATGAGTGGCAGGTCCGATGAAGCCCTGCACGTCGTGCGCGTTGCCGACATACACCAGGCGTCCATCCTTGACCGCCAGTGCCTGCGCCAAGGGCTGCTTCTTGTCTACCGTGTAGATCTTCGCGTGCCGGATGACGAGATCCGCCGCAGTCCCACCCTGCGCAGCAGCCAGACCCGGCCATCCGCAGGCCAGCAGGGCGCCGAGGGCGCACAGTCGCAACATCGCATGCATAGGCACGATCCTTCGCTATCCGGTAGAGAAAACGTTCAGTAAGAGGACGCCGGGGCCGCTCCGCCGGCTGCCAGCTGCTGCACGACCGCCTGGCGCGTGGCCAGCACGCTCGCAAGCGGCGTATGCCGCACACGCGTGACTTCATCGGAAGTGAAAGGGCTGGCGCGCTCGGCGCCCGGGGCAGGATAGGTCGCGGCCAGCCAGTTCAGCACCGCCGCCAGCTGCGCATCGGAGAGCACAGAATTGGCGGCTCCAGGTACCCGCAGCACGTAGTCACGCCCCGCGGGGGTGCGCATGTAGAGGGGCAG
>Ga0181537_10004678_pt1 | contig 11303 bp, 11 predicted proteins | sample PEATcosm2014_Bin_39_FD_119765 | JGI IMG/M metagenome (GOLD analysis project Ga0181537, IMG submission 119765) | Peatland microbial communities from MTU Mesocosm Facility, Houghton, MI, USA - PEATcosm2014_Bin23_10_metaG | ecosystem: Environmental > Terrestrial > Soil > Wetlands > Peat | place... | reverse complement strand
GCGGGGTTGCGAAGGATCGCCCGGCACAGGCGGTACACCTTGCTCTCGAAATGCTGCAGCACGCAGTCAAAGGCGCGGGCCGCGTCCCCGGCCTGCAGGAGCTCGAGGATCCGTCCATCCGGTCGCGTATCTGGGGCCGTGGCCAGCTGTTGCACAGAACCTTCCTTAACTGACTCCTTATACCCGGCCCCCGGGGATACGGTTTGACCTCGGAGCGGCTTTATTTGGCCATGTCCCGGGGAACCATGAAACCGCCAGGCCGCAGGGCGGGTATCAGCCCCGACCCGCAAATATCACTTGAGGTGAGCACTATGGACAGTTCGGACACGGTTACGCAGATGGCCGCGGCAGTTAGCCACACTTCGGTCGAGGGTGTGCTGGGTGTGATGATACCGATTATCGCCATCGTCATGGGCATCGGCATCGGAATGCTCGCCATGTGGCTCGACTATCGCAAGAAGCGCGAGATTTTCGAGTTGCACCACAAGGAACGCATGGCCGCGATTGAGAAGGGCATGGACGTGCCGCCGCTCCCACCCGAGCTGTTCCAGGGTCACAAGCGCCCGAACGGCCGCCTGGCCTCCGACTACCTGCGCCGCGGACTGGTGTGGGGCTTTATCGGCGTGGGCGTCACGCTGGCACTGCGCATGGAGCACGAGAGCGGCGCCTGGTACGGGCTGATTGCAGTGGCTGTCGGCGTGGCCAATATTTTGATGTTCGTCTACCAGCGCCGCCAGCCGCCGGAGCTCAGCGTGCCGGGCCCGACGCTGCGCTGAAACGCTCCCGGATCCCGCGCGCCTCTCGGGCGCGGGCGGCAGACCTAGTCGTTGCCGGGGAACAGTCCCCTGTAGAAGGCGGCGTGCTGCTCGCACACATCCTCCTGGATTCGGCCGTCGGGGACTTTGTGGAATTGCAGCGCGACATCCCACGGCCTTTGGTAATAGACCGGATCGGTCAGCCGCAGGCGCACCTCAAGATGCGTGCCCGCGGCATCCGGAATATAGCGCTCGCTGATCGTGAGCTGATCGCTGTGGGGCAGCCCGCTGCTGTCGAGCAGCGTCGTGTCCTTGAAGCCGGCGGATTCGACGATGAGGGCATCGCCGTCCCAGTGAGCGAGCGAAGTCCCGTAGTAGCGCGGAATCTGCGGCACGGGCGCGCCGCTGCCGATATCGGCCGTGCGGTGATTGCGATTCCAGGTATAGCCGAGGAACACCAGCTTGGGCTGGATCTGGATATCGAAGGGCCCGCCATCCCACAGCACCCGTGGAAAACCCATCGGCTTGCATTTGACGCTGAGGTCAAATGACGTATCGCCGCGCGCCAGCTGCGCGCGGCGTTGCTGATACAGCGCGCGGGCGGCCGGCCGCAGCGGGGGCATCACACCCTGGCTGTCGAGCAATGGGCGGCCAGCGGATGCTGTGGGTGCCCAGAGGCCATTGAGCGCGTCTTCGGGATTGTCCGCGGCCACCGCGATGCCCAGCCACGCGCCATACAGTGCTATTGCACTCAGCCTCACGATCCCACCGTCTCGCCTGCTCATGTTCTGTCCGGCTCCTGACCTGCGCTGATGGCGCTAGTGAGTGACCTGGTCGTTGTAATCCTGGCCGCCCGGGAGCCATTCATCGTTGTAGTCCTCGCACATCCACTCGAGCAGCTTATCGCCCGGCGCCCAGTTGAGCAGCTGGGTTCGTGGCGCTCCCAGCGGCGCGCCACTGGCATCCTGCTGCTCGATGCGCAACTCAATCTGCCGCCCGTCGGCGCTCTTGTTCCAGTGCTCGATCATGCGCGCGCCGGCCGGCAGAGCCTTGAGTCCGCGGGTTTCAACAACCAGCGTGTTCTGCTCCCAGTGGCCGAGGGCTTCGCCGAGGAAATTGGGCTTGAAATCCGCTGTGAAGGAACCGGTGAGATAGATGCGGCGGATCGAATGCATCTCCTCGGCGGCCCAGGTGATCTGGGTGGCGGTCTGCACGATCAGGAGTGGTCCGTCGGTACCGGCGGTCGTGCCATCGGGCGGCACGCATACGACGCGCGCGGAGAGCTTGGCGCCGGTCGCCGCACTGCCCGGTGGCGCGGGCCCCGGGCCAGCGCCGGGAGGAGCGCCGGGACGCGGTCCGCCACCACCAGGGCCGCCCGGTCGGCCTGCGCGCCAGGTGCCTGCGAAGTCGCGCGGATCGCTCGATGGCGGTTCATCCGAGAGCGGCACCTGGTTCGCGCGCGCCGCGCCCGGGACCGGACCCGGTCCGTTGTTGCGGCGGCTCAACTCCTCGGCCGTGGGCTTCCCCACCTGCGCCTCGAGCAGTGGCGCCGCCAGCCCGAGCAGCAGCAGCCAGGCTGCGGCCTGTCTAAGATGAATCGCCATGATCCCCTTCGGGAGCGCCCGGTTCGATTAATTCTTCAGCCGAAGAATACCTGTTCGCAGCCCCACTATGAAACCAAACCGACGCGGGAGCGAAGCGGCGCCCGCGCCGTTACAGCGGCGATACTCAGGATAAGCGGCTATTCGACCGTGACGCTCTTGGCCAGATTGCGCGGCTGGTCGACGTCGGTGCCTTTGAGAATCGCCACGTGATAGGCCAGCAGCTGCAGCGGCACGGTGTAGATCATCGGCGCCTGGACGTAGCTGATGTGCTTGGGCATCTGGATGACGTGGACGCCATCGCTCGAGGTGAAGCCGGACTCGGGATCCGCGAAGACATACAACTCCCCGCCGCGTGCGCGCACCTCCATCAGGTTGGACTTGAGCTTCTCGAGCAGGTCATTGTTCGGCGCCACGGAAATCACCGGCATCGAGGCATCCACCAGCGCCAGCGGACCGTGCTTGAGTTCACCGGCCGCGTAGGCCTCGGCGTGGATGTAGGAGATCTCCTTGAGCTTGAGCGCGCCTTCCATCGCCACGGCATGCAGCGCTCCACGCCCCAGGAACAGCGCGTGCTGCTTGTCGGCAAAGCGCAGCGCGAGGCGGTGGATCACCGGATCGAGTTCCAGTGTCTTTTCTAGGAGTCCGGGCAACTCGATCAGCCGCTCAACCAGGTTGCGCTCGCGCTCGGCATCGGCGCCGTTGTGTTTGGCCAGTGCAATGACCAGCATGCTGAGTGCGGTCAGCTGCGTCGTGAAGGCCTTGGTGGAAGCCACGCCGATCTCCGGCCCGGCGCGCGTCAGCATCACCAGGTCGGACTCCCGCACCAGCGAACTCTCCGGTGAATTGCAGATCGCCAGCGTCGCAACGTAGCCAAGCTGCTTGGCCAGGCGCACCGCCGCCAGCGTATCGGCAGTCTCTCCAGACTGGGACACGGTCACGAGCAGCGTGTGCTTGCCCACGACCGGCTGGCGATAGCGGTATTCGCTCGCCACTTCGACCCGGCACGGCAGCCGGCAGATCTGCTCGATGAAATACTGCGCAACCACCCCGGCATGGAAACTCGTGCCGCAGGCGACGATATGCACGGCCCTGGTCTGCTCAAAGACCTCGGCCGCCGCCGGACCGAAGGCGGCTTCCAGCAGCCGGCCATTGGCGACGCGCTCCTGCAGTGTGTTGGCGACGGCGCGCGGCTGCTCGTGGATCTCCTTGAGCATGAAGTGGCGGTACGGGCCCTTCTCGGCCGCATCGGATGAGAGCTCGCTGTCCTTGGCCGGGCGCTCGGCCGTGTTGCCGTCGCGGTCGATCACGCGGATGCTGGCGCGCATCACCTCGGCAACATCCCCCTCATCGAGGAACATGAACTTGCGGGTCACGGGCAGCAGCGCCGCGACGTCCGAGGCGACGAAATTCTCCTCGACGCCCAGGCCCAGCACGACCGGGCAGCCGGCGCGGGCCACGATCAGGCGGCCCGGCTCATGCTGGCTCACGACCGCGAGCGCATACGCCCCCTCGAGCTCGGCGACCGTGGCGCGCACCGCCTTGAACAGGTCGCCCAGCTTCGAGAAGTGAAAATGAATGCGATGCGCGATGACCTCGGTGTCAGTCTCGGAGCTGAACACGTAGCCGGCACGCGTCAGATCCGCGCGCAGCTCCTCGTGATTCTCGATGATGCCGTTGTGCACGATCGCAAGCCCATCGCGGGAGATGTGCGGATGGGCGTTGCGCTCGCTCGGCACGCCGTGGGTTGCCCAGCGCGTATGCGCGATGCCGAGCCGGCCACTGACGGGCCGCTCTGCCAGCGCCTTCTCGAGTTCCAGGACCTTGCCGACGGTGCGCACGCGCACCATCTTGTGGTGCTCATCGAGCACCGCGATGCCAGCGGAGTCGTAGCCGCGATACTCGAGGCGCTTGAGGCCTTCGATCAGTATCGGAACGATATTGCGTCCCGAGATCGCCCCGACTATGCCGCACATCGTCGCATCCTTAGTTTCCCGCTGTCCCTGCGCTACTTGTGCTTGGTCGGGCGCCGCCAGTGCGCAATGCTCACCTGGCGCGAGCGCTCGAGCGTCAGCTGCGCCTCCGGCGCATCGCTGGTGATCGTCGAGCCGGCACCGATCGTCGCCCCGCTGCCGACGCGCACCGGGGCGACCAGCATCGTTCCGGAGCCAATGAAGGCATCATCACCAATCTCGGTGCGCCACTTGTTGGCGCCATCGTAATTGCAGGTGATCGTGCCGGCGCCAAGGTTCACGCCGGCGCCGATGCTCGCATCGCCGATATAGCTCAGGTGATTGGCCTTGCTGCCGGCGCCGAGCTCGCTCTGCTTGATCTCGACGAAGTTGCCCACGTGCACGGCCTCGCGCAGCTGCGCGCCCGGCCGCAGCCGCGCATACGGACCGATCTGGCAGCGCTGGCCCACCTGTGCCTGCTCCAGAACCGAGTGCGACTTGATGTGCGTGTCATCCCCGACCTTGACCTCGCGCAGCACGCAGTTGGGTCCGATGCGCACCCGATCGCCCAGCTGGATGGGCCCTTCAAGCAGCACATTGGGCTCGATCACGACATCGCGCCCGCAGCTCACTGCGCCGCGGATATCAATCCTGCTCGGATCCGTCAGCGTGACCCCGGCGCGCATCAGCTCCGCGGCGCGCTGCTGGCGGTAGGCCGCCTCGAGCGCCGCGAGTTGCTGCCGGTCATTGGCGCCCAGGACCTCCGCGCTCGAGCCGGCCAGCACGGTGCTGATGCGTACCCGATCCTTGACCGCCAGCGCGATGATGTCGGTCAGGTAGTACTCGTGCTGCGCGTTGGAATTCTTGAGCTTCGTGAGCCAGCGCTTCAGCGCCCGGGCCGGCAGCACCATGATGCCGGTATTGCATTCGGTGAGCTTGCGCTCGCGGGCGCTGGCCTCGCGCTCCTCGACAATCCTTAAGACCTGGCCGCGACTGCCGCGCACGATGCGGCCGTAGCCGGTCGGCGGCGTGAAGTTTGCGGTCAGCAGGCCGATGCCCTGGTTGCCGGCGGCCACGAGCAGTGCGCCAATCGTCGTGTCACTGATCAGCGGCACGTCACCATAGAGAATGAGTACCCGGTGCGCATCGGGCAGCTGCGGCACGGCCTGCTGCACGGCATGCCCGGTACCGAGCTGGCGGGCCTGGTGAATCCAGCCGACCTGCGCCCCGGCACAGGCGGCACGCACGGCCTCGCCGCCGTGCCCATAGATCACGTGCACTGCCGCGGCATCGAGCTTCGCGCTGGTATTGAGGACATGCCACAGCAGCGCGCGGCCAGCCAGCGGCTGCAGGACTTTGGGCAGATCGGAATTCATCCGCTTGCCCTGGCCCGCAGCCAGTATCAGCACTGAGAGTGGCGCGGTCGCGGAAGCTTTGGAGGCCATGTATCGGGGAACCCTACCACATCGCCGGCGCCGTTCGCTGTGAACGCCGTCGGCCCAGATGCCGTCGCGTCCTTGAAGCTCAGCCGCGGACCTTGCGCAGGCGCTCGATCATCTTCAGCTGGGCCGCGGCGCGCGCCAGTTCGGCCAGCGCCTCGGCCTGTGAAATCTTGTCGAGCTTGCCGGCGAGCGCCTCCTCGGCGCGGGCGCGGGCTTCGAGGGCCTTGGACTCATCCAGATCGCGCGCGCGCGCGGCGGTATCGGCCAGCACCGTGACCCGGTTGGGCTGCACTTCGAGCGCACCGCCACCGACGTAGAAGTGCTGCTCCTCGCCCTCTTCGGTCTGGATGCGCACTTCGCCGGGCTTGAGCAGGCTCAGCAGCGGCGCATGGCGGGCGGTCACGCCGATCTCGCCCTGCGAGGCCGGGACGAACACCATCTTCACGGGACCCGAGAAAATCTCGCCCTCGGCGCTGACGATGTCGACCTGAATGGTGTTGGCCATGTCTTGAGCTCCGCTCGTTCGGCTACTGCAGCGTCTTGGCTTTCTCGACCGCTTCTTCGATGCCGCCGACCATGTAGAAGGCCTGCTCGGGCAGCGCATCGTACTCGCCGGCGATGATGCCCTTGAAGCCGCGGATCGTGTCGGCGAGCGGCACGATCTTGCCATCCTGCCCGGTGAAGACCTTGGCGACGTTGAAGGGCTGGGACAGGAAGCGCTGGATCTTGCGGGCGCGGAACACCGTGAGCTTGTCCTGCTCCGAGAGCTCGTCCATGCCGAGGATCGCGATGATGTCCTGCAATTCCTTGTAGCGCTGCAGCACGGCCTGCACGCCACGCGCCGTGTTGTAGTGTTCCTCGCCGACGACCAGCGGATCGAGCTGGCGGCTGGTGGAATCGAGCGGATCGACGGCCGGGTAGATGCCCAGCGCCGCGATCTGGCGCGAGAGCACCACGGTCGCGTCCAGGTGCGCGAAGGTCGTGGCAGGGGACGGATCGGTCAGATCGTCGGCCGGGACGTACACGGCCTGGATCGAGGTGATCGAGCCGGTCTTGGTCGAGGTGATGCGCTCCTGCAGCACGCCCATTTCCTCGGCCAGGGTGGGCTGGTAGCCGACCGCCGAGGGCATGCGGCCCAGCAGTGCCGACACTTCGGTGCCGGCCAGCGTGTAGCGGTAGATGTTATCGACGAAGAACAGCACGTCGCGACCCTTGCCGCTGGCCTGCTTCTCGTCGCGAAAGTACTCGGCCATCGTCAGACCCGTGAGCGCCACGCGCAGGCGGTTGCCGGGCGGCTCGTTCATCTGGCCGTAGACCATCGCCACTTTCGAGTTGCCGAGCGTGTCCTTGTCGATGACGCCCGACTCGATCATCTCGTGATAGAAGTCGTTGCCCTCGCGGGTGCGCTCGCCGACGCCGGCGAACACCGACAGGCCGCTGTACTGCTTGGCGATGTTGTTGATCAGCTCGAGCATGTTGACGGTCTTGCCGACGCCGGCGCCGCCGAACAGGCCGACCTTGCCGCCCTTGGCGAACGGCACCAGCAGGTCGATGACCTTGATGCCGGTGACCAGCAGGTCCTGCCCTCCGGCCTGTTCGTCATAGGCCGGTGCCGGGCGGTGGATCGGCCAGTGATCCTTAGTCTCGACCGGACCGCGGTTGTCCTGGGGGTGACCCAGCACGTCCATGATGCGCCCCAGGGTCCCCTGCCCGACCGGCACCGAGATCGGCGCGCCGGTGGTCTCTACGCTCAGGCCGCGCTTGAGGCCTTCCGAGGCGCCCATCGCGATGGTACGCACGATGCCATCGCCCAGCTGCTGCTGGACCTCGAGCGTGAGCTCGACGTCCTTGAGCTTGAGGGCCTCGTAGACCTTGGGGACCGACTCGCGTGGGAACTCCACGTCGATCACCGCGCCGATAATCTGCGTAATCTTGCCCATTGCCATGACTTAACTTCCTTCGCAAGCGCCCCTTTGCCAAAAATTCAAGGGCGCATCTGAAAAATAAAAAAATCGCTTGCCGTAATTAAACTGCCGCCGCGCCACCGACGATCTCGGCCAGCTCCTTGGTGATCGCTGCCTGACGCGCCTTGTTGTAGATCAGCTGCAGTTCGCCAATGAGCTTGCCGGCGTTGTCCGAGGCACTCTTCATCGCGACCATGCGCGCCGCCATCTCGCAGGCGACGTTCTCGACCGCGCCCTGGTAGACCTGGCTCTCGATGTAGCGCTGCAGCAGGCCATCGAGAATCTCGGACGCCTCGGGCTCGTACAGATAGTCCCAGTGTTCCTGCAGATCCGCGGTGGCGCCCGCCACGACCGGCAGCAGCTGCTGCACGTGGGGCTTCTGTGTCATCGTGTTCACGAACTGCGCGTGGATCAGGTAGAGCCGGTCGATCTTGCCCTCGCGATAGGCATCGAGCATCACCTTGACCGCGCCGATCAGATCCTTGATGTGCGGCTGATCCCCCAACCCCGTGGTGCTGGCGATGATCGGAATCCCCAGCCGGCGGAAGAACGCCAGGCCCTTGCTGCCGAGCAGGCACAGGCTCACCGGCAGGGACTGCCTGTCCCACTCGCGCATCTGCATCAGCACCGTCTTGAACACGTTGGTGTTCAGTCCGCCGCACAGTCCGCGATCGGTCGAGATCACGATCACGCCCACGGACTTCGCCGGCCGCTCGATCATGAACGGATGGCGGTAGTCCGGGTTCGCCGCGGTCAGATTACCGATCACGGTGCGCATGCGCGCCGCATAGGGACGGGCCACGCGCATGCGCTCCTGGGCGCGGCGCGTCTTGCTGGCCGCGACCATTTCCATCGCCTTGGTGATCTTCTGCGTGCTCTTGACGCTCGCGATCTTGGTGCGGATTTCCTTGGTGCCTGGCATGTCGGTGTCTTGCAGGTCAGTAAGCGCCGGTCTTGGCGAATTCCTCGCAGATGTGCTTGAGCGTCGCTTCATGCGCCTTGAGCTGCGGGTTGCCGTTGATGGCCTCGATCTCGGCCTTGAAGCTCGCCTTGGCGAAGGACTGCAGCGCGGCCTCGAAGTCGACAACCTTGGTCTTCTCGACCTTGTCCATGTAGCCGTTGTTGACCGAGTAGATCGACAGGGCCATTTCCGCCACCGACATCGGGGCGTACTGCTTCTGCTTCATCACCTCGGTGACGCGCTGGCCGCGCTCGAGCTGGCGGCGGGTGGCCTCATCCAGATCCGAGGCGAACTGCGAAAACGCCGCCAGTTCGCGGAACTGGGCCAGTGCCAGGCGGATGCCGCCGCCCAGCTTCTTGATGATGTCGGTCTGGGCCGCGCCACCGACGCGCGAGACCGAGATGCCGGCGTTCATCGCCGGACGGATGCCGGAGTTAAAGAGGTCGGTCTCGAGGAAGATCTGCCCGTCGGTGATCGAGATCACATTGGTCGGCACGAAGGCGGTGACGTCCCCGGCCTGGGTCTCGATGATCGGAATGCCGGTCAGCGAGCCGGTCTTGCCCTTGACGCGGCCCTTGGTCGCCTGCTCCACGTACTCTTCGTTGACGCGCGCGCTGCGCTCGAGCAGGCGCGAGTGCAAGTAGAACACATCGCCGGGGAATGCTTCGCGGCCCGGGGGACGGCGCAGCAGCAGCGAGATCTGGCGGTAGGCCACCGCCTGCTTGGACAGATCATCATAGATGATCAGCGCATCGCCGCCGTTGTCCATGAAGAACTCGCCCATCGTCACGCCGGTGTAGGCCGAGAGGTACTGCATCGCCGCCGGGGTCGAAGCCGAGGCCGCCACCACGATCGTGTGCGCCATCGCGCCGTGCTCTTCGAGCTTGCGCACGACATTGGCGATCGAGCTCTGCTTCTGGCCGATCGCCACATAGATGCATTTCACGCCCGAGCTCTTCTGGTTGATGATCGCATCGATCGCCAGCGCGGTCTTGCCGGTCTGGCGATCGCCGATGATCAGCTCGCGCTGGCCGCGGCCGATCGGCACCATCGAGTCGACCGCCTTGTAGCCGGTCTGCACCGGCTGGCTGACGCTCTTGCGGTAGATGACGCCCGGGGCCACGCGCTCGATCGGCGAGGTCTGGGTGGTCTTGAGCGGTCCCTTGCCATCGATCGGCGTGCCGAGCGCATCGACGACGCGGCCGAGCAGTTCGGCGCCCACCGGCACCTCGAGGATGCGCCCGGTGGTCTTGACGGTATCGCCCTCGCTGATGCCCTTGTAGTCCCCGAGCACCACCGAGCCGACCGAGTCCTGCTCGAGATTCAGCGCCAGGCCAAACAGCCCCTTGGGGAACTCGATCATCTCGCCGTAACGCACATCCGCCAGGCCATGGATGCGGCAGATGCCATCGGTCACCGAAACGACGGTGCCGACATTGCGCGCTTCGCTGGCGGCGGAGAACTTCTCGATGCGCTCGCGGATCAGATCGCTGATTTCAGAGGCTTTGATCGACATGAAACTTATCCTTCCAGTGGTGTCGTTAGCCGGCAGCCGCGGCGGCCAGCTGAGTCAGGCCAGCGCGGACGCTGCCATCTATGACCAGGTCATCGGCCCGGATGACGGCGCCCCCGATCAGGGCCGGGTCAATCTCGCAGTGCAGGTGCACCTCGCGGTTCAGGCGCCTGCGCAGCGCCTGGGCAAAGCGCTCGCGCTGCTCGGGGTTAAGCTCGACCGCCGAGATTACCGTAACATCGAGGGTCCGCTCGGCTTCGGCGCGCAACCGCTCGAAGTGCGCGGCGATCTCGGGCAGGTAGCCCAGGCGGCGGTTGGCCGACAGTGAACGCAGCAGGTTGCGGGCCTGCGGATCCGGCTCGCTGCCCGCGATGGCGCTGATCAGCTCGATCAGCTGCTCGGCGGCAACGAGCGGGTGGTTCAGCAGCGGGCGCAGCTGCGGATCGGCAACGGTCGCGGCCGCGCGCGCGAGGAACTCGGACCACAGCGGCAGCTGCTGGCGCTCGCTGGCCAGGCGGAACACGGCCTTGGCGTACGGTCGGGCGATGGTGAGGCGTTCGGCCATGGGCGCTGGCTCTTACAGTCCGGCCGCGAGCTTATCGAGCAGCTGCGCGTGCGTGCGCGCATCGATCTCGCGCCCGACGATCTGCGAGGCGCCGCTGACGGCCAGGCTCGCGACCTGCGAGCGCAGCTCATCGCGCGCCTTCTGCAGCTCGAGCGCCACCTGGGCGTGGGCATTCTCGATCAGGCGCTGGCCTTCGCTCGCGGCGCTGCGCTTGGCGGCCTCGATAATATCGCTCCCCTGCGCATGCGCCTGCTGCTCGATCGCCAGCGCCTGCTCGCGCGCAGCCTTGACCAGTTCGTTGACGCGCGTCTCGGCCTCGGCCAGCTCCTTGCGCCCGCGCTCGCCCGCTTCCAGACCCTCGGAGATGCGCTTCTGGCGCGCGCTCATGTTCACGGTGATCTCGGGCCACAGGAATTTCATCGCCACCCAGACCACGATGGCGAAGACAATGATCTGCGCCAGAATCGTCGCATTCAGGTTCACGGCACTAACCTCGCGGAAAGCTCAGTCATTATTTTAGGAACGGGTTGGCGAAGGTGAAGAACAGCGC
>Ga0181537_10004677_pt1 | contig 11303 bp, 8 predicted proteins | sample PEATcosm2014_Bin_39_FD_119765 | JGI IMG/M metagenome (GOLD analysis project Ga0181537, IMG submission 119765) | Peatland microbial communities from MTU Mesocosm Facility, Houghton, MI, USA - PEATcosm2014_Bin23_10_metaG | ecosystem: Environmental > Terrestrial > Soil > Wetlands > Peat | place... | reverse complement strand
TTCACGGCCAGATACTGAATCACCGAGTTGGCGCGGCGCTGGCTGAGGTCATAGTTGTAATCGGCCGAGCCTACTGAATCCGTTCCGCCTTCCAGCGCGATGATATAGCCCTTGGTCGAAGCAATGCTGGCCGCGAGCTGGTCGAGCGCTTCCATGGACTTCGGCGTCAGGCTGTCTTTGTTAAAGCCGAACTTCACCGAGGTCTCGGCGACGGCGTGATAGTTATCGAGGTTTGCCACCTCGTTGGTCAGCACACCCACGCGGCTGTTGGCGGCGTCCGCAACCTGCTGGGCGGACGATGCCGTCTGCCCGGCGGTCTGCGCCTTCTGCTCAACCACGTCGGTCTTGGCGTTCACCGCCGCAATGCCGGCCTGGGCGCGCGCGTCAACGTCCTTGATGTCCTTGGTATTCTTAGCGGTCAGGTCGTCCAGTTCATTGGTCTTGTTGATCAGTGGCGTGGTTTGCTGCTTCACATAATTCTTGCTGGCGCAACCGACGGTGGCCACCATGCTGGCTGCCAGGCAAATTACTAACGAAGTGCGATTCATAGGGTGAGGCTCCTTGGTGTCTCTTTAAGGTCTTAGCGTCAATGTCTTAACTTCTCAAACCTTCTTAGCACGCCCGTAGCGGGCCCAAAATCAAAGGTTTTCCGAATACCCGGGAAATGATTCCACGTTCCGACTTCGTCCCTTACTTGTGCACGGGACATGCCAGTGTCCCAAACCCGGAATATCGCCAATAAGTATATAGGTTTTCAACGCTTTGCAAACAATTTCCCGCGCCCGCCGAACACCGCGCCACGCCGGAACCCGCACAAACCCACACTGCGAATGGAATTTTTATACGGTAGAGCCATGAAACGGTAGAGCGAGCAAGAACGGTAAAATACAAGATTCACGCCCTCATGGACCTGCTCGCCAAAATCCGCACCATCCCGACCGAGCCCGGCGTGTATCTCTACAAAAACGCCGAGGGCGAGGTCATCTACGTGGGTAAGGCAAAGAATCTGCGCAGCCGCGTGGCTAGCTATTTTCACGAAGGCCGCTGGGAAGACGCCAAAACTGGAACCCTGGTGCGCGAGGCGGTTGACGTCGACTACATCGTGGTCGCCAACAACAAAGAGGCTCTGGCGCTCGAAAATAATCTCATCAAGCAGCGCAAGCCGCGCTTCAACATTCTGCTGCGCGACGACAAGACTTACCCTTACGTGAAACTCACGCTCGGCGAACGCTGGCCGCGCGTCTACGTCACCCGCCGCTTGCGCAAGGACGGCAGCTCCTATTACGGCCCGTACTTTCCCGGCAACCTCGCCTATCGCATCGTCGATCTCATTCACCGCAATTTTCTGATTCCATCGTGCAAGGTGGACCTCACCCGCTTTCATCCCCGGCCATGCCTGCAGTTCTACATCAAGCGCTGCCTGGGCCCCTGCGTGAAAGACCTGACCACGCCGGATATCTACCAAGAAGCGGTGCGCGACGTGAAACTTTTTCTGGAAGGCCGTCCGACAGACTTGAGCAAGTCGCTGCACGCCCGCATGGAGCAAGCCGCCGCCGCCGAGGAGTACGAACGCGCGGCCCGCTATCGCGATCTGATTTCAACCGTCGAGCAGTTGCAGGAGCGCCAGCGCATGGCCGCCGCCGAAGGCGACGACGCCGACGTCTTCGGCTACCACTACGAAAACGGCATGCTGGCCGTAAACCTGTTCCACATGCGCGCCGGAAAAATGGTCGACCGCCGAGAATTCTTCTGGGAAGACCTGCCGGAGTTTGGAGTCGAGCTGACTGAAGGAGTCACCCCAGACCATGGGGAAGAGAAGAATGAAGTAGGAGAGAAGAACCATGTGGGGACAGCCGCCCCCGGCTGTCCGGGCGAGCAAAGCTCGCCAGCGCATTCAGCCGGCAGCGCCGATCAGATCGACTCTTCTCCGACTTGTCATCCTGAGCAAAGCGAAGGATCGGTGCAACTTGCCGGCAGCGACTCAGCTTTCAACAATTCCATAGATCCTTCGGCCGGCAAAAAGCGCTGGCCTCAGGATGACAATGCCGAGGATGACAATGCAACTTTTCATCCCGGCGAGTTCTTCTCTGCCCTGCTCAAGCAGCTCTACATCGGCCAGCCCTACGTTCCACGTAATCTCTACGTCCCGGTGGATTTCGAAGATCGCGAAGCTCTCGAAGACCTCCTCTCAGAGCAACAGGCCGACAAGAGCGCCCGCCCCGCCCGCGTGCACATTCTCGTCCCGCAGCGTGGAGACAAGCGTTCCCTCATCGACCTCGCCGGCAACAACGCGAAACAGTCCTATGATCAGCGTTTCCGCGTGCTCAAGCCGAACGCAAGAAAAATTCAGGAAGAGTTGCAGGACGTGCTCACCCTGCCCGACCTGCCGAAGCGCATCGAATGCTTCGACATCTCGCACATCCAGGGCGCGGAGACGGTTGCTTCCATGGTGGTGTGGGAGGACGGCAAGATGAAAAAGTCGGACTACCGCAAGTTCATCATCCGCACCGTCGAAGGCGTGGACGATTTCGCTTCCATGCGCGAAGTAGTGACGCGCCGCTACCAACGCATTCAGCAAGAAAAAAAGCCGATGCCGAGTCTCGTCCTGATCGATGGCGGCCTCGGACAGCTGCACGCCGCCGCCGAAGCGCTCGACTCGCTCGAAATCATTAACCAGCCGCTGGCCGCTATCGCCAAGCGCGAAGAGATCCTATACGTGTACGGGCAGGAAAAAGATCCGATCGCGCTCGATCATCACTCGCCCGTGCTGCATCTGATTCAGCTCATCCGCGATGAAGCCCATCGCTTCGCCGTGACCTTCCACCGCAAGCGCCGGCAGATGCGAGACCGCTCCACTGAATTGCTCGAGATCCCCGGCGTGGGCGCGAGCACTACGCGGCGCCTGCTCGAACACTTCGGCAGCGTGCAGTCGGTGAAGCAGGCCGATGCGGCGGCGTTGTCAGCGGTGGTAACGCGAGCACAGGCGGAAGCGATTCGCAATCACTTCCGTAAGTAAGTCGCATTGTCATCCTGAGGTGGGCGCACTTCGCCCGCCGAAGAGCCTGCCCTGAGCCTGTCGAAGGAATCTATGCAAATGGCCGGCAGCGACTGAGCCTCCAGCAAGTTGCATGGATCCTTCGCTTTGCTCAGGATGACAAGCCAGAGAGGGATGACTAGTCCGAGAGGGATCACTAGTCAGAGAAGAGTCGATTGCAATGCCGGCTAAGTGCGCTGGCGAGCGTTGCTCGCCCGGACAGCCGGGGGCGGCTGTCCCCACATGGTTCGTCTCTGTGCCCCACAGCTAGGGCAAGCTTTTTCGGTCAAGAACAAGAACTCGCTCACCCGTGAAGATGAGTTATCTTTGGGAAATAGTTGATTCCATTAGGCCGACGAAAGTAGCCTAACTGATTCGATTGGACTTACGATTCGCGGCCCAGCGATCGTCGCTGCGTCGAGCGAATCCGCCGTGCTGCACGCCTCGTAAAGTGCCAGCCAGATGGTCTGAAATCACGTATAAGCGACGATTTTATGCAGGGACAACCCAAAGGCCATCCGAAGCTCTGAACGCGTTAAATCGACGGGAAAGCGACCTGGCGACAGGCTATAGCTTATTGCTATATTACATGAAGATTCGGGAAAAGCTAACCCGCTGATTCCATGGGAAATGCGCTGTCTTCTCGATTTCGCCGCTAACCTGTTGATTCCACGTAGAAGCCCTAAACCCTGAGAAAAGGTTGCGCGAGTTTCTCAGGAAATGTCCTCAAAATTCACTGCTTCCGGCGCGGGACAAGGCCTTCGGCGCGGCCCCCTCGCTAAGCCTCTGCGAACGTTCACTTTGCGCCAGGGACACTTCCACGAAACCTTTTTAACCACAGAGGACACAGAGAGCACGGAGGAAACCCACCCCCTCGGTGTCCCCTGTGTCCTCTGTGGTTAAGGATTTGTTTTTTGCTAAACTGGCCACCTTCATGAAACGAATCTGGTTTTTCTTCTTAGCTCTAGTGGCTGGGCTCACCACTCAGCCTGCGGCGCAGAACTCCAACCCGCCTGACCTGGCGACGCCGCAGGAAAAACATCTGCGCAACGTGCACCAGCTAACTTTCGGCGGACAGAATGCCGAGGCCTACTTCTCCGCCGACAGCAAGCAGCTGATTTTTCAGTCGTCGCATGGCGACGTGAAATGCGATCAGATCTTCATCATGAACATTGACGGCAGCGGCCAACACATGGTCTCGACCGGCGAGGGACGCACCACTTGCAGTTTTTTCTATCCCGATGGCAAGAAGATTCTCTATGCCTCGACGCACCTGGCCAGTCCGGAGTGCCCACCCCGTCCGGATTTTTCGAAAGGCTACGTGTGGGCGGTGTATTCCGGGTATGACATTTTCACCGCGAATCCCGACGGCTCCAATTTGAAGCAACTCACCAGCACGCCCGGTTATGACGCCGAAGCGACCATCTCGCTCGATGGCAAGAAGATCACGTTCACTTCCATGCGCAACGGCGACCTCGATATTTATTCCATGGACGCAGACGGATCGCACGTCAAACAACTTACGCACGAACTGGGCTACGACGGCGGCCCGACCTTCTCGCCCGACCGGAAGTGGATCGTCTACCGGGCCTACCATCCGCAAACGGAAAAAGAAATCTCTGACTACAAAACCTTGCTGGCGCAGAATCTGATTCGTCCGACGTCGCTCGAAATCTGGACCATGAAAGCCGACGGCAGCGAAAAGAGACAAATCACCAACCTGGGCGCGGCCAGTTTCGGTCCGGCCTACACCGCCGACGGAAAGAAAATCATCTTTTCGTCCAATTACGATCCTGATACGCACGCCACCGGAGGCATGGGCAATTTTGAATTGTGGCTGATCAATCCCGACGGCAGCGGCCTGGAGCGCGTGACTTACAGCGACGGCTTCGACGGCTTCCCCATGTTCTCGCCCGACGGCAAGAAACTGGTCTGGGCATCGAATCGCAACGCCAAGGCTCCGCACGAGACCAATATTTTTATTGCGGACTGGGTTCCGTAGGCGCGGCAGGATTCAATTTTCCCGGAGCCGGTGCAGCTGGGCGCGGCTTCCCGGGGTAGCGCTCGACCAGAGAAATTGCCGGCTTGGGAAAAGACACGGCGACTGGCTGCTCCACGTTTTTTGCTCGCAGCCGCGTCGCCAGCCAGGCGACGCAGGCAATCATTCCGCACCAGCCTAACGTACGCACTACGGCTGCGATCTGGGTGTCGTGGTCGAGCACGCCGAGGCTGGAGAAAATTGTGTTGAAGTCGTGCTTGGCAAACTCGGGGTCTCCGGTGGTGACCAGCGGCAGGTTCATGACGCGGGCATCCGCCATATAGGTCGCGGTGTAGAGCCAGTTTTCGAAAAAGAAAAACAGGCAGAACACAAAGCTCGGGGCCTGGCGCTCGCTGAAAAAATATAAAGCCAGCAGAAGCGGCACCAGCCACTGCAGCAGCGTGCCTCCCCATAAACAGAGCGTAGGGCCAAACCAGGAGAAAAGATTGTGCCCACCTTCGTGCACCACCAGGTTAGCGCTGTCGATGAAAAGAAATCCGCCGTGCGCGCGGAAAGCGTAAACCATGAACCAGGCGTAGAAGACCAGCCACGCCGCCAGCTCTGGGCGCGAGACCGGCTTCCACGGCCTGTCCGGCGCAACTGAATCGAGAATCGATTGGAAATATTCGATCATTTTGTACTTGGGACAATGCTGCCGACGATTCTAAGGATTTCGGCTGGCGCGGGGCAGATTACGAACGTGCGCGGCTTCCACGGAACGGGCAATGGTCCTGAACGCGCCCAGGAATGACTTGTTCCTGCCGCCGTCGCGTGATTGCAATCTTTCTTGCTAAAGTGAAGTGGCGGCTACGGCTCTACTCAGTGGATATGAAACGCTTATGAAAATTCGGCAGTGGATTACCGCGATCGTGTTGCTGCTGCTGGTGGCCGGAGCCATCGTGGGCATGGTACGGACACGCGAAAGGCCGGCGGCGAACGAGGAAGCGGCGGCCACGCCGGGTAAACAAGCTTCGGGTAATCAAGCGGCGGGCCACGCGCCGCCGGCGACGCAGCATGGGCTGGTTGACCTGCGTCCGCTGCAGACTGCTAAACGGATGGCTGCGCTCGCGGCCACGCCCGAGGAACAGGTGCTGGCGCATCAGGCGGAAAAGTCTGGTGATCATGAAGTCGATCTCTCGTTCCTGGATGCGTTGCGCACCGCAGAAGAGAATCCGCCTGCGCTGACGCCCGAAGCGCGGCAGATTGAAGATCGCAAGAAAAAAGCGGAACTGGCGCTGCAAGAAGATCAGGAAGGCATTACGCTGCTGACCAAGAAGCTGGCCGCCGCGCCGGAAAAACAGAAAGACAATCTGCAGGACCAGATCGACGTCGCCAAGGCGCAGATGGATCTGGATCAGAACGAGTTCGAAGATGCGTCGGAGGAGCTGGAGCAGGCGGGCGGCGATCCGCAGGCCAAGATCAAGCGCCTGCAGGCCGAACATGAAGCTGCCGAGCACGCAGGTGCATCGGCGCTGGGCGCGGCGGTGAATCCGCACGAACAGGACTACCAGACCCACACTCTGCTGACCGTATACCGCGCGTGGCAGGCGCTGCGCGAGAAAAAAACACAATTAGAAGCGGCGCGCGATGAGAGCCAGACCAAGCAGCTTCGCCTGAGCCAGCGCCACATCGCACTCAGCGCGCAAGTGGAAAAAGACAAAGAGAATCGCACGGCCGCCCGCGAGCAGGCCAAGGGATTCGCGAGCAACAGCAACGCAGCCAGCCGCGACGAATCGAAGTCAGGAGCGAAGACCGCGCTCGACGCGCTGAAGCAATACACCCGCGATCAGAAAAATCTGGCCGACCTGGGCAAGCGGCTGCAGGATGAACAGGAACTCACCGAAACTTACACGACCTGGATCGAGCTCATTGAGACCCGCGAGCGCGCCGCGCTGCACCATCTGATCGAATGCCTGCTGTGGATTCTGCTGGTGGTGGTCGCCGTGTACCTGGCGGACCGGCTGATTGAACATCTCTTCACGGGCGTAACCTCGGAAAACAAACGCATTGACACGTTACGTTCGGTGGTGAAATTCGCCGCACAGGTCGTGGGCGCGATTGCGATTATCTTCATCATTCTGGGCCTGCCCACGCAAGCCACCACGGTGCTTGGTCTAGCCGGCGCCGGGCTCACGGTCGCGATGAAAGATTTCATCGTGGCATTCTTTGGCTGGTTCGTGCTGATGGGGCGCAACGGCATCCGGGTGGGCGATTGGGTGGAGATCAACGGCGTGGGCGGAGAAGTGGTCGAGGTGGGATTGCTGAAGACCGTTGTGCTCGAAACCGGCAGTTGGGCCGACTCCGGCCATCCTACAGGTCGGCGCGTTTCCTTCGTGAACAGCTTCGCTATTGAAGGCCACTTCTTCAACTTCACCACTTCGGGCCAGTGGATGTGGGATGAACTGCAAGTGCTGATTCCGCCGGGGCAGGATCCCTATCCGATTATTGACGGCATTCAGAAGCTGGTCGAAAACGAAACCGAGGCTAACGCCGCGATCGCCGAAGCGGAATGGCAGCAGGCGTCGGCGCGCTACAAAGTTAAAACGCCGTCGGCGGTGCCGGGCATCAATGTGCGTCCGACGGCGGCCGGCATCGAGGTGCACGTGCGCTACATCACGCGCGCTTATGAACGCCACGAATCGCGGAAACGGCTGTATACGGCGGTGGTCGAGATGATGCATGGGAAGCGGGAGGCGGTGAAGGGGTAGAGCTTCTAGCTTCTGGTTTCTCGTTTCTAGTTTCTGGCTGGCTGCTTCCGGCCTGCATTGTCATCCTGAGGCGGGAGGGGTTTGCCCGCCGAAGAGCCTGCCCTGAGCCAAGCCGAAGGGATCTATGCAACTGGCATGGAGCGCGGCAGCTGCCGGCGAGTTGCATAGATCCTTCGCGGCAAAGTGCGCCGCTCAGGATGACAAGGCAGATGGGCAACAATCATGGCCAAGAATCGATGACCAACAAAGAAAACAACGGCACGCTTATCGTCACCGGCGCCAGCCGCGGAATTGGCGCGGCGATCGCCACACTGGCGGGCGAACGCGGCTACGCCGTCGCGGTCAACTTCTCGGCGAGCGAAGCTGAGGCGCAGAAAATCGTCAGCGAAATTGTCGCCGGGGGCGGGCGCGCCGCCGCGATTCAGGCGGACGTTTCCCGCGAAGCGGAGATCGTCCGCCTGTTTGAAATTGCGGAGCGGGAGTTGGGTCCGATCAAGGCGCTGGTGAATAATGCCGGTGTAACTGGCGGGTTCGCGCGCGTCGAAGACGTATCGGCGAAAGCTGTCGACGACGTTTTCGCCGTCAATGTGCGGGGAACGATTCTGTGTTCGCGCGAAGCAGTGCGGCGCATGTCCACACGGCGGGGCGGAACGGGCGGCGCGATCGTGAACATTTCTTCGCGCGCGGCGCACACCGGCGCGGCGGGCGAATGGGTGCACTACGCGGCCTCGAAGGGCGCGATCGACAGCTTCACCATTGGCCTGGCGAGGGAGGTCGCGACCGAAGGCATCCGGGTGAATGCCGTGGCTCCTGGATTGGTCGAGACCGGACTGCACGCCGCGAGCGGCGAACCCGGCCGACTGCAGCGGCTGATGCCGTCGATCCCCATGCAGCGTGCGGGCCTCCCGCAGGAAGTCGCGGAAGGAGTTCTCTGGCTGCTGTCGCCGGCGGCGTCGTACACGACGGGCGCCATTCTGGAGATTGGCGGCGGGCGGTAAGCAGCTTTGTCATTCCGACCCCCAAGCGAACGCGAGGGGCGGAGGAATCTCTAACCCAGTCCAAGGTCTGTTCCGGTTTGTCCGAAATGATCCTGATCGCGAAATCTCAAATTGCCGCGTACCCTCATTTCGCCAGCAAGTTGCATGGATCCTTCGGCGCCAAAGAACAGCGCCTCCGGATGACAAGGCTGCCGGCTGAGTGCGCAGGCGAGCGTTGCTCGCCCGGACAGCCGGGGGCGGCTGTCCCTACATGGTGCTTCTCTTTGGATGGTTAGTTTTTGGCTTTTAGCTCTTTTCTCAGATAATTCTTGACCTTCTCCGGCAGGCGCGAGGCGTGCAGGATGTCGCGCAGCAGCGCGGGCGGAATGCGGCGGGCGAATTCGAGGGCGCGGGCCATCGGGGTGTGTTCGTTGCGCAGCAGCGCGGTGCGAATTTCCGGACGCAGCGACCATTTCGCGTGATGGCAAACTGCGTTGACCAAGGCCGGGCTCGCGGCCGGACGCAACACAGCCCGCGCGACGGCCGCTTCAGACAGGCGCGGATTCTCGAGCGCCGTCTGCCAGACGCGTGGTTCCTTGTCGAGCAGAAGTGCGGCGGCGACGAGGGGCGAGCAGCGGCGCGCCAGCGAAATGCGTTCGCCGAGGGTAATCGAGGCGAGACGCGCGACCAGCAGTTCATCGGCTACGCGCTTCAGATCGGCGGCGACGGCGGGCAGCAGCCCGAACTGCATGAGATCGAAAGTGTAGAGTTCGCGAATCAGGCGCAGCGCGATACGGCGCGGCGTCCGAGGATGGCCGGCCAGGGCTACGCGAAGCTTGCGCGATTTCATCACCGCGGTGTTGCGGGTGATTTGTTCGATGGCTTCCGGCGAGAGGTTGCGGTCTTTTATGAGCGCGAGGGCGAGGTCGGCGGTGAGAGCGGGGTCGCTGGAATTCGGGGCCGCGCTGTCAGGCGCGGTTTCCTGCGGACTCGATGACTCGGTCGGGTTTTCTGTTTCCGGATTCATCGGGCTGCTATCAGGTCGAATTCACGGTCGGGACTGCAAACAAAACATCAAAGTCAAAAGCGGCGGACAGGAGTGTCCGCCCCACACTTTGTGGCGCGGCGCGCCAGGCGGAGCGCTCCTTCGACCGGCTCGACCACCTGCGGATTCACATCTGCGCGCGGTTCGTGCGCGCGCAATTCATCGGAGAACACTTGGCGCACCAGAGCCGCGTGACGAAACACGCCTCCGATCATTGCTACGGGCACGGCTACGCGGACGGCCACGGGGATGGAAGCAGTTTCGTCCTTGGCCCAGAGCCGGAGGATCACGACCTCGGCTATTCTCGCCAGTTCCCTGCCCGCTTGGATCAGGACCTGATGGGCTATATCGTCGTCGCTGGCGGCGACTGCTGGAAAGAGTGCGGCGAAGTCGGGAGGCGGGACGGAATTCGCGGCGCGTGCCAGATCGGGCCGGGACTGCACTCCCCACACTTTGAACAGCGCTTCGGCGAGTGACGAGTGCTTAACTGTTTCAGAGCCCGCGTCGCTGGGGTCGGCGGCATAAGCATCCGCCGCACGCAGAACGGCGCTTACGGCGGTGCGTCCGATCCAGTGCGCGGAACCTTCGTCGCCGATGGCGAATCCCCAGCCTCCGGCGCGGACCGTGTTTCCGCTCGCGTCGCGGCCATAGGCAATCGAGCCCGTGCCCGCGATCACGATGACGCCCGGCCCGGCGTCGAACGCAGCTTCGAGAGCGATCTGCATGTCGCCGACAACGTCGATGGGGGTTGAGAGAATTTCGGCCAGACAGCGGCGGACCAACTCTGCCAGCTCAGGGCGGGCCGCGCCCGAGCCTCCTACGCAAGTGTGTGCTACCTGGGCGGGCGTAATGCCTGCTGCGGCGCACGCCTGGCGCACCGCCGCTTGCAGCGACTCGCGAGCTTGCGCTTGGCCAACGCGGACAATGTTGCTTGGTCCGGCGGTCGCGGTCGCGAGCGAGTGCGATTCATCGCCGACCGCGCATGTGGTTTTTGTGCCGCCGCCGTCGATGCCGAGATAGTAGGACACGGATTATTTTTAACACAGGGCAACGAGCCGGCAGAGGTTACTCGCGTTTGATAGTGGTGCGGTCTGATAATGAAGCGAGCCAAACGCGCGATTATTGCGTCGCAAAGAACGCGACGCGTCGCGCGGCTCGCCCAGATCCCTCGCTGCGCAAAGAGCGCTTGCTCGGGATGACAAGCAGACTGATCCTGCTCAGCCCCGGATCGGCGGACACGGGGACTACAGAGTTTCACTCGCGGAAAGCCCGGATTGCGTCGATAATCGGGAGACTGCCGACTCCGCATGGGCCTGAACAAGCTAGATTTCGCGATCATCGCGCTCTATCTCGCGGGGATTACTCTGTTCGGGCTGCGCTTCCGCAAGAAGCAGCGGTCGCTGCGCGATTATTTTCTAGCGGGGCGCGATATTCCGTGGTGGGCGATCGCGCTGTCGATTGTCGCGGCGGAGACCAGCACGCTCACCATCATCAGCATTCC
>Ga0181537_10004676_pt1 | contig 11304 bp, 8 predicted proteins | sample PEATcosm2014_Bin_39_FD_119765 | JGI IMG/M metagenome (GOLD analysis project Ga0181537, IMG submission 119765) | Peatland microbial communities from MTU Mesocosm Facility, Houghton, MI, USA - PEATcosm2014_Bin23_10_metaG | ecosystem: Environmental > Terrestrial > Soil > Wetlands > Peat | place... | reverse complement strand
ATGATTCCGCGCAACACGACGATTCCGACTCGCAAGACGGAAACGTTCTCGACCGCGGCCGATAATCAGAACTCGGTTGAGGTTCATGTGCTCCAGGGCGAACGGCCTCTGGCGGCGCAGAACCGGACGCTCGGCAAGTTCCACCTGACTGGCATTCCACCGGCGCCGCGCGGCGTGCCGCAGATCGAGGTGACGTTCGACATTGATGCGAACGGCATTCTCAATGTGACGGCGAAGGACAACGGCACCGGCAAGGACCAGAAGATTACGATTACGTCGTCCTCTGGCCTGAGCAAGGACGAAGTCGAGCGTATGGCCAAAGAGGCCGACGCGCACTCTGCCGAAGACAAAGCGCAGCGTGAGTCGATCGAGGCGAAGAACAAGCTAGACAGCATGGTCTACAACGTCGAGAAGATGCTGCGCGAGCAGGGCGACAAGATCGGCGGCTCGGAACGCGGCGACGTCGAAAACGCCATCGCGGACGCGAAGAAAGCGCTGGAGTCTAACGATAAGGCGCAGATGGATCGCGCGTTGGAAACGCTGACCAAGTCCTCGCACAAACTGGCCGAGGAGATGTATAAGGCAGCGCAAGCGCCTCCGACGGCGGGTGCAGGCCCGAGCGCGAACGGTGGTCCGGAAACCAATGGACACAGCGCGCCCAAGAAAGACGAAGGCGTGATCGACGCCGAGTACGTGGACGTAGAAGACAAGAAGTGACGCCGCTTCGCGGGGCATCCGAGCCCGCTGGCGTCATCCCGAGCGAATGCGAGGGATCTTTCTGGCGGGCGTGAGCGAAGCGGGACCCCGCTGCGATCATCCTGAGCGAAAGCGAAGGATATCGTCGACGAGTGCAGCGTTTCAACGCAGGACGGGCGCAAGCCCGTCCTGAATTTTTAGCATTCTTTAGCCAAGGGAGGCACGAATTGCAATTCGAAGTGAACGGACAGGACTACTACTGTAATTTTGAAGAAGAAGATTCGCGCTGGTACGTTTTCGCGCACTCGGCCACGGGAGTGCAGAAGATTCCGGTCTATGCAGACATGGCGAAGTATGATCGCATCGGCGTGCTCGACTTGGGAAGATCAAAGATTCCAAATTAGGGGCCTGAATCCATCAACACCCGTGTCATCCTGGGCGCTTAAGATGACAGGTAGTATTTAACCTAAATGGCAACGACAACCCAGAAAGACTATTACGCCACACTTGGAATCAAGAAGTCGGCGTCGACGGAAGATATTCGCAAGGCGTTTCGCAAGCTTGCGCGCAAGTATCATCCTGACGTAAATCCCGGCGACAAGGCTGCAGAGGAAAAGTTCAAGACGCTTTCCGAAGCAAACGATGTCCTGAGCGATCCGAAGAAGCGCAAGATTTACGATCAATTGGGCTTTTACTCCGACAACATCGATCCGGCCGCGGCGGAGGCTTATGCAGCGGGCGGAGGGAGCAGCACAGGAGGATTTCCTCCTGGCGCGCAGCCTCGCGGCGGCAATCCGCAGGGCGCAAATTTCGATTTCAACGGATTCGATTTTTCCGATCTTTTCGAAGGAGCGCGGAGTAAACGTCCGCCCAGCGGCGGCAGCGGCGGATTCAAAGACATTTTTTCTGGCATGTTTGGAGGTTCTCGCGGCCCGGCATCGGAACAGCCCGAGCCAGGTTCGGACCTCGAGTATCAAGTCAACGTGCCTTTCTGGACTGCGGTGCGCGGCGGCGTAATGAAGATCAATGTCAATCGGCGCGACGTGTGCGCGAACTGTCACGGAACCGGCGATGTCACCGCGCCCGGTCAATGCCCTGAATGCGGCGGCACTGGCCAAGTTACGCAAACCGGTGGACGCATGAAGTTCAACGTGACCTGCCCGCGCTGCCATGGCACGGGGAAAAATGTTTCGCCCTGCCCCGCGTGTCGTGGCGATGGCACAATCGAGCGCAGCGATCCGCTGGAGATTCGCATCAAGGCCGGCACCCGCGACGGCCAGCGCATTCGCCTCGCCGGACGTGGCAACGCCGGCTCACACGGCGGCAGCGTGGGCGATCTCTACGTAATCATTCGCACCGGCGAACACCCGGTATTTCACCGTGAAGGCGACGACATTTACTTGACCGTCCCCGTTACGGCAACCGAAGCGGCGCTTGGAGCGAAGGTCGAAGTCCCGACCATCGACGGCCGCGCCCAACTAAAAATTCCTCCGGGAACGCAGTCAGGACAGAAACTTCGGCTGCGCGAAAAGGGTGTGCCTTCGGCCATAAGAGACGAAGTCCGTGGCGACGAAATCGTAGAAGTGAAAATCACGGTTCCCATGCCCCGGGATGAAAAGACCAAAGAACTGCTGCGCGAGTTGGCCAAGCTGAATCCCGAAGACCCAAGGGAAGAGCTGTTCAAGAAAATCTAGATCAGTTGTGTTTCTCGGAGACCTTTGCGAGCTCCGCAGTATTGTTCGCGATGTACATTACCTCCGTACCACTGCCCCGCACAAACTTTTTCAAAATAATTCTTGCATCTGTGGAAATTTCTCGTAATCTCACTAATGCGAACTAACTTCGCCGCAATGCCCGGAAATCGCTTGCAACCGGGAGCCTCGATACGAAAGATCGTGCGCCGAGGTGGTGAGAGTGAGTCGTTTGAGGAGGAAGCCATAGAAATTGTCAGCTGCTAGCGCCACCAGCCAAAGAGTTTTCCAACCCGCACCTGTCGTCGTCCCCCCATCCCAGCGGAAAAAATCATCTCGCCTGACGCTCTGGCCTCTCGTGGCCGCGACGTTCTTCATGGTCTCCGGTGGCACTTACGGAACCGAAGACATCGTCCACGGGGCTGGGTACGGCCGCGCGATTCTCATTCTCTTGGTCACGCCCATTCTCTGGAGCCTGCCGACTGCGTTCATGATCGGCGAGCTATCCAGTGCGTTGCCCAAAGAGGGCGGATACTACGCATGGGTGCGCCGCGCCATGGGCAATTTCTGGGGATTTCAGGAAGCATGGCTGTCGCTGGTTGCGTCGATTTTCGATATGGCGATTTATCCCACGCTGTTTGTCGCGTACCTGACGCGGCTTTTCCCGTGGTTCGCCGAGGGCCATCGCGGCGTCATCGTTGGACTCGTCGTCGTTGCGGTCTGCGCTCTGCTTAACATCGCGGGCGTGAAAGTTGTTTCGACCACATCGCTCTGGCTATTTTTCGCGCTGTCTTCGCCGTTTGCGCTGATGGTTTTGCTGGCTCCCTTTAAGTATGGAGCTCTGTTGCACGCCGTCACCACGCCGACGACCTCGAAAGTGGACATGATCGGCGGGCTGCTCATCGCCATGTGGAATTACATGGGATGGGACAACGCCTCGACCATCGCCACCGAGGTCGAGCGTCCGCAACGGACTTATCCTCGAGCGATGCTGGTTGCCGTGGCAATCGTCGCGGTCACTTATATTCTTCCGGTCGCAGCGTTATGGATGACCGGACTCGCGCCGTCTGCGTGGGAGACGGGTTCGTGGGCTGAGATAGCCGGACTTCTCGGCGGACCGTTCCTGCGTGTCGCCCTGGTCGCCGGCGGCATGATCAGTGCTTTCGGCATGTTTAACGCGCTGGTCATGAGCTACTCGCGCCTGCCCCTCGCCATGGCTCAAGACGGCATGTTACCCGCCGTTTTTGGCCGGCTGCATCCTCGCACTAAAGCGCCGTGGGTAGCCATTATCGTCCTTGCAGCGGGATGGGGCATGTGTCTCGGCTTGGGCTTCGAGAGGCTGGTGACGATTGACATCCTTATATACGGGTGTAGTCTCGGATTGGAATTCCTGGCCTTGATTTGGCTGCGCTTCCGCGAACCCGATCTTCCTCGGGCGTTCCGTGTACCGGGCGGCCGTTTCGGAGCCATCGCCATTGGCATAGCACCAATGCTTTTATTGGGATTTTCGATCATCCGCAGCGAACACGAGCAGGTACTGGGCATGAGTTCGTTCGCGTTCGGCATGATCCTGATCGGAGCGGGGGTTGTCGCTTATTTCGCCAACCTAGCCCTAAAACCTCAAGGATGGGACGCGCCTCCTGCTTCCCTTTCCCGACTTGCCGAGTCTAAATCCTGACGGAAAAACTGTAGACTAGAGGTTGTGTCCGAGTACGACTTCAGTCGTGCCGTCCTGTCTACCAAAGGCCGCGCTTTAGCGCCTAAGGGATTCGGCCAAACAAACGGGAACAAATTTCGCGACTCATTCGTACCGATCAGAGAAGAGAATTTCAGGAGGCGGCTGTGCACAGCAATATCAGCGCAAAAAAGAAACGTAAACGGATTCTTATCATTGGCGGCGTCGTTCTGGCCGTGCTCATTTGCGTGGGCGCGCTGTTCGCCTTCACCCGTGGCGGCACCAAGATCGACCCCACGAAGCTCGCCAAGGTTGAAAAAGGAGACCTCGCCAAGAGCGTAGTAGCAACTGGCAAAGTCGAGCCCATCACGAAGGTCGAAGTGAAGAGCAAGGCCAGCGGCCTCGTGAAGAAGCTTTTCGTCGAATACGGCGACAAAGTGCATCAGGGCCAGTTGCTGGCTCAGCTCGATAAGGCCGAGATTCAAGCTGGTGTGGATCAATCGCGGGCCTCGCTGGATGCGGCCCAGGCCAATCTCACCAGTGCCAAGGCTGATTATCAGCGCGCCAAAGTCGATGCCGAAAGCCCCGATGTTCCGTTGCTCAAGCGTGCTTATGACCGCGCCATCGGCATGTCGAAGGATGGCATTGTTTCCGAATCGACGCTGGAAGACGCTGAGAAGAATTATGAGCTCGCGCTTAACAAGCAAAACGTCGCCAAGGCGCAAGTCACTGTGCTCAATGCCAAGATTGCGCAAGCCCAGGCGACGGTCGCTCAGGATGAAGCCAATCTGAAGCAGCTTAACGAACAGCTTGGATACACCGATATCCAATCGCCGATCGACGGCATCGTGCTTTCGCGCGACGTTGAAATCGGCGATGCAGTCAGCTCGATTCTTGTGCTGGGATCATCGGCGACTCTGGTGATGACGCTGGGCGACACCAGCTCCGTCTACGTAAAAGGCAAAGTGGACGAGAGCGACATCGGCAAGGTTTATCTGGGCCAGCCCGCGCGCATTAAAGTGGAGTCGTTCAAAGACAAAACGTTCAATGGCGTGGTCACTAAGATTTCTCCGATGGGCGTCGAAAAAGACAACGTGACGACGTTTGAAGTCCGCGTGTCGATCAATAATCCCGGCGGAGAACTCAAGGCTGAGATGACCGCGAATGCTGAGATCATTCTCGAAGAACACAAAGCCGTTCTCCAAATTCCGGAAGGCGCAATAATCTATGACAAAGACAAGAAAGCGTCGGTAGAGATTCCCGATCCGAAAGAAAAAGACGGCAAGAAAAAGATTGCGGTCAACATCGGCATCTCCAACGGCGCCAAGACAGAAGTGCTGAGTGGATTGAAAGAAGGCGACCAGGTGGTATTGCAGTAAGACTTGTCATCTTGGGCGGAGTGATCGTTCGCGGATCGCGAGCGGTCGCGTAGTCGAAAGATCACTCGATACGCGTCGCCCCCCACGTTGCGAAAAGGGATCTTTCGACTCCAGTAGTGTCTCGCTTCGCGAGACACTACTTCCGCTCAAGATGACAAGCGCATCGTAGTTACCTTCGATTACCCCGAAAAACTCTCCGCGCTCGAACTCTCTCCCGTCCCGTGACACAATAGAGTGCTGAGAACTGTTGGGAGAGAGGTTATCTTTGGCGCACCAGCCGATTGTCACACTGACCACCGATTTTGGATGGAACGATCACTACGTTGGAACCGTTAAGGGTGTGATCCTGTCCATCGCGCCCAACGCGACCATTGTGGACATCAGCCATGCGGTGCAGTCGTTCGACATTCTTGATGGCGCGTTGATGATCGCGCAGGCCTACTCCTACTTCCCTGCCGGAACCATTCACCTGGTCGTGGTTGATCCCGGCGTGGGCACCACGCGGCGACCAATCATCGCCAGCACAGATCGCCATCATTTCGTTGCGCCTGACAATGGCGTGCTCTCTCTCGTCTATAGTCGCGAAGAGCGCCTGCATGTGCGCCATGTCACTTCTGAGCATTATTCGCTTCAACCCATGAGCAGCACATTTCATGCTCGCGATTTGTTCGGACCGATTGCTGCCTATCTAGCAAAAGGTGTCGACTCGGAAAAATTCGGTGAGGAGATTACCGACTTTACGCGCTTCAACGCGCCCAAACCGAAGACGGTTGAGGGAAAGCTCAAAGGCGTCGTGTTAAAGGTCGATCGCTTCGGTAACGTGATTACAAATTTGCGTCCGCAGGACGTGCCGACGCTTTTTGGTGCGGATCCCGTACCGTTCAAGATCAATGCTGGCAAGCGCGAGATCACAAGCCTGCATTCGGTTTACGCCGAGGGTGAAGCGGGAGAAGTATTCGCCATCGTGGGCAGCATGGGATATCTGGAGCTAGCCGCCAATCGGGGTTCAGCAGCGCAATTGCTGGGCATCGCCAAAGGCGCCGAAGTCACGCTGACGCTCGAACAAGGCAACGCCGCCAGCAGCGGAAAGTAACGCTACAAGGACTTTGCTTTGGGATGGACGTAGCGATCCATTTCAGCCGTCCACTTCAGAAAGCGCCAGAGGTGCACTCGCTCCCGCCACACAAACTCCCAGAACTCGAGGAAGCCGATCTGCTGCGTCTTGAGTCCGCAGTAAGTTTCGACCCGCCATAACAGATATGGGCTGCGCCACGGCGTAAGGCGATGACCGCGCGTCGAGTTCCACAGAAACCGGATCATAAAGAACATTCTCCGAATTCTACTTGACGGGGTTGGCGGGAAAAGAAAATAGTTTGCGCCTTCCTGCCATTCGATTGGCAGGCAGTTGGAAACTAAACTCTGTCCGTAAGCCATTGACCCGCCTTCGCGTTACTCCTAAAATTGCACGATTCCATGATCGGCGAAACCATCTCTCACTATCGGATCGTCGAGAAGCTGGGCGGCGGCGGGATGGGTGTGGTCTACAAGGCAGAGGATACCGAGCTTGGTCGATTCGTGGCACTGAAATTCCTTCCCGAAGATGTTGCTCATGACGCGCAGGCGCTAGAACGATTCCGCCGAGAGGCGCGAGCCGCTTCTGCCTTGAACCATCCCAACATCTGCACGATCTACGAAGTCGGCAAGCACGAGGGGCAGTCGTTCATCGCTATGGAATATCTCGACGGGCTGACACTGAAACACCGCATCGGCAGCAAGCCGATGGCGATTGAGACGGTGCTATCGCTAGGGATCGAGATCGCGGACGCGCTTGACGCGGCACACTCTGCTGGCATCGTCCATCGAGACATTAAGCCCGCGAACATTTTTGTAACTAAGCGCGGGCACGCGAAGATTTTGGACTTCGGATTGGCGAAGGTCGTACCCACGGCGTCCTCTTCCAGTCAGATTGCCGCAGCAGATACCCAGACGTTGGAAGAACAACACCTGACTAGCCCCGGCTCAACTCTGGGAACTGTCGCCTATATGTCGCCGGAGCAAGCCAAGGGGAAGGAACTGGACTCCCGAACGGACCTGTTTTCGTACGGTGCGGTGCTGTATGAGATGGCGACGGGAGCGTTGCCATTTCATGGCGAAACTTCTGCACTCATCTTCGATGCCATACTGCACTCTGACCCGCCTCCGGCGATTCGCTTCAATCGCGACATTCCAGCGAAGCTGGAAGACATCATCAGCCGTGCGTTGGAGAAAGACCGCGAACTTCGGTATCAACACGCTTCCGAGATGCGAGCCGAACTGCAACGGCTGAAGCGGGACACGGAGACGGGGCGCGTGCGAGCGGCGAGTTCGGGGTCAGTCCCCGCAGTACAGGAAAGCGGAACACACACCGCAAAGAATCTCTGGAAGATCGTGGTTTCTTCGGTTGTGCTGGTAATCGCGTCGATTGCCGCCGGTTTTTACTATCGCTCTCACCGCTCCACGCCGCTGACCGATAAGGACACCGTCGTCCTAGCTGACTTTGCTAACAGCACGGGCGATGCAGTTTTCGATGACACGTTGAAGACGGCTCTCAGCGTTTCCCTGCGGCAATCACCTTTTCTGAATGTACTCACCGACAGCCAGGTCGCGAAGACTTTGCAACAGATGACTCGGCCGGCCAGCACAAAGCTCACACCCGAGTTAGCCCGCGAGCTTTGCCAGCGCGCAGGCAGCAAGGCCTATCTTGCTGGAGCGATTGGCCGTTTAGGCAGTGAATATGTCATCGGCTTGAAAGCAGTAAATTGCAGCAACGGAAATACTCTCGCCGAGGAACAGGTTACGGCTACTTCGAAGGAGAAGGTGTTGGACAGTCTCGGTGGGGCGGCATCCAAGCTGCGCACCGAACTCGGCGAATCGCTGGTCACAGTGCAGAAGTTCGATGCTCCGCTCGAACAGGCCACCACTTTTTCGTTGGATGCTCTGAACGCTTATGACTTGGCTCTATCCACTTGGGATAAAAAAGGCGACCGCGACTCGCTTCCGATTTTTAAGAAAGCCATCGAACTCGATCCAAACTTTGCCATGGCTTATAGTGCGCTGGCAACCATCAACCACAATCTCGGAGACTCTGAGCTTGCCCGTGAGAATGCCGCCAAGGCCTATGAACTTAGAGATCGCGTGACTGAAGCCGAACGGGAGGCGATTGAGGCACGCTACTATTTGTATGTAACCGGCGATTTAGAGAAGGCCGCAGAAGTCTACGCTGTTACAGTTCAGAACTACCCTGACTCTGCAGGCGCCTACAACCACTTGGCCAACAACGAATCCGAACTCGGCCGCTATGAGAAGGCGGTCCAAGACCTTCGCAAGGCTCTGCTGCTTGACCCGTCGAGAGCTTCGACATACGCTAATTTGGCCGTAGGACTGCTCGCTTTGAACCAGATCGAAGAAGCCTCCACGGTGTTAGCGGAAGCCGACAAACGCGGCTTGCAGACCGATGTGCTACTGCAAGCACACTACTGGATAGCCTTTTTACGTAACGACGAAAAAGAAATGGAGCGCCTGGTCCAGCGGTCATCCGATGTGCCCGGAGCTCAAGCGATTCTTCTATCCGAGCAATCCAACACTGCGGCCTACCACGGACATTTCGAAAAAGCCCGAGAGTTTTCGCGCGCCGGCGAAAATCTTATGGAACGCGATGGAAATAAAGAATTGGCCGCCACCTACCTGGTTCAGGCAGCCCTTCGCGAGAGCGAAGTCGGAGAGTTCTCCGGGGCTCAACAATATATTTCCCAGGCGCAAAAGCTCTCGCGCGGGCAGGATGTCACAACGCTTACCGCAGTCGCTCTAGTTCGAATCGGAAGCGTCAATCAGGCCGAAGCCCTCTGTCACGAGCTGGACAAACAGTGGCCTGAGGGCACGATTGTTCAGAAATACTGGCTGCCCGCGATTCGAGCTCAGATCGACCTGCGACTAGCGCGACCTTCGAAAGCTCTTGATGATCTGGGAGTCGCGACTCCTCTGGAGCTTGCTAATCCTGGATCAACCGCAGTCCCGACGCTGTATCCAGCCTATGTTCGAGCACAAGCCTATTTGGCGATGGGCGACGGTCCCAGAGCGGCGACGGAATTCAGAAAGTTGACTGACCGGCCGGGCCTCGTGTTGAATTACCCGCTCGGTGCACTGGCTCATCTAGGATTGGCTCGCGCCTACAAGTCCTCCGGAGACTTACAAAATTCTCGCCAAGCTTACGTGGATTTCCTCTCCCTCTGGAAAGACGCCGATCCCGAAATCTCCATCCTGAAGGAAGCCAAGGCGGAGTATGCGAAGCTGCAGTGAACACCCTACTCGTAGCGCAACGCTTCGATCGGGTCCATGCGCGACGCTTTAATGGCCGGGATCATTCCGCTCACTAAGCCCACCACCGCCAGAATGATCGTTGCAATCACCACGATCGTGGGATCGATAATCAAACGAATGTCGGCCGCCTCGGCGTTCTTCGCCAGCGCGCTGTAAAAGGTGATGCGCCCCACGCCGATGGAAACCGCGTAGGCCAAGACAATGCCAAAGACTCCTCCGACGAATGTAATCGCCATCGCCTCCGCCAGAAATTGCATGAGGATGTCGCGCCGTCGGCCGCCCAGAGCCTTTTCCACGCCGATCTCGCGCGTACGTTGCGTCACCGAGACCAGCATAATGTTCATCAACCCTACGCCACCGATACCCAGTGTTAGCGTTCCGATAAACCCCAGTAAGACTTTAAGCGCGGTCGTCACAATTTCCAACTGGCTGAGTTGCTGCATCATGTTGAAGGAAAAAACTGCGCGTTTGTCGTCGGGCTTGAAGTTGTACTGCTGCGCCAGCACGGCTCGCACCTGCCGTTCCACCTGCTCGTAGTCATGGCCTTCGTAGTCCAGCCAGATTCCGTCAAGGTAATGTGTATCTTTCAAATCCCCCATGGTCGAGAACGGAATATAAATTTGGCGATTGATGCTGTCGTCGCCCTCCTGCATTCTGGGCGCAATCACTCCGATCACTTGAAAGCTAACCCCATCAACGCGAATGTACTGTCCGAGAGCATACTCGCCGGAAAATAGTTTCGTCTTGGCTTCTGCGCCTATCACGCACACACGGGCGCGCGATAACTCATCCTGTTCGTCGGTGAGTCGCCCTTCGGCGAGCTTCATCGCCATCATAGGAAACAAACTAGGATAGCTCCCTTGGATGGGTAGTGTATAAGTCCTAACATCCTGCTGGACCGCCGATTGTTTTTCTGCAAACGGCGTGATGCGCTTCACCAGGGGTGCGGCGTTCACGATGCGATCGATGTCATCCAGGGTAAATTTAATCTGGGTGCCCGACTTTTGTCCGCCCGCCTGCTGCGAGGTGCGGCCGGGAAAGAATCCGATAATATGTGTACCCCAGTTGGCGAAAATGGCTTCAATCGCGCGCCCAAAGCCTGCTCCGTAGGCGAGCAGCAAGACCACTGTGGCGATGCCCCACCCCATGCCGAGCATGGTCATCGCGGTGCGTCGGCGGTTGTGCAGCATCGCGCCGTAGGCCTGAATCAAAATGTCACGAAACATTTTCCGAATCCCCCGTCATCACTCCTGCCGCATGGCTTCGACTGGCTGTAACAAAGCCGCCAGCCGCGCCGGATAAATTCCCGCCACGATTCCTGCCAAGGCCAGCGATCCGATCGCCACCACAGCGGACAACATAGAAATGGTTGGCGGATCGAAGCCCGGCGCTTGGGGAAATGCCTTCAGTATAGCCATCAGGGTGGCAGCTCCACCCATGCCGATGCCACCGCTGATCAAGGTGAGAAACGCGCCCTCCAAAAAGAACTGGAGCATGATGCTGCGAT
>Ga0181537_10004675_pt1 | contig 11304 bp, 4 predicted proteins | sample PEATcosm2014_Bin_39_FD_119765 | JGI IMG/M metagenome (GOLD analysis project Ga0181537, IMG submission 119765) | Peatland microbial communities from MTU Mesocosm Facility, Houghton, MI, USA - PEATcosm2014_Bin23_10_metaG | ecosystem: Environmental > Terrestrial > Soil > Wetlands > Peat | place... | reverse complement strand
TTGCGGGAAGCCGAAGGAGACCACCGCATCGGCGTCGGGCAGGTTAATGGTCTGCCGCGCCGCACCCTTGTCCTCGACCGCGGTATGGAGCTGGCCTTCCAGGTTAAGTTTGGCAATCTGCTGCTCCGGCCCGTGGAACAGAACGAAGTTCTCCGCCGGATCCACCGTGCGCGGGGCAGCTTCTGAGGCGGTTATGCCCTGCGGATTAGGAACCGGCGGCTGGGTTGATCGATCGATGCCAAACGGAGAGAAGCCAATCGCGCCGTGTCCAAGCGCATAGAAGAAGTACCGGCCAAAGGTCGCGTCGAAGCGGCTCTCGGGGAAAAAGAGCGGGTTGTCCGCGCGCCCATACGTGTCCACGATGTTGCGGAACAGAGTGAAGTCGTCGGAGTAGAAATCCGGCGCAAGCATGTCGATCGCAGGTCCGGCCGCCTTCCAGATTGCGATGTTGGCCTGCTGCGGTCCGCCAGAGGGATACTCCTGCCCGGCGCTCGGGCGGTCCCGATTCTCCAGCGCATGCACCGGGTAGGCGAACCAGACGTTGCAGTACATCGGCAGCGGATACTCAGCCTTCCCCGCCGCCACCACCTCATTAATGTAGTGCGCGGTGGAGTACGCGGCGAAGCTCTCGTCCGCGTCCGGCCCAAACGTCTGCGTCCAGTTGCCCGGACGCAGCTTCAGCGCGCGCGCCAGCTCCGTCGGCACCTCCGCCTCAAAAGCCCTCTGCGCGGCGGGAGAGTAGTCCCGGATCGAGCCGACTGAGCCCGACTCGTTCTCCACCTGCACCAGGATCACCGTGTGCTGCGCGCCGTCGATGGTCTTCACGTGCCGCAGCAGCGCCCCAAACGCTGCCTTGTCCGCGTCCAGATTGGCCTGCGAACTCGCGGACATCACATCGAGCAGCTTGCCGCGTTCGTTCTCCTCGCGCGGGTAGGTCTTCGGGTCGGACTTGATCCACTCGGGAACGTAGTGGTTCTGACCGTTCTTCCAGGTCCCGAACCAGAGCAGCACCAGGTGCAGGCGATGCTCGCGCGCCTGGTTGATCAGTAGATCGACATTGCCGAAGTCGAAGCTACCGCGCGCAGGCTCGATCTGCTCCCAGTAGACGGGCGCCTCCACAGTGTTGGCGTGGATCGCTTCAGCGGCGCTCCATGCCTCAGGCAGCGCCGCGGGCCACGCGCTGGAATTATTAATCTGGCCGCCCAGAATCAAGAATGGTTTGCCGTCGACGATCAGCGCGAAGCGGTTATCGCGCTTCTCCAGGTGAGGGATCTCGGTCGACTGGGCGGGAGCAATGGGCGAGCGCAGCAGGGTCATCGCCACCGCGCACAGGATCAGGTTCTTCATGGGCCTTCCACTTTCTTCACGTTGATGCACAGCGGCATTCTACTTGATCAGCATCGACACGATGCTCGCCGACATCAGGTTCGCCATCGTTCCCGCCAGCATCGCGCGGAATCCAAGCCGCGCCAGGTCGTTGCGGCGGTTGGGCACCAGCGCTCCAATGCCGCCGATCTGCATGCCGATGGAGCCGAGGTTGGCAAATCCGCACAAGGCAAAGGTCGCAATCGAAAACGTTCGCGGCGACAAGGTGCCCTTCTGCAATCCGAGCTGGGTATACGCGACAAACTCATTCAGCACCGCGCGCGTGCCCAGCAGGTTGCCGATGGCTTTGGCCTCGTGCCAGGGAATGCCGATCAGCCACGCCACCGGCGCGCCGAAGAATCCCAGAATGGCGTTCAGCGTGTGCGGAAACGGGATGTGCCCGTGCGCCCAGGTGAAGTTTGATATCCCCGTCATCGTCGCGTTCAGCAGGCCGACCAGCGCGAGAAAGCTGATCAGCATGATGGCGACGTTGAAGGCCAGCGCGCCTCCGTCGATGGTGCCGCGCGCGATCGCGCCGATGAAGTTCTCGCTTGCATGCTCTTCCGAAGGCGGCATCTGCACCGTGCCGGCGGTAGCCGGGACCTCTGTCTCGGGCACCAGCATCTTGGCCACCAGGATGGTGCCCGGAGCCGTCATAATCACCGCCGACAGCAGGTCCTTGGCGTTGATGCCGAAGCTGATGTACGCCGCCATGATGCCGCCCGAGACGTGCGCCATGCCGGAGGTCATGATGGTCATCAACTCGGAGTTGGTCGCCCCCGAGAGGAACGGACGAATGGTCAGCGGGGCCTCGGTCTGGCCCATGAAGATACTGGCCGCGACGTTGGTGCTCTCCGCGCCGCTGGTGCCCATGGTCCGCTGCATCACCCACGCCACCACCTTGATGATCTTCTGCATCAAGCCGACGTGGTACATGATCGCGAAGAACGCCGACACGAAGATGATGGTCGGCAGCACCGCGAATGCAAAGACGTTCAGCGGGCTGTGCGGATCTCCCAGCGGGCCGAAGACCATCGAAGAGCCATCGGCTGCATGCCCCAGCGCCGAAGTCACCGCCGTGCTGGCGCCCCGCAGTATCTTCTGGCCCAGGGTCCACTTGATCACCAGCACCGCAAAGACAAACTGCAACCCCAGCCCCCAGACGACCGTGCGCCAGCGAATAGCTTTGCGGTTGGTCGAGAAAGCGTAGGCAACGCAGAGAAAGGTGAAGAGTCCGAGAAGGCCGGTAAATCGTGCCACGCGCGCTCCGATCGTTGCAGCTTATAGAAGTGTGGGTTGAGTGTATCCAATCGCGAGGCCGCGAGGCCAAGGAATTCCTTACCGTCGCCAGCCCGTCTCTCTCTCAGCCGAGCTTCACCTTGCCAATCACCTCACGAATCAGCGGGATCGCCTCCGGCGGCTCCGCCCCAATCCGCAGCGTCTCACGCAGCATCGCCTCCGGCTCCTCCAGCAGCGCCGCGTCTTCGCTGAACAGCGTCACCAGCGGCTGCCCCGCTTCCACGCGGTCGCCCAGCTTCGCGAGCATCTCGATGCCTGCGTGTGCGCTCACCGAGTCACCGGGCCGCGCGCGTCCGGCCCCCAGGCGCTGGACCGCCCAGCCGATCTGCGTGCAGTCCATCTCCGCCACATAGCCCGCGTGTTCGGCGCTGATGGTGCGGATCGCGGTCGGCTTATGAAACGCTGCGGGATCGGCGATAGCTGCCACCGCGGCGGCAACATCATCCGACTGCAATTCCACCATGCGCAAAAACTGCCGGTACGCTGACCCGTCCGACAGCAGCAGCGCCGACAGGATCGCCCCCGCCTCCGGCGTAGCGGTCTTTCCGCCCAGGTGGAGCATGTGTCCGGCCAGCGCGTGGCTTAGTCGCAGCAGGTCGGAGGAAAGCCGCAGCTTCTCTGCCGGCAAAGTAAACGTGCAGTCCGGCGAAAAATGCTGGAAAAGTTCAAGGCACTCCTGCACCTCCACCCAATTGCCTGCAAATCGCCCCAACGGCTGGTCCATCGACGTCAGCAGCGCGACCGTGCGCGTGCCCGCCAGCTCGCCCGTCTCCACCATCAGCCGCGCCAGTAGTTGGGCGTCGGCATGCTTTTGCATGAACGCGCCGCTCCCGGTCTTCACGTCCAGCACCAGCCCGTTCAGCCCCGCCGCCAGCTTCTTGCTCATAATGCTGGCCGTGATCAGGAAGGGCGATTCGACAGTCCCGGTGTGGTCGCGCAGCGCGTACAGGATGCGGTCCGCCGGCACCAGCGTCGGGGTCTGGCCGGCCATGGCGAAGCCGCAGTCGCGGACGATGGCAAGCAACTCGGGCAACGAAAGCTGGGTGCGGAATCCGGGGATCGTCTCCAGCTTATCCAGGGTTCCGCCGGTGTGGCCCAGGCTGCGGCCGGAGATCATCGGATCGCACAAGCTGCGCTCTCCACCCGGAACAGCGGGACAGCCGGCCGCGGCGATGATCGGCGCAATCAGCAGCGAAGTCTTATCGCCCACGCCGCCGGTGGAATGTTTGTCCACCGCAAAACAGTGGAGCGGCGACGGATCGAACACCTCGCCCGAAAAGCGCATCGCCTGGGTGAGCGCCGCGAGTTCCTCTGGGTTCAGACCGCGCAGAAAGACGGCCATCAGAAAAGCCGCAGCCTGCGCGTCCGTGGGAGTGTCGGCGGGCGACTGCCGCGCGACCAGCGCCCGGATAAATCCCTGGATCTCCGCATCGGACAAGACCAGACCATCGCGCTTGCGCCGGATCACGTCAATCGGGTGAATAGCCACGGTTCCGATTGTATGCGGACGCCTGCCCACTGGAACTGTCATTCTGCAGTCGGCCGCACCTGGAAGGCGGCGGTTTCAGTTACTGCGTCATACCCTGAACCGGCCCGATCTCGCTCGGCGGCGGCGGACTGCTCTCCACTCCCAGGTTATCGATCGCGTATTGCAGAAACCGTCTTTCCATGTGTGGCTCCTGCTCCATGAATCGGCAGGACCCCACCACCTGCTCAATCAGGAACCGCGGTTGATACGCCGCCAGTTCCATCTGCTTCTCTGTCTGGATCTTGTGGACAACTGAGTCGAAGGTCTCCTCGCACAGAGGCATACCGTGAGCGTTGCACTCTTTGGCGAAGATTCGTTTGTAGAGTTCGACCGAGGGCGCCCCGATTCGGATCTTGTAGGGCAGACGGCGCAGGAACGCGGGATCCATCAGGTCCGCCGGAGCCAGATTGGTGGAGAAGATTACGAGTTCGTCGAAAGGTATGCTGAAGCTTTTGCCGGTGTGCAGCTTCAGGTAGTCAATGCGGCTCTCCAGAGGCACAATCCAGCGGTTGAGCAGGTTGGCCGGGCTCACCAGCTGGCGGCCAAAGTCATCAATGACGAAGCATCCGCCCAATGCCTTCATATGCAGCGGCGCCTCGTAGAACTTTGAGGTGGCGTCGTAGCGGAGGTCCAGCATCTCCAGCGTCAGTTCGCCGCCGGCCACCACAAAGGGCCGCTTGCACGGCACCCAGCGCGCGTCCGTGGACTGGCTGCGCAGGATAGATTGGGCCGCCGCGGAACTGTCCGGAGAGGAGTTGATCGGGATGTGAATGCTCGGATCGAAGACGCGGATGATCTGCCCTTCCACCGTGACCGCGTAGGGAATGTAGATCATGTCCTGGAAGACGTTGGCCAGGCGCAGCGCAAATGTCGTCTTGCCATTCCCGGGAGGGCCATAAAGGAGGATTGCGCGGCCCGAGTTCAACGCCGGCCCGGACTGCTCAACCAGGGCGTCCTCCACCGCCAAATCGCCGAGGCTCTGGCGCACGCGGTCGAAGGTCACCACTTCGTTGGTAATCTTCTGCAGATTCACACGCTCGATGTACTCTTCCAGTGTGACCGGCGCCGGCCCGGTATACTGCGATCGCAGGAACGCTTCTGTGGCCCACCGCCGGCCCTCGTCGGTCAGGGAGTAGTTCATGGCGGCGGAATTGTCCGCGCGGACCCCGCGCGCGTAGATCAGTTTGCGGTCGGTGGCAAGCCGAATTAGCTGAACGACGTTGCTGGCGGGCAGCTTGAGAGCATTGCCAAACTCCCGGTTGGACTCAATCCGCGAGCTGTAGATTTGTTTGATGAACAGGCTGAGAAGCTCAGTCTCGTCGATTCCCGTGGCGCGCAGATTCTCCGGTTCGACCGGCGTTTTGTGGATGAAGGCGTCCAGCGTCTCCTGTTTGACTGCGCCGGACGCGACCAGATGCTCCCCAAATCGGCCGCCATGTTTGGCCTGCAGCGTGAGGGCATTGTTCATTTGCTCTACGGTGATGAGATTTGCCCGGACCAGAAGATGGCCGAGCTCTATTCGAAGTGCGATGGGGCCCTCCAATAGAGCTGTATGGTTGAAACCTGTCGATCTCCATGATTCTCCCATGGATAAAAGCGCATTGCTCCACCTCCAAGCTGCAATGAGCTCCTACACCTTCTGGTCATGTCTTCCGGGACTCGTCCGTGGTAGCGCCATCCCGCCGGCCACTGGAACGTCACGCTCGATCCTGGCTTTAAAGGCTGCTGAAGAACGCTTTTCGTTAAGGGCACGGCTTCCAGCCGTGCCGTAAAGACCTCAAAATCAAACGGGCTTTAGCCCCTGAAGTCACCATCTTGCATCTGCACCGACTTTTTCACCAGCCTCTCTATTCCGAACTCAGCCGGAACGCGGCCGGCAGCAGTTCCGCCAGCGTCGCGGCAATCGTCTCGCCGCTCGCGGAGGGATAGAACACCGGCGTGTCCGGATCGGCAAACTCCAGGATCGTCTGGCGGCAAGCTCCGCAAGGCATGCAGGCCGCGCCGTTTAGATTGACGACTGCAACGGCGCGAATGCGAATGGCCGGCCCGTAGAGAGTAACCGCCGCGGCAACCGCCGACTGCTCAGCGCAGCAAGTCAGCCGGTACGAGGCGTTCTCCACATTGGTGCCGGCAACGACCACGCCCTCCTGACGATCATCCGCATGCAGCAGAATTGCCGCACCCACGCGGAAGCGACTATACGGGGAGTAGGAGTTCTGCGCAGCCTCGGCGGCGCGCTGGTGCAGCGCGGCGATTTCGGCGGGCGTTGGAGCACTGGCTGCCATAGGGCTTGAGACTAGCGGCTCACTCGCATGATGGCAAGCGTCCAGCGCTCGCATCCAAACCGAGCGCCCAGGCTCGGAGATTGCTCTATGCTGCTGTGATAGCCCCTTCCGCGATGCCGCCCACCTCATCCAGGCCGAAGCGAACCGCCCCCCGCAAGCCCGCGGCAGGTTCGCAGCCAACGCTCATCGACGCTCCCGCCCAGTCGACCGCAGACATGGACTCCGCCACTGCCACCACCGCTGCCCTCGCGCTCTTCCATCCCGTCACCGCAGCCTGGTTTCGCGCTTCGTTCCCCGAACCCACCGCCCCGCAGCGCCAGGGCTGGCCCGCCATCGCGCGTGGCGAATCGACCCTGATCCTCGCGCCGACGGGCACCGGCAAAACGCTGGCCGCGTTCCTCTCCTGCCTGGACAAGATAATGTTCGATTCGAGCGAAGACAGGGCCGCACGCGGCTGCCGCGTCGTCTACATCTCGCCGCTCAAGGCGCTGGCCGCGGACGTCGAGCGCAATCTGCGCGTTCCCCTTTCCGGCATCGCCGCCATGGCGCTGGAGGCGAATGTGCCGATGCACATTCCCGCCGTCAGCATGCGCAGCGGAGACACGCCGGCCAACCAGCGCGCGCGCTTTCGCCGGCATCCCGGCGACATACTCATTACCACCCCGGAATCGCTCTACCTTCTCCTCACCTCGGAAGCCGCAGAGGCCCTGCGCACGGTCGAGACCGTCATCGTCGACGAAATTCACTCGCTCGTCCCCACCAAGCGCGGAGCGCATCTGGCGTTGTCGCTGGAACGCCTGGAGGCGCTGGTGCGCGCCAGCGGCGGCCCTGCCTTGCAGCGGATCGGACTCTCCGCCACTCAGCGCCCGCTGGAGGAAGTGGCGCGGTTTCTTGGCGGCGCGGTCCCGAGCGAGCGCGCAATTAGGACCACCGGCCAGCTCGCAACGCACCGCACCCTCGACCCCAGCAACCTCATAACGGACAACAGAGACCGGACCAGCGAGCGCATTCTCTACCGGCCCGTGACCATCGTGAATGCCGGCGCGCGCAAGCCTCTCGAACTGAAGGTCGAGGTCCCGGTTGAGGACATGGCGCACCTGGGCGCGGCCGTGAACCAGCCTGTCGCGCCGGATGCGCAGCAGCCAAAGCGCACCTCCATCTGGCAGAGCATTCATCCCCGCCTGCTGGAGATCGTTCGCAGCCGCACCTCCACACTCATCTTCGTGAATGCGCGCCGGGTAGCCGAACGCCTGGCCGGCGCACTCAACGATCTTGCCGGCGAGCCGATCGCCCGCGCGCACCACGGCTCGCTCGCGGCGGCGCAGCGGGTCGAGATCGAAGAGCTGCTGAAGGCCGGGCAGATCAAGGCGCTGGTCGCCACCAGCTCACTCGAACTCGGCATCGACATGGGCGCCATCGATCTCGTGATCCAGATTGAAGCGCCGCCGTCGGTGGCCGCCGGCATGCAACGCATCGGACGCGCAGGCCACCAGGTAGGCGCGCCCTCGCACGGCATCATCTTCCCCAAATATCGCGCCGACCTGGTCGCCTGCGCCGCCGTAACCCAGGCCATGCACCAGGGCCATGTGGAATCGACACGCTTCCTGCGCAACCCGCTGGACGTCCTCGCCCAGCAGATCGTCGCCATCGTCGCCCATCCCCCGCTGGATGTCATCGCAGCAGAGCGCAATCGCAGGCAAAGTTCCGACGACGATGCCGGCCCCGGCATCTCGCGCACTTCCCTGCTGGCGCTCATCCGCAGCGCCGCGCCGTTCGCCGGATTGAGCGATCAGGTCTTCGCCGGCGTGCTCGACATGCTCTCCGGCCTCTATCCGTCGGACGAATTCGCCGAGCTTCGTCCCCGCATCACCTGGGACCGCACCCGCGACTGGCTCGCACCTCGCCGCGGCGCTCGGCAGATCGCAATCCTGAACGGCGGCACCATCCCCGATCGCGGGCTCTACGGCGTCTTCCTTGCCGGCGAGCGCGCCAAACCGGTGCGCGTCGGCGAACTCGACGAGGAGTATGTCTACGAGAGCAAGCCCGGCGAGACCTTCGTCCTGGGCGCTTCCAGCTGGCGCATCGAGGAGATCACCCACGACCGCGTCCTGGTCGTGCCCGCCCCCGGCGATCCCGGCAAGATGCCGTTCTGGCATGGAGACCGCGCCGGTCGCCCGATGGAGTTTGGCCGCAGCATCGGGGCGCTGGTGCGCCAGTTGCGCGAGATGCCGCGGCCGGTCGCGGTCACCACCTTGGTCAAGACCCACGATCTGGAGGCCGGGGCCGCGGAGAACCTGATGCAGTATCTCGCGGACCAGGAGATCGCAACCACCGTCGTTCCCGACGACCGCAACATCGTCATCGAGCGCGTCCGCGATGAGCTGGGAAGCTGGCGCGTCTGTGTGCTCACTCCATTCGGCAGCAGGGTGCACACGCCGTGGGCGATGGCGGCAGCCGCCAAGGTCCGCGCCAGCGGCGGCCCGGACGTGGAGACCATGAGCACCGAGGACGGCTTCGTGCTGCGCTTTCCTGAAGCGGACGCTCCGCCGGACGTGAGCGCGCTGCTGCTGGAACCCGCTGATGCGGCGGAGCTTGTGCAGCGGCAGCTCGGCTCGACCGCGCTGTTCGCGGCCAAGTTCCGCGAGAGCGCCGCCCGCGCCCTGTTGCTGCCGCGCCGGCGCGCAGATGGCCGCACGCCGCTCTGGCAGCAGCGTAAACGCTCCTACGATCTGCTCGCCGTGGCCAGCCGCTACGCCGCTTTCCCTATCCTGCTCGAAGCCTATCGCGAGTGCCTGCGCGATGTCTTCGACATGCCGGCGTTGCTGGAGGTTCTGGGCGGCATCGCCGGCGGTTCGCTGCACGTTGCCATCGTCGATTCGCAAACTCCTTCACCATTCGCATCCGCGCTGCTGTTCGGCTATGTCGCCAACTACATCTACGACGGCGATGCGCCGCTGGCCGAGCGCCGCGCTCAGGCGCTGTCGATCGACCAGGACCAGCTTCGCGAACTGATGGGCGACGCCGACCTGCGCGAGCTGCTCGACCTGCACGCGATCGAAGCGACCGAAGAGCAGTTGCAGTCGCTCGCCGAGAGCTACAAGGCGCGCAACCCGGATGCAGTGCACGACCTGCTGCTGCGCCTCGGCGACTTGTCTCGCGAAGCGTTGCGCCGCAGAGTTGCCGCGGAGGATCCAGATGCGCTGGCCGCAAAGCTGATTCAGGCGCAGCGCGTGCTGGAGATCTCAGTGGCCGGCGAGCGACGGCTGGTTGCCGTGGAAGACGCCGCGCGCTACCGCGATGCGCTCGGCGTGCCGCTTCCGCCCGGCCTTCCCGCCGCGTTCCTGCAACCGGCGCCAGAGGCGACTCTGGACCTGGTGCGGAGGTTCGCGCGCACCCACGGCCCGTTCACAGCGCAGGAATGGGCTGCCCGCTTCGGTCTGCCGCTGCCCGGAGTCGAGGCGACACTGGAACGGCTTGTGAGCCTGGGGCGCATCGTCGAGGGCGGTTTTCGCCCCGGCGGCGTGCATCGCGAGTGGTGCGACGTGGAGGTCTTGCGCACCATCCGCAGAAAATCGCTCGCAAAGCTCAGGAAGGAGGTTGAGCCGGTTGAGCAGTCTGTGCTCGCCCGGCTGATCACACGCTGGCAGGGCGTCGTCCAGCCGCGACACGGACTCGACGCGCTGCTGGACACGATCGAGAATCTACAGGGCGCGCCGCTGCCCGCATCAATTCTCGAGACGGAGATTCTTCCCGCGAGGATCAGCAGCTATCGGCCGGCCGATCTGGATACTTTGATTGCGGCGGGTGAGGTGACGTGGTTTGGGCTCGAAGCGATTGGCGAGCGCGATGGCCGCATCGGGCTGTATCTGGCGGAAAGGCTGCAAGAGTTGTGGCCCGTCGGGCAAGATGCGGGGATTCTTCGCCCGGCTCAGAATGACAGCGGTAACGCGCGCGGCGAAGCTGCTCGCGATGAACGTGAGGCGCGAGTTGTGGAGTACCTGAAAGCCCATGGCGCTTCTTTCTTTCAGCAGATTCAGGAGGCCACCGGCGGCGGCTATCCTGGTGAAACGCTCGACGCTCTCTGGCGCCTGGTATGGCAGGGCGTGCTGACGAACGATGCCTTGCACGCGCTGCGGGCGTACTGCGCGCCGCCGGCGACGGCGAAGCACGCCAAGCGCGTGCACCAGCAGACCGGCTTCCGGTCGCGCCGGACGACACCGCCCGCGGCGCAAGGACGATGGAGCCTGAACCCCGCGCTGCTGCGAGCGAACGAGAGCAGCACGAAGCACTCGCACGCGCTGGCGCAGCAGTTGCTCACCCGGTACGGCGTCGTCTTCCGCGAGACGGCCCATGCAGAAGGGCTGGCCGGCGGCTTCTCCGCGATCTACGACGTGCTTAAGGCGATGGAGGAATCCGGCAAGGTGCGGCGCGGATACTTCGCCGCCGGCGCTGGAATCGGGGCAACGCAGTTCGCAATGCCGGCAGCGGTGGAACTGCTGCGCAGCCTGCGCGCTGAACGCGAAGGCGACGCTCGCGAGATGCTGATGCTGGCGGCGACCGATCCGGCGAATCCGTACGGCGCGCTGCTGCGCTGGCCCGTGGGCGGCGACGCGGCTTCTTCCTTGACGCGCAGCGTGGGCGCGAGAGTAGTGCTTTGCGACGGCGCGCTGGTCGCATATTTGCGGCGCGGCAATCCCAACATCCAGGTGTGGCTACCGGAAGAGGAGCCGGACCGCGGACGCGTGGCGCAGGCGCTGGCGGAGTTCCTGGTCGCCCACGTGCGCGGCGACCGCGAGAACGATCCGGCCAGCCGCGCCGGACTGTTGA
>Ga0181537_10004674_pt1 | contig 11307 bp, 9 predicted proteins | sample PEATcosm2014_Bin_39_FD_119765 | JGI IMG/M metagenome (GOLD analysis project Ga0181537, IMG submission 119765) | Peatland microbial communities from MTU Mesocosm Facility, Houghton, MI, USA - PEATcosm2014_Bin23_10_metaG | ecosystem: Environmental > Terrestrial > Soil > Wetlands > Peat | place... | reverse complement strand
CTGGCGCAGCGCACCGGCGTGGAGTGGGCGCTGCCGGTCATGATGGTGGTGCTGACGGTCGTCATGATCGTGTTCTGCGAACTGACACCGAAGATCTTCGCGGCCGTGCACGCCGAAGGCGTGGCGCTGGGCTCGGCCTACATTTACCTGGTACTGCTGTGGATCTGCACGCCCATGGTCTGGGTGAGCAATCACCTGGCACAGGGGTTTCTGCGGCTGGTCGGCGTGACGCGCCGGACACATGACACGCAGGCGCTTTCCACCGATGAGCTGCGGACCGTGGTCGCCGAGGCCAGCGCGCTGGTGCCGCAGCGCCATCGACAGATGCTGCTGTCGATCCTCGATCTCGAGCGCGTGAGCGTGGATGACATCATGATTCCACGCTCGGAGATCGCGGCGATCGATGCCTCGATGAACTGGGAGGATATTCTCGAGCGCCTGCGCCAGACGCCGCACTCGCGGCTGCCGCTGTATGACGGTAACTTCAGCAACCTGATCGGCATCGTGCAGATGAAGCGTGTCGCGCAGGAACTGGCGCGCGGCACGCTCAGCCGCGATCGGCTGCGGGAGCTCGCCGCTGCGCGTGAGCCCTACTTCGTGCCCGAGGGAACTTCCCTGATGCAGCAACTGGCGCAGTTCCAGCGCATGCGCCGGCGCTTCGCCTTTGTGGTCACCGAATACGGCGACATCGCCGGACTGGTCACGCTCGAAGATCTGCTCGAGGAAATCGTCGGCGAATTCACCACCGACCCGACGGCGGTCACGCACAAGGATGTGAGCCGCGACCCGCAGGGCAACTGGCTGGTGAATGCAAGCGCGACCATCCGCGCCCTCAACCGCACGCTGGGCTGGCAGCTGCCGGCGGTGGGGCCGCGCACGCTCAACGGCCTGCTGCTCGAGAAACTCGAGACCATTCCCACGCCCGGCACGGCACTGCGTATCGGCAACTACGACTTCGAGATCCTGCAGATTGCCGACAATGCGATCCGCACGGTGCGCGTACGGCTGGTGCCGCAGAGTCAGGCAGCGCCGGCCAGCGCATAGCCGATCGCCTCGGCGATATTCGAAACCCCGCGCAGCGTCAGCCCGGCAGTGGGTTCGCGCGGCAGATTCTCGCGCGGCAGTATCACGTGCGTGAAACCGAGCTTGGCGAGTTCCCGCAACCGCTCCTCCCCATAAGCCACGGGTCGCACCTCGCCGGTAAGCCCCAGCTCGCCGAAGGCGACCAGGGCTGCGGGCAGTGCGCGAGCGCGCAGGCTCGAGGCCAGCGCCAGCGCCAGCGGCAGATCGGTGGCGGTCTCGGTGATCTCAAGGCCGCCGACCAGGTTGACGAACACATCATGCTCGGCCAGCGTCAGGTCGGCATGGCGGCTCAGGATCGCCAGCAGCATCGACAGGCGATTGGCATCGACACCCTGCGCCACCCGTCGCGGGGACATCGAGCGCGCCCGATCGACCAGCGCCTGGACTTCGATCAGCAGCGGCCGGCCGCTATCGCGCGCCACCATGACGACGCTGCCCGGCACTGGCTGTGGATGGCGCGACAGAAATATCGCCGACGGGTTCTTGACCTCTTTGAGTCCGGTCTCGTCCATGACGAAGAAGCCGAGCTCGTTGACGCGGCCGAAACGATTCTTGGTGGCACGCAGCAACCGGTAGCGGCTGCCGGCATCGCTGGTGAAATACAGCACGGTGTCGACCATGTGCTCGAGCAGCCGGGGTCCGGCGATGGCCCCATCCTTGGTGACGTGGCCGACGATGATGACGGCCGCGCCGTGGCCGCTTTTGGCAAAGCGCACCAGCGCGGCGGTGCATTCGCGCAGTTGTAGCGGCGATCCGGCGCTGGATTCGACCGTGTCGAGCCGCATCGACTGGATCGAATCGATCACCAGCACCGCGCAACGTCGCTCGGCGGCAAGCTGCAGGATGGCATCGAGCGAGCCATCGGCGATCAGCTCCAGTTGCGCGCCCTTGAGTCCGAGGCGCTGGGCGCGCAACGCCACCTGCGACATGGATTCTTCCCCGCTCGCATAGACGATCGGCAAATCCTGCGACAGGGTGGCCGCCACCTGTAAAAGCAGGGTCGATTTGCCAATGCCGGGCTCGCCCCCCAACAGCGTGACCGAGCCGGGCAGCAGCCCACCGCCGAAGACGCGATCGAGCTCCGCGAGCCGCAGCGACATGCGCGGCTGCGCGTTGGCGGTCAGACTGGCCGCCTCGAGTGCGGAGCTTTGCGCAGCGGTTCCGCGAGCCGCGTTGGAGCGCGGCGCGGCCATGCGCTCGAGCGTGTCCCAAGCCTTGCAGTGCGCGCATTGGCCCTGCCATTTGAGGGATTCACCACCGCAATCGCGGCACACGAACAGGGTTTGGCTACGAGCCACGAATACGAATGCACCCACGGTTGAACGGATAACTGCGTCGCGGATCATGCTACACCCCGCGACGCATTTGTGATCAGAGGCGCGCATTGGGCGTGCTGCGATGCTAAGTTATGTGACCTGAGCAGTCCCGAGCCCGCGCTCGACAGGCTTTGCATGTCACGAAGTGGGATATAAGGGCCGCCATGGATCGAATTGTGACGCAGTTCAATATTCGACAAAGACACAGCCAATGTCCGGTTCCCGGGGCTACATGAGCCTGAAGGGGAAGTTGCGCTGCGTGGGCCAGACCGATACCGGACGGGTTCGCGAGCACAACGAGGACACCATCGCCTACGACTCGGACATCGGGTTGCTGGTGCTGGCTGATGGTATGGGCGGCTACAACGCGGGCGAGGTGGCCAGCGGCATCGCGGTCAAGACCATCGTCGGCCTGGTGCGCGATGCGGTCGAGCGCGAGGACCTGCGCAACCATGATTCCGCGGCAGGCCTGGCCCGGGCCTCGATCATCCTGCGCGATGCCATATTGCGTGCCAACAAAATCATTTTTCAGACCGCCCGCACCCAGCCGCAATGCGAAGGCATGGGCACCACCGTGGTAGGCGCGCTGTTCTTCGACAATCGCGTGTCGATCGCGCACGTCGGCGACTCGCGCCTCTACCGCATGCGCAGCGCCGGCTTCGAGCAGCTCACCATGGACCACTCGCTGCTGCAGGAACTGGTCGACCGCGGCTTCTACTCCCCCGAGGAGGCGCAGCGGGCAGCCAATAAGAACTACGTCACGCGGGCCCTGGGGGTTGAACCCAATGTCGACGTCGAGGTCCAGGAGCACCCGGTACAGAAGGGTGATCTGTATCTCATTTGTTCCGACGGCCTGTCTGACATGGTCGAGGATGACGACATTCACTTAACCATCAGCACCTTTGGTGCTAACCTTGAGAATGCCACTAAACAACTGATCCAGTTGGGTAATGACAATGGTGGCAAGGATAATATTTCGGTCGTCGTGGCAGAGATCATGGAATCGTTCCCCGCACCCCGCGGCATATTCGACAAGATGTTGGGCTGGTTCAGCTCCACCTGAGGCTACACGCAATGGCTAGGTTGATTTTGAGTCTGGATGGCACCGTGCTTGCGGAATACAACATGAACAAGGAGCGCTACACGATTGGGCGTCTCCCTGACAATGACATCCGCATCGACAACCCGGCCGTCAGCGGACACCACTCGCTCATCATCAATATCCTCAATGATTCGTTCCTCGAGGATCTCAACAGCACCAACGGCACCTACGTCAACGGCAAGCTGATCAAAAAGCATGCCCTGCAGCACGGCGATGTCATCACGGCCGGGCACCACCAGCTGCGATTCGTCGAGGACGATGAAGCCCAGCAGGACGAATTCGAAAAGACCATGGTCATCCAGCCCTCGGCCCGACCGGTCGAGCGCATTCGCGCCGCCGTGTCCGACGCGAGCACCACCGGCGCGCGTCGCACGCTGGGCAATGGCACACCCGCCATTAAGAAAGCCAAGCTGCAGGTGCTCTCAGGCGCCTTTGCGGGCCGCGAGCTCGAGCTCACCAAGGCACTCACGACACTGGGTCGACCGGGCGTACAGGTTGCGGCCATCACGCGTCGCGCGGAAGGCTATTTCATCGTGCACGTCGATTCGGAAGGCGATGAGAACTTCCCGCTCGTCAATGGCGCGAAGATCGGCGCGCAGGCGCGCAAGCTGTCCGACAACGATGTGATCCAGCTCGCCGGCGTGAAGATGGGGTTCTTCGAGGGCTGAGGATTACGGCGGCGCGGGCGCTGGCTCGCGCTCTTCGGAGAGCCGGTCCTGGAGCGCCAGCATCACATCCTGACGGCTGACTTCGCCCAGCAGCACCGGGCTCCACTGTCCGGACACCACCGGCAATCGCTTGCAGTGATGCGCGAGGAATGCATCCAGCGCATCGCCCAGCAGCATTTCCGGGGTCAGCACTGGCGGCGAGGGATTCATCGCCTGGCCTACGGTGTAATTCTCCGCCAGCAGCTGGGCACCGGGCTGACGTGCCAGCACGCTCAGGTCGTACTCACCGACCAGCTGCTTTTCCGCATCCACCACATAGGCGCGGCCGCCGCCGCGAGCGATCGCCTCCTCGCGCGCCGCGCGCAGCGACTGATCACGCTGCAGTACCGCAGCCGGTGGGCGAATCAACGGGCCGATCTGCCGCAGTCGCCACTCGTTCACATCACCGGGTCCCCTCGAAGTCAGCGAACGCGTATAGACCGACTGGCCGCCGCGATAGATGCGAGCCACGTAATGTCCGGTGACGCAGGCCAGCATCAGCGGCAGCACAACTTCGTAGTCCAACGTCATCTCGAAGATCAGCAGGATGGAGGTCAGCGGCGCATGCGTGGTCGCTGCAAGGAAGCCGCCCATACCGACCAGCGCGTAGGCCGCCGGTTGGGATAGTGAATGCGGATCGAGCAGGTGCAGCGCGTTGCCGAAGGTAGCGCCCAGGGCCGCGCCCATGAACAGTGTCGGCGTGAGAATACCGCCCTGGGCCCCGGAACCCACCGTAGCCGCAGTGCTCACGAGCTTGGCGACCAGCACCAGCCCGAGCAGGTCCAGCGGTAGCCGATCGTTGAGCATGTCATTGACCACGCTGAACCCGTTGCCCCAGACGCGCGGCACCCCGACCGAAATCAGCCCTACGAGCAGCCCGCCCAGCGCCAGGGTCCAGGGCGGACTCCAGCCCAGCTTCCCAAAGGCTGTCCGGGCGCGCTCGAGCAGCGCCAGGAAGGGTGGCGCCAGGTGTCCCAGCAGCACGCCGAGCAGTGCGTAGAGCGCCAGCTCCCACAGGGCGCCGAAGTTGATGTGCGGCACCTGGTAGACCGGCCCGTAGCCGAGGAAATGACGGCTGGTGGCATCGGAGACCACCGATGCCACGATCAACGGACCGAAGCTTTCCATGGCGATCGAGCCGAGCACGACCTCGGCCACGAACAGCGCCCCGGCGATCGGCGCGTTGTAGGCAGCCGCGATGCCCGCCGAGGCACCGCAGGCCACCAGCAGCCGCAGCCGCGGCACGGGCGCCTTGGTCCATTGGCCGATCTTCGAGGCCACCGCGGCGGCCAGCTGTACCAGCGGACCTTCGCGTCCGATCGAGCCGCCCGATCCGATGGTGAAGAACGAGGATGCCGCCTGCAGCAGGGCCGCGCGGCTGCCGAGCTGTCCATTGCCCACCGCCACGGCTTCCATGTAATCGAGGGGACGGTCCGAATGCAGCACCCGGCGCGCGATCCAGATCACTGTCCCGGCAAGCGCGCCACCAATGGTCGGGACGGCGATGCGCGCCCACCAGGGCAGCAACTCTGCCGTTTCGACCAGTCCTGCGGAATGACCCGTGAGCGCCTGCTGCACCAGCCGCACGCTGGCGCGGAAAGCCACACCCGTGAACGCGCCGCAGATGCCGATCAGCGCGGCCCAGAAGATGATGCCCGAGAGCTGACCCTGCCGGGCAGCCGTCAGTGCGACACGCGCCAGCCGATCGGCCCGCACATAGATTCGCGAACCCAGCTGCAGCAGGGCTTCCACGGCGTACTACCGCAGGATGCCTTCGGCGTAGCTATCCGGTGCGTAATTGACGAAGCGCGTGTATTGGCCCTGGAAGGTCAGCAGGAATCCACCGATCTCGCCGTTACGATGCTTGGCCAGATCGATTTCCGCGATGCCTTTTTTGGTAGTGTTCTTGTCATACACTTCATCGCGATAGATCAGCAGGATCATGTCGGCGTCCTGCTCAATCGATCCACTATTGTGACTGACCACGCCGTCTGCGAGCCAATTGGCTGGGCCAGGTACGGTCAGATCGAAGACGTCGTCCTCACCATCTGGGACGACGGCAGTAACTCGATCCCAAAACAGATCGGAAGTGCCCCACTCGGCCAACGCCGGGGCCGCGAGTAATTCGGCATAGCTCAGCATCGTGGCACGGCTGGGTGCGAAGCCGAAGTGACTGGCGCCACCATAGGCGGTCCCACGAAGTGCGGCCATGGCTCGCGTGGTGACGCCGCTTGCTTGCATCGCGGCGCGTACGGCAACGAAAGCTTCCTGCGGTAACGTGTCCACGTTGGTGTTGACTTCAAGATCGGCCAGACGATCCAGCAGTTGCGCGACCGCTGCCGCGCGGGGCCCGTGGCCTCCGACCAGCGATGCAAACCGGCGTTGCGCATCGGCTCCGCTGATATCAACGGTGTAGTGCGAGCGGCCCTTGGCACTGTGCACCGCCTGAATGCGCGCGACAATTCCGAGTCTCAGCAACAATGCCGCAACATCGTCTACCAGGCGCCGACTGCAACTGGCGAAGTACACTCGCGGAGCGGCGCGCGCATTGCTACGTGACAGCGTCACCGACCCATCGGTGGCCCACAGGTGTCGCAGCAGCAGCGCAATCTGCTCATCCGGCAATTCGAATACTTCGGCCGGCAAGTGTTTTTCGTGGGAGCGCTGGTCGAAGATGCCCAGCTCCTTCAGCCACTTCCCCACTCCGGCCGGCGACCAGCGATTGCCATTGCCACTGATGACGAGCTGGTGCCAGCTGCCGGTGGGGCCCGCATGCCGGGACACGGTACTGCCGAACGCTTCAGCTGCAGCCCAAACAGCCTCACTGTTAGCATCCGAGGTGGTGGTATAGCGCAGCGGCTGATGCCGCAGATAGCTTCCGTCTCCGACCAAATGTCCGAGCAGAACCAACCAGTGATCGGGCCAACGTTTGGATTGCACTGGCGCCGGCACGCGACGCGCCATGGCAAGGCGATCGCCAATAGCCAGCTCGCCCACCGTGCGCCAGCCGCTGCCCGCGAAAAACCGGTGCTCGCTGGTGGCGCGAACCGTGCGTCCGCTGGCAAGTTGCACTAGGAACAGCGGCTTGCGGCCCACATGCCAGACCTTATCGGCGCGGGCGGCTTTGATGCTGCCGGATTCCATCGACCAGACTTCGGGAGCAGTACCTACCAGCTCACGAATCGGCACTCTGCGACCGTTGGTCAGACAAACCAGCGTATCGCCAGCGACGCACTCCCGAAGATCCGACATCACCGGCTTCTTCTCGGTGCGCTGCTCGACCGCGCGATTGAGCTGCGACAAGGCGATCACCGGCACCGAGAGTTCCTTCGCGAGCGCCTTCAGTCCGCGCGAGATCTCCGCAATTTCGGTGGCGCGATTCTCCTTGGTGCCCGGGACCTGCATGAGCTGCAGATAGTCGACCACGACCAGGTCCAGGCCGTGCTCGCGCTTGATTCGTCGTGCGCGCGCGCGCAGTTCGGTCGGCGTCAGGCCTGCCGACTCGTCGATGAAAATCTTCGCCTCCGACAGCTGGCTGGTCGCGGAGGTAATGCGCACCCAGTCATCATCGGAGATCCGTCCGGTGCGAATGCTGTTCAGCGGCACATGGCCGATCGAGGACAGCATGCGGGTCACGAGCTGCTCGGACGGCATTTCCATGCTGAAGATCGCCACCGAAGCCTTGCTGTCGGGGTTGATGGCCGCGTATTCGGCGATGTTCACCGCCAGCGTGGTCTTGCCCATGGATGGCCGGCCCGCGATGATGACCAGGTCGCCGCCGCGCAGACCGCCGGTCTTGGTATCGAAATCGGTGAATCCGGTCGCGAGGCCGCGCAGCTTGTTGGGATTGTTGTGCCATTCATCGATCTTGTCGATGAGCGGCGGCAACAGCGCCGTGACGCGCACCGCGCCCGATCCGAGCCGCGTGCCCTGCTCGGCAATTTCGAACACGCGCGCCTCGGCCCGGTCGACCAGATCGCGCGCCGGCAGGCCTTCATCGCTGAAGACCGAGGCAGTGATCTCGCGCCCGGCCTCGATCAGCGCCCGCAGCAGCGCACGTTCGCGCACGATGCTGGCGTAGGCGCGCACGTTGGCGGCGGTCGGGGTGTCGCGCGCAAGAGTGCCGAGGTAGGCCAGGCCGCCCGCATCCTCGAGCCGGCCGCGACGCTCGAGCTGCTCGGATACGGTGACGACGTCGCAGGGGCGACTGCCTGCAACCAGCTCGGAGAGCGATTCAAAAATGATGCGGTGGTCGGGGCGGTAGAAATCCGCCGCGCTCACCACATCGGCGGCCTGATCCCAGGCGCTCGAATCGATCAGCAGCGCACCGAGTACTGATTGCTCGGCCTCGATGGAATGCGGTGGGGTCAGGCCCTCGGTGCTCGAGCTGCCCCCATCGCGCCGCGGACGCAGCGGCACGCTCATGCGCCCTCCCCGTTCTGCTGCGCGGCCACCGCGCCAGCCGTCAGGCCGCTTCTTCGGCGACGATGATGACCGGCAGCTCGATGTTTATATCGGCATGCAGGTGCAATTGGACGTTGTGCTCGCCCACCACGCGCAGCGGACCGCCGGGCAGGCGCACTTCGCTGCGCGCCAGTGCATGGCCGGCCTTGCTGCTGTGCTCGGCGATATCGGCGGTGCCGACCGAGCCGAACAGGCGGCCTTCGGTACCGGCCTTGGCCGTGATGGTGAGCTTGAAATCCTTGAAGGCTTCTGCGCGGGCCGTGGCCTGCGAGAGCTCATCATTGGCGCGCGCCAGCAGTTCCGCGCGGCGCGTCTCGAAGCGCTTGATGTTCTCGGCCGTGGCCAGCGTGGCCTTGCCGGCCGGCAGCAGGAAGTTGCGGCCGTAGCCTGACTTCACCCGCACCCGGTCGCCAATGTTGCCGAGGTTCGCCACCTTCTGCAGCAGGATGAGTTCCATGAGTTAGCTCTCAGTGCTGATCGGTGTAGGGCAGCAGCGCCAGGAAGCGCGCGCGCTTGATGGCTGTCGCCAGCTGACGCTGGTAGAAGCTCTTGGTACCGGTGATGCGGCTCGGCACGATCTTGCCGGTCTCGGTCACGTAGTTCTTGAGTGTGGCCAGATCCTTGTAGTCGATCATGGCCACGCCATCGGCAGTGAACCGGCAGAACTTCTTGCGCCGTGTGAAGCGCGAATTAGGAGGAGTACGCATCAGACACCCACCGCGATTGGTTCGTCATCCATATCCTCATCGCGCTCGCGACGATTCGATTCGCCTTCCTCTTCGGCCCGCGCCATGGGCGAGGGCTCGGTAATGGCGGCATCGACGCCCGTGACCAGGTGGCGCAGTACGGCATCGCTGAACCGGAATGCACCGGTGAGCTCCGCGAGCGTCTTCTGGTCGACCTCAATGTTGATCAGCACGTAGTGCGCCTTGTGCACCTTGGCGATCGGGTAGGCGAGCTGGCGACGGCCCCAGTCCTCGACCCGATGCACCGTGCCATTGCCCGCGGCGATCATGCCGCGGTAACGCTCGAGCATGGCGGGAACCTGCTCGCTCTGGTCCGGATGGACCAGAAATACAATCTCGTAATGTCTCACTCAATGCTCCTTCTGGTAATGCCGCCCGCCAGTGGCTCTGGCGCCTAACGCGGTGCGGCAAGGGGCGAAAATGGGCGGCAAGGATACAACAAAAATCCCCGACCGTCGCAAGTTGATTAGGATGGTGTTTGGGCCATTTCGCGCTGCCGCAGGGCCTCGTAAAGCAGCATGCCGGCGGCCACCGAGACATTCAGGCTTTCAACCGCGCCGCGGCTCGGCAGCCTCGCCAGCCAGTCGCAGTGGCGCCGCGTCAGGGCCCGCAACCCCCGCCCCTCGGCACCCATGACCAGCACCCTGGGGCCGGTCAGGTCGACCTGTGCGGCCGTCTGGGTGGCGTCCGCATCAGCGCCCACGATCCACAGACCGGCCTCCTTGAGGAGGCCCAGGGTGCGCGCGAGATTGGTGACCGTCACGACAGGGGTGGTCTCCGCGGCACCGGAGGCGCTCTTGCGCGCGGTCGCGTTCAGCGGCGCCGCGCGGTCGCGCGGCACGATCAGGGCCAGCACGCCGCAGGCATCGGCCGTGCGCAGGCAGGCGCCGAGATTGTGGGGGTCCTGTACGCCGTCGAGCGCCAGCAACAGCGGGTTGGCAGCCGCCTGGATCGCGGCCAGCAGCTGCGACTCGGCCCAGGGGTCCAGCGCAATGACTTCCGCCAGCACACCCTGGTGCACCACGTTTCCAGCGCGTGCCGCCAGCCGGTCCGCCGCGATGCGTTCGATCGGCTTGCCCGCCGCGCGCGCCAGCTGCTCGATGTGAACGGCCCTGGAATCCTCGCGACCCTGCTGCAGGCAGACTCGCAGCACGCGCTCGGGATGATGCTGCAGCAGCGCACCGACGGTGTGCAGACCGTAGGCGGTTTCAGTTCGGCGCGAGCTCAAGATCGACCATCCCCTCCACCGGTTTGACGGCTGCGACGATGACGCGCAGGCGCACTCCCGGGGCCAGCCGACGCTTGCTGCGCTCGCCGATCCACTGTCCGCCATCGCGCGCCATCTGATAGTCATCGTCGCGCAGCGAAGCCAATGCCAGCAGCCCATCCACGCCCAGCGCGAGCAGCTGCACGAAGCAGCCGAACTCGGTGACCGTGGTCACCAGGCCATCGAAGGTCTGGCCGACGCGATCACGCAGATACACGCACTTGAGAAAGGTCGCGACGTAGCGATCGGCTTCATCCGAGCGGCGCTCGAGCCGCGAAAGGTCCATGCCCTGCGCCACCAGCTCCGGGCCTGCCGGCAGCGAATCCATCGGCAGCAGTCCCAGCCGGGCGCGCAACGCCCGGTGAATCATCAGATCCGGGTAGCGCCGGATCGGGGAGGTGAAATGGGCATAATCGGAGAGCGCCAGGCCGAAGTGGCCGATGGCATCGGGCTGGTACAGCGCCTGCGCCAGCGAACGCACCACCAGCGTTTCGATGAACGGGCGGCTCTCCGGATCGCGCACGCGTGCTGCGATTGCCGCCAGGTCGTGCGGCCGCACCGGATCGGGCAGCTGCAGCTCGATGCCGAGGATTCGCAGCGTGGCGCGCAGCGTTTCGAGCTT
>Ga0181537_10004672_pt1 | contig 11309 bp, 20 predicted proteins | sample PEATcosm2014_Bin_39_FD_119765 | JGI IMG/M metagenome (GOLD analysis project Ga0181537, IMG submission 119765) | Peatland microbial communities from MTU Mesocosm Facility, Houghton, MI, USA - PEATcosm2014_Bin23_10_metaG | ecosystem: Environmental > Terrestrial > Soil > Wetlands > Peat | place... | reverse complement strand
CTTTAATGACGCTCGTGGCTGCTTCCATAGAGTTCTCCTGATAGTAAGTTTATGAGTCCCGAAAATGCAAGTTTGAGTTCCATCCCTTGCTTGTAAGTTCGGAAAAATTCATTCATTGCACTAACCATATAACGAAAGAAATTCAAGTTCACGTGGATTATGCCTTGTTCATCAACAAAAGGACTTTCAACATCGTCAACATAAAACACTGTTTCTTCTTGCAAATGTGCTCCCGAAAATAAGGTCTTAAGGTCTGGGAACGCTTCCTCCATCCGTGGGAGAAGGGTTGGGTTGACTCGGATGAGCCGTGGCATCGTGGTGTTCATTAATTGCCCAATCCTTTCTCTCATGATTGAATTGATTCTTAGTAATGTATTTTTCATAAATATCCGCCGCATTTCCACCTGCAGCTAAGTAGGCGGAAAACAAAAAGTGAAGACAATCTACCAATTCTTCTTTCAAATGCTCGTAGCCCTGCCAATCTTTATCCTGTTTCCACCACCGTCCCTTTGCAGCTTTGATGGCTTCACCAGTTTCGATTGACAGAACCTCGAGGAAATTTCTAACGCGCTGAAGTCTTTCCAACTCGGGAAGAGCCAGGAGTTCAGCCTGGCTCCAACCAAATTTAGCATTCAGTTTATCCTGCAACTCAAAAATGTGTTCAAGCTTGTTTTGCACTTTGAATCGCCTTTTCACAATGATAATCGTAATTGCAGACCATGCACTTGTTGCTACTGCGATTGAAGACATTCGGATCCGAGAAGCACGCTGGAGCTCCAGGTGGTGCCACTACCTTTTTAGGTGCAGCTGGTTGCGCTGCTGGCATTGCTTGAGCAACAGGAGCAGAGCTTGGTGCCTGTGCGACTGGTGCTGGTGCAGGAGCCACTGGAGCTTGGGGAGTAGGAGCAGCTACAGGTTGGGGTGCTAGCGGAGGTGGTTGAACCATCGCTGGATTACCCAACGTCTGTGCTGGAGTAGGAGTTGATGGAGCAGGTTGGTGATGGGTTGCGGTGGGAGCTAGTGCTTCCTTGGACCCAAATCCAGTTCCAACTTGACGAATCCTTTGATCCAAAACATCCCGCATAACAAGTGCGAGCTCTTTGGTCTTCTTTACAAATTCGTCATCTGGTGATCTCCAGATCTCATGCAAGTTGTGCGCTTTGGCAAAAATCGATCGCATTTCTTCGTCACTCTCGGCGATAGGAGTAGATTGGAATGCAAACTCCATGGCGAATGGACCGTAGTCACGCTCACGAACAAAATTGATGTTGCGTCCTGTCTTGGGATGGCAAACATCTCCTCTTTCGTGGTCCACGAAACTGTCCACCAACCACTTGAACATTGAAGGAGTCAATGGAGTGATGTAAGGTGTCTTGGTTACGTAGGGGTTGCCTTTCATATCCTTGTAGGTTATAATATTATTCTTGTCATCTGTGGCACGAACAAACAACGCATTCACATAGATCTTGCTGATTGGATTGTAATTTGTGCCATTGAAACCGTGATCAAGGCGATCGGATGTTTCACTTAGGGCTTGACAAATCGGGCAGTCCATGTGATGAGTCTTGAGGCAAAGCCACTTGCTTTGTTTTTCTTTTAAACCTGGGATCTTCTTGTGGTGCGACACTGTAATGCTTGCACCTGGAACAAGAACTGGCAAAATCCGCATTGTTACTTTTTCTTTGGACGTAAGTGGAAAATTGAACCAATGAGCGTTATTATCTGCACCGTGTTTTTGATTTTTGGACAGTTCGTCCTTCATTTTTTGTGCTTGTTTTAAAAACTCTTCGTTCGAATAATTTAAGAAATCCATTTGTTCTCCTTTTAATAACTAACGCATTATCGATCATCAAAGCTGAGGTGCGATGTTATTCATTTTCAGTGGATCGAACTGAATTTGAGTCTCGTAATTATCCATAGGACGCTCTCTCAAGACTTCCCCGGAAAACACGAAGGACACCATTTTCTTCTCGAAGTCGAATATTTTTACGACGTCGACTTGACGGTCTTCTTCCTTTTTGTCAATAATTTTCATCAGGTGATTGAAGTCAGCTCTGATTTTATCGATTTCGGCTTTGCGCTCCTTTTTGAGAATAGAGAGCTTGTATTCTTTATCAAGGATATCACGATGTAGCTCACCGGCTTCCTCGCCTTTGGCAAGGAGCTCGTGTTCAGTGAGTTTGAAGGTGAAAATCTCGCGCACTATTTCTTTATATGTTTGCATGGCTGGTTGCCTCCTTGCAAACAATAACGGTTAGAAATATGGAGGAGAAATAAAAATTGGTAGGCCGTGAGGGACTCGAACCCCCGATCTGTCCGTTATGAGCGGACTGCTTTACACTACTAAGCTAACGGCCTATGAAAGGAACTTTTCAATCTGTTGGATTATATACTCCGCTGCAGCTTTCTCGTGCGCGGGTGGAAATGACTTCCTATTGAGCCTGGCTTCGTCGTCTGGAATGTTACCCTCAGGGTTGAATCGGCCTATGCCTGCATATACGACAATATCATCGTGCTGATTCTCGGCAAAAGCAACCGAAAATGTACGACTATTGTGGTTAACCTTAAGGCAATACCCCTGCTCATTGCCGTTGACATAATGCTCGATGTGACCAATTCTGTTCCATTCCTTGGACGGTTTCTTGTCCAGGAGTCGAACAAATTCGGCTCGAACCTTTTCTGCAACAACTGCTTTTGTTCTCCATCTTGCCATAGATCATCCTAACGCCACAACGCGGCGAATCGTTTATCCCAAGCCTTCTTCTTGAGCCTTTTGATATCTTACATATTCTCCTGCAGTGGCAGGCTCAATCCGCATAGATTTAAAAGGACCAGTTTCAAGTATCTCAATACATTGTTCTGCTGCAGCTGTAGTCAGAAATACACCTAACGTCACTTCAACGTCACCATCCATAGTTGGTTCCAACAATGGTCCACCAGGAGATCCAATCGTAAATCCTCCTCCAGTGCTGAATCCAACAACCTTAAAATATTTCATTCTGCATTACTCCTTGTTATTTTCTATCCATTTTATAATCTTCAGTGCACCCTTGCAGTCTGGGCAAATATACATCCCAGGACGACGTACAAGACGCTTCACTTTCAAACGCCTCAGCTTGAACTCTTTCCCGCATGGGCAACTCGCTACAGCTATATGCTTACGTTCAAACTTCAAACCTTTGGTCATGTTGCGGGTCGATAATCGGGTTTCATCCGGGAAGCCCATTTTGACCAAAACATCTTTCCATTCCGGACCATGATTTTTGATGTTCTTGTATTCTGGAGTACCTCGGTATTTGTAGTGGACAATCAAATGTGCAAGTTCGTGGGCAAATGTATTATCCAATTCGTCGGGGTGTTTCTCCATCACTCGCGCATTCAGCCAGATTCGATTCTTCCCACAAAATGCAACACCCAACACAGAACGCATGCGCGGGTTCAAAATGATCTCACATTTGGAAACAATGTCGACCCAGGGCTCCCAACCATTTGGACCAACCAATTTGTCGATCAACTTCTCGCGGAGTTCTTCAAGATATTGCACTGTTTGAGGTACAGTTCGAGGTGGATCTTTCTCACCGCTGAGAATGCTGATCTGGTTCTCCAATCGCGTATAAGTTTGAAGAGCTTGCTTGCGCATGTTGGCAACTTCCACATCTTCCTGGAATGGCTCAAGCTTTTCGTAGAGGCTGAACGCGGTGTCCCGTGCCTCAATTAAAATTGCAAGTTTCGTCTTCTCACGCATGCCTTGCACAAATTACTCCTTCGTTACCTTGCAAGTAAATTCAATTTTTGCAATACAGGCTTCACGATTCATTGGAGCGTGCCATTTTTGACGAAGCCACCCGAGCGCGATTTTCGCTTCCGCTTCAGTCAAAGCATGGTGCACTCGATCAAAATTCAAAGATGCACTGTGAACTTTGATCTGGTTTTTATCAAATACCTCAATATCATAGAATCCGTTCAACCTTTCATCAACTGCAACTAGAAAGATAGTTCGAGTCTGCACCTCACCTTGCTTCAAAAGATAAAAGAAATTATCGAATCTCATTTTGCCTCCTATTTCTTGTTCGCTATACGCTTCACCAATTCTTTTGCAACGGTCAGCTCACCGGACTGACTCACAACGGCAACGAAGTCACAGAAGGGCTGTAAATACTTTTCATACCGAGCCTCCACGCAAACTCCATGCACCCGAACATCCTTTTCGACTTTGGTCTTTTCGAACTTCTCGATGAACGCTTGGCTACAAATAAAATCGCCATCGGTGACGAACACAATGTCCGCTGGCTTGAATTCGAGATTCTGATCCCGCATTTTGACAGCGGTATCCAAAGTAACCTCGAAGTTGGTACCTCCACCCACAGACTGAATATTGAGGACTTCCAACTTGTCTTCCAAAGTAGCAGGTGAATTCTTCGGCCAGAACTGGGTACTGACAACCTTGGTTTCGAAAGTAATCAGTCCGAATGGACGTTTCTCTTTCGCAGCCAGCTGCATCAAGGCAATGATCATCGCTTTGGCAAGCACTTCTCGGTTACCGAAAGTCATGGACCCGGACACGTCCGAGCAAACAATCAGTGGACCCTTGCCTTGATCTTCCACTCCTTTTAAATTGTATTGCAAAAGACGACGCTCGACCAGGTCAACATAAAACAGTTCGGGAGTCATTTCGAGCTTGAGCAACTCTGAAGGGAGGATGTTGGCAAGATCATCACCCTGGGTGATGTCAATCACTTCATCGTATCCATGGCTAGAGACTTGGGTTTCAACGCCACGAACCAGGTTACGGAAACGACCAACCATATCCGAAATGTTCTTCACCTTGGCATTGTTGCGGAGATTCTCAGCCAACTCCAACTTCTCCTTCAGGGACATTTTCTGCAGGTCGCCTTCTTCAATACCCCATCCCGACTTGATCTCAGCCCATTCATCGGCTTCCTCTTGAGCTTCCTGCAGGGTGGCACGGAAAGCATTGCGGATACCTGCCATTGTGGCATCATCCAAAACTTCTTCCACGGACTCAGGCTTGTTACCTTTTGAATCCTTTTGCTCCATTTTCTTTTCGATCTCTTCCAGCTTGGAAACCAACTCGGGCGCAAATGCAAGAGTGGCAAGAGCAGAAGAAACATCGTCGATCTGGGTGGAAGCCCTTGCCTGCTCGAACTCATTCAGTCCCATCAAACTTTGGAGCAAGGGCTTATGAGTCGCGGTGGATTCTTCGTCGATTTTGGGGTCCATCTTATAAAAACAGTTGAACACATCCTGGATGAGTCCCTCACCACTTTCACAAAGTGTTGAGACTTTCGGGGATGCCTTGGCTCCATCGAAAACCATGACGTCGTAGGCATCCTTTTGGATGACGTTTACTACTTTCTTTTGCATTTGATCTTCCCCTTGTCAATTTGATCCTGTAAATCCTTCTCAGCCGCTTGCCAAGAATCATGGCCGTCAGTATACTGGAAGCCACCATCATCCACCCAAGCCACCCAGCCTTGACGTAGGTGCCGAAAGTAATACGGAACTCCTTTATACCTTTTAATTTTCACAGCCATAAATCCTCCACTTAACTTATATTTTGCCCGAAATCCAGGCAAAAAGCAACTCAATTTGCTCCAATTTAAGGCAGTTTCCATTACGGATTATAGCGTATCTAGCTGCGTTACGGCTCGTATAACGAGGAGTTATAAGCGTTCCGTAACGAAACGACGTTTCCTTTCGAGTCGCAATTTGCTCCTTTTTCAAACAAAGTTCTTGCCAAATTATCAATTTCATGCGAGAATGGAAGTATATGGGAGGTATTTTATGAGCCAAAAGTTTCAAGAAATTGCGAAAGCGATGGGTAATTCGTTCCAAGAACGAGATGAATTGATTACGGGTATGCTGGTGACCCTGATTGCCAAGGAGAATGTTTTCATGATGGGTCCTCCAGGCACAGCGAAAAGTGCAATCAGCAATGCACTTTGCAATGCGATCACCGGCAACTATTTTAGTTGGGTGATGACAAAGTTCACCGCGCCGCAGGAACTGTTTGGTCCACCTAGCCTCGAAGCCCTGAAGCGTGGTAGCTACGAATGCGTGACAACGGGCAAGCTCCCAGAGGCACACATCGGCTACATCGATGAACTCGACAAAGCATCTTCGGCTATCAGCAACACCTTGCTGCCAATCATGAACGAACGAGTTTTCTTCAACGGAGCCAAACCAACTAACATTCCGTTGGAAATGATGATTGGTTCTGCAAACGGCATGCCTGATGGCCAAGAACTGGCTGCGATGAATGACCGCTTCGCTCTCCGTTATTTTGTCAACCGTTTGCAACGCGATGACTCGGCCACTTTCCTTTTCAATGGTGGCAAAGGATCAAGCAAGATACCCTCCATGACAATCCCCGAACTCCACGCTGAACGCAAGAAAGCTATGGCTCTCAAGATCTCCGATGAAATTATTCAGTTGATGCTGCAGGTCCGTCGCGAGATCGACCAAGAAGGCATCTACGTTTCTGACCGCAAATGGGTACAATCAACCCGAATCATCCGTGCCTATGCTTACCTGAATGGCCACAAGGAAGTCGAGTCAGAAGACCTTGACATTCTCGAGCATATGCTCTGGACGACCCCCGAGCAACAGAAGAAAGTTCGCCAGCTAGTGCAAAAGATTGCCAATCCGTTGGGTGGGCAAGTTACTGCAATTCTCGATGCCGTGCAAGACATCGTCTCGACCGATATCAGCAAGATGGACAACAAGCAACAGTTCGAAGCCCAGAAGAAGGTCAAGGATGCAATCAAGCGTCTTGAGAAACTGGGTGGCAAGGATAACCCGAAAGTGAAAACCGCTCTGAAGACCGTCCGTGACGTGAATCTGAAACTGCTCAACGAATTGGGAATGGAATAATTTTAACCTTTTATTGGAGGATTTATGGCTACCAAACAACAGATCGTGAAAAGTGCTGAAGGTTACCCGCTACTTGGATGGTGTCTTTACTGGTCGGTTTCGAACTTCAAAGTGGCTCACTCGAAGCTGCTCCAAGTTCTCGACGACGTCGGTATTGATAAGGACTTCGCAAAAGAACCGCGTGCTAAGGCTGCTTTAACCCGCGCTATGCGTGAGGTCTCCAAGGAGCACAAAGGCACGTTCAGCCGCAAAGTGGTGGACGATAAAGAGAAAACACTCTTCGCCTTGGTTGACAGCACGATTGACGCTGCCAACGAAGACGTGAATTTTACCACCGCGACCAAAGCATCCCTCGGCAAAGGCAAGGACAAGGAGAAATTGCACATCGACGGTAGCAATGCCAAAGCCGTAAAAGACAACTTCGAGCATTTTCGCAAGACCTATACCTCTGACCAATTCACCGGCATGGTGAAACGCTTCCTTTTCGGTACGTGCGAAGCTATCAGCGTCCGTGATTCGGGTGGTGTCTACTTCATCCCGACCCATAAGAAAGCCGAATACCAGAAGTTGGTCAAATTGTTCGACCATTTCCAGTCTTGCTCTCTTGACATTATCCCGATTATTGACTCGAAGGAAGCCAAGAAGTCCATGTGGAAGTCCCTCGTTGGTCGTGTGGAAGGTGAAATCGAAAACATGCACGAAGAACTCAAGCGTTTGCCCACGGATAAAGATCCCCGCGCTGGCGTCATCGACTATAAAATGGAACGCTTCCAGGCTCTCCGTGAGAAAGTCGAAAACTATAAGGACTTGCTTGAGGGTACCGCTGGAAAACTCCAGGATGACCTCAATCAGCTCGGTAAAGCACTCGGCAAGTGGGTGAAATAATGGACAGCGAAGACCAACAACGAAAAGAATTTCTCGAGCTCATAGGAGATCCCAATGAGAAATTGCATCCCGAACTTGAGGCAGCACTTCACAAAGGACCAATGGGTCAAATGATCGGACATCCGTTGGTTCACGAAGTGTTCTATATCCCAACCATGCATGGCCTGTACAACAAAAGGCTCGAATACAAGAAGAAAGGCATCGAAGAGGCTCTCGAAAAGCGAGATTGGGGATCCTTCGTTGGGCTACACGAAAAGCCATACCGACTCGAAAAGTTCCTCGAACGGTATGAAGACGTCACGAAAAACCGAAAGGAATACTGGGAAGCCTTGGGCTTCATTTGGTCCGACTCCGAAAATATCTGGCAGTATCTAGCCGAATGGGAATATATTCTGACAGATGGTGAAGGTGACCCAGATGCAAAATATTTTATGGATGATGAAGAACGTCATCGTTTCGGTTTGCTCCCTGACGTCATTACCATCTACCGAGGATGTCATAAAGGCAGGAACGAGGATGGACTTTCCTATTCACTTTCGAAACAGAAGGCTGAATGGTTTGCCAAACGCTTTTCAAGTCGCAAGGGAGAACGCAAAGTCAACAAGCTCACCCTGCCAAAATCCGAGTGCTTCGCATTCGTTGGTGGACGTGAGGAAGAGGAAATCATAATTCGACCAAGATAGGAGGGTCCGTGAAGGCTTTGATTGCAGGAGTACTGCTTGCATTGATATGGTTGGCTTGGTCCTACCATGATACGCTGGTAGCAGTTGAAGATATGAAGAAAACTGATAAAGAATTTCTGGATCATTCTGTGATAAAGTATGAACCGTTTAAGTGGAGAGAGTAATGGAACGCACAACAAAAGAGGATATTCGTGGGTGGCTCGAGTTTGCCAAGAAAATGGGCTACTCCCATATGATTGTGATGTGTGACACTTTCTCCCACGAGGATTATCCGGTCTACGTTGGTCCAGGTGAGAACGTACGGGAAGTAGCCGAAAAGAAATCGATAGACATGCAGAAAGTGATGGAGGTTTACAACCTTTCCATGGATCTGGAAGAGCAGCTGAACCAAATTAGGTCATTCAACTATTGAGAGGTTGAAGTAAGATAGATGAGAATTAAGACGAGCCATATTGAAACGCCTCAAAACGAAACGCATAAAACGCAGTGGACCATAAACCTTGCTAACTTCAGGAGATCGCGGGATAATAATGGTAGGAGGCAGGTATGGCACGAATAGAGGTTCTCTGGATCAACCCGAGCCGATGGTTCAAAAGACTGCCAAAAGTTACACCTAAGACGGGTGAGGATCGTCAAAAGTATTTTTGGAGGATCTTTCGTGGACGCTTCAACGCGAGCACGGCAAAGCAAATAGATGCTTTCTTCCATGACTACGCCTATCTTCCGATGCTCGATCTCTGGCCCATGCGTGGTTGCTACCTGCCAACTGCAGTTGGATTCTTTTACGGTCATCCCGAAGTCAGCAAGATCATCACGGCACTCTACTACGGGGATCTCACCTTTGCTTACGGCAAATACGCACTGCACCTTATTTCCGAGTGCAACATCATCTGGGAAGTTCGAAAGACTGAAACCTTTACGAAGAAACAGAAGTTACCTAGTGCATTGAGAACACTTATGGCAGACGCCGAAATGGCAAAAAGGAGACACAAAGATGTCACGAGTCGAAGCCTTCCGAGAACTGATAAAGTCGAGCATTTCTCCAAACTTGCATCGAATAAAAAGAAGTCCCGCAAAGTTAAAGGAAGCCGAAGAGTGGCTCGCAAAGCACGATAAGCTCGATTCGGACGCAAATGCGATGATGATTGATCACAGACAAATAAGGGATGGCGACGTTGCCGACGCCACCCTTAGTGCTATTACGGTTTGGAAAGGTCAACTCCGGTAGTCGAATTCAACACCACAGCTGCATTCGTATACGTTGCAGGATTGTGATTCGTCGTATTCGTCATCAAGAATGTACTTCCCGATGCTGGTAGTCCGGCTCCAGACCAAGAGCTCCCATTATCAACCCCGAAAATATGTTCGAGTTGAAGAGGCTGACTCAGGACCTGACCGAAGTCTAACGAGCGTATTGACGCCGTAGGAGGTTCAGCCCTGCGAGGTGTAGCCTTCGCTTGGGCGGTTGGCTGAACCTCTCTTAGAAAGGGCGAAGAGCTACCTCAACACGGTCCAACTTTTCAAGGTGAGTGTCCGGGATCTGGCGTGCTGCGATAATTCCTGCAGTACGTTCGTCCGGAGCAACGATGACTTTTGGGTTTACCAAAATCTCCGTGCCTTTACCTTGTTTTGCTTCATCGGTTGTTGGGTGGGCAATGATGACATACTCCCACACTTTTCCTGGTTTACTCATTTGCGGCTCCTTTTGGTCTTGGTAACTCTGCGCTTAGCAACACGCTTCGCAGAGCGTTTTGCAACTTTTCGAGTTTTGGAACGCTTTGATTTGGTTGGCATAATGCCTCCTTTAACCGAATCTAACGTTCTTTCGCTTTCGAAACTTCCAATTTGGTTACGAAATCATATATAGCTTTGCATTCATCAGCAGAAATACTATTGCTGTAGGAGTTGGTGCTCCGATATCCAATCTTTTCAAAGATTGCTTGCTTCATAGTCTTCATACTCATGGGACGATGACCGTACTTTCGTCCATTAATATAAAACAAAAGGACATTTCGCTGATCATTTGTCAACTCATCTTTATCCAAAAGGCTACTGATCGTGTACGGCTCTTGAGTGTCTGCCTCATAATAAAATTTGGCTAGATTTATCAATTGAGTATCATCAAATTTCTCTGCCATTTTCATCCACCAATCTCGATACTTCACTTGTTATGAGTCTTTCGCTTACTGCTTCCATGACCTGTAACGTCATAAATAGCGAAAGCATTCGGCATTTTCACTACTTTATGTTTGCCTTCTGGGTCTTCAGGTTTTGCTTTTGGGCAAAGTACGGGATCATCTGGAAGATTTAGGTCAACAATAGTGCTAAAATTATGTTCGCAACACTCGCACCGAAAGTTGTAACTCATCCACCTTCCCATTATAGGTCTGTCCAAATAGGTAAAGATTTTAGGACTTCATTGATAGGCTGAAATTCTTCCCAATCAAGACACATGATCGTTGTACCCATTCCATTCATATCTTCCATTAGTTCCATGTGACGCTCGGCAAGGTTCTCGAGGTACTTTAACGAAATACCCTGTTCACACTCTCTACCTCTTTCTTGAATGCGTTTCAAACAAGTGGTAGGTTTAGCCATCAAAAAGATCGCAATATCTGGAGGAGTGAGTGTGGCATTCACAAAATACCGCCACTCTTGGTAAGTCTTGTACCCACGAAGGTCGACATTCCCATCCATCCAGTGCTGTTTCATGAACAAGTGCATTCCATAGATGGAACGGTCATGAATCACCCCTTGCTGAGTCTCCTGCAAATGGATCTCGGACTCAAGATGAGCATTGTGGGCATGACGCAACAACCAAAGCTGCATTTCCAAGGCATGCCGTTT
>Ga0181537_10004671_pt1 | contig 11310 bp, 8 predicted proteins | sample PEATcosm2014_Bin_39_FD_119765 | JGI IMG/M metagenome (GOLD analysis project Ga0181537, IMG submission 119765) | Peatland microbial communities from MTU Mesocosm Facility, Houghton, MI, USA - PEATcosm2014_Bin23_10_metaG | ecosystem: Environmental > Terrestrial > Soil > Wetlands > Peat | place... | reverse complement strand
TCCGTGTGGCCGGCGATGCGATCGACCATCACCATGAACTTATGCATGATGGGGCTGGCGAGGATGAATTGAATTCCATCGATTTCGCGCGAGGTCAGCGCGGAATGCTCCGACCCGGCGGGCTTGCTGCTGTTATTGCTGGGTGCTGAAGGAGCGAGGCGAGACGCTTCTGCGTGGATCGGCGCCACCAAGCCGGCGAGTCCCACCGGGACTGAGCCTCCGTCACGAAGCAGGCTCAGCGACAGGCGGACGGCGAAAGTCTGGCCAGCGTTCGGAGCTGGTTTGGGATGGGCCCGCAGTTGCGCGTCATAGTGCCCTTGCTCTGAAACCGTGGCCGCGATGTCGGAGCTGTTGGGCCGACCGAGCGTTTCGTTTTTGGCATCGACTTCGCGCGAAGCCTGGCCTTCGAGTGAAAAGAGAAGAGCGAAAGTTTTCCCGCGAAGTTCCTCGGGCGCATATCCAAAAAGCTGGGTAAAGGTTTGGTCGCAGGCGGTGAAGTTTCCGCGGAGATCACAGGAAAACATCGCCATTGCGGCGCGGATTGTACCGTTGCCGGTGTTCCCGTTGTTCGATTCGCTCCGCTGGGGCGGATCGGTGTGATCGCTCGCGGCGCTAGGGAAGCCGTTTCCCGGCGCAGGGCGAACGTCCGAATTTTGTTTAGACGGTGGCATTCAGTGGCGTTGGCGCGGATGATCTGGGGAGGATCTCAGCCATCATCCTCAGTCAGCGATGATCCTAAGAGTGATCTTAGGACCTCGGGATGATCTTGGCACAGGCCAGAGGAATCACAGGAGAACCACGAGCACTGGAGAGTAACGAAAGTAACCGGTTCCGCAAGGCGGAGCCCAGGACGCGCGGAGACTCCGCAAGACCGAGGGGCAAGACGGGGTCAAATAGCCGTCACGCCGTCAAGTAACCAGGAATTTGCCAAAGAAGTTACCTTTGTAACCTTCTGAAGACCTGATGATTGCTCTACGATCCAGGCAAGGCCCATAAGGGGAAAGCTGTGCACCAATGGGCCGAGTGCTGTTCAGTGGCTGGCACCATACATTTTTGCATCTGCGCGGGAAAAGCGCGAAACGTTTTCGGCTGAAAAGCCGCGGTCGTACAGGTGTTGCAGCGATGGAAGATTTGTCCCTACGGACTAAAGCCTTTGTCGGCCTCACGGCTCTCTCGGGAACCGCAGTGCTGGTTTATTGCTTGTGGCACTGGCAGTCGGCTGACCTGACTCGCTTCTTCTGCTACCTGGCGGTCGCGCTGCTGGCCTCGGTGTTGAAGGTACAGTTGCCCGGGATCGACGGGACCATGTCGGTGAATTTCCTCTTCATCCTCATGGGCGTGATGGAGCTGAGCCTCGCCGAAACCCTGGTGATTGGATGCGCGGCGACTCTGCTGCAGAGCATCTGGCACCTGGGCAAGAGGCTCGATCCGGTCAAAGTAATTTTTAACGTCGCCGGCATGATGGCGAATGCCAGCGCGCTGACTTATGTGAGCTACCACTGGCTGGCCGTCAGGGGTGGAGGCAATAAGCCGATCCTGCTGATGGTAGCGGCGCTGGTCTTCTTCTTCGCCAACACTCTTCCGATCTCCCTGGTCATCGCTCTGACGGAAGGCAAGTCTGCCCGGAAGGTCTGGGCGGAGTGCTATTTCTGGTCGTTTCCCTACTACCTGGTGGGAGCGGCCGCAGTGGGCTTGGTGGGCGTAGTGAACCGGCAGGCGGGCTGGGCAACGTCACTGTTGGTTTTGCCGCTTATCTACTGGGTGTACCGGTCGTATCGACTTTATCTGGGGCGGCTCGAAGCGGAAAAGGAGCGCGTAGAAGTTGAAAAGCGGCACGTGGAGGAGATCGCGTCGCTGAACATGCGCACCATCGAAGCGCTGGCACTCGCGATTGAAGCCAAGGATCACACCACGCACACGCATCTTCACCGCGTGCGCACCTACGCGGTGGAGATTGCGAAAGAGCTGAATCTATCGAGCGACGAAACGGAGGCGCTGCGTGCGGCGGCCCTGTTGCACGACATTGGAAAACTCGCGGTGCCGGAGCAGATCATCAGCAAGCCGGGACGATTAACCCCGGAAGAATTCGAAAAGATGAAGGTACATCCGCTGGTGGGAGCGGAAATTTTGGAGCGCGTGGCGTTTCCTTATGCCGTGGCTCCGATTGTGCGGTCGCACCACGAGCGCTGGGACGGATCGGGATATCCTGACGGACTGCGTGGTCTGGAAATTCCGATTGGAGCGCGAATTCTGGCCGCGGTGGATTGCCTGGATGCGCTGGCTTCGCATCGCCAGTACCGCCCGGCGCTGCCGCTGATCGAGGCCATGGCGGGGGTGAGGGAACGCGCGGGAACGTGGTTTGATCCCCGGGTGGTGGAGGTTCTGGACCGGCGTTTTGTGGAGCTCGAACACCTGGCGCAGATCGAGGAGAAAGCCGGCACTCTGACCGGGCTTTCGAAGACGACGCGGGTGAAGCGCGGAGCAGCTCCGGCCGCGGGATTTGAGAAGGGTCCTGAGCCGACGACCATCGGCCAAGCCGACAATACCGACTTCCTGACTTCGATCGCCTCGGCGCGGCAGGAAGCGCAGACCATGTTCGAACTGAGCCAGGATCTGGGCGTGTCCCTCAGTTTGAGCGAAACGCTTTCGTTGCTCTCGATGCGGCTGCGGCGGTTGATTCCTTACGATTCCATCGCGGTGTTTGTGAACCGCAACGGCTGGCTCCTGCCGGAGTTGGTGAGTGGCGAGAATTTCCGCATGCTCTCGTCGCTGAAAATTCGCGTGGGCGAAGGTTTGTGCGGATGGGTGGCGGAAAATTGCAAGCCCATCGTGAACGGTAATCCGCAGGTGGAGGCGGGATACGTTGTCGATCAGGAGAAGCACACCACACTGCAATCGGCATTGGCGGTTCCGCTTGAAGGCTTGAACGACGTGGTCGGAGTGCTGGCCATGTACCACGCCAGCCGCGACGCGTTCACGCCGGACCATTTGAGAATTCTGCTGGCGGTGGCGTCGAAGGTGGCCCTTTCGGTCGAAAACACTTTGAAGTATCAGCAGGCCGAGAGTTCCGCAACCACGGACTATCTGACTGGACTGCCCAATGCGCGGTCGCTGTTCATGCACCTGGCGCAGGAACTGGCGCGGTGCCGCCGCAACAAGGCTGCGCTGGCGGTGCTGGTGTGCGACGTGGACGGCTTCAAGCAGATCAACGATTCCTTCGGACACCTGGAAGGCGACAAGTTGCTGCGTGAGTTCAGCGTGCGCCTGAAAGAGGCTTGTCGCGGCTATGACTATGTGGCGCGCATGGGCGGAGATGAATTCGTAATCACGGCGCCGGGTCTCACTCCCGAGGCGGCGAAAGAAAAAGCCATGCGGCTGAATCAGATTGCGGTCGAGGCCGGCCTGCACACCTGCGGGCGCGAGATCATCACGTTGAGCGTGGGGACGGCGTTTTTTCCGGAGGATGGATTCGACGCCGAACGGTTGCTGGCAGAGGCCGACCGGCGCATGTATTCCATGAAACATATTCATCACGCGGCAGCCGCGGCCGCGCAGCAGGAAACCACGCCGCCGCAAGACAAAGACAAAGACAAAGACAAAGCCAACAGCGCGAAGGTTCCCTAGGAGACTCTGGCCATGCTGGGATGGAGAATCGCGCGGCATGGACTGGCCCTAGTGGCCATTGTTCTTCTGGGCGGCTTGTTGTCGGCGACTCTGGTGCGACTTGCGCCGGGCTTCGATGTGGATGAAGAGCAACTGGATCCGCACTTGAGTGCAGAAAGCGTGCGGGCGCTAGGCGAAACCCGGCAGCAGGAACGCAATGTTTTTTCTTTTTGGCTGCACTCCATGCAGCGCGCGGTTCGCGGAGATCTCGGCACTTCGCTTTCGCTGGGACAGCCGGTCACCACACTTTTGCGGGAACGCGCGCCGCTGACTCTGAGACTCGTAAGCATGGGTCTGCTTTTCAGTTGGGCGGTCGCGATGGCGATGGCGTTGAGTGCGGCGTGGCTTCGAGCTTCTGCCTTTGATGCGCTGACAACGTTCGTGAGCGGGACTTTTCTTTGCATTCCGGCGGCGGTGCTGGCTCTGTTGTCGGTGCTGTGGAACGTGCCCGGTTCGCTGGCCATCGGTCTGATTGTTTTTCCTCGCGTCTTTGGCTATGCGCGCAACCTGCTGGCGAAAGCTTATTCTCTGCCGCACATCATCACGGCGCGCGCCAAGGGGTTGGGAGAACTCAGGATTTTGTTCTGGCATGTGATTCCGGTGACCGGCGCGCAGTTGCTGGCTGTAGCGGGAGTCTCCGTGAGCATGGCGGTGGGGGCAGCGATTCCGGTGGAGGCTTTGTGCGGGCTGCCCGGGGTAGGGCAATTGGCATGGCAGGCGGCGCTGTCGCGGGATCTGCCGTTGCTGATGAACATCACAATTCTGGTGACGCTTGTAACCTTGCTGGCCAATTCCGCGGCCGATGTGTTTGGCCATATGCTGCGGGGGCAGGAAGCATGACCGCGTGGCGCAGGTTTGCCTGTGCTCTGTTGCTGCTGGTGGTGAGTGTATCGCTCGCGGCAAGCTGGCTCGCACCTGGCGGCTACGCGCGGCAGTATCGCGAAGTCGCAGGAGCGCCTCCGTCTGCGGCGCACTGGCTGGGGACCGATGAGATTGGTCGCGACCGTTTTGCGCGGGTGCTCTACGGGACGAGAATTTCGCTGCTGCTGGCGCCGGCCGCGGCCCTGCTTTCGACCTTGATGGCAGCTTTGGTGGGCGGGCTGGCGGGATATTTGGGCGGCTTGTGGGCGCGGGTGGCGATGGCGGCGACCGACCTTTTTCTTTCGCTGCCGTGGTTGTTTCTGCTGATCACCGTGCGGGCAGTGATGCCGCTGAATGTGTCGCCGATGGCTTCGGTGCTGGTGACGTTTTCGATGCTCGGGCTTTTGGGCTGGACCAGCGCGGCCCGCGTGCTGTGTGCGAGAACACGCTCGCTGCGGGATGCGGATTTCGTGCGGCAGGCGCGGGCTTCCGGAATTCGAGGCATGCGGCTGTTCTGGATCCATGTGATGCCGAACCTGAAGCCGGCGCTGTATGCGCAGTTCTGGATTTCGATTCCGGTCTTCATTCTCAGCGAGGCCAACCTCGGGATTCTGGGGCTGGGAGTGGCTGAGCCCATGCCTTCGTGGGGAAGTCTGCTGAAAGAATTGGAAGGACTCACTTCGATTGGCGAAGAGCCGTGGAAATTTGTGCCGCTCATTTTGCTGGTGGTAGTGGTCACGTTGTTTCAATTTGTGCTTTCGAAGCAGGAGGAAGTTGCTGCATGATGCGCTGCCAGATTGTTTCTTCGAGCCGGGTGGGACGCGCTCCGCGCGCCGTGTTCTTCTTGTTGGCGTCTCTGGTCGCCTTCGGATGGCTCTGCGTGGGCGGCGCGGTGGCGCAGGGTGGCGGCGAGTTGCGGTTTTGCCTGCGCTCGGAACCGAAGACGTTTGATCCGCTCAAAGTGGAAGACGATGCGTCGGAGTCGATTCGCTATTTGACCGGAGGCGTGCTGGTCCGCATGAACCGGCAGACTCAGGCGCTCGAGCCGGGACTGGCCGAGTCGTGGGAGGTTTCGAACGACGGCCGAGGAATCGTTTTCAAGCTGCGCTCGGGAATCGCATTTTCCGACGGCACGCCGTTTTCCGCAGAGGACGTGGCCTACACCGTGCAGCAGTTGATGGATCCCGCGTTGCACTCGCCCACGGGAGATTCGTTCCGTTCAGGACCGGGGAACGTGGAGACGAAAATTATTTCTCCGACGCAGATCTCCATCACATTTCCCGCGGCGGTCGCCGGTCTCGACCGGCTCTTCGATCAGGTCGCCATTGTGTCTGCGCACTCGCCGAAAAAAGAAATGGCGGTGCTGGGGCCGTTCGTGGTGGCCGACTACAAAGCGGGCGCGAGCGTGCTGTTGAAACGCAATCCTAATTACTGGAAATCGGATGCGCAGGGGCGGAAGCTGCCCTATCTGGATTCGATCGAACTCGATATTCAGCCCAACCGGGATGTGGAGATGCTGCGCTTCAAGCGCGGCGAGATCGACCTGATCAACGCACTCGACAGCGAATATTTCGACAAGCTGGCCGCAACTTCTCCGCAACAAGTGCGTGACGCCGGGCCGTCGCTCGACAGCGAGCAGATGTGGTTCAACGAAGTGGCCAAGGCGCCGATCCCGGCCTACAAGCGGACCTGGTTCCGCTCGCAAAATTTCCGCCGCGCGATTTCCGAGGCTATCAACCGCGACGATCTTAGCCGCGTCGTGTTTCACGGGCACGCCCAGCCGGCGGTGGGCCCGGTTTCGCCCGCCAACAAATTCTGGTTCAACGGGAAGCTGAAGGCGGAGCCCTACAGTCCCGAGACGGCACTGAAAACGCTGCAGGCTGACGGATTCCGTCTGGACAGCGGCGTCTTGAAAGATCGTGACGGGAACGCGGTTGTATTTTCGATTATCACCAACGCCGGTAACAAATCTCGCGAGCAGATGGCGGTCATGATCCAGGAAGACCTGCAGAAGATCGGCGTACACGTGAACGTGGTCACTCTGGACTTCCCTTCTCTGATCGCGCGCATGACGCAGACCTTCGATTACGAGGCGATCCTGCTCGGGCTGACCAATGTCGATCTCGATCCGAACGGTGAGATGAATCTGTGGCTGAGCTCTTCGGACAATCATCAGTGGAATCCGCAGCAGAAAACTCCGGAAACTCCCTGGGAAGCTGAAATTGACAAGCTGATGCGGGCGCAGGCTTCCTCGGCGGACGCCGGGAAGAGGAAAGAAGCTTTCGACCGTGTGCAAGAGATTGTCTACGAGCAGGCGCCGTTCATCTTCTTGATTAATAAGAATGCGCTTTCCGCGGTGTCGACTGCGGTGCATGGAGCGCACCCGGTTATTTTGCATCCGCAGACGTTCTGGAATGCGGAGCAGCTGACGGTAGGAAAGTAGCAAGACCGTTGGCCACGGATTTGCACGGATGAGAAAACTCAGCGATTAGCGAGTAGCAATTAGCAAGTACGAAGGCGCATAGAGTATGTGCACAGCTCCCACAAACGAAATTCTCCTTTCCGCTCACCTCTCGGTGAGCTATGCGGGGAAGGCTGTGCTGCGGGACGTGGAGTTCGAAATCCGGCGCGGCGAGGTGCTGGGACTGGTGGGGCAGAGCGGTTCGGGCAAGAGCACGCTGGCCATGGCGATTCTGGGCTTGCTCGATGCGAAGCGGGCGCGGGTGGAAGGCACGATCAATTTCCAGGGATCTAATTTGCTGCAGCTCCGGGAACGCGAGCTGCGCGAGAGGCGAGGACGCGTGCTGGCGCTGGTGCTGCAGAGTCCGCTGTCATCGTTGAACCCGGCGCTGAAGATTCGCACACAGCTGAAAGAAGCCTGGCGGGCGCATGCCTCAGGCCCCGCCGCGGACTGTGATCGGGCGATACGCGCCGCGCTCGAAAGTGTGAGCCTGCCGTCGAGCGATGAGTTTCTGAGCAAATATCCAGCGCAGATGAGTGTGGGGCAGGCGCAACGGGTGCTGATTGCGATGGCGGTGACCCATCGTCCCGCGCTTTTGATTGCCGACGAGGCTACCAGCGCGCTCGACGTGATCACGCAGTCGGAGATTCTGGCGCTATTCCGCGAGCTGAACCGCAGCACGGGAATGGCGATCCTTTATATCTCGCATGATCTCGCGTCGGTGGCGGGCATTTGTGACCGCATTGCAATTCTGCACGAAGGCCAGGTTGTGGAATGCAATGCCACCGCCGCCATCTTTGCGAATCCGCAGCACGAATATACGCAGAGGCTGATGGCGGCGATGCCGCAGATGCTCCGCCCCATCGCGCCGGAATCTCTCGCGCGTGAGGCGGCGAAACGCGCAGCGGCAACTCGATAGAGCACTAGCGCGGCGCTACTTGATTTCTTCGTCCGAATATTCGCTGGTGCTTGCCCGGACATTCAGCGAATCTCAGAAGCGGCTAAAAGCCGCGCTGCTCAGGATAGTGCCCTTATCCAAGCGCTGAAAGCGCTGCGCCACCCAACAGCCCACCGAAAAGATATGGGACAAACTGTCCCATGCCCCTGGTCAAGGGACAGAGTGTCCCGTTTCAGGTTCTGCGACGGGTTATATCCCCAATCATAACAACCACTTACGGGCTGCCGATTGGCAGCGGCCGTGCAACAGAACAGCTGTAGTGCAGAAGCACGAGTTTGCCCCCAACACGAAAGGGTGAGATTCATGCATACACGAAAAGCTCAGCAACTGGCGGGACGAGGCGAACGACGCAGCGCGGCATGGGGTAAGCGCTTCGGCGTGCTCGTGCTGGTTCTGGTCACCGAGTTGGCTTTTGCCGGCGGCAACGGCGGAAGCAAGAACGCGCCAGCGTTTGGTTCGTCCGCGTCGAGAGTGCAGCCGGAACTGCACGAGCTCCTGGCCAAGGCCCAGCAGGGCAAAGCCGGGAACCAGACCATTAAGGTGATTGTGACCTACAAACAGGATCCGGGGCCGGGGCATTTCGCGAAAATGCAGGGCCTGGGTGGAAAGCTGCATGCGCAGCTGCATGTGGTTAAAGGCGCAGCCTTTACCATTCCAGTGAGCGCGCTGGCTGCGCTTGAAGCCGATCCTGAGGTCGTGTCGGTGAGCATCGACCATCCTATGACGGGGCTGGATGACACCACGGACGTCGTCACCGGCATCACTGCCGCGTGGAACGGGGGCTACAACGGAACCGGGATTGGCGTGGCCGTGATCGACAGCGGCATCAACGACAGTCACCCTGATTTGTGGAATTCCGCCGAGACGCAATCGCGCGTGGTCTATCACCAGGATTTTACCGGCACGGCGACCACGAACTCGAACGGGGCGCATTATGACCTCTTCGGGCATGGCACCCACGTCGCTGGAATCATCGGCGGCAACGGCTACCTCTCTGGCGGAGCTTACGCCGGGGCAGCGTCGAATGTGAATCTCGTCGACCTGCGCGCTCTCGACCTTAATGGCGCCGGCACCGATAGCACCGTGATCGCGGCCATTCAGGAAGCCATCGCGCTGCAGAGCACTTACAACATCCGAGTCATCAACCTGTCGCTCGGGCGCGGCATCTTCGTCAGCTATACCCAGGATCCTCTCTGCCAAGCGGTGGAATCGGCCTGGAAGGCGGGGATTGTGGTGGTCGTCGCTGCCGGCAACTACGGACGCGTGGCCTTCAACAACAGCAACGGGTATGGAACCATCACGGCTCCCGGCAATGATCCCTATGTGATCACCGTGGGCGCAACCAAGAGCAACGGATCTTCCTCGCAGTCTGCCGAGACTCTGGCGAGCTACAGTTCCAAGGGTCCCACAACTTATGATCTTGTAGCCAAGCCCGACCTGGTCGCTCCCGGCAACGACATCGTTTCATTGTCTGCTCCGGGTGCCACGCTCGAAGCGCTCTATCCCGCTGAACTGGTGACTGGCAGCGACGGGAATAACGACTACTTCACGCTGAGCGGCACAAGTATGGCGACCCCGGCTGTGGCGGGAGCGGTTGCACTGCTGCTGCAGCAGAACAGCGCACTGACTCCGGACCAGGTGAAAGCGCGGCTGATGGCGAGCACGTATAAGCTATCCCCAACCTCCACCGTCGCCTTTGTTCCGCACCTTTCGCAGAACTTCACCACTTTCTACGATCTGTTCTCGGTGGGTTCCGGCTTGCTTAATATGCAGAACGCGGTGGGCAATACCAACCTGGCGCCGGCCACAGTGGGCGCAGCGCTATCTCCGTCGGCGGTCTACAACCTGTCCAACAACACTGTTTCGTTGGTGGAGGGAAATGGCAGCATCGCGGCGGGTTCGGTAGTTTGGGGGTCCTCCGTGGTGTGGGGCGCGTCCGTGGTGTGGGGCGCGAATGTGAGCGGCAGTTCGGTGGTTTGGGGTGCCTCTCTGCCCTGGAACACTCCAGCGCTGGCCGCCTTTAGCGTCGTTTGGGGATCGAGCACGGGCACCGGCCCGCAAGCCACCAGCGTGGTTTGGGGTGCGGCCGTCTCGACCGCCGATGGCGCATTCTCCGATGCCGGAGACGATGAAAAGTAGCCGTGTGTAGTGAAACGAGCGAAAGGAGGAGTGCTTTATGGATCGGAATACACGGCATACGCAAGTTTTCATCGGCTTGATGTTCGCGGCGGCGGTTGCAGGCGCGGCCGGGGCAGGATGGAACAGTCACACGCTGCATGGCTACTACGCACTGGCGCTGCTCGCACTCTCGGCAGTGACCTCGCGGATGAAGGTCAAGTTGCCCGGAATCGACGGCAACATGTCGGTGAACCTGCCCTTCGTGCTGACCGCGGTGGTCAACCTGAGCGCGGTCGAGGCAGTGGCCATCGCGAGCGTGGCAACGGCGGTACAGTGCTGGCCCAAACAGGACGCGAAGTTCAAGCCCGAGCAGATGGTGTTTAACGTCAGCATGATGGCGCTGGCCACTAGCATCGCGAGCTTGGTGCTCAAAACGCAGTGGCTGAGCGGTTCGGTATGGGTTTCAGCTGCAACCATGCCGGTGCTCGCAACTGTCACTCTGTTCGCGGGGCAGACCGTGTCGGTAGCTACGATCGTGGCGATCGGCAAGGGCGAAGCGATGCACCGGATCTGGTGGAACCTGGCACACCTTTCGTTCCCGTATTACGTAGTCAGTGCCGGAGTCACATCGATGCTGCAGTCGGTGAGCCATCACCCGGGTTGGGTGCTGGCGCTGGCGGTGTGCCCGGTCATGTATGGGATCCACCGCTCTTACCGGCTCTACTTCGGCTGGCTTGTCGAGTATCTGCGTCCGGTAGGACTGGCCCGAGGGGCTAGCGCGGGAGCGTAATTTTTCTCTGAAACGAATTGGGCGCTCCTCGCACTATGGCATTGAGTGGAAGAAGTCGCGCAGTAGGCGACTGGAATAGGTCCACAAGTCCCGACACAGAAGAGCCCCAAGCAACCGGGGGGAAGCTGGGGCGCTTCAGATCGCCGGAGCCGAATTGGGGAAGTCGGTTCCGGCGCTCTTCGGGATTCCCAATCTCTAACCTCGAATCGACCTCGCGGCCGGTCTGACTACGAGATTAAGCCGCTTAAGTAAGTCTGTTGTGAAACCTATTACAAAACATGGAGCCCGGACGCCCGTCGCTCCGCGATTCGTTGCGCAAGCCGGAGATTCACAAGAACCACTCCATTCGACTGCTGACGCGGCCGGGCTTCGCCCAGGCCGGGCGGACGAGGAGTGGTTACCAGAGCGCGGGCTGAAAACCGTAGAGCGAGTTGAGAACCGGAACGCGAGCTCGAGAAG
>Ga0181537_10004666_pt1 | contig 11318 bp, 11 predicted proteins | sample PEATcosm2014_Bin_39_FD_119765 | JGI IMG/M metagenome (GOLD analysis project Ga0181537, IMG submission 119765) | Peatland microbial communities from MTU Mesocosm Facility, Houghton, MI, USA - PEATcosm2014_Bin23_10_metaG | ecosystem: Environmental > Terrestrial > Soil > Wetlands > Peat | place... | reverse complement strand
GGCGATCTGCCTCCTGTCTTTTATGGTGTGGCTACATCATTTCTTCACCATGGGGGCGGGGGCGAACGTCAATGGATTTTTCGGAATCATGACCATGATTATCGCCGTACCCACCGGCGTGAAGGTTTTCAATTGGTTGTTCACGCTGTACGGCGGGGAGGTGCGCTTCACCACCCCGATCTACTGGTCGCTCGGCTTCATGGTTACTTTCGTCCTCGGCGGGATGACCGGTGTGCTCATGGCCATACCGCCGGCGGATTACGTGCTGCACAACAGCCTGTTTCTGATCGCCCACTTCCACAACACGATAATTGGTGGCGTCCTCTTCGGGCTGATGGCTGGGTACACCTACTGGTTTCCCAAGGCCTTCGGCTTCACGCTGGATGAGAGGCTTGGAAAAATGGTCTTTTGGTGCTGGTTCGTCGGCTTTTATCTGGCCTTCATGCCGCTATATGCCTTGGGTCTGATGGGCGCCACGCGACGCATGCAGCATTACACTGATCCCAGCTGGCAACCGCTGATGCAGGTAGCACTCCTTGGCGCGGTCTTCATTTTCATGGGGATCATTCTCACCGCCGTGCAGCTCGTGGTAAGCATCCGGACGCGAGACCTCCGCCGCGACCTTACCGGGGACCCCTGGAATGGCCGAACTCTCGAGTGGTCGACAAGCTCTCCGCCGCCCCCGTGGAACTTCGCGCGGCTTCCCCACGTGACAGGCATCGATGCCTTTTGGAGCATGAAGGTGCAAGGGCAGCGCGCGACGCGGACGCAATACGAGGCGATCAGCGTGCCGCGGCACAGCGCCGTAGGCTTTGTAATCGCATTCTTCGCCGTGATTCTTGGGTTCGCTCTCATCTGGCACATCGAGTGGTTGGCGCTGATCGCGTTACTCTGCGTTGTCGCCGTCTGTCTCACCCATGCGTGGCGTGTCAATACCGAAATGGAAATTTCCGCCGAGGAATTGGCCGAGATCGACGCACGTCGCCAAAGGCAGGGGTCACCCGCATGACGGATGCCGGCATTGGATCGCTGACTGTCCCTGTAGCTGCCGGCATTCCGATTTCGGAACGTGGGCCGGCTTCCACCAGAACAGTGGTCAGTTTCGGCTTTTGGCTGTTCCTGTTGAGCGACATCGTGATCTTCTCCGCGTTGTTTGCCGCCTACGCAGTTCTTTCCAAACAAACGGCTGGAGGCCCCGCTGGCGCACAGCTATTCGACCTCCGGCACGTCTTCCTAGAGACGTTCTGCCTGTTGATCTCGAGTTTCACCTGCGGTCTTTGCCTATTGGCCGTCGAACGTCGCGCGGCCACCAGGATTTACGCGTGGAGCATCGTCACGTTACTCCTCGGCGCGTCATTCGTATCCTTGGAGGTTTCGGAGTTTGCCGACATGATCGTGCATGGCGCGGGTCCGACGCGAAGCGCCTTTCTGTCGGCATTCTTCGCCCTCGTCGGCACTCATGGCATGCACGTGACAGCCGGACTGTGCTGGTTGGCGATCATGATGCTCCAGGTTGCGACCCTCGGTCTCAGACCGATGGTCGTGCGCCGATTCTGGTGCTTCAGCCTTTTTTGGCACGCGCTCGATCTGGTCTGGATTGGGGTGTTTACCATCGTCTATCTGGGAGCCCGGGCATGACCCCAGGAGATGAAGCGCCGGCTGCGCCAAAGGATGCTTGGCCAGACATCGAGGAGGGACCTCGCCCCAATGCTCAAAGCTATTGGGTCGGCCTCGGGTTGGCGATACTGCTTACGATAGCTTCGTTTGCCGTGGCGGCTACGCACGGAGTCTGGGCGCCCAGCGTGCCGGTGCTGCTTGCCGTGGTCGCGATTGCGCAGATGGGCGTGCACCTGGTGTTCTTTCTACACGTAAGTAGTTCACCTGACTCGACCAACACGATCCTCGCGCTGGCGTTCGGGATATTTGTCGTCGCCCTCGTGGTATTCGGGACCATGATCATCATGGAGAATCTCGATGCCCAAGCCGTGTCGATGGAGGAACTGATGCGGATGCAACGTTGAGCACTGAAATGGCGTTATCGGCGCGCGCGATGTCTTTCGAACGCGGGCTTCCGCTATGGTGACCTATGACCTACGCGGCGATGAGGATGAGTTGTGGTGGATTGGAAATGGGCACGACGGCATGCTCAGTCGCCTGCTCCAGTTGCTTGACAACGATAACCAGTATAAGCCCATGCGCTTGATCGCCAACGGGCGGTTGACAGTGGCCGCTGTCCGCGCCGCCGGCAATTGGAATGATGAGGTTGCGCTCGCCGTATTCGTTCGCATAACGCGCCTATCTGGTCTAATTGGTGCTTTTCGACCGCTTTTGGATACCGGTGAGATTCTGACGTGCGATTGTTGCGCGTAAAGATCGATCGCAAGCGTGCCGCCTTCCTGGTTGTTAGTTGCGGCGTGATTGCCGCAGGCACGGCGTTCGCGCTTATTTACCGCCCCGCGATCGCTCCAATCTCGAGGCCTAATGCTCGATCGTTCGCAGTTGATGTGATCCAGCGGGGAGCGGCACTAGCCGCGATCGGTGACTGCATTGTGTGTCACACGGAGGACGCGGGGGCGCCATACGCCGGCGGTCGGCCGCTGCCGACGCCCTTTGGTACGCTGTACGCATCCAATATTACACCGGATGAAGAGACTGGCATCGGTCGCTGGTCGCGTGAGGCCTTCAGACGAGCGATGCGAGATGGCGTTTCGCGCACCGGCAAACATCTCTATCCTGCATTGCCCTACGAACACTTCACTCATGTGGACGATGCTGACCTCGACGTCTTGTATGCCTTTCTGATGACCCGCAGGGCCGTAAGTGAAACCCCTCCATCCAATCGCCTCATTTTTCCGCTAGGTTTCCGGCCGGAACTGGCGGGGTGGAAGCTTCTCTTCCTGCACAAGGGTGCTTTCGTCCCCGATCCGGCTCGCGGTGAAGAATGGAACCGCGGCGCCTATTTGGTCGAAGGTCTGGGCCATTGTGGTGGGTGCCATACGCCACGCAATCTCGCCGGCGGGGAACGAGGCTCCCACGTCTTTGCCGGTGGCGTGGCCGAAGAGTGGAACGCTCCATCGATTAACCGCTCGAGCCCGGCAATCAAACCGTGGACCGCCAATGCACTCTACAATTACTTACGCACGGGGATCGACGTCGATCACAGTGCGGCCGCCGGACCGATGGGACCGGTATGCGATGACCTATCAGTGGTTCCAGAAGCGGACGTTAGGGCCATCGCGGCATATGTTGCCTCATTGATGAACCAATCCGCGACCTCGATTGTCGATCGTGCGGAACTAGCGGCGAAGTTGCGTCCGGCCGGTGCAGTACTGTTTGCCGGTGCCTGCGCAGGATGTCACGAATCGGGAGCGCCCATGAACGGACAGGGCCGGCCTTCATTGTCCCTCGTGAGCGCGATCGCGGAGGACGATCCCCGAAATACCCTGCTCGCAATCCTCGAAGGCATCCAGCCTCCGGTGGGCGCGCGTGGTGCGTTCATGCCTCCCTTTGCCAATGGCCTGGCGGATCCCGAGGTTGCTGATCTCGCGGCCTATCTTCGCTCCCGCTACAGCAATCGGGCTGCTTGGCCGAAGCTTCTGAACGCAGCGGCGACAGCGCGCAAGCAAGTCGCGCTACCGTAATTCACATGTGAGTGATGAATCACCGGCTCAGCCACCACTGACCAAGTCCCAACTTACAGGGTTTTAAGGCACCGATGATCAATTGCTGATGCGGGTGGCGAACGCGGAGTCACAACAGTTAACAAATGAGAAGAGGATCCACTGGGCTGACAGAATTGAACTGCGAGCCGCCCGCGCGGGCGCGAATTCGTGGCACCCAAATCATCCGCAGTCAAACAATGATCGGGGCGCCCGCGGTCTGAAGTAACAGGTATTAACGACGAATCACTTCTATAACGCATCGAAGTTGCGAGACGCTGCTCGCAAAGGTGGTCATCGATCGTATGTCCCTGGGCAACTCAACGCTGGCCGACGGTGCCACACGGGAGGACTTCGATGCACACGGTTTCTCCATTCCGAGCGACAGAGCTACCGACAACCACGGCAATGCACGTACCAAATGAAGCACAAATGTCTGCGACCCTCGTCCTCGGCGGGTTCACACCTTGTGTCGATGCCGCCTACGGTCATCACGCCGCCGATCCCTCGCGCGCTGCCTTGCACCAAATGCCAAGAAACGGTTGTGGTTGTGTCGAGATCCGCGCAGCGGCTTTCGTACGCGATGACATTGCTTGAGACGAACCACGATGCATGGTGTTGCTTAGACGGGGCATTGAGGCTTCTTCGGCGGCAATTACAGAAGTCGCCCGCGGCCGCGGCGTCGGCGGCAGGGGTGCGTCAAAGGGGACTCGCGCGCTGGCAAAGTCGTGCAGCCATCGAGTACATCAGCGCGAAGCTCGCATCTCAACTGACCCTTGCTGAGATTGCGAAGGTCGTCTGCATTTCCACAGGTCACTTCTCGCGCGCATTCAAGATTAGCCATGGAGTCAGTCCGTGGGCATACATCATCATGGCGCGTGTGGAGCGCGCCAGATGCATGATTCGCGCGACGCGCGAACCACTCTCTCAGATCGCGAGCGCTTGTGGATTCGCTGATCAGGCGCATCTTTGTAGAGCATTTCGTCGTTCCGTGGGTGTAAGCTCTGGAATCTGGCGTCGTGCGAACTTCGCCGTGTGCACGGTGGATAAGGGCGAGGGCGATGCGGACCGATGGCCCTTAGCCCGTTCCGGCAATGCTGAGCCACTCTACGAGCTCACTCACTCATCGACGCGTCGATCTGGTGCTGAGGAATCCGAAGGCAACTGAAACCATTTATCACCGCCTCGATGACAAGCCGCCTTGTTCGCCGCCCATCGTCCACCGCATCATTGAACCTATCCCTCCCGCCACCAGCGCGCCGCTGTTGGAAGGTGTCACATTGCAGGAGATGCTGCAGCGCTCCGAACGCGGTGAAGTGACCTGCCCGCGACCCCATCGTTACCAAAACGCAACCTCGAGAGAACCGCTTTTGGCAAAGAGGCGGATAGGCTTTTTTTGGGTCGCACCTTGGCCGACCGCAGCGAAGGTTCGCCCCATTGGCAGAGCGCAATGAATGAATCATCGAAATTCACTCGGCGTGACCTGATTGCCGGCGTAGCAATGGCTTTGCTGCCGCCGGTTGCCGGCGCTGCGGAAGCGCCGTCCGGAGACGCAGCCCTCGAATCTGAGGATTTGGTCGTGACATTGCAGGTCAATAACCATGTTCACCGGCTGCCGCTCGATTCACGGGCAACGCTGCTCGACACATTGCGTGAGCGACTCACATTGTTCGGGACAAAGAAGGGATGCGACCACGGCCAATGCGGCGCGTGTACCGTTCATGTCGGCGGCCGTCGCGTACTCTCATGCTTGATGCTCGCCAAGCAGGCCGAGGGTAGAGCGATCACGACGATCGAAGGCATCGCGGGGGAGGATGGTAGCCTGCATGCCGTCCAACAGGCGTTTCTCGATCATGACGCCTTACAGTGAGGTTATTGTACGCCGGGACAGATCATGTCGGCGATCGCCTGCATTCGAGCTGCCGTTGGCCGCATGGCGAGTCCACGCGACGGCAGCCGATCTGGAGCCGGGATCTGGGAATCTTAAGGCGGCCCGATTGCACCGCGACCTCAGCCGCGCCACGATTCTGCGGCTAGCGAATTCATTGCCCGAAGAGGAGCCGCTGCGAAAGATTTTCCTGTCCGCACCGGCTGTCGTTGGAGTTCTTAGCAAAGACGCATAGATGGGACGATGTGCGCTTCGAAAGTAGATGCCTCCTACGAAACTTGAAGCTCTCAGATCATATCGATGTGCGGTCATCACCTTGTTCCAAGCAGCGACGAAATCCCGGACGAACTTTTCCTTCGCGTCAGAGTTGCCGCCCGTGAGCCGTCGCGCAGAAATTCAATCCACCGACCTGTCATTTCCGGTTCTGCCACGGCCTTGTATCCACCGGGCTCCGCTGCCCGGATCAGAATACGCCACGGCAGCCGGAAGCTTGACTTGAATTTCCGTTCCGGCGTTCTGCTCGCTCCATATCTGGAGCTGGCCTCCCATCGAAGCGGCGCGCTCACGCATTCCCTGTATTCCCCAGTGCCCCTCGTCCATTCGCTTCGAGACCGCGCCGGAGTGTATGCCGCCGCCGTCGTCGCGCACGTGCAGTTCGAAGTAGCCGTTAGAGTAGCAAAGCTTGATCTCAACGTTATTGCCGTTGGAATGCTTCACCGCATTTCGAAACGCCTCTCGAGCGATTTGATAGAGGTCGTCGCGAATCAGTTCACGCAGGGGGCGGGGCCTTCCCTCGACCAGGACGCGAAAGAAGGGAGACGGTCGCGCCAGACCGACATCGGGAATTTCTTTGCTCAGAGATCTCAGCGCAGAAATGAGGTCACCGCTCTGGGGACTCTTGCCGCGGATTCCCGTAACGGCGTCGCGAGCCTCAGCAAGCGCCTGATCACCGCGATCGAGTGCGCGCTCTAGCTCGGCGGCGGCTTCGCGCGGGTGTCCAGGAAGCATGTCGCGCACCGCCTGGAGTCGAAGAATGAGTCCCTGGGCACCTTGCAACAACGAGTCGTGAAGCTCGCGGGCGATGCGGGTGCGTTCGTCCATTCGCTCCTGCATCCGGATGGACACGTGCTGAGTGATCTGGCGCATGCGCAGCCGATAGAGCGCAACCCCCGCAAGCAGCAACGACAGCGCGCACAGGCTCCTGAACCACCAGGTAGCCCACCATGGGGGCAAGATCTCAATTCCGAGCACGGCGGTCGGACCGTTCCACGGCCCGCGGGCCGTGGCCGCCTGGACGCGCAGCCAGTAAATGCCGGGCGGCAGCGTCGAGTACGTGACGCGGCGGCGCCGACTATCGACCTCGGTCCATGCCTGATCGAGCCCGTCGAGGCGGTACCGATAGCGGGTCGCCTCCGGATTGAGGAAGTTGAGTCCGGCAAAGGCAACAGAAAAAACGCTTTGTGCATGGGAAAGTGTCACTCGGTCGGAGTACGCGATCGGTCGCTTGAGCGGCGAGTCGGGGCCGACTTCCACGTTGGATCCGGAGAGCTGAAACTCCGTCAGCACGACCGGAATGATCGAGGAGGAGTCTTGCAGGCGCTCGGGAACAAAGGCCACGGCGCCGGCGAAACCGCCGAAGAGCAATTCGCCGCGACTGCCGCGATGGCAGGCGCCCCAGCCGGTGAAGTCATTGCCAGGCAGTCCGTCAGCTTGCGAATAGTTCACAAACGTTCCGTCGTGTGGATTGAAGCGGAAAAGCCCGCGATTCGTGCTCATCCATAGATGTCCGGTGCCATCCTCCAGGATGCAGCTGACCGTATTGCCGGCGAGTGCGTCGCTAACGTTAAAGGAGCTGAGGCGGCCGCTGGCGGGGTCGAGTCGATTGAGGCCATTCTGGGTCCCGACCCAGATGATGCCGGCGGGGTTCGCGTATACGGTTGGGATCATGTTGTCGCGAAGCGATTCCGTGTCGCCAGGGATCGATCTATAAATTGTGAAAGTGCCCTTGGCCGGATCGAAGTGATGCAGACCCGAGTAGTGGCTGCCGAGCCAGAGGGTGCCGTCGTTGCCGACAGTCATCGCCACATAGCTCTGGCTGCGGCGGCTGTTCCAATCGACCTTGTAGACCGTGAAGTCGTCATGCACAGGATCGAAGCGATCGAGGCCGTCATCAGTGCCCACCCAAAGGGTCCCCGAGCGATCGACCAACAACCGATGCACCTCGTCGTTGCTCAGACTCCTCGGATTGGACGGGTCATGACGGTAAGATGTAACTCGACCCGAGCGTGGATCTAATCGGCCGAGTCCGTGCCCGAACGTTCCGAACCAGATGAAACCAGCCGGGTCCTCGACGATCGTGATGACCATCGGCTTTGATCCGAGGCCGCCGGTCCACGCGGTACGAACGCCAGTGTGACGGTCGATCCGATTGAGCCCGTCGTCGTTGCCTATCCATAGAAAGCCCTGCGAATCCTCGTAGAGCGCGTTGACGAAATCCAGTGTCAAAGAATTCGGCAAGTCGGGCACGTGCCGAAAGGTCTCGAATGCCATCGCGGATCGCGCGAGGACATTGGGGCCCTTCGAGTGCAGCCCTGCCCAGATGCTTCCCGAACGATCCGCGAACAGTGCAATGACCTTGTCCTCCGCAATCGTCTGCGGGTCCTCGGGTCGGTGGCCATAGTGCACAAAAGCATTCTTGGCACGGTCGAAGCGCAATAGCCCCAAGCCCGGCGAGCCGAGCCACAGATCGCCGTCCTTGTCCTCGGCAATGCCCATGACGCCCGTGAGGTCGCTGGGCGAAGGCTCCTGACGGTAGAACGAGTAACGCGTCAAAGTATTTGCCGCCCGATCCAGAAGGGCAAGGCCGTTCCCCGACGCATACGTGATCCAGAAGTTGCCCCGGCTGTCCTCGAAGAAAGAGGTGCGCACAGCCTCGGTGATCGGAACGTGGTAGGTGATGAGGCCCGTGGCTCTATCAAACTCGTCCAAGCCGTCGCTCGTGCTCACCCAGAATCGCCCACTGCTATCCTCACCAGTCCAGTTGACGTCATTGCTGGGAAGTCCCCGAGGATTTGCCGGGTCGTGACGAAAGTGAATCAAATTGCCCGAGGCCGGGTCGAGCCGGTGCAGACCGGCACCGGTTGCAAGCCATAAGAAGCCATTGCGATCCTGCGAGATGTGGACCACCGTCCCCTCCGGGGTCTGCGTGTCGGCGGGATCAATCCGAAAGTGCGTGAACGTCTCCGTTTTCGGGTCGAGACGGTCCAAGGCCTGACCGGTGCCAATCCACAGCATCCCAGTCCGGTCCTTGAATAGTGCGGTGACAAAGGTTCCGGACAAGCTGTCTCTTGCGCTCGGATCGTGCACGAACAGCTTGAAGTCATATCCGTCGTAGCGGTTGAGTCCGTACTGGGTGCCAAACCACATGAAGCCCTGATCGTCCTGGACGATGTCGGTGACGCGCGTCTGCGATAGACCGTCGGCCGTGGAAATCCTCCTAAGCCGCAGGCCCCCGCCCTCGACGACAGGAATGTGGATAACCTCTTGAACTATTCTGGGCTGCGGGATGCTCGCATCATTTGGCGCCCGCGCGGATGTTGCGATGACGTTGTCGCCTACGGCGTCCGACACCGAGATGGCCATCAGACCGACGAGTAGAAGCCATGGTCGCATTAAACGCCAGTCGTCCCTAAAACTGCAGTCGGCCCCCTTTTCATTGTTCGGCCGGCGTGTAGGCGTCGAGCGCAATTCTACAACTCGATGATTCCACGGCTCAACGCAATGGTTACCGCGTGAGTGCGATCGCTCGCGTGCAGCTTTTCGAGTATGTGCTTCATATGAACTTTCACGGTCTCTTCGGATACTCGAAGCCGAATCGCCACCTCCTTATTGGCGGACCCGCGCGCGACGCACTGCAGAACTTCGACTTCGCGCTCGCTGAGTGACTCCGAAGCGGCGTGCTCTGCGATCTGGGACGCGATCTCTGGCAGAATCGCTGTGCGCCCCGCGTGGACCGTACGAATCGCCTCGATCATCTCCTTGCGCAGCGCACTCTTGAGCAGAAACCCCTTCGCGCCGGCCTTCAATGCACGAAGCGCCTGAACATCGCCCGTGTACGTTGTGAGCACGATTATTCGCGCGGCGGGACACTCGGCGCGAATTGCCGAGATCGCTTCCACGCCGCTCACTTCCGGCATTTGCAGATCCATCAGCGTAACATCCGGACGTGTCGTGCGGAAGGCTTCGATCGCTTCCCGGCCATTGACTGCCTCGCCAACCAAAGCCATGTCAGCCTGACGTGCGATAGCCGCCGCGATCCCTTCGCGCAGCATTGGATGATCGTCCGCGACGAGGATCCGAATTTGTTTGATGGTCGGCGGCACCTCGGACATTTTACTTGTGCTCCGCGCGGCGGAGGTGGCCCGGCCGCCACCTGCGTCGCCACCCGCTTTTGGGATACGCAATGCGGGGCAGATCTCTCAGTTGGGTCTCGGTCCTGAATTCCGCAATCTCTTTGGGCGGGAAAGCAAAGACGTCAAAGAGGCCGCAAGAACATTGGCGCAGAGACAAAATGAGCCAGGTCCACATCGGAAGGCCGTCCTTCATCGGTTTGCGCGGTGCCTTCATCAGCCCTTTACCGGACCCGCGTAACTCTAATTGGGTACTCGGCAATTCCCAGTTTCGGGATCACTGCTCGACCGGAGCGAACTATACCTTACCGGCCATGCAGAAGCTCTTTTCCATGTTCCCGCGCGCCGCCCGATACCCCCCTTTTTTGGCTCATTTGGGGAATCGCCTTACCATGCTTTTCAAGGTTGGCTTGATTGCAGAGTTATGAACCGCAGATTTCGAGGCGAGGGATCATTGGGAATCGCGACAAGCAGCACGAATGGGTCAGCACCTCCTGCGCTATCGCTTTCGCCGCCAAATCGCCTATGAAGGAGTTCGCCGCATTCCGGCTGGATGCGCTGAACCTGTGTCTCTGGCGGCGTGGCGATGGGGAGCGAGAGGAGCGCATTCTGCTTACGCCCAAGGCCTTCGCGGTCCTTGAATACCTGGTCGAGCGCCCCGGGCGCCTAGTCTCGCACAAGGAACTGCTCAGAGCCGTGTGGCCGAACACCGTGGTCGAGCCGCAGGCGGTCAAGCGAAATATCCTCGCCGTGCGGAACGCTCTTGGAGATCGCCCGAGAAAGTCTCTTTTCATCGAGACCATACCTAAGCGCGGATACCGGTTTATCGCTCCGGTGTCTGAACGCGTCGAGTCGGTGCGTGCCGTTGCATCCGCCGGGGTGGCCCGAAATTTAGTGGGCCGCAGTGGCGCGCTTGAAGTGCTGCGTGAGGCGTGGCAGCGCGCCTTCAGTGGCGAGCGACAGATCGTCTTTATCAACGGGGAGGTGGGCATCGGAAAGACCGCGTTGGTTGAGGAATTTCAGCGGCAGGTCGCGGCGGGCGAGCGGTCGGTTCACATCGCGCATGGCCAATGCATTGAGGGGTATGGAAGCAAGGAACCCTACGGCCCGATGCTCGAGGCGCTCGGACGATTGTGCCGTGGCCCGCAGGCCGATCCGATCGTCCGGATACTGTCGGCAGAGGCTCCGACCTGGCTCGCGCAACTTCCGGGGATTCTCACGCGCGAACACCGCGAGGTGCTGCAGCACGAACTCCTGGGAGCTACCCGGGAGCGCATGCTGCGTGAGATTGCTGATGCGTTGGAGTTGATCACCGCGAAGACTCCGCTGCTGCTCGTGTTTGAAGACCTGCACTGGGTTGAT
>Ga0181537_10004665_pt1 | contig 11321 bp, 8 predicted proteins | sample PEATcosm2014_Bin_39_FD_119765 | JGI IMG/M metagenome (GOLD analysis project Ga0181537, IMG submission 119765) | Peatland microbial communities from MTU Mesocosm Facility, Houghton, MI, USA - PEATcosm2014_Bin23_10_metaG | ecosystem: Environmental > Terrestrial > Soil > Wetlands > Peat | place... | reverse complement strand
TGTCCCTGCGATCCCAGTTACGGAAGCTCACTTCGTCCGTCGTTACTCCGTCCGTCGTTGCCTGAGGATTCGGAACCAGCCGCTTCAAACCCAGGCCATGTTGTGGAAGCCTGCGTACAAAGTCTATCCGCTTGCTGACGGGCGCGGTTCAGTGCTACGAGCCGCTTATACCGTCAGTGCTGCGAGCAGCTTCCACTGAACCGCGACCGTCAGGGAGCGGATTTCCATCGCCTTCCACCGCACCGCGATTGTAAGCGAGCGTACACTGACTTCCGCAACAACCACTCACCCTACATTCACGAGGCGATATCAACTAATGCCAGTTATCCACTTAGTTCTATACCTGTTCTATTGCGGTGGTGGTAAGAGGGGCTCTCAGGAAACTCTTTAGTATTGTTTTCAATAATCTGAAAGAAGAAACGGCGACTCCCCCCAAAAGGGCCCCAACTTGCAATTGCTTCGTCAAACACTATGGCAACTCGGGCTCTTAGTTTGGGCGAGGGTCGACGCGGGTCGGTCGTGTCGGGCTGGCAGAAGCCGGCTTCCAGTTTTGCGGGATCTGAAACGTTTGGCGCACCCGGCCCGCGAAGCACTGACATCAGACGTGCCAGCCAGAGCGCAGGGCTCGGGTCGTCGCAAGCCCACTCCTGTGGCGACTTGGTCGGCTCCGGCGCTGCGATGCGAGGGGTTTACGACCTCATGCGTCGTGTCGCCGATCACGATAGCTTGGCTGAGTACGGCATAACTCGTGCCGCGCAGCCTCCCCCGGTTCTTATCACTGGCGAAAGCGGCACCGGAAAAGAACTGGTTGCGCGTGGCATCCATAGCTTGGGCAACCGGGTGAATCGCCCATTCGTGGTGGTTCCTTGTGGAGCGATTCCCGAGAGCCTGATCGAGGCCGAGCTTTTCGGCCACGAAAAAGGAGCCTTCACTAACGCCAACGGTACGCGTGAGGGCTACTTCGAGAAAGCCGGCGACGGCACTCTTTTCCTCGATGAAATCGGCGAACTCAGTATTAACATGCAGCCGAAGCTGTTACGCGCATTGCAGCAGCGCGAATTCAGCCGGCTAGGTTCCAGTAAGCTCATCCCCTTGCGAGCCCGCGTTCTGTTTGCCACCCACCGCAATCTGGAGCAAATGGTGGCCGCGGGCAAATTCCGGCAGGACCTCTTCTATCGGATCAACGTGATGGAAGTTCGCCTTCCCTCTCTGCGCGACCACGCAGAAGATATTGCCCTGCTGGCGGAACACTTCCTAAAGCGCTATTCGGCGATATATCGCAAGCCGCTCGAGTCGATCGAACCCGCCGCGGTGAAAGCACTTGAAGGCTACGACTTCCCCGGCAATGTGCGCGAGCTGGAAAATGTGATTCAACGCGCCGTCGTCATGGCCCGAGGCGCCAGCCTGAACCTGACGGACCTGCCGGAAGCCTTTCAACGCATCAGCGCCAGCGACTACGTTGAGGATCAGTCGTCGCTTGAGGGCATGCTGCGAGACTACAGGATCAAGCTGGCGAACGACGCGATCCAGGAGTGCAACGGCAACAAGACCCTCGCTGCCCAGCGCCTATCCATCTCGCGTGCCTATCTGCACCGGCTCATCCGCGAGCCTTCCGTCGAGGCTGACCTTCTCCCCGCCTGAAGTAACTAGCTTTCCTGTCCCAGAGTGCCAAGCCCGAAGGGCGAAAGATCATTTCCCACGGCGCAAGTGTGGGAAATGGTGTGTCACGCGTACCGGGCCCCGGAAACGGGGCGAAGGACTCTTCCCAAGTCCGGCCCATCCGCGAGTTACACGAGCTGTCCGCGAGAGCCCCCGCGGTTTCCTCGACGTTAAAATAATGGCACTGTGCTGCTCAACGAATTGCAGGAACAAGCTCGTTGGCTGTCTCGCCACGCCTCCAATGTCACATCACAGTACGGCGAGGATGGCATTATTGCAAAGGCGTTGAGCCTGCTCCCTGAGCGCACTTCGTGGTGTGTCGAGTTTGGAGCGTGGGATGGAAAGCTTTATAGCAACACTTACGATCTAATAAGGTCTCACGATTATCGAGGCGTGCTCATTGAATCTGATCCGGTCAGGTTCAAGGATTTGGAGCGCACCCATGGGGCCTCGGGGCGTAATGTGCTTCTGAATGCCTTGGTTGGCTTCTCAAAAGCCGATTGCCTTGATTTTCTCCTGTCACGATGCGAGATCCCGAAAAACTTCGATCTTCTCTCCATCGACATAGACGGCAATGACTACTATGTTTGGGAAGCCTTCGAGGAGTATCGCCCGAATCTGGTGGTGATCGAGTTCAACCAGACGCTTTCAAATTCGACGTTGTTCGTCCAGAAAAAGGGACATGAAATCAACGCGGGATCAAGCCCGGCCTCACTCGTTGAATTGGGCCGGCGAAAGGGCTATGAATTACTTGCGGCCACGGCCGTCAATCTGCTGTTTGTAACCTCGGAGCACTTCGGGGCGTTCGGTATCGCTGACAATTCGCTAGCCCTCATGCGGGACGATTCCGGCGTGCCTCACGTTTTTGTGGGTTACGACGGCCATGTATGTCTCTCCCAAGCAAACGTCCTCGGTTCTATCACGCTTCCCTGGCACGGACTCCAGCTAAAGGAAACCGATGTCCAAGCGCTTCCTCGGCGTCTTCAGAAGTATCCAGACCAATACACCCTGACCGATAGATGCCTGTACGGCTGGAAGTTTGGTTTCAAGCGCCCTCGGCGTGTCTTGCAAAGATTGCCGCCTCCCTGGCTTCGCCGGCGCAACGTTCCTGATTGACCGCGCGCCACCGCCGGATATCGGGCAGAGCCGCCTTGCTCACTCTCCGCGGTCACTCGTATCTGAGGGCTTCTAACGGGTCAACCTTGCCAGCTCGGCGAGTTGGCACCCAACACGCCGATAGCGCGACCCCGGCGAACAGCAGTCCCACCACGATTAACGTCGCCGGATCTGTGGGCTCGACTTCAAAAAGAAACGACCTCAGCACACGCGACAGGACCAGCGCCGCGGCAATGCCCGATATCACGCCGCCCGCAATCAATCGGAAACCTTCTGCAAAGATCAGGCTCCGAATATCGCCCATCTGGGCGCCAACCGCGGCGCGAATCGCAATCTCGCGCCGTCTCGAAGCGACCGAGAGTGAAAGGACGCCATAGATGCCAACCAAGGTCAACACGCTCCCCACAACTGAAAACCCGACCAGAAGCTGCATCGCAAACGTCCGCGAGGCCAGTGAATCTCCACGAATCTGCTCCAGTGTCTTGACGTTTTCGACGGCCGCGGTTGGGTCAACCGAATGCAGCTCGCGCTGGACAGCCACCATGAGCTGGCGCGGGTCGGCCGCCGTTCGAATCACCAGATGCTTGGAAAATGCGGATGCCTCCCATAAAGAAAGATAGACCTCTGGCTTCGCTGCCTCGGTCAGGTCGTCGGTGCGGCTGTTAGCGACCACGCCGATAATTTGCGTAGGCGGTTTCTGCCGCCCATCGAACCACAGCTTCTTGCCAATCGGATTGGCTTTCGGAAAGTATCGGTCGGCGAGCGCCTGATTGATCACCGCTACGTCGACCGACTTGCCGTTGTCGCTGGAACGGAAGTCTCGCCCCTCGGAAATGGTTTGGCCGAGCAGTTTGAAGTATCCCTGCGTCACTGCCCGCAGCGGCAATGAGATCTTGTCGCTCTCTTTGCTTGCCACGGGCTGCCCTTCGATTTCCAGGGTCCCCGGCCAGTTGTTCCCCGTGAGCGGCACACCCCAAGCGAAAGCCGCCCCCTCGACCCCGGGAAGCGCCGAGACCCGCTCCAACGCCCGAACATGAAAATCAGACCACTGCCCTTGCACTGCCGTAACACTCATGGTCAAGATGCGTCCCGTGTCGTATCCCGACCGCACGTTGGAAAGGTTGATCATCGTCCGAATCAGCAGGCCCGCGCCCACCAGCAGCGCCAGCGTAAGCGCGGTTTGAACCATCGTCACTCCTCGCAGCAACCGGCGTTCGCCGCGTCCCGCACTGCTTTTTGGTCCGGCGCTCTTGAGCACTTGCATGGTGTCGAGACGCGACGCGCGCAGAGCGGGGATCAACCCGGCGAGGACGGCGGCTAGCACCGCCGACGCGAGTCCACAGGCCAGTACCGGCCAACCGGTCGTCACGCCATCCAGACGCGGGATGGCATGTCCGCCAATTAGCTTGAATAGCCGGACAATCCCAAACGCGAAGATCGCGCCAAGCGCACCGCCCAAAACAGCCAGCAGCAGGCTCTCCGTCGACACTTGCCGGAAGAGCGCCACGCGGCCTATCCCAAGCGCGCTTCGAATCGCGTATTCCTGCTGTCGTTGAAGCCCTCGCACGAGCAGTAGCGCCGCGACATTCCCGCACGCGATCAACAACACGAGCGCCGCGGCGCCCAGAAGAGGAAACAGGATGCGCTGGCCATCGCGATTCAGTTCGCCCGTCAGTGATTCCAAACGCGGAACCACCCCCTCAAAATCGTGGTCGGCTCGTGCCTGCCTGCCGGTAATCACTGTGAGTTCCGCTTGCCCTTGAGCCAGCGTGCTGCCGTTTCGCAACCGCCCGGCCACATTCCAATACGCATCTTTCAAATGCGCCGGATCGGGAGCAGCCGGAACCCAGAAATCCACCAGTGCGTTCACGTTGTAGTTTGGCTCCTTGGCTGCGCCTGGCGCCGGAAGAAAGCGCACCCCGGGAGGCATAACCCCGATCACCGTGGGAGGCGTGTCCGAGCGGCTGATGCGGATTTTCTTTCCGATGATGTTCGGATCGCCGTTGAACTTGCCTTGCCAAAGCCCATAACCCAGGATCACCACCGGCTGCGGTTTCGTCCCAAATTCGGATTCCACAAATGAACGGCCCAGCATGGGTTGGAGCCCTGTCACGCGGAAATAATCATTCGTGACCCACATCCCTTCAATCGACTCGCTGCCATCCGGCAGAATGAGAAAGTTGAAGGTCCAGCCATAGGCCGCGATGGCTTCAAATGACCTGGCCTCCTTCTGCCATTCCATCCACTGCGCGGCGGCCCAGGCTTGCTGGCCTGCATCCTGTTGACCGTCGGCTCGCGCGGCCGGAATCAGCACCAGCCGCTCTGGTTGCCGGTAAGGCGGCGGAGTCAGGAGGACACCTTGAATCAAACTGAAAACCGCGGACGTGGCTCCAATGCCCATCGCCAGTGTCAGCACGGCAATCAGGGTGAAGGCGGGTTGTGTCACCAGCATTCGCACGCCGTAACGCAAGTCTTGAAGCATTCCGTTCTCCCGTCTTTCTCGATAATCCCGCTCACCTTTGACGAATGCAATCCAGCGAGGTTAGGTGAAGATGCGGCGCCTAAGGACCCCCATTTTACAACCGCAAAGCCGCGCCATACTGCCGGCAGACCGTGCCCTAGCCCCATGCGTCAGCTTGGGGCTGTTTCCCTGCCCGCGCAACCCCCATGCTTCACCACCAAACCCGCTGAAACTTAGCCCTGGTTATTCTTGTGCCGTGAAAACAAACGCGAACACCTGGAATTCCGTGTCGCACCGCACTCAGGCAATTGCGCAGACTGGCCTCGACTGCGTTTGACTAACCGTGTGCCACAACGCGATCGCCTGAGCAGCGAGCTATTTTGCAGCTATGGAAAGCGGCCCGAAGGTGGTGACAAATTGCATCGCCAGTGTGTTGCCTAACGTGCCGCGATAGGCCGCCCCTTGCAGAATTTCATAATCGAGTTTCACTAGCTCGAAACGGGCGGGCCGGTATGCAACCGCGAACTCGTACGATTGATGATCTGGATACCCGGCCGGCCGCTGCGTACCGATTCGCGCAGCAGCGTACCAGCGTGGGTGCAGCGTGCGTCGCGCCTCCACATACCCTACCTGTTGGATGTAATTCGGAATGACGTGGTAGTCGTTTTGAAAACGCTGCCACTCGCCGTTGACATTCCATGGACCGTGGCCCCATTCCCCGTCCACGCCGATGGCGGTCGCAGGCAGAACATGCGGATCCGCTTCTCCGGGAAAATAGTACGGAAACTCGAAGTCCAGATAAGGACCTCGGTACATCGAGGCGCCGAAGCGCAATCCCTGCGTAACCGTGTACCCCACGCCGCCTGCCCAGTCCCCGTATTGACCGTTGTCGAAAATGCTGCGGCGATTCGCCGGAGAAGAGTTAGTGAACTGCGCCCGCATGTCGAATTTGTGGATCGCAACGTCGACCTGAACGCCGGCCAGGCTTAGGACCGACACGCCTTGATAGTAGTAGCCATACGACATCGGCTTATCGACCAGCGGGTTCACGGCGTCGTCGTAGCGCAGCAGAAAGGACCCGAACGCCGAGGAAAGCTCTCCTGCGCGAACCACAACTGAGCCCTCGTTCCAGAATTGTGAATATCCGAGATTGGCTTGCAGGATATCTGTTTTCAGACCATAACCCTGCGTCGAAAATTGCTCATAGAAATACGGCCGCGAGTAGGTCTGGACCGCCGCGGAAACGGTCCAATGGTCACTCAGCTTCCACGTTGGATAAAGCACCGCACGGAATCCCGCCGTCAACGGAGAGCCGTCGCGCGGCGGCGCGGAAAGCTGATGCGAATAGGCGGTCAGCTCGCTCACCGTTCCGGACAGGGTAAATCCGGATTGTGCCTCCTGCGCTCGAAGTCCGCCAGCGCACGCGACGAAAATAACCCCGTGAATCACGCCGCGTTTCATGTCTCCACGCTTACTTGCTGCAATTCAGCGCTTACGTCACTTATGGCCTCCGAGAGTTGCCGGAGCCCGGTTTCATCGGCGTAGGCCGCGACATGGTGTCTATCTCGGATTTCGGGCAAATTCACAAACACGGAGACAATCGATGGATCAAGCTGCCTCCCTGCGGAATCTTCGATCAGGCGCAGCGCCTGTTCATTGTCCATCCCGCGGCGGTATGGGCGGTCGGAAGTGATCGCGTCATAAACATCCGCTACGTGCACGATACGCGCGCAGAGTGGTGCGGTTTCCCCGTGCAGGCCCAGCGGATATCCGCTGCCATCCCAGTTTTCGTGATGCAGCTCCACGATCGGCAGGTAATCCTCGAATCCCTGGACCCCTTCGAGAATCCTGCGCCCGATGGTCGGATGCTGCTGGATCAGGGCGAATTCTTCCTTGGTCAGGCCCTCGGTCTTTTGCAGCACGCTATCCGCGATTCCAATCTTTCCAATGTCGTGCAGAAGCGCGCCAATGCGAATCCTTTCCAGCTCTTCGCCGGTGATGTTCATCGCCGCCGCCACAGCGCATGCAAATTCGCTGACCCGGTGGCTGTGGCCCGCGGTATACGGGTCGCGGGCGTCGAGCGCGTTGGCGAGCGATCCGACAAACTCCAGAGATGCCATTTGCAACCGGTCCTGGCCTTCGCGAATTGCAGCGGCGGCTTGATTGAAGCTGTCGGTCAGCTCTCGGATCTCCAGTATCTGCCCGCTCTCCCTTGGGAACTCGGGCAAAACGCCCGTCCTCTGGCTTTCCCGCAGGCGCGCCACGACTTTGGAAATCGGGCCAACGATCGACCGCGACGAGAAAAGGCTCAACATCAGCGCCGCCGTCAGGCCCGTGATCGCAGCGATGAGGAACACGCTCCGGATGATGGATTGCATCGGACGGCTGGCCGAATCCACGCTTTGGAGGCTGCGCAGCAAGTACCCGTGGCCGAAGGACGTGTTTTCCATGGGAAGCGAGAGGTAACCTTCATCCCGCAGCTGGATGTCACACTCTGATCGCTCCGGGCAATTCTTGAGAGCTGAGTCGACTTCCGCCAAAGAGGCGCCTTCCAGGTTCGACATGATCACTTTTCCATTCCGGCTCAGAACCGCCGGCGTGCTGAACTCGGAGAAGTCAAAATGTTCGCCCACCGCCAGGGTCGCAATGTGCTCATCGCCTTGATCGATAGGAATAGAGGTGACCTGGTAAGTTCGCCCGTCCGCGGTAAAGAAACCCCGTTGCGGCGACGAGCCGTGCCTAATATCGATGGCCGCGAGCTGGTCCCCTACTCGCATCACCCCGGCCAGTGCCTGGCCATCGAGATCGGAAACCTGAAGGAAGTCAAAGCCGAGGTTTTCGCAAATCTCCCTCAGTTGGTCGTCCACCGTCAGCCTGGCGTCGCCGCTCCGCGGATTTGCCAGCAACAACTGCGTACCCGCCTTTAGGGCGGCGCTCTCGCCGACAATACGAAGAAACCGGCTGTTCTGAAGCTCGCTCCTCGATTGCAGATAAGCGATCGAGGCCTGCTTTTCGCGCAAAGATTGCCGGAGGCCATTCCGCACCGTGGAAATCACCGTTGTTTGGATCGCCCCAAAGCTCACCAACAACAGCAGTGCGAACGGCACGAACGACCACAAAAATGTGCGTATGCTGAAGCGCATTCTCTTTACCTTGGCGTCATGGCCTCGTGAGCCATCGCCTCATGCGAAGTCTCGGTTCCCTCCTCCGGCAGAGGGATCACAAACTGTATCGATGCGCCGCGATTTGGGGTTACCTCTATCTGTTCGCGGAAAAAACCTGCCGTCTTGTGCCACGCGACGATCGTGTAGCTGCCTGGCGCGACGCCGTGAAGCGCGAAGCCGCCAGAGGCATCCGCGATCGCATTCCACTGGTTTGGACTAACCACGACGGTTGCCGTCATGTTCGGGTGCAACCGGCAATTGACGAATACGACGCCCGGCTTCGGAAACGCTACCAGCCTGGTTTGACCTTTCGGGTAGTTCCCCAAGTCGAACGTCTTCGGTTTTGAAAGTGAAAAGACATTGTGAAAGATCCGGTCCAGATTCGGGAATGAGACGCTCGACCCTGCTGGGATCACGACGAGGTCGGGAACGAACTGTCTGCCCTTCTGCTCGATGGCCGCCGTGACCGGCGGAGATGGGCGTTGCCCCTCCAGGTAGATCACCACGTGGCTTCGCTCGAACGCGAGCGTGTCTTGGCTTGCGGTGGAACCAAGCTGCACGGCGGCGCCACGATCGTATTGCCCCGCCGGCGCCGTGACTTTCCGCTTCGTCAGAGCGCGCTTCACGATCACGGTGCCGTCGACGTCTTCCGCCTGGGCGAGCGTAAGGCAGACTACTCCCCCGAGTATCATCGTGGCGATGCGATGCGCCGTTTCTCCCAAGGGCAAATACAACATTCCTGAGCCAGATTGCTGCGATTTCTTCTCCGCCTCCGGCAAATACATTGCAATTGTGGGACTACCTGTTCTTCCTTGGAGAATCAATGAGTTGAGAGCCGAACTCCTAATGTGATGTGCACAACGGTACACAGACCCGTGCCAGGCGTACTATGGGGGTTTCAAAAGGGAACCCAATCCGGTTTTGCCCGGTCGCCCCGCATGCCCTGTCCGCACAAAACACCTCCGGGAACGAGGCCTGAACAGTGAAAGTCGCCACCTTCAACGTCAACAACATTAACAAGCGGCTGGAGAACCTACTAACTTGGCTAACTAAATCTAAGCCGGACGTCGTTTGCCTCCAGGAACTCAAGGCCGGGCAAGAAGCATTTCCGGCAACTGCCCTTCGAGACCTTGGCTACAAAGCGGTCTGGCAGGGCGAGCCTTCCTGGAATGGAGTGGCAATCCTGGCGCGTGACCGCGAGCCAGTGCTGACCCGTTTAAACCTGCCGGGCGATTCCCACGATCGCCAGGCGCGCTACATCGAGGCGGCAGTAAATGGAGTCTTGATCGCTTCTATCTATCTTCCCAATGGCAATCCCCAGCCCGGACCGAAGTTCAATTACAAGCTGGCCTGGTTCGAACGCCTCATCACGCACGCGGCCGACCTCATGACAGCCGGTGTGCCGGTCGTGTTGGCCGGCGATTACAATGTCGTGCCAACAGTGCACGACATCTATCCGACGCGATCTTTAGATAACAACGCTCTGATACAGCCCGAAAGCCGCCAGGCTTTTGCGCGATTGCTAGCTCAAGGCTGGACCGACGCTCTGCGAACGCTCCAACCTGACGGGCCTCTCTGGACGTTCTGGGATTACAAGCGTGAGCGGTGGCCGGCCAACAAGGGCATGCGGCTCGATCACTTCCTGCTTTCGCCGCAGATAGCCGAGCGACTCTTGGAAGGCGGCGTAGACCGCTGGGTGCGCGGTGAGGAAAACGCCAGCGACCACGCTCCGGCATGGATCACGCTGGATCTTTGATTGTGCTCGCACCCGACAGAGCGCGAAAAGACGGGGACTGACGATTCTGTCCCAAGGCGCCCACAATCGCGCCCGCAAGCACCCCGTACTCCCTGCGCCGCGTGGACAGAACCGTCTGTCCCCGCCTTTTCGCCCCGTCCGAACAACTCCTGTTCTAGTATGGTTCACGTCGGAGCGGACGGAAGCTCACGAGCAGGAGGGAACGTCCTTATGGAAATCGGCCGGCGCGAATGGATACAAGCTGGCGCCGTGATGGCGGCAAAGGTGGCGTTTCCCCAGCAGAATGTGGCCCGAAGCTGGTACGACCGGCCCATGCGCTGGGCGCAATTGGCTTTCGTCGAAGATGATCCCGGCCGCTACGATCCTGGCTTCTGGCTCAATTACTTTAAGCGCATTCACGCCGACGGAGCGTGCTTGAGCGCCGGGGGATGCGTGGCTTTCTATCCCACCACGATCCCGCTGCACTATCGCAGCAAGTTTCTCGGAAATGGCGATACGTTTGGCGAGATGCTCGCCGGTTGCCGCAAGCTCGGCATGAATGTGATCGCCCGTGTAGACCCCCACGCCGCGCACCAGAACGTCTACGACGCGCATCCGGATTGGATCGCCGTAGAAGCGAACGGCCAGCCGCGCCGGCATTGGGCAATGCCGAGTTTGTGGGTAACCTGCGCGCTTGGCCCTTACAATTTCGAGTTGATGACCAGCGTGATCGGCGAGATCACGACGCTATACGAAGTCGATGGCATATTCGCCAACCGCTGGAGCGGATCGGGCATGTGTTACTGCGAGCACTGTCGACGAAGCTTCCAGGAGTTCAGTGGTCTGGAACTCCCGCGAATAGCGCCCGGAGCCGTAGCGGGCCCGCCGGACGAAGCGCGAATTCAATACGACGCCTGGCAAAAGAAACGTCTGTTGGAGTTGTATTTACTCTGGGACGCGGAAATCAAGAAGCGCAATCCGAATGCCGCTTTCTTCCCCAACGGATTCGATCAGATTCGCGACGGCGCCTCGGTCCCCGTTCTCTTCGCTGACCGGCAGGCTCGCTCCGGAAACACACCCGCGTGGCAAAACGGCAAGTTTGCGAAGGATGCCCGTTCGACATTTGGCTCGAAGCCGATTGTGGGCTTGTTCAGCGTCGGCTTGGAGGCGCCTTACCGTTGGAAAG
>Ga0181537_10004664_pt1 | contig 11322 bp, 10 predicted proteins | sample PEATcosm2014_Bin_39_FD_119765 | JGI IMG/M metagenome (GOLD analysis project Ga0181537, IMG submission 119765) | Peatland microbial communities from MTU Mesocosm Facility, Houghton, MI, USA - PEATcosm2014_Bin23_10_metaG | ecosystem: Environmental > Terrestrial > Soil > Wetlands > Peat | place... | reverse complement strand
CCGAGCTGGCAGAGGACGGGATCGCCGATGGCGGTGGTTTTGGAAGAGAGCTTCGGCTCGGAGACGGTGCATTGAATGAGAGAGCCGGCGGGGATGAGCTGCTCCGCATAACTCGACAACGGTGCGGCGAGCAGAAGAGCGAGGAGCGAGTACGACGTGCCTTTCATGTCAGTCCTCCTTGAATTTGCGGGCTCGACGAGAAGAGCCTTTGACGGTTCAGCTCCGACAGCATTTTAGGAAGCAATCTGGCCTTTTTGGGCGCGTACTCGACCCTGGCAGCCGGATGGTTGCGGCGGCTTGAGACTTCTGACTTCGACTCGAGAGTTTCCTAAAATGTTGCAGCGCGTGGTGCGCTGGTTATTCGGATCGTTATAGAGGCAGAACCGGTTTCGGCGCAGAAGTTGCGCGCGCTGCGCAAAATAATTGCGCACGGTTCCGCGACGGGCTCGACTGGCGTGAGCCCTCTCTGGGAATTAGACGCGGCTACTGCGCGGAGGGTGCGGGCGGAGGAGTGGCGAGTGGAGGCGGGATGGGACGATTCTTTGCGCGAAGATAGGCGACTAATTGAGCGATTTCGGCGTCGGTGAGGGAGTCGCCGAAGGGAGGCATTTTCTGGCCGCCGTTGAGAATTTGTTTGGTGATGTTGGCGGGCGGCCAGGCTTTGTCAGTACGCAGACCCATGAGCGAGGGAGCTTTCTTGCCGCCTACACCGCCGGCTCCGTGGCAGTAGGAGCAGCCTTTGTCGCGAAAGAGGACGGCACCCGCTTCTTCATCGGCCTTGTTGCTGGAGGCGCGGGCGGGGATGGCGATGGAGACGAGCAGAGTTGTTAACAGGACAAAGTAAATGGGCTTCATGCTTTGGATCACGAGGTTCATTTTCTCATGGACGGAGCGTAGACGAGTCAATCGGTCGATGTAGCTGCCGAGGCCCTGAAGTTACGCGTGGCGACGGCGGCGATTGTGGACGACGCGATGCGGCGCGTATGTCCACTCGCGGACGGGACCCGTGTCTACATGGATGAACTGACTTTTGGGGTAGTATCCAACGCCACCCGCGCCGAGTGAAAGCGCCGCGTCCCGCAACTGGACGGCTGGAATGCCGGGAGCGCGGATATCGAGCGCATTCGCTTCAATATGTTGCGAGTGCTCGGCCGCATTGGTGGTTCCACTCTCACGGAGCGCATCGTTCGTCTCTTTTGTCCGGTAGCCGGAAAGTATCTCGATGACGCTGCCAGGCCGATTGAGTTTTGAAAGCATTGTGTGGAGCAGATCGAAGGTGCGGGGATCGTAACTCTTGACCTCGTCGTTGTGGGTGTCGCGCAGAAATTGGCTGAGGTTATCGAGCGCTTCGGGGATATAGGTATCGCCGATCCGGTAAATGACGTCGATGATTTCGCCGCCCTGCCGTGCGAGCTTGAGCTCATACTTCTGGCCATCCTCAGGTACGTCGTCAGAAATGAGACCCATGTCAGGCAGGCCAATGTTGGAAAGCATGTGCGTGATTGCGTGGAGACGAGGGTGTTTGTGGTGCTCGGTGCCGTGGGCGCTGGCCGCTGGAGCGATAGACACGAGCAGAGTCGCTATCAGAAAAGTGTAAAAGGGCTTCATGTTTTGAATCACTGTGTTTATTTTCTCATGGTGGGGCGGGGATAGGACATTAGTTGGTGGAGTTTGTGGGGTGGGGGTGATCAACCCGAATCCCGATTTAGAACCACTTGTCGTGCATACGGTGTAGGAACTCCGCAGTGATTGGAAAGCCGGAAGCGGAACCAATCACGGAATCGACTGGACATTTCGGACACAAGGCCGTTTGACCATCATCGATCCATTCGGAGATTTCCGCCCGGGCGAAGATCGCAAAGCAGTAAAAGCAGCCGCAAAGAGTACTGGATTGTAATTCCGTGAGATTGAGACTGCAGTGCTTGTGAGCCGCCTCCAGGCGATCTTCATTTGGTTCGGGTACTCTCAGACAAGGCTGAATCATCTAAATCAACTTACAATAATAGGCCAATCGTGGGCGAGTCTTTAGGAGTTCATGCGATCGGTGGCACGCTTGAGGTCAGCGGGTTCTACGTCGTACCAGTCTTTGCTCAAGTCGGTCCATGATGGATTTGTTTTCTCTATCAAGCCGATTTTCTTTTCACGACGCCAACCCTTTAATTGCTTCTCCCTTGCTATTGCGATTCCTACGTCCTGATTGCTTTCGAACCAGACCAGGCGATCGCAGTTGTAACGCTGGGTGAAGCCGTCATGCTCTCGCCATTTGTGCTGGAAGATGCGTTTTTGCAAGTTGGAGGTGACGCCGATGTATAGAGTGTGGCTTCGGCTGGCAAGGATGTAGGTGAAGTAGGGTCCGGTTGACATTGCCGGAATTGTACGGGTTTGGGTGCTCGCGCGCTGTGATAGAGGCAACCGCAGATCTTTCGACTCCCTGCGGTCGCTCAAGATGACAATCCAGAATGGGTTGGTCAGGATGACAATTTGCTTATTTATATATTCCTCACGATGACAGATTCCTAAAGAGGTTCACAGGATTGACTGCGGCGATGCGGAGTTTGTTGGGCAAAAAGAAACCGGCCGCGGCTTGGGATGGTTTCCATGCGCGCGGCCGGGATTGTTTGAGCCGGGATGCGGCTCACAGGTTTTTTTATTTGCGCTCTCGCGGCGCGATGCCGAAGGTGACGGAGAGCGAGAGGCTGCGGGCTGACATGAAGGTTGGCTGGTCCTGGCCGTTGATGGGCGTGGGGCCCGTGGTATTGAAGGGATCGGTCAGGGTTGTGCCGGGGATAGTTTGAGTGGGCGCGGCGCCGCTGAGGGTTAGCGCAGTGAGGTTGTGCTGGTTGAGAAGGTTGTTGCCCGCTAGCCTGATCTTGGTCTGATCGAAGAGCGAGTGGTTGCGGACGGTGTAGTTGATATAGGAGTTGAGGGTGCTGAAGGCCGGAATGACGGTCTGGTTGTGATAGGCGCCGTTGTCAACCCGCTGCTCGCCGACGCGCTTGTTGAAGATGCCGAGATCGAACCCATGGTTCTGGTAAGTGAGTCCTTGCAACTCGGTGTCAGCGGGAGTCTGCTGAACCCACAGACCGCCGGGCGCATTCACGTAATAGGGGGCGGCAGCAGTGCCGGCATTGAGTTCGCCTTCGTAGTAGGCGCTGGCTGCGGTTGCGTTCAGGTAGAGGTTGAGTCCTTTTGTGAGAACGCCGGTGGTTTCAAACTCCACGCCCTGGGTGATGGAACTTGGCTGAAGGAAGTTCACGGTCTCCGAGGTGGTGGGATCGATGACGCTGGAATAGCTGTTCTGAAAGCGGACGCGATAGGCATCGGCATCGATGGTGAATCTGTTGGCCTTGAAGACGGTGCCGATTTGATAGGTCGTAGACTTCTGCTGCTTCGGGGGAGTCAATAAGCCAGGGGTGGGATCGACGGTTGTAGGCGTATGCGAGAAGTCGTAAACGCTGCTGGGGGGCACGATGCTGCCAGTGGCGACCTGGGCGTAGACGGCCCAGTCTGTCAGGAGGCGGTAATTGAGATCGAGCGAAGGCAGCGTGGCGTAAAAGTTGCCGGTATCGGTGGCGGTAGCGGAGCAGGCCGCGGTGGTGCTGGCGCAGGTGAGGGGGCCGACGGTCTTGCCGTCGTCGGCCTTATGGATCACGTCATACGTGTAGTAGACAAATTTCGAGCCGGCCGTGATGTTGAATTTGGGTGTTGCATGGAACTCGTATTCAACAAAAGGTTGGAGCGAGTCGGTGTAGAAGGTTTCGTCGAAGTTGCCGAGTGGCTGGTCGGTCCAGTTGTTGAGAGGATCGGTGGGGTACTGATGGCGATTGGTTTTGGCCCAGTCGTACCACATGCCGCCGCGGAAGACGCCGAGCTTCGAGGTCTGCGAGACGGTGGCGGTTTCTCCGTACTTGCGATAGCTGTTGTATTTATCGACGGCGCAAGGCTCGGAATAAACGGTGAGGCCGGTGGTCTTGCTGGTCTTGCCGGTTGCAATGACGTCGCAAGGTGCGATGGCAGCGCCGTTGTAATAGGCGACGGCTTTGGAGCCTGTGCCGGCAATAATCTCGCCCGGTACCAGCGACGGATTGGCAACGGCAGCGGCCTGCGTGGCTTCAGTGATGGGCGTGGCATTGGAGTAGAGCTCGCCGTTGTCGTAGTTGTAGGTGTACCACTTGGCGTCAAGATACCAGCCGCGGCCGATTTCACTTTTGATGCCGACGTACTCGAAGTCAGTGGGGACTTGATAGTGGTTGTACTTATAGTCGAGCCAGTTGGTCGGGTCAGAGTTATTGACCATCATGAAGTTGTAGCCGTAGCCGGTATAGGGAAGAATGCCGTTGGGAGCGGTGTTGTAGGTAGTTCCGCCGATGGACGTGGTGGCGGCGCAAAGGGAACTGGGGGTTGAAGCGATGGTCTGGCAGCGCGTGGGATTGAGCCCGTAGGTATTGGCGGTGAGCTGAATAACGCCGCTGAAACCGGTGAGCACGGTCTTGGGCGAGATTTGGTACTGATAGAGGAGCGAACCGGCGTTGCGGGTGTTGTAGTTAAAGGTCTGATAGCCGTCCGAGGACATGTGGTGGACGTCGACGAAGAGGTTCGACTTTTTGGGAGTGCCGAAGAGACCGAAGAGTCCGGAGTTGTAAGAGCCCTCGTAGAGCTGGGTGTTCCATGTGCTGTAGGTGGCGGTTCCGCGGATGTCCTGCTCGCTGGTGAGGGGCATGGAGAGCAGGTGAATGGATCCGCCGAAGGGAGTGGGCCCGGTGGTGGAGGCCGAACCGGGGCTGCGATCGAAGTCGACGCCACCGATCCATTGAGCGGGGAAGAATGCCCAGGAGTGATGGGTGGGGGTGTTGGTGTCGTAGAAGGGGACGCCGTCGAAGTCGATGTCGTAGTCGCCATCGGGGAATCCGCGGAAGTAGGTTTTGGACTGTCCGAGACCGACGCCATCGGAGCTGGTGGTGAAAGCACCGGGGACGATCTGTACGATCTCGCCAAAGTCGGCGATGGGCGAGGTGAAGTTCTGGATGTAGGTGTTGGAGATCAGCGACTGCGCGGAGCGCTCTTCAATGAAGCCGCCGCTCGGGGCTGTTTGCGCGGCGATGGAATCGATGCCGGAATTGACGGTGATTTCTTCAGCGACCAGGCTGATGGCGAGTGTGAGAGGGGTAAGCTGGAGGGATTGGCCGGGCGTCAGAACGACGCCTGCCCTGGTGGCGACGGCGAACCCGGTTCCCGTGGCCTGTAGGGTGTAGGTGCCCGCGGGCAGTCCGTTTACCGTGTAGTTACCGGTGGCGTCAGTCCTGGCGGTCTTGACGGCTCCGGCTGGGCCAGTGACTGTGACGGCGGCGCCGACGACGGCACTGCCTTGAATGTCGACGATGGTACCGGAGAGTTTGGCGTCGGCGGATTGCGCCTGCAGAGCGGAGCCGTAGAGCAGAACTAGAACCGAAAAGACGAATGCGAACAGACGACTGCGCCTGCCCACGAAAGTGTGTGTCACGATGAACCTCCAAGTTGTTGGTATACGTATGGAATTTTGCGCGGCCAGATGAGCGCACGCCCTGTTATTCGCCGCATTTCCATCGACGGTAGCAACCCGATGTGAATGCGGGATTACGTGCGTGTTTCAGATAAGTTACGAAGGGTGGAAAACGGGACAATTTTTAACGGGATGCGACACCGGGGGGATGGGCGTGCGGGGACCGTGGGAGGAGGTCAGCCTTTGGGGGTTTTGCGGGAGGCGAGCATTTCGGCCATTTTCTCGATGCGGTTTTGGCGGGTTTCGGGCTTTTTGGCGCTTTCGATCCAGTCGATGTACTCCTTTTTATGGGAGTAAGAAAGAGCCGTGAAGGTCTGAGATATGGAGGGCGATTGAGCGAGCGCGGTTTGCAGGTCGGAGGGGACGGTGACCGTACGCGGGGCATCGTCGATGGCGAGTTCGACCTGGACGGTGTCGCCGGGAATTGCGTCGGCGGAAGCGAGAATGTCTTTACCGACGCCGAGGATGTGGACGCCGGCGCGAGGCATGAGGGAGTTGCGGAAGGTGAATCCGTTGATGGTGGCGCGGACGGGAACCTGGCCCTTGCGGCCGATGACTTCAGGAACGCTGAAGGGGATTTGGAGGTAGGTCCATGCGCCGCCGGGGCCGCGGGAGACGAGCTGGGCTTTGAAGTTGAGGGGATTGGCGGCGGATTTGGGCATCGAGTTATCTCCTGCGTGTGAGCGGCGGGAATCCTTTTTTGGATTTTGCCTTGGATTGAGATTCGGCGCAAGGGGGAAGTTGCGTGAAGGAGTGGAGTAGTCTGACTGGATATGACGGCGGGAGCGGGATGGTATGCGACGGAGTTGCGGCGGGAACTAATGGAGCGGAACCGGGTTTGGGCGCGGGGTAGTGGGCGCGTCCGTCCGCATGTGGAGAGTTATGGTCGTGAGCCGGTGATTGTGTATGAGCCTTACGAGGATGAGAAGCATGGGAATTTTTTCGATGACGCTTATGCGGCGATTGTTGCGAATAAGGAATGGATGCGGAGATTCGACAAGATTCATGCGCAGGGGCGGGGGTTGCCTAAGGCGGAGAGTGGGCGGAGATGGCGGGAGCTGGATTCTTCGATGAGCTCGGATGCGCTGCTGATGAATGTTTTTCTTGGATTTGGGGCGGATGACGTGGGCGGGTTGAAGGGGGCGCTGGGTGTGGAGGGCGAGGGGTTGCCGGAGTTTGGATGGAAGGCGCGGGTGCCGCTGGCTTCTGGGCGTTTCGATCGGACTGAGGTGGATATGCGGTGGGGCGGGTTGCTGGTGGAGGCGAAGCTGACGGAGATGGATTTTCAGACGCGGGCGGCAAAGGTGGTGGAGGGGTATCGGGATTTTGATGCGGTGTTTGAGCGGGAGTTGCTGCCGCGGGTGGAGTTGCGGGAGGCGCGAAGGCGAGCGCCTCAAGAGCTTGCGGAGGAGTTTACGCAGGAGTGGGAGGCTGGCGCTGGGACGGAGATTGAGGTGCAGGAGGTTGCTCGGGAGTACCAGGCTGGGATTGTGGCGCGGGCTTGGGAGGCTGAGCCGGTTGAGGCGGGGTATGCCGGGTATCAGTTGATACGGAATGTGCTGGCGGCTTATGCGGCGGGGACGAGTTTTTGTGTGGTGCACGATGAGCGGCGGCCGGATTTGCGAGAGGGGTGGTTTGAGGTGATGAGGGCGGTAAGGAGTGCGGAGATGCGGACGCGGTGCAAGGTGATGACGTGGCAGGAACTGGCGGGGTTGGCGGGGGTGGGGTTGCGGGAGTTTTTGGAGGGGAAGTATGGGATTGTGGGGGTGGAATAGAGATTGGCGGGCTTTTCGGAACGGAACTGGATGGTTTGCGATGAAAAGGGTAGCATGAGGGAAGTGGCGGGTACGGCTGCCAAAGGGGTAGGTCACATGACTACGGTCCAAATTACGCTGCCGGATCAATTAGCGCAGGAAGCTGAGCGCGCCGGACTGTTGTCACCGGAGCTACTGGAAAAATGGCTTCGCGAGCAACTGAAGGCGCAACGTGTCGACCAGCTGTTTGTCGCTATGGACCGCATGAGTTCGGTGGACGATCCTGCCGCAATGTCTCCTGAGGCGGTCGCCGAGGAGATTGCCGCCATGCGCGCGGAGAGACGCGGACGCGGTAACGGCTAGTGCGGCTGGTGCTGGACACCAACGTGGTTGTGTCAGCCTTGTTGTGGAACGGCGTGCCGCGACGGCTTGTGAGCGCCGGGCGGTTTGAAGGTGTTGTGCTTTATTCCAGTTCGCCTCTGGTGGCGGAATTGGCGGATGTTTTGTCCCGGCCCAAATTCACAAATAAGGTTGCCGCGTCGTTATTGACGGTTGATCAGTTGGTTGACCTCTATGCCGAACTGGTTGCCTTGGTGCGGCCTTCTCCCACAGCGCGCCTTGCACCCGATCCGGACGACGATGTGGTGATTGGAACGGCGCGTGCCGCCAGGGCCGACTATGTGGTGACAGGGGATAAGGGGTTGCTGTCGGTGGGTACTTACGAAGGCGGGCGGATTGTTACCGTCAGCGAGGCACTGGAGTTGATTCAAGTAGGGTAGAAAAAAATGCGAATCGTCGAGGTTCGTAGGTTCCCAGGTCTCAAAGGCGAGACCTGGGCCACTGACCATTGTTATGGATGGCCTAGAGACCGGCGCCGGGGATGTATTTGTATTCGATCTTCTGGGGCTCTTTGGGCTTGTCGCCGGTTAGGTCGTGGGTGTGCCAGACTACCGACTCTCCGGCTACTTCGGGGTGCTTGCGGAGGAAGATCAGGGCGTATTCCGAGGCGGTGGGGTCGTCTTTCTGGTCGGCGAATTTGGCGGACTCGATGGCGGCTTTGGCCTTCTCGCCCAAGCGGCGATAGAGGATGGCTAACTGATAGTGGGCGGCGAGGTCGTCGGGATCTACGGCCTGGAGGCGTTCATAGGTGTCTCGGGCTTTTGCGTAATCGTGCTGCTGGTAGTAACTGAAGCCTAACTCGCGGAGGCCGTCGCGGGAGCGGGGGTATTTGGCTAACATGGCTTCCAAGTCGGCGATTGCCTTGCTGGTCTGGCCGGCGTTGCGCTCGACTAATGCCTGGTAATAGAGGGCGCGGGGGTCGCCGGGGAGGAGCTTGAGGGCTTTGGCGATGTTGGCCTTGGCGTCGTCGTATTTCTCCCAGGAGATTTCAACGATACCCATGTTGGTGTAGGCGTCGGCGTAGTCGGGGCGCAGGGTGGCGACGCGCTCGAAGGCGTGAACGGAGGCTGCGTACTGCTGGGCGTCGAGGAGGGTGATGCCGAAGTTGTTCCAGCGCATCCACTCCTTGTTTTCGGTGGGATCGGGCAGGACGGGGGCGTTGTCGCCGATTCTGAAGGTCTTGGTCTCGGACGCCATGTCGATGATGGGAACCGAATAATGCTCGCCGGGTTTCTGGTCCATGGCGTAGTCAATGAAGTGTTGATTGAAGCGGCGATAACGGACGGTGGCTGTGAGGGATACTTGGCCGGTTATGTCCTTGGGCAGGCGGAAGCGGTAGCGGACTAGCTGCGAGCGGCCGGACTGGATGGTGTTGTTGTAGGCGAGGACGCGATTGTGCCAGATCTGATGGATGTCGTTGAGGTCGCCTTTGTCATTAATGAGGCGATTGGTGAAGGAGTGGGCGGAGGGATCGAGGTTTCCGTCGGGCTGGATGAAGCCGGATTCGGCGATGACTTTTCCGGAGGTGTCCTTGACGCTGAAGTCGACCCAGGCTTCGTAGAAGTCGCGCTGCTCGGGGACAAAGGAGTGACCGATGCCCTTGTTCTGGATGACTACGTCGGCGATGAGAGTTTCAGCGGGGGCGAGGGAGAAGCTGGTCAGGCCGAGGGGTGCGACAAGGACTTGGTCAGACGGTGTGGCGGCTGCGCTTTCTTTCTCTAAGGCGAAGATGTCGACGTTGAAGACGCCCTTGCCATCGTAGGAGTTCTTGAGGAAGTCGGCTACCCGGCGGGCCTGTTCGTCGAATTTGTAGTACTGGGGGACAAGGGTGTTGCCTGCGGGCCAGCGATGGGATACGAGCTTGGCTTCTTTTGTGACCGGGTCGGGTTTTGCGCCGGGGTCGATGGCGCCTGAGGGCAGCGGTTCGCGGACCATGTGGCAGGTTTGGCAGGTGGAGACGGAATCTTTGCGGTAGAAGGGGAGGGGGGACTGCTTGGTGAAGCTGGCGGCCTGCCATTCGTCATATAAGGAGATGGCGCGGAGCCATTTGTAGTCGTCGAGTTGGCGCGGGATGGCGGCCTTGTGGCAGGCGGCGCAGAACTCGGCGGTTTGGAGGAGCGGGCGCATGACGGCTTTGGAATGGCGGTCGAGGTGGGCGAGGATTTCGGCGTCGGAGACGGGGCGGGTGATGGGCGCGCCTGCTTCATCGACGAGGACAGCGGGGACGCCCATGACGTAGCTGCCGGTTCCGGTGGCGTCGGTGGAGACGATGGAGTGGCAGGTGGAGCAGGTGACGCCTTCCTGCTCAAACGGACGCTTTTTGGGCATGCCTTGCGAGAGGTCGCCGGAGAGCAGGGCGACGGGGTTGTGGCAGCCCTCGCAGTGGCGGGAGTACTGGACGCCCTTTTCGTCGATGAGGTGGTTGACGTTTTTGAGGTACCAGGGGGCGCGGAAGCTATTGGAGTGGATGGACTCGCGCCACTGGTGGTAGGCCTCCTGATGGCAGTGGCCGCAGTACTCGGCGGTGTAGAAGCTTTTGGGGCTGACGAACTGGCCGGTGGAGGAGGTGGCGTTGGAGGGCAGGAACGGGGTTTCTTTGCCGAAGGCGTAGTTGTAGCGGGAGGCTACGGAATCGTGGAACGGGGTGGTGGGGCCGGAGATGCGGACGGTTGCGCCGTAGAGGGGCTGGGAGTCGGTAGTGGTTGCTGGGGTCGTGCTCGCCGAGGCTGGAGTGGGTGCGGCGGGAGCGGCCGCTGGAGTGGCTGGGGCAACTGGGTTACTGGCGGCTTGAGTGGCCCAGTTGGCTGTGAGGGATAGCGCAGCGATGAGTGCGAGGGGTAACCAGAAGCGACGGCGGGACGCAGGGTTGAACATCGTGCGGCGATCTCCCAGGGAAGAGCTTGCGGACCTGCGGCGTTCAGAGACGGGGATGGCCGCGGGAACATAAGAAAGGTAGCAGGAGAGAGGGGTGAGATGTCCTCCACCGAAAGATTGAGAGGCAGCGGGTGAGCAAGCCAGCGAGTCAGCGGATCGGCGAGCCGGCAAGTTGGCAGGGGGCGCAATCGCAGCGGGTGGTTCATAGAGTGGGATGAACGGGGAAAATGCGGGGTTTAGGTGTGAGGTAGCGCACATCTTCTTAGCCAAATCAAGGCCCAAACTGGTACGGTTGATTCTGAAGGATTCGTGTTCAGCGATGGTTTCCAGTCCTTATTTTTCTCTTGCAGTTTTGTTTGTGGCCGCTCTGGCGTTTGGGCTGACCCCGCTGGCGCTGGCGTGGCTGTGGGGGAAGGCGTTTTCGCCATGGAAGCCGAACGCGATCAAGAACGCGATATACGAGTGCGGGCTGGAGTCGAAGGGTGACGCGTGGGTGCAGTTCCGGTCAGCCTATTACCTTTACGGGATTATCTTCCTGATATTCGATGTGGAAGCGGTATTTCTGCTGCCGTTTGCGGTGGCGTTTACGGGACTGGGCGTGGCAGCCTGCCTGGCGATGCTGGTGTTTGTGCTGCTGCTGATTGAAGGGCTGGCTTGGGCTTGGGCTAAGGGTGTTCTGACTTGGGTGTGAAAACAGATGACAGGTTACAGATGACAGATGACAGTTTTTTAGGGACTAGGGACTAGGGACTAGGG
>Ga0181537_10004662_pt1 | contig 11325 bp, 12 predicted proteins | sample PEATcosm2014_Bin_39_FD_119765 | JGI IMG/M metagenome (GOLD analysis project Ga0181537, IMG submission 119765) | Peatland microbial communities from MTU Mesocosm Facility, Houghton, MI, USA - PEATcosm2014_Bin23_10_metaG | ecosystem: Environmental > Terrestrial > Soil > Wetlands > Peat | place... | reverse complement strand
ATCCCCCGCAAGGACAACTCGCTCAACGATGCCATCGAAGCGCTGGACGAACTATTCATATCTGATGCCGGATCAGACTTCGACCGCGCATGGGAACTGGTGGAGTCCCACCGCGACTACTCGGATTTCATCGACCAAGAGATCGAGAAGTGCACGTTCGACCGCAGGTACTATTTAGAAAACTACCACATCATCAAAGACGAGCAGGGAAACGCGCAGACTCTGTTCCCCCTGATGGACCAACAAACACTAGTGCTAGAAACGGTCGAGAAAGACTGGAAGGAAGATGGCTGCTACCGCCGGATCATCGTCAAGCCGAGACAATGTGGCGGCACCATTATATCCGGTGCGCTGATATTTCAAGCTACTATTTTCAACGAGCGCATGTTTACCTTGATGATGGCGCAGAACCGAGACACCACATCAGAACTCGCCCGCCGCATCAAGGACGCATTCTATTCTTTGCCGTGGTGGATGCGCCCCGAGCGTGAGTCGGAAGTGCAGGACACACATTACATTTTCCAGCGCCCTGACGAAAAGAAACGTCTCACCGATCCCGGATTGGCATCCACACTGATTATCTCCAATGCCGCGAAACAGGCCGGGATCGCTATCGGAAAAACCATCAGGTGTGCACATTTTAGCGAAGCCTCCCGTTGGCCCGATAACGATTCCTGGAGTAGCGATATCGAGCCCTCCATGAACGCGAAAGACACCCAAGCCCTGATGGAGTCCACTGGCTACGGTCGTCGTGGGATCTTCTACAACATGTGGCTGGAGGCGGTCGAAGGCGGCGACACGGACTGGAAACCATTATTCATCCCCGTGTACCGCGTGCGCAAATATTTCCTGCCGATCCGCAAGAGCATGAACTTCGAGTTGACCGAAAAGGAACGTGAGTTCCGCGAGACCATACGCAACACTGGCGACGGCATCGGCAAGTACACGATACCACTGGGATTTTTCAACTGGCAGCGCAGGAAGATCAAATCCTACATCAAGAAGGCCCGCTCACAGGAGGGACTGTATCAGTTCCAGGAATCCTACCCAGACACATGGGAGCAGGCGTTCATATCGTCCGGTCTGTGTGCATTCCCGCGTGCCTGCCTCGACGATCAGGAAAAGTTGAACTGCAAAGACCCAATCCAGATCGGGGAACTGGAATACGCAGGCGTAGACACAGTGCCGCATTTCATCAACCTGCATCCACCAAAACCGGAAGAACTGCTCAAGAAGCCTGAGTTCGAGAACCGTCTATGGGTGTGGGAATTGCCAGATGATCTCGATGCGAACACTGAATACTACATTGGTGCTGATGCAGCGAGTGGTACAGCCAAGGATTTTTCCAGTTGCGATGTGTTCAAGCTCGGCTTTGGTAAAGAATCATGGGTGCAGGTTGCGAACTGGCACGGAAAAATAATTCCATCACATTTCGCCAAAGTAGTCGCCGCTCTCGGATACTGGTATCACACTGCTGAGATCGCCTCTGAGTACCTCGGTCCCGGAGTCACGACTGGCGACGAACTCAAGAATCAACTTGACTATCCCACGTTGTACAGGTGGCGTCTCATGGACAAGATCAGCGGCCAAGCGACTCTGCACATGCACTGGATGACCAATTACAAGACCCGCGAGGACATGATCAACCGGATGGCGGGAGCGTTGCTCGATGATCAGATCAAGATTCGCAACAAGCATACGCTCGCCGAGATGAGAGATTTCGGACGGTATGAAGGCGAAGGACGCGCAGAAGGAATATCCAATAACGATGACTATGTATTCTCGATGATGATTGCTGTCACAGCCAGTCACCAAGCCGGCAAAGGCGGCGCGAACTGGGCGGAGGAGCACTTGGCAGCACGGGGGGATCGTGCCACACTCATGCCGCAGACTCCGACTGTCTGGGGACTGTACGATGGACTGAGCAGATTGATTGAACAACGCCCGACCAAGGAAGCGTGTGAGAAACTGATGGCTGAACTCGAACTCAAGCACAAGATCAAGTTGCCATGGACGGTACGCGGGATACCAGTCACACGCGCGAATACAATTTGGTCGCCCATCTGGGATTCCGGATCAGGACCAGAACGAGACTTGCACTTTGAGCATGGTGTCGAGCCCAAGAATATCAATCCCGATCTTGTGTACGCATACCAGGAAATGCATCGCAAGCGCAGTCAAACCGCCGAGCAGATCGGGGAGTATGTCGGTGCTGGCAGTGATAGCATGGGGGACGAATGAAGCACGCGGATACTCCCGGATACTGGGTGTTTTGTGACGAGCACAATGTCGCATTGAACGACGACGGCACCTGTCCGAAATGCCGGGATGCGAATGGTCAGCCATTTGTGCTAGACATGCAGAGCACGTATCTATTTCCGAAGTCTGAGGACCCATCCGACTATGGCCACTAATCGCGTAATGCCGCTCGATCCCAACTCTCTGTACATTCACTGTCCCACTTGCGAAGCCAACGGCACCAAGAACGTCCCGGTCAACCGCGACATGGACACCGCAAAATGTGCTCTGGGTCACACGTTCACAGGCTCGCTGATGATGACTGTGCGGCCATTCTCTGAGGATCAGCCAGACACCGCGCACATGAGCATGGTGCCGATGTCAATCAACGAACAGCCCCCGCCGACGAGCATCAAGTGGAATGTGTGGATTAATCCGAAGGTCAAAGAGTTATTGGAGTCGCGGTTCAAAGGGAATTTGATTGCAACCTTGGACGTGCTTCTGTCTAGCCTCGCTGACGGCAATGTGCTCATTATGAGCGGAACAGACGTGGCCAAACTCAAGAAGCGCGGAATCTCCAATGGCGCTCAGTGCGTGGCCGCGCTCGAAGCCAGCGACAATGTGGAAAGTGAGAATCGAGAACTGCGCGCAAAGGTTGAAAAATATTCGGATATCTTCAGGCAAGCGGGTATCGGTGGCTAACGACCGCTTCCAGATCTGCCGCTCTTGCGTTTGGTGGTTTTTCTTTTGGAGTTGCTGCGGGCGTTTCTGTAGGCACTGTCTAGTTTGGTGCGGAATTCCCAACTGCGTCCATCAGGAGTGTTGCGCGGGTTAGCCAGACCGCGAGGCACGAATCGGGATTCTTCCCAAAGACCACTAGGCGTGCGTTCTGAGGAATTCATCTTGTCTCGGTCGGACATGGGGATATCGTAACACGGATGTCAAAACAGTCATCCATTTGACGCATCTGCTACTATTCCATCGTGGCCACTTCGCCCACCACTCCCGCACAACCACAGCCTCTCGGTGAAGCTCCCCCGACCCCGGCTGGTCTCACTCCCGGTGCCGCGCTCAAACTCGAACAAGACGTGATCGAGTGGTGCGAAGGTCTATACACCAACGCGACTGAAGACGTGAGCTTCCAGCAGGAATGCCGGGAGACGATGAGGCTGATTGAGTACGTGTACTCCGACAAACACTGGAATGAACGGAGTCGCTTCTCCCGTAATAAACCAGTGCTCCCAAAGGCGAAGCGCCACGCATGGGAGACCACATCCCTCCTCACCGATCTCGCGCTGGACTTCCAAATCCGCACCTACGATCATTTCGACAAGTCGAGCAAATTCGAGTCGATGCTCAACGAGTTGTGCTCAATATGGGCCTTGAGGAATGACTTCGAGAATTCAATCTACGACACCGTGATGTACGGATTGCTGCACACTGGACCAGCCAAAATCCAGTGGAACTCCACGTTGAACGGTGGCATGGGTGACGTGCAGATTATCCCGATTGCACCGTGGCAGTGGGCCACTCTCGGCTGCGGCAACAACCCGAAAGACGCAGAATGCATTTTGTACTTTCCGGTGGTCACTAAGGAACACCTAATCAGGCGTTTTGGTGACACTGCTCGCCGTGTCGAATGCGACGTTGACTTCGGCGCTGCCCTCAGTGGCAATTTCAACCGTCCATCGGGGATTGGCAAGGCGTCATGGGCGGCGATGTCGCAGACTCTCCGCAAAAAACTTGGTGTGCAATCTGCCGCCGGCAGTGGCGATCCATATCCAAAAGCTGTACTGAAAGAGGCATGGCTTACCGATGATTCCAAAAATGACCGATCATACACAGTGACAGTTGGCCCTGCCGGTAGCAATGGTGAACCACTGGTCAACTGGGCATATCGAGTCGAACCCGGTGAGGCGTTGTATCCGCGAGGCCGCGTGATCTGCTGGGCGGGTGGCAAGGTTCTTGAGGATGCGCCCAATCCCTACTGGCATGCGTACAAACCATTCCCGGTGTATCGACCTCTACGTCTGGCGTGGGAAATGTCGGGGAACTCCACTCTGAAACCGTGGACGTTGATGAACAACACAATCAATAAGCTCATGGGCGGGATTCTGGATTCGATCTACGCGCTGAATGAGCCGACACTGATTGCTCCCAAGGGTGCGTTCCCGGCGGGCGACTGGGAATCACTGGACCCCGGTGCCGCTGGTGGCAAGATCAAGTACAACAACAATGCGCCGAAAGCCCCTGAGTTCGCCAAGCGCGGAGAGTTCCCGATTGCACCTGCATTGCAGGCAATCGATCAGATCAACAAAGAACTCGATATGTCCTCGGGTGCGAGTGCGATGTCGCAGGCATTGAACAAGAAACAGGTTCCCGGCGGCGACACGTTGGAGATGATATTGAGTTCGCGCTCACTGCCGATACGCTTACAGTCCCGCGCTCTGACATCGTTCGTCGAGGACATTGGGTACATGGGCACAGCAAACATCTTGCAGTTCTATTCAGTCGCGCATCGCGTGGCACTACTCGGAGAACGCGGCATCACACCCAGTGATTACCAACCCGTGTACGGGGAGTTTTTTAATAAGGGATTCGGGTGTAAGCCCGAGGAATTTGTGAGACGGTTTCAATTCACAGTGAAACCAGATAGCACGCTGGCATCCAGCAAAGACACCAAGATTCCAATACTACTTCAGCTACGTAAGCAAGGGGATCTGTCTCGCAAGGAGATGTATAAACGTATCGATCCTGGGTTCGATGATGCCACCAATGAGGCAGAGTTGATCCGCGAGGCAAAGTTGAAGTTGGTGCTCGGTGCTCTCGGTGCAGCGGCACAAGGCAAAGGCGCTGCCAAGAAAAAGTAGCATTCGTCTGCCTGCTCCACCCACCCCTTAAAAAATAATCCGCTGATCCGATTGCAATTTTTTTACTCTATGCCCCACACTCATCGGCAGTGATGTCGGTACGAATGCCAGCGATCCATCACACGGGCCGTTCGAGAAAGACCCGTTAGGCGATTAATCAAATCTCAGACAGGAGGTCCACTCATGTCCCGAAGAGGCAAGCGCGGCAAAAAGCGTCACGGAGGCCGGAAAAGCAAGCGCTAATCCGCCCCCAACCGAAACCTGTGGGGTGAGTGCAAATCGCATTCGCCCCACAATACAATCTGAAAGTGCACTCGAAAGTTTCAAGGAGTCGCAATCATGGCAAAATCCAAAAATAAAGAAGTGGCCAAGCACCCGTCGATGGGTTCCCGCGAAGAGTCCTTCGGTGGCTGCCCCGGAGAGGTAGCAATCGGCGGCGGCACGATGCACTTGTTCGGGTACAGGAAGAAAGAGTCGGGAGTCTGGCCGACCAATCCTGTCAGCGTTGATCAGAAGTCTGGCTATCCGCAAGGCTGGGATGGCAAGAACATGGGTCCGCGCGCGGGCAAGAATTAACGAGCACTGATTGATCACAATGGCTGACTCCACCAAATCCGGTAAGGCACCTAGTTTCTACTCTGCGGCGGCTGATATGGCGATGCAGGGTGGGAAACAGGGCGCGGCGGGAGCGCCGGGTGCAGGTGGTGCAGGTGCATCCGGTGACACTGCCGCCGAGGAAACCAAGATTATCTCCACTTTGCTCGAAGTCTACGACAAGTGGGAGAAGTTGGCGAAAGACCCGAAGCGCAAGGAAAAGATTCAGCAACTCGCAACGATCACGAAAGAGATTCAATCCGGTCAGGCAGGTGGCGACGGTAAACCTCCCGCCGCAGCCGATGCAATGGGTGGGCCTACGCCGGATGCAGGCGCGGGAGCAGGAGCAGGGGGCATGGCCGCTGGTGCTGGTGGTGCAGCGGCAGGAGCAGGCGCGGGGCAGACAGTCCCGGCATAGACCGGTGAACAGGAGACTCGATCATGGCGAAGACTCTCAGTGAAGAACTTTTGGCGTTACTCGATGCGGATACTCAAGCAAAGGTGAAAGCGGCGTTGGCAGCGAAACCCGAGTTGATGGTCAGGGATTTGAAAGGCAAAGAATTGCTGGACCTGTATGACGGTGTGAGCGATGACACGACCACTGTGACGACCACTGCCACGCACACGCCCACTCTGCCGAGTTCGGCATCGACTACCGCTGCTGGCACGACCACGGTGGCATCTGGCAGCACATCCACTGGCGCTGCCGGGGAACTGGCTGTGGTACTGGCACGACTCGAATCTCTCAAGACCGATATCAACACCACGATCGACGCGAAGCTCAAAGACTACATCCCGGCGGCAAAACTGGGCGATTATCGCACGGAGCTACTGACCCTGGCGATCAAGTCTGCCGATGACTATGCCTCTGTCCGTGAATCCCACCGCGCGGAGTTCTCTGAGCCTCTAGACCGCACTGCATTCGAGAAGTTCGTCGCCGACCAGAAGGCCAGCGGAATTGGCTACCCGAGTATGAGCGCCGCGCATGATTCGTTCGTGAAAGACAAACGTGTGACCGCGAGTGCTGCCGCCGAGAAGGCAAAGATCGACGCCGCTGTGGCAGAAGCACTGAAACAGGCACGGAGTTCTGGCAGCGTACCGGGGCAGACTCAGAGCACTGCGATGTCGCCGGCACAGCAAGTGATTGCGAAGGCGAAGGCTGCGGGCAATGGTCAGGGCACTGGTAGCAACGCGGAGCGAGTGGCACGAGAGCTTGAGGCTCTGGAACGCAATCGCGCTAGCGTGCAGTAGTACACGAATTTAGTTTTGGATTTCAGTTTGAGAGTTCGCACCAACAGGAGATAGTCAATGGCCAATTATGGTGATCTGCAAGCCGTAACGACGAACTACATTTCAGATTCCTTCGTCGATAACTTCTTTAAGGTGTCGCCGACCTTCGTCAAAGTCTGGAAGGGTGGCACGATGGCCAAAGCCTATCCCGGCGGCTACCAGATCCAAGTCCCCTTTCAATACGCCCCTCTGAAAGCCGGGCCGTTCGCTCCGGGTGGGGTGTTCGACATCTCCTACATTCAGACGCAGACGGCGATGTTGTTCAATCCCAAGTTCAGCTACGCCAATGTGACTGTGCGCCGGACTGACTTGGCGATCAATCGTGGCTGGCCAGCGGTGATGAATTTCCTGGAGCCGAAAGTGGTGAATGCTGAACAAGCGCTCGCCCAGACTCTGATCACTCAGTTTTTCGCTGACGGCCAGGGCACGGTCACACCTGTCATCGCACTGGATGGCATTCTGGCCGGCTACGATGACGGCACCAATTACACGTCCTACGGCGGGATCACGCGGACTTCGATCGCGACCGGCGCGTCCACTGGCATCAACGGATATTTCTTTTCCAACTCGTCCACCAACTGGCCGTTCAGTCTCCAGCAATTACAAGTTGCATACGGCCAAGCGACATTCGGCCCCGATCAGCCCAATTTCATCGCCACCACCCAGTCCATTTACAACTCGTTCTGGGCGAAGATGCTGCCGATGCAGCGGACATACGAGATCGACCCGGATTTGCAGTCCGCCGGGTTCCGCTCATTCAAGTTCAACGGGATGTCAGTGGTGGTCGATCAGTACTGTCCGAGCGCGACCATCTTCGGCATGAACACGGACTACATCGACGCGTATGTCTCCGAAGACCCGGCGTTCAACTTCGGGTTCACCGGCTGGAAAGAGTTACCGAACTCGCTGGACATGGCGGCACAGACCGTTTTTGGAGGCAACATCGTCGTTACCGCGCCCCGGCTGGGATTTGTGATGACGCAAGTGCAATGACCTGTAAGTAGTTGATTCTAAAGGATTTATGTCGAAGAACATGAGAACCGGTCAAGCAGGGGTACATCGGGTAATGTCAGAGTTACTCTTGCGGAGAACAGGATTGATCCGGTTGCGGAAGAGGTCGAGCAACTGGAGGAGTTGATGCAGGAAAAGTAACGTTAACGATTTAGCTGTAAGAATTCAGTTCAGACTTTCGCACTACGGAGAACTGTCATGTTCAATGAATATCCGGTAATCGGACCCAATCCTCTCGGCAACGTGTTCGGAGTGCTTGACTCCTACAACACTCTGCTGCCGAACAATGGCGCGCTGAATCCGCTGGGTTCCGTGTGGGCTATTCCGTCGCCGTCGCAGGGTGGCAACACGACTTTGGCAACGGCTGCTGGATACGGAAGTTTCCTTCTCGTTAAGTATTTGCGATACAACTCGACCGCGAATCCGGCTGTCGTGACCGGCCCTGCGCCTGTCTACTACGTGGACGAGACATTCACCACGGTGTCAGGTGTGTTCTCCGAAGGCATCGTGGCATCAACTGGTTCTGCCAACTCCATCGCTGGATTCATGCTGCCGAACTCTGGCACTGTGACAGGCGTCGGCCTCGGCACCACGGCATTCACCGCGACCCTGCTGAACGGGAACTACGTATTCGTCGCGGTGCAAGGATTCGTGCCATCGTGCAAACTTGCCGCCGGTGCGCAGTCCAACTCCATCATGGGGGCAACAGGTAACTTCACGACCGCTGTCACCACTGGTGTCAATCGCCCTGCCGGCATGGTCTGGGGGGCAGTGACTTCCAACATTGGTGATGTGCTGGTGACAGTCGGCGCGTTCTAAGAGTCGGTTGTCGGCGACTGTTCGGCTGTAACGTAAGGAGACTTTAAAATGGCCTTAGCGAACCCTTTGCCCGCAGTCCAAGGCGCACGCATTGTTCTCGGACCCGGCGTCTGGGAGGAAACGTTCATCATCGCTCCTGGTACGTCCGATTACGTGAACACCGGGACCATCGGCACCAGCGGTTACATCATCAGTGCGCTATCACTCAGGCTCAACCCGACCTACGGCATCATGTGTGCTTGGGTGAGTGGTAACAACGGAACCGCCGCTGGGTATGTCGCTCAAGTCTATCTCCCGATTGCACAGATGGGCGGCGTGACTACCGGCTCAGGCTTCGAGGGGTACTCGGCGCTCAACTTCCAAGTGTTCAACTCTCCGGCCTCGGCTGGAGTGGCACCACTGACGCAAGCGGCCAGCGGATTTAATTTTGCAAATTGCGTATGGCTATTAACCGTGCGTGGGCAGTAGACTTCAGGCGTCACAGGAGACATCAATTTTTCGCTGCTGACTGCCGTTAAATCAGGAGGGCTGGTTAAATGTCACTGATCGGCTCTCCTGACTCCTACCCCAAAGGTGACGTGCGATGCCTGTAACGCCACCACCTCAACTGCCCAATCTGGTCAATCCAAACGGCACCGCGCCGTTCACGCAGCAGTATAATTTTGGCCAAGCCATCGGCAGCGTAGCCTCATTTTGTCCGAGTGTTTCGATCCCGCAGATCCAGAATTTCCTGAACGACGCCCTCCGCGAGTGGACGGATCGCCGCATGTGGTACGGGAATTTGGTCAAGGGACAATTGATCACATCTGGGATTTATCAGTCTGGGACTGTCGCGTTGACTCAGGGCTCGAATATCGTCCAAGGCACTGGCACGAATTGGACTCCCACTATCAATGGTCTGCCCATCACCCAGCAGTCATTTCGCGCGGGGTACTATTCGCCGATCTACAATATCCTTGCGCTGAATCAGTCCACTCAGCAGTTGACGCTGGAGTTGCCTTGGGGAAACACATCGGTGACATCGACGGGATATTTCCTGTCCAGCTACTACTACTCGTTCCCCAACATCAAGTATTTCTATTCGATGAAGAATCTGCAATTGTATTACCGCATCGCCACCGGCTACTCACAATCTCTCATTGAGAACATCGACCCGAATCGACTGATCGTGATGTACCCGCGTATGGCAGCAATCATGCCGCCGGATGCCAGCGGGAATTACCAAGTCGAGCTGTGGCCCGCATCCAATGTGCCTCAAGCGTATCCGTTTCTGGCGTACACTCAATCTCCGCAAATGGTGAACGACTCTGACAACTTCCCGGCGTTCTGTCGCGTAGATGCGCTGATCTCATATGCAACGTCGCAGGCACTCATGTGGAGGACTAAACGGCAGGAAGATTACTCCGAGGCCGTGGCGGTGAGTCTAGCAGGTCAAAAGATGAAGGAGTTCGAGGCAAGATACTATAGTGCGGCGCAGGCGGATGAGAATTTATTCCGGCAGGATGTCCAACTTTCTCAAGAAATGCAAATGCCCGTGATTGACCCGTACTCGGGGAATTACGGCTGGGGCGGGGATACACTGGCCGCAATGACGCCGACATCATGGGGCGGGTACTGAAACTGGTTGCACCGCGTGTTAGGATTTCATTGAGATGATTACCTGCATAAAATGTCCGAAGGGCCGCAACACTCACCCACGCGGGGTCAGTTATTTCCGCGAGGGATCGTTTGTGGAGTACTGCCGTGTGCATGACCCAGCGAATCACCGAGCACTGTTCGCCGCGCGGAACGCATTCGAGGGGATGACTCTGGAACACGTCCGAGATGAACACGGGAAGAAAGTGAAAGTTAACTCACTGGCGGAACTCAGAGCGGCAGAGAAGCGGTACTCGTTTGCCCTTGCAGTGGCCAGCGATAACGACGGCAAAGCCGATGCGCCGCCGCAGCACGAGTCATGGGCGGGTGATATCACTCACGGCAAGAAGCGGGTGTGGAACCGTGACCCCGCTGCGTATGTGAATCCGTCTGGCGTCAGCACTGGACTGGCAGCGGACCCGAAGCGGGATACACTGATTGATCGACCGAACATGACAACATGACGACAGAGGCCAATTCCGATAGGCGGGTGTTGCAGACTATGCTCGCTGTGTGCTTCGCTCGACAGATAGCCATGAATGCTTTGAAGGACTTGCTAACTGAATACGAGGCAGTGCTATCCGAAGCTGGAATGTACCGTGAAACATTCGTCAATTTCAAAGCCCGTCGTGTTTTAGGTAACTGAAGGAGTCACAAAGATGGCAGTCAAACTACGTACCGACCGCAAGCAGTCGTTCGACGAGCACGTGTTGCCGCAACGCAACGACCAAGTGAGTGCGGGGCGGTCGTCGCATGTCCGGACCAATGCGTACCCGCTGGACACGTTTGTCGATCCGGACTCGCTGCGTAATCGTCGTGAGTGGGACTGGCACACGGGGGAGACTCGCGCAGTGCCGATGTCAGTGCT
>Ga0181537_10004661_pt1 | contig 11326 bp, 14 predicted proteins | sample PEATcosm2014_Bin_39_FD_119765 | JGI IMG/M metagenome (GOLD analysis project Ga0181537, IMG submission 119765) | Peatland microbial communities from MTU Mesocosm Facility, Houghton, MI, USA - PEATcosm2014_Bin23_10_metaG | ecosystem: Environmental > Terrestrial > Soil > Wetlands > Peat | place... | reverse complement strand
CGAGCGATTGTGACTTGTCGAAAGCGATAGCAATCAGTTTGTTCGGACAAAAATGAAATCGCCGCCTTCGTGTCCAGCTTGACGAATATCTCCATAGCGCGGCGTTTGATCCGAAGACAGCATTACCTCTCGGCGCATGTCGGAAAACATCTGGCTCATATCGACTACACCTTTGTTCTTCTGCAAAGAATCCAGGAAGGCTTGTGCAAAAATTGAATGGCCCCCACCTCCGGCGTCCTGCACTGGTTCCAGTCCGCCAGAAGTGAGCGCGGTTCGGGCACGCTTTTTTGCCAATCGGCCGAAGTCATCCAAAGCCGTCATCTCCACGGATAGACCACGAATTAGTGTTCCAGAATAGCAACTATCGGCGATCACTAAGACATGTATCGCGCGCACAGCTCGAACTGAATCCGCAATATCCGAATTGGATAGCCAATTGGCCCGTCTATTACTATCAGCATCCACAGGAATCCAATACCCTCTGTCTGAATCGGTGTCGAGATATCCATGCCCCGCATAATAGATCAGTAAATTGTCGGACTCTTCCAGAGTTCGCCTATAGCTATCGAGGGCATCGAGCATCTGCGAGCGCGTCGCGTTCAGCATCAGGTTCACAGTGAATCCGTAATCGTGCTGCAGCACGTCGGCCACGGAGCGCGCATCATTCTCTGCCGTAATCAACGGGGTTACCTTGGTATACTTATTGTTGCCGACCACCAATGCATAGTAATTTCCGAACGTCACCTTGCTATAATGGGATGCCGCAATAGGCTGTTCGGATGGCGTCGGCGTCCCCTTAGGCAGAGAAGCTGATTCCACTCTCTGCTGTCTGTCGCCACTGTTATACTCGCCAAGCTTTGCAGAGCTTCCCAGTTCAGCCTTGAATTTATTGAGCGCATCTTTCCAAGCGAACGAGAAGTTATAGGCGCCGTCGTACGCTGCACTCCGAATTGCTCCGTTCGCCTTGATGTCCTCTATTGGCGTGCCATCGACTGAGACGATAGTTGCTTCGATCGTAGTGACATTCTCTCGAACAAGCGAGACACCGATTTGCAGTTGCAGGTCCAGCAACATCACTACGTCGGCGTTAGTGCCTTTTGCTTGTTCGACATTCTCGATTTTGTGTATTTCTTTGAATTGCGATTGAAGCAGGCCGTTGATGTCTGCGACTAGATGTTGCGGATCCAGTTCCGGGTATTCTGGCTGCAGCAGTTTCCTGTCAATCTTCGACGTTGCGGCAATATGTGCTAGAGCGATCCGAGTATTGTCGGAAATCACCAACGCCACTGTGAGGTTAGAGTATTTGGGCGCGGCTTGGAGTTGTGCGAACGGGTCATCACCATGCACGTATTGTGGGCTTGAGGCGACGCATCCCGCCAACAGAAGTAGCATGGCAAAGCATAATCTTAACATTTAGGCTCTCGGGTTCTGGACGCCGGCTTCGTGCCGCCCTCATTCCCACGCACGCTCAGCTAAGATGTCACAGCATTCAGCCTACACGAATACCGGGCCAGGAATTTCGAAATGGGGAATGCGGTAGAACGCGGCGGATCAGGTCTAGTACAAAGTGCGCCGTGCAGAAGTGCTATGCGGTGAACGTAAAACTGGTGCCCGTGCCGCAGAGTACCAGCTTCTCCGGAATTTCCCGCTTAGCCAGATCAATGAAGTTCTGTCCACTACAATGCATTGGCATGACGTGTTCGAGCTCAAACTTTTTGAGCTCCGCCATCACCTTTGCCAGATAGTCATCCGGCGCCGGTGCCAGATGAAACCCGCCGACCAGCGCGTAGATCTTGTCTATGCCGGTGATTTCCTGTGCACGCCTGAGGGTGTTGATGATGCCGCCGTGGCCACATGAGCTGATCACGATGAGCCCTCGATCCCCCAACCTGAAACAGGTGGCGTGCTCATGCCAGTGCTGATCGGGCACCAGCTTTCCCGCGAGTTCCTCGGCAGTAAAATGGTGGTTCATGTAGGCATTGGCGTCGCAGCCGAGCCCGTCCCGGACACCGTATTGCACCCAAGTATTTGGCAATACCTGCTCGAAGCTGGTTCGGGGGACCGCGCCGGTGGTAAAGGCGTGGCCCTCCATGATGATCGGCAATTCTGAGAGCACAGTCTGGATGTCGAGCGCTTTCAGTTTGCGTCGGTCCAACGGCGTGCCGAAGTTCGCGAAGCTGCCATCCGGGTTACGATTGAAGCGACTGCAAAAGTCATCCTCCCCGCCCGTATACAGGGGTAAGCCTTTACGCATTCGCGATCGGTAGCCCTCGAGGAACCCTGGTAGGCCACCGACATGATCAAAATGCCCATGGCTGATGATAAGCGCGTCCACTCGGGCGACATCGATCTTCAGAAGCTCGAGGTTGTTCGCGTAGACGTCTGGCGTGAAACCAAAGTCGAGCAGATAGCGGCGCGACTCCTTATCTTTACGTGACTCAAGGTATAGCGCCAAACCCCATTCGCTCTCCAGGGTCTTGCCTTGTGGCGCCTCGGGAAATCCGGTGCGCCGGACTACCAGCCCAGGCAACTCCGCTCCTCGTAGAAAGATATCGTGCGTGTTGTCGGTGATCTCCCGGACCGTGAGCTCGTCAATCACCGGCGCGTCGATCCGGACGGGCATTGTAATGGCAGCCCGGTTTGGCGGAATGCCGCCTATGAGCAATGATCCGCCAAGGACGGCTGAACGTTGCAGGAAGCGGCGGCGGTCAAGCCTGTATGGCATAAGCACTGACCTTGCGTTGATAATCTATTCTATGCTGATTGCATGGGTACGTGGTAGCCCGCCTGGTTTTACTTCTATTGCTTGTTGCGCGGATCGTTCTTGTCGTTGCGCGGGTCGTCGGCCGGATTGATGTAATGTAGGTCGAACGGACCGGTGCCAGTGACCTGGATGATGGTCGTCTTGACCGTCCACAGTGAGTGCGCCATTTCTGCTGGCAGACTGATAAAACCGCCAGTGGTCAGCAGGCTGCCCTTGCTCTTATCAAGCTTCTCGCCAGTCTCATGGTAGATCTCGCCGGAAAGTATGGTCACGCTTTCGAGTTTAGAGTGCGTGTGTGGTGCGATGGTCGTGTTGGCGGGCAGTTCCAGGCGCAAGGTGAAGGGGCCGGGTTGCGCCGGATCGCCGGCAAGCAGACTGATTTTCGCGCTGATCGGCAGCGACGGCGGAGCCGGACTCCATTGAACGGATCTTGCATTTGGCAACATGATCATGCCCATGTCGGCGGCGGCGACTCTTTGCATCGTGCCGGCTAGTGCCGCAATACCGAATGCCAGTGCGCCTAAATGTTTACGCATTTTCCATCTCCTCAGTTTCTGGGTGAAGGGGGAACATTTCCAGTGACCTCACCCCTGTGAGCCATCTACTCCGGCAGGTTCATCTTGCGCAGAAACGCCTTGTAGCGGGGATCTGGTCGCAGCGGGGCGAAAAGCCAATCCACCTTGCTATAGATAAGACCACCGTCCCGTTGTGTATAGGCACGATCCAGCCATGCGAACGCCTGGTCCCTCTCCCCGCGCCATGCGTAGATCTCGCCGATTTGATAGGCCATGCTCGAAGCCTGTGTCTTGATCAGCTCATCCAGCGCCTGCTGGGACTCCTGTGGATGGTGCAGCGAAAATTGAACCAAGGCGGTCGCCAGCAGCTGCCAACCCCGGTCATGGATCTTGCGCGTCTCGGCGAGCGCCTGATCCATCCGACCGTCGAGCAACTCCACCTGAGCGAGATTTGAGTGCGCTATAGAGAAATCCGGATTGATTTCCAGGGCACGAGCAATCGCCGCCCGTGCTTCCGCCGGACGACCCGCGTCGAGCAGGAGCCCCCCCAGTGAATCCCAGATGCTTGCTACCAGCGGGTCGCGCTTGGTCGCTTTAATCTGAAGCGTGATCGCAGCCGTCAGCCGCCCTTCGGCTATCGCCAGGCCCGCCAATTCACCCTCCACGTCACCGTTTGGGTCGAGAGACATTGCCTGATCGAAATCCTTCCTCGCCCCGTCCCAATCCCACAGGTACTCAGTGCGCAGGACGCCGCGACTAATGTACCCCGTCGATGCTTGGGGCGCTAAAGCGATCGCGCGCTCGGCGGCCGCGGTGGCGCGAATCAGGCCTCCCGGATCGATATACTGCGGCATGTGGTCCCGGGCAAAAAGGGATATCTTCAGTTTCGAATAGCGACGGCTCCCCAATGGAGATCCATATGAAAGAAATGCACGGCGCTCCGGATTTTAATCGCAGGGATATGCTCAAGGTGACCTGTGTCGCAGCCGCCCTCAGTGTCCTGCCGATCACAGCAGGCATTGTCCATGCAGCCGACAGCCAGAAGATGAATATCGGCATCATCGGGTCCGGGCATGTCGGAAGCGCGCTTGGCGGCGTTTGGGCCAAGGCTGGAAATGAGGTGATGTTCTCGTCGCGTAGTCTTGACAACGACAAGAAGCTCGCGGCCGAGGTAGGAGCAAATGCGCGCGCCGGCACGCCGCAGGAGGCCGCTTCGTTCGGGCAGGTCATACTGTTCGCGGTTCCTTACAGTGCTTTTCCCGAGCTGGTAAAGAGCCTCGGCGATTCACTCAAGGGAAAAGTCGTCATCAACGCGAGCAATCCTTTCCCGCAACGCGACGGTGAGATCGCCAATCAAGCGCGCGAAGAAGGGGCCGGACTCTTCGATGCACACCTGCTGCCAGGGGCATTCGTGGTTCGTGCATTCAACGCCGTACCCGCAGCTCGCATGGCCAGCGCACACGAAGATCCGGGGAAGATCGGCATGCCGATCGCAGGTGACAAGAAGGCCATCGACGTCGCTTCGCGGCTCGTCCGACAGGCAGGGTTCGAACCTGTTGTCGTCGGTGGCCCCGACATGGGCAAATACTTGATGCCGGGAACGCCGCTGGCGGGCGAGCGCACGCCGGACGAACTACGCAGCATCGCGGCGACACTGAAGCCCTGACGCGCACCCGGCTCAAATGACAGGTCGTAACGTCACTGCTCGCCTGCGTTACCGCTGAGATGCCGGTCACTGATCTGCGTGATGACGACACCGGCGATGACTATGAACAGCCCCACCGTACGCACCGTAGTCAACGGTCGCGGCGTTGCTCCCGCCAGCGCAAAATGATCGATCAGGGCGGACGTGATCAGCTGCGCGGTCACAGGGAACAGAATCGCATTGCCAACGCCGAATCGCGGTGCAAGAAACGTGATGCTCAGGATATAGAACCCTACGATGACGCCACCCGCATATTGCCGAGGCGCAACGCGAACCAATGCATGAAGATCCGGGACGCGAACTGCCGTTGTCACCGCCAGCAGCAGCGACGCAATCAACCCAGTCGCAAATAATATAACGGTAGCCTGTACGTGACCGCCTGTTGTACGCGCAAGTCCGGCGTTCAGAATTGCCATCAGAGGGATCAGGGCGCCGGCAGCGAATGCCCAAATTGCATAATAAACGGTGAGCATCCGGGTCTTCTCCTACGGATCGGCGATCACCAGCGCGATGGCGAAGCCATCGTAGCCCTTGTCGCCGACTGTCTGGATGGCTGTCGCGCTCAGGCGCGGCTCGGATGCGAGCAAGTCGTGCAGCCGACGCGTGCCCAGCACCGCCGGATCGCGGCTATTTGGATCGATGATGGCGCCGTCGCGAATCACGTTATCGATCACGATCACGCTACCTCGGTGCGCGAGCTTCAACGCCCAGGTGACGTAATTCGGGCTGTTCACCTTGTCGGCATCGATGAAGAAGAAATCGAACGGGTCGGCACCCTCGGCGTGGAGCGCCTCGATACTCTTAAGCGCCGGCCCCTCCCGAACTTCGATCCGATCGGCGAGACCTGCGCGCACGAAGTTAGCGCGCGCCACAGTCGCATGACGCGCATCGAGCTCGAGCGTGATGAGCCGCCCGTCGGCGGGCAGCGCGCCGGCGAGCCACAGAGTGCTATAGCCCCCGAGCGTGCCGATCTCAAGGATTCGCCGCGCCCCCACCATCCGCGCCAGGATCTGCAATAGCTTGCCCTGCATCGGGCTGACCGCAATCGCGGGTAGCCGTGCCGCCGCATTGGCAGCCAGGGTTGCGGTCAGGGCATCTTCGGCCGGAACGTAAAGTTCGCCGAGGTAGCGATCTACCGCTTCGAAGCGCTCCTCCGTCATCGATACCTCCTCGCGCGCTGGAGTGCCATGGCCTAGAGACTGTCTGCGGACAGCGGTGTCCAGCGTGCCGTGCGCCGCTGCGTTCGCTCTTGCGTACCCTCCGTGCCGTACTGCATCGGCTGCGGCGCCGGCAGGTCTGAAGGCAGCGGCCGCAGGGTACGCACGTTCAGGATACCCCAGCGCTGCCCGCTTTGGGTCATCGTGGCGCCCAGGTACACCCCGCACGCGCGGCAGATCAGAAAATCCGCCGAGCGGGTACCAAACTGATACCGCTGCAGGCAATCGGGATCGGAGGCGCTGAAGCTCAGCGAGCCGGTGGGATCCGAGGTGCTCAACGCGCCGTGAGCGCTGCAGAATGCACACTGGCAGGCGCGCACTGGCCAGGCAGCCGTGGGCAGCGTGGTGCGGTAGTACGCAGTGAGCGCACCGCAGTGACAGCGTGCAAGATAGTCCATCCCCGCCTGTACTCCTGTGTCCTGTCGATGACTGACCGACGCCACGGCCTAAAGCACCAACCTAGATCACCAATGGGATGAGTGCCCAGCTCGAGCGCCGATACTGCTCGTAGCGTTCCCCGAATTCCACCGCCATCCAGCGCTCTTCGACCCGCAGCTTCCACACCAGGCCGAGCGCGATAATGACGAAGGCCGCCAACCCGTAGAGGCGCCCGGCTGCGAGCCCGGAACCCAGCACGGCGAGCAGGATGCCGGTATAGATCGGATGTCGGATCCGGCGATACGGGCCGGTTTGTACCAGCTCGTGATCGACCTTGACGCTGACCGTGCCACTCCAGTTATCGCCCAGCGTGCGACGCGCCCAGACGCTGAACGAGAGTCCAAGCACGACGAGCGTTACCGCAATACAGTAGCGCGCCCAGCCGCCACCCAGCCATCGAGCCTGCAGCCATTCCAGTCGATGATGTCCCGAGAGCAGCAGCAACGCGCCGAGCAGCATCAGCACGACAAAGATCAGCCGGGAGCTGAGCGACGCGCGCTGCCGGACGGGCTTGACGGACTGGGCGGCCACTAGCCAATACAACGCCCACAGCAACCATAGCCCGCCAATCAGTCCACCGGGCCATGCCCGTGTCATGGCTGCACTCTCGAAATAACGATGGTCACTGCGCGATCTCTGCCGGCGAAGCCGGGGGCAGGATACGCCCGGTTCCGGCCCTGCGGCAACGCGCCCGATGCAGTGGAAGCTGCCGGGAATTCAAAAGTACACGTCCCTGAATGCCAGCATCGCGAGCAGTTTCTGCTCGGCGCCTTGCGGAAATCCGCACCGCTGCGCAAATTCGGTCGAGTCCCTGTAGGTCCCGAACAGTCGATCCCACAGCGGGATGTCGCCGAAGTTATATCGGTGAACGTTGAATTGATGATGGATCGAATGTAGCTCCGGTGTCTGTATGAGGTAGCGCAGCCAGGGAGGCGTGCGAACATTGGCGTGATAGAAATATTCCCCGGTACCCGCGAATAAGTTGTACCAGAACGCTCCCAGCAGCGAACAGCCCAGCAGCGGATACAGCACCAGCGCGCTCAGGATGGCATCGCACAGGATTTCAACGGGATGCTTATAGAACGACGTCAACAGCTCTATGCGTGATGGGGAATGATGGATCTGATGGAACGCGAGCCACCATCCTTTTGCATGGCGCAACCGGCGGTCGTGGCGTGGAAGTCTACGGTGCGGCGCAGAAGCCGGAGGGTCAAATCACCGAGGTCAGGTACATGTTTCCGAAGCCAGGTGCAGACCCGAAGCCAGTGTCGAAGGTGAGCTTGGTCACCAGGGCTGGCGATCTGATCTGCGGAGTCGGCTATTACCAGTAGAGTCTCCGGCTCGTCAGGGGCCGAATCTGAACACCGTACCGTTGCCGCCGGCGCCGCCGGCTGACGCCGTGCCGTACAGCACGCCATCGGTGCCGAGTATCAGTCCGCCATAGGGATTCGCACCGTCGGCGCTGGTGCCGCCGAATGAGTACAACACGGTCTCGACGCCCGCAGGCGTGACCACGAAGATCGTGCCTGAGCCGTTGGTTCCACCGTAAACGGTTGTGCCGTAGAAGTTTCCGTCACCGCCTATCAGCAGCGGACCCCCTGCGATGTATCCGTCGGTGCTGGTGGCGCCAAATGAATACAGCACGCTCTCGACGCCTGCAGGTGTCACTTCGAAGATGGTGCCGTTCCCGTACATTCCCCCGGTCTGGCTGCCGCCGTAAAAGTTTCCGTCAGCGCCCAGTACCAGCTCCCCTATCGGGTAGTTGGCATCGTAGCTGCTGACGCCGAACGAATACAGCACGGTTTCGCCGCCCGCTGCTGTGAAACTGAAGAATGTACCGGAGCCAGCCTGTCCACCGGACAAGGTCAGACCGTAGAACGTTCCGTCGCTCCCCTGGATCAGGCCGGACGCCGGCTGGTTGCCATCGACATTGGTGGCGCCGAATGAATAGAGCACCGTCTCGAGACCTGCAGGTGTGATCTCACATGGGCGGATTCGACCGAGTGCCTGGACAGCGCAAGCACCAGGACCGGGCACGCGTTGATGGCGTTCACAATCGCGTCGGCATAGAAGTCGCCGGGCCTGACGTTGCGCGGCGCGATCCAGCAGCCGATGCCCGCTCGCTCCAGCGCCGCGCAAAGGGCGTCGGCTATCGCCATGTCCTGCGAGGCGTAACTGATAAATACGGCATCGGCCGGATTCTGCGCCCCCGCCGGCGATTGCTCCGGCGCAAGGTTCTCCGAGCTATTGGCCGGGCCCGATCCGATGCTCTCAGCCATGCTTGCGCGGCCTAGAAATCCTTCCCCTTCAGGAAATCCTGTGTCGGCACCGTCTGGAAGCGATCAGGGTTTGCCTTGATCAGAGCGTCGGCCAGCGAATTGGGTACCGCACCGCGCGCGTTCTGATCGTTGTCCTGCAGCTCGGTCCGGTCCAACTGATAGTTCTGGAAGCTCTTGCTGAAGCGGTCGATGTTGTCCATGTGGGCCTGGAACGATGCGCTCTGTGCGTCTTCGGCGGCGTGGGCGGTATTGGCCTGGATGCGGGCGTTATTTCCTGCCTCGCGGCTGCGGCGTTCATCCCCTGCGTACTCGCTGGCGACAACCTGGCCGTTGATGCTGTAACTGTCGTAGATGGCTTTCAGCGTCGGCTGTTCCTGCGCAGCGGTCGACTTGGGGGCACAGGTGCCGTTGATTCCCAATGTTCGATCCCCCATCGGACTGACTCCGGTGATGCTGAGGCCCAGCTCGCAGGCTATGACGCCCTTGCCATCGTGCAGATCGAGTTCGGCATCGATCAGGACCGCCTGGACGGCGCGACGTTGCGGCGGCAGGTCCCGGGAATTCTTCAGCTGAAAAGCGGGCTGTGCCCCGCCCTGATGCAGGATACAAAGGTAGGTGTGGAGTACATCGGAATTGGGACAAAGTATCGGGCGGTTGTTGGGGTTGGCGTATCGCAGACGCGCCTGTACCTGGGGATTGTTGGCATCGTAGATCGGGCCGACGGTATTGCTCAGCAGCACGGTCTCTCCGCTCGGGCCGACGATCTTCGCGGCACCATGTGAGGCGAATACAATTCGCCAGCCCGTGGGCAGGTTGACCGCACCGCTGCCATCGGGGAAGCGAGTGGGCGTCAGCGGCGGGACACCCCTTGAGGCAGAAGCCCCGGATGCTGAGGATCGCGTGGATGCGGATCTCCAGGCATCTGTCAGCGTGTGCAGCAGAATAGGCTCGGTGGTGGCGAAGCGGCTGGATTCGTCGTAGAGAGCCGCGGCCGCGGGCTTCGCTCCGCCTGCCAACGACACCATGGCAAGGCCGGCGATTCTCTTATTACCCTGGGTCTTCGCGGTAACGGTAAAGAACGCACCGAAGTTCTGTCCGTCGCGGGACTGGAACACCTTGCCGACTACGGGGGCATCGCCGAAGTGCGTATGCACGTAGTGCAGCACGTTGGCCATCGCGGCCTGCGGGGTATCCTGGTCTGCCGGACCGTACACCACCTGCCCACCGCTGGGATTGTCGATGACCTCAAACGAATCGCGTGCGCTGGCACGTGGACACAGCGCGATGAGCCACAGCACGCCGACCGCCACGCCAACGATGTCAGTCATGCGCGTCTGGGACACTGAATACTCCCGGCTATTTTTCCGCCGCGGTAAAGACGCAACTTAGACCTGGTGCTGCCCGCTGTCAAAAAGGCCTCAGGTCACCCATTGCGTCGTTGACAGCACCGCGCCCAGGATCGCCATGTCGGTGCGATCGATCTACCATGCGGGTGTCGCACCAACGCCAAGAGCCGCTGCCGTGAACCTGAAACGCTTTCCGCGCCATCCACTCACCTTCGGTCCCACACCCATTCAACCCCTGGTGCGCCTGAGCGCACATCTTGGCGGCAAGGTTGATCTGTACGCCAAGCGCGAAGACTGCAATAGCGGCCTCGCCTTTGGGGGTAATAAGACTCGCAAGCTCGAGTACCTGGTCCCCGAAGCGCTCGCCCAGGGCTGCGATACGCTGGTGTCGATTGGCGGCATTCAATCCAATCAGACCCGGCAGGTCGCCGCGGTGGCGGCGCACCTGGGTATGAAATGCGTGCTGGTGCAGGAGAACTGGGTCAACTACGCCGATGCCGTCTATGACCGCGTCGGTAACATCCAGATGTCGCGCATCCTGGGCGCGGACGTGCGCCTGGACGCGGCCGGATTCGATATCGGCATCCGTCCGAGCTGGGAACAGGCCATCGACGGTGTTCGCGAAGCGGGTGGCAAGCCGTATCCGATTCCTGCCGGCTGCTCGGAGCATCCGCTTGGCGGACTTGGATTTGTCCGGTTTGCCGACGAGGTGCGCGCCCAGGAGGTGGAGCTCGGCTTCCGATTCGATTACATCGTGGTCTGTTCGGTCACCGGCAGTACTCAGGCCGGCATGGTGGTTGGTTTCGCAGCCGATGGCAGGGCAGAGCGCGTGATCGGCATCGATGCCTCCGCAACGCCGGCAAAAACCAGGGCACAGATACTACGCATCGCACAGAACACCGCCAGGCTGGTCGAACTCGAGCGCGAAATCAGCGATGAAGACATCGTGCTGGACACTCGCTATGGCGGTCCTGCCTACGGCCTGCCCAACGACGGCACGATGGAGGCCATCCGCCTGTGTGCGCGGCAGGAAGGCGTGTTGACGGACCCCGTATATGAGGG
>Ga0181537_10004660_pt1 | contig 11327 bp, 12 predicted proteins | sample PEATcosm2014_Bin_39_FD_119765 | JGI IMG/M metagenome (GOLD analysis project Ga0181537, IMG submission 119765) | Peatland microbial communities from MTU Mesocosm Facility, Houghton, MI, USA - PEATcosm2014_Bin23_10_metaG | ecosystem: Environmental > Terrestrial > Soil > Wetlands > Peat | place... | reverse complement strand
CGTGCGCGAAGCGCAGGTCGTCGTCGTAACGGACCACCCGCGAAACGGTACCGCCTGGGACATCCGACTGGCCAGCAGGTCCGCCCTCAGCCGGCGGCATACTTGTACCCCTCCGCCGCCGCTCGCGGCATACTGGACGAGTGATGAATGACCACCGTCACGCTGACCCACCTGCCGATGTCCCCTGGCCGGCTGTTCCCTCCCCGCCTGTCCCGTTTCCCGCCGACCCGCCGGTTCAGCTGCGGCCCTTCATCCGGGACGGCCGGATCACCGCGATCCCGGCCAAGCGCACCCGCCGGCGCCTGCTGCTCGACCAGGTGGCCCAGGCCTTCGAGCCGGGCCGCCGCTACCCCGAGCCGGTCGTCGACGAGGTCCTCAAGACGATCTTCGACGACCACTGCGCCCTGCGCCGGTACCTGGTCGACGAGTCGTTCTTGTCCCGGACCGCGGCCGGCGTCTACTGGCGGGCAGGAGGAACCGTCGATGCGTAAAAAGCCCATGCCCCCGAACGAGCCATGGTGCTTCCCCGAGCCCCCGGCCCGAGCGAGGCGCTGGTGCTTGCCGGAAACCCCGCCCCGTCTTCCGCCGGCCGACCAGGACGAGCCGTGGTGCTTCCCGGAAGCTCCCGCCCCCAACACGCGCAAGCGCAGCCGCTCACGCTCCCGGTCCTGGCCGGCTTAGCCCGCACCCGCGTGTGGATCGCGCATCCGGTCTGGGGTGCGTGGGCCCCTAGCCCCGTCTACTGGGGCCTGTGGGCCCCAAGCCCCGGATGGCCGCAGGGCCGGTCCTTAGTCCGGGGCGTTGTCGTCCCGGCTGCGCAGCAGGCGGCGCAGCGAGTCCAGGCGGGCCTCCGCGTGGTGCTCTCGGGCCCACTGGTCCAGCCCGCAGCCAGCGGAGAGGTGGTCGCATCCCTGCGGGCACGCGGCCGTGCCCTCGGCCAGGTCGCCGAACGCCTCGAGCACCCGGTCCAGGCTCACGTGCCCCAGCCCGAAGCCGCGCAGGCCCGGCGTGTCGATCAGCCAGCCGTCGCCGAGTGGCAGCGCGACCGCGGACGACGAGGTGTGCCGGCCCCGGCCGGTCACCGGGTTGACCGTGCCGGTGGACCGGGCCGCCGCCGGGACCAGGGTGTTCACCAGCGTGGACTTGCCTGCCCCGGACTGCCCGATGAGCACGCTGACCCGGCCGGTCAGCACGTTCCGGATCCGGGACAGCGTGCGCGGCGGCAGCGGCCGGCGCGTGGTCAGCATGGGCACGTCGAGCGGGCCGTAGTAGGCGCGGATCTTGCGCGGTGAGGCCAGGTCGGCCTTGGTCAGCACGAGCAGCGGGTCCAGGCCGGCGTCAAACGCGGCCACCAGGCAGCGGTCGACGAAGCGCAGCCGGGGCGGCGGCTGGGCCAGCGCGCAGACGATCACCATCTGGTCGGCGTTGGCCACGATGACCCGTTCCGTCGGGTCGGAGTCGTCCGGGGAGCGCCGCAGCGTGCTGGTCCGCGGCTCGACCCGGACGATCCGGGCCAGTGCCCCGTCGGCGCCGGAGGTGTCCCCGGCCAGCGCCACGTGGTCGCCGACCACCACCGAACCCCGGCTCAGCTCGCGGGCCGCCATGGCCACGACCAGCCCGTCGTCGGTCATGCAGCCGTACCGGCCGCGGTCCACGCTGGTCACGAAGCCCGGCACGGCGCCGGTGTGCGCGGGCCGCCGCCTGGTGCGCGGCCGGGAGCCACGGCCGGGACGGACCCGGACGTCGTCCTCGTCGAGCCGGTCGTAACGCGAGCTCAGTGTCTCGGTCCTAGCATGTCCGTCCACACGTCGGTGAACTCGGGGAAGGTCTTGGCCACGGTCTGCGCGTTGGCCACCCGCAGGCCCGGTACGGCGAGGCCGATCACGGCCGCCGCCATCACCATCCGGTGATCGTCGTAGGTGCCGAACGGCCCGTCGGCCGCCTGCGCCCGGAGGGGACGCGGGCGGACCTGCAAGCCGTCGGGCAGTTCGGTGACGTCGCCGCCGAGCGCGTTGATCTCCTTAGCCAGCGCGGCCAGCCGGTCGGTCTCGTGCCGCCGGGTGTGCGCCAGCCCGGTGAACACCGACGGCGTTCCGGCCAGCGCCGCCGCCGCGGTCAGCGTCGGCGCCAGTTCGGCGACGTCGCGCAGGTCGGCGGTGATGCCGCGGACCGTGCCCGGGCCGTGCACGGTCAGCCCGTCCGCGCCGACGTCGCACCGGGCCCCCATCCGGGTCAGCACGTCCAGGATCGGCCCGGCCGCCTGCAGGCTGTCCCGTGGCCAGCCGGGCAGGCTGAGCGTCCCGCCGGTCACCAGGGCCGCGGCCAGGAACGGTCCCGCGTTGGACAGGTCCGGCTCGACGGTGACGGACCCCAGGTCCAGCCGGCCGGGCCGGACCCGCCAGCCGTCCGGCCGTTCGCCGGTACCCGGCCGCATCTCGGTCACGTCGGCCCCGGCGGCCCGGAGCATGCGGACGCTCATCGCGATGTGCGGCGCGGAGGGGATGGGCGGCCCGTCGTGCCGGATCTCGATGCCCTGGTCGAACCGCGGCGCCGCCAGCAGCAGCCCGGAGATCAGCTGCGAGGAGCCGGACGCGTCCAGGGTGACGGTGCCGCCGCGGATCCGGCCCTGGCCGAGCACGGTGAACGGGGCCGCGTCCCGGCCGCCGTCCTCGATGCGGGCGCCGAGTTCGCGCAGCGCCGCCAGGATCGGGCCTACCGGCCGCTGCCTGATCCGCTCGTCCCCGTCAAAGTGCACCGCCGCCGAGGTCAGCGCGGCGACCGCAGGCAGGAACCGGATGACCGTCCCCGCGTTGCCCACGTCGACGCTGACCCGCGATCCCGCGGGCGGCTGCCCGGCGGTAACCCGCCAGGCCGCCGGCGATCCCTGGGCGTCGTCGGCGACCTCGGTCCCCATGGCCCGCAGCGCGGCCGCCGCCAGCAAGGTGTCCCTGGCCCGCAGCGGGTTCGCGATCCGGGCCGGCCGGTCGGACAGGGCGGCCAGGACCAGGGCCCGGTTGGTGATGGACTTGGACGCGGGCAGCCAGATCCGGGCGCTGACCGGACCGGCCGCGGCGGGCGCGGCCCAAGTCCCGTCCTGGTCGTCATGCATAGCGTTGAGCGTACTGTGTTGCCCCGGGGGACAACGCTGCTGGCAACGGCCGGCGCCCGGCCATTCGGCCGCCGGCCTCAGGAACCCGGCGGCCGGCGGTTTGGCGGCGGGGGATTCCGGTTATGAAATGCCAATCCGTGATTAACGGGACGTTCGGATTCTATTCCATGAAATGAAGGGGAAGTCTGCATGTGCGGTCGCTTCGTGTCGGCGCGTAAGCGCCTTGAGCTCCTCGAGGAGTTCAGCATCGAGCGCGACCGCGTCGCCGACGGACCTGACTCGGAGCCCGATCCGGACTACAACGTGGCGCCCACCAAGCGGGTGTACGCCGTCATGGAGCGACGCCCCCGTGACGAGAAGCACGACCACCAGCACGATCAGGAGCGCGATCAGGAGCCGGAGCAGTCACCGGCTCGTGAGCTGCGCGTGGTGCGCTGGGGCCTGGTCCCGTGGTGGGCCAAGGACGCCTCGGGTGGCGGCCGGCTGATCAATGCCCGCGCCGAGACCGTCGCGGTCAAGCCCTCGTTCCGGCGTGCCTTCACCCGGCGCCGCTGCATTCTTCCCGCCGACGGCTACTACGAATGGCAGGCCGTAACGCAGGACGGGAAAAAGCTGAAGCAGCCTTACTACATCTACCGGAAGGACGGTGGTGCGCTAGCCTTCGCCGGGCTCTACGAGCTCTGGCGGGATGAGGCCCTGCCCGATGATCATGAACGCGCCTGGCTGTGGACGGCCGCGATTATCACGACCCAGGCGACCGACGATGTCGGCCAGATCCACGACCGCATGCCCATGGTGATCACCCAAGACCACTGGGCCGACTGGCTCAACCCGGACAACTCCGAGGCTGGCCAGCTTCAAGCGACGATGCTGCCGGCGATGGCCGGCGGCCTCACGTCGCATCCCGTTTCAACGGCTGTTAACTCCGTGCGGAACAACGGACCCGAGCTTATCGTCTCGCTGCCCGCCGACCAGGAGCGGCCGCCCGGCGAGTTGTTCTGAGTCCGCGGCACGCGGCCGCGGCTCACCCGAGCCTGGCTTTGTGCAGTGCACGCGGACGGGAGGCGAGGACACCAGTGGAGATAACCATCGCCCGTAAGCGCCTGGAGGAGATGCGCGCCGACCTGGATCGGTCGATATCCATCTTGCAGGGCGAGCGTCCCCCGCCCCTAGCCGGCGCGGGGTATCCGCAGGACTCGGCGGACGCGGGATCCTCCTTGTCCGAGGCCGATCGCACCGAAGCGGTCCTGCATTCGGCCCGCAGCCAGCGAGACGAGGTGCTCGCTGCGCTAGCGCGCGTCGAGGAGAACACCTACGGGCGATGCATCGACTGCGGGGGCGATATTCCCGAGGGCCGGCTCGACGCGCGACCGGACGCGGCCCGCTGCGTCGGCTGCCAGGCCAAGTACGCGCGCCGCCGCTAGCGCGCCGGATCTGTCAGTCCTTTTCGGGGGGGCTCGGGGGGGTCGTCCCCCCCGGAGTCAACTCAGCCCATCTTGCTGGCCGAGATCACCAGCTGCGCGCCCAGTGACTCGTCCGACCCGGCCTCGAGTTCGGCGCGGACGAGCGTGGCCAGGCTGCCCGGGGCGCGGCGCAGCACGTGCGTGACCATCGACTCGGAGAACACGGTGCGCGGCCGGATCCAGTCCACCGTCAGGCCCGCCCCGCTGAACAGCTCGCGCGCCTGATCGGGGCCGTAGCACCGGGTGATGGTGCCGTCCGGCCAGGGCACCAGTACCACCTCGGCATGCGGCAGGTCGACCAGATGGGCCCAGTGATTCTGGTCGGCGAGCACCGCCATCCCGAGCACGAGTGAGTCGACGCAGGCCAGCACCCGCCCGGCCGGGCGCAGCACGCGCGCGATCTCGGCGATCAGCATCTCGGCGGCCAGGTGCGTGGACAGCGCCCGGTCTTCGGCCAGGATGTCATCCGCGCACTCGTCGGCCAGGAACGACAGCCGCGACGACTCGGCTACCAGCTCTACCTTCCCGCTCGTCCCGGGCGGCCGCCCGTTAAGGGGCCCCCTGAGCGCCCGCTGGCTCGCGGTGGTGTCGTCGATGACCCGCAGCACTCGATGGCCGGCCGTCGCGGCCAGCTCCGCCGCTGGCGAGCGCGGGCCCGAGACGTCCACGATCGTGTGCCGCCCGGGCGGCAGCCAGGCCAGCAGCTGCGCCTGCGCCACGGCGTCGTGGAATTGCCAGTAGGCCGGAAGATGATCAGTATCCGGCGCGACGATAGCGGTGGCCGCATGAAGCACGGGCCCGGGCTCCTGACTCGGCGCTCCCCGCAGCGGGGACGCCTTTGGACCTTAGCTTTCCCGGCCAGGCGCCTTTCTCACCTGCCGGCCGGGACCGATCTCGGAATGACGGGCCGCGCCCTCGTGTTGAACGCGGCATGGCAGTAGCGTCGCCACCTCGTGGCATGCTGAAACTCGCTCCGTACCCGGGCGCGGTATCCTCCCCCTCATATGCTCTGCACCCCAGCAGCGCGATTCCGTACGACCCCGAGGGGGTGAGTCCCGTTCCGGAGACTCTCGAAGAGCGCGGTGAGCGCTTCGAGCAGGAGGTGCTGCCCTTCCTGGACCAGCTGTACTCCGCGGCGCTTCGGATGACTCGCAACCCGGCGGACGCCGAAGACCTGGTACAGGAGACGTTCGCCAAAGCGTACGCCTCGTTCCACCAGTTCCAGCAGGGCACGAACCTCAAGGCGTGGCTGTTCCGGATCTTGACCAACACCTTTATCAATACCTATCGCAAGCGACAGCGCGAGCCGCAGCGCTCCGGCGCGGAAGAGGTCGAGGACTGGCAGCTGGCCCGGGCGGCGTCGCACACCTCAGGGGGATTGAAGTCGGCCGAGGCCGAAGCGCTGGAACGGCTGCCCGATTCCGACATCAAGGAGGCGCTCCAGGCGCTCCCTGAGGAATTCAGGATCGCGGTCTACCTGGCCGACGTCGAGGGTTTCGCGTACAAGGAGATCGCCGACATCATGGAAACGCCGATCGGTACCGTGATGTCACGTCTGCACCGCGGCCGGCGGCAGCTGCGGGAACTGCTCCAGGATTACGCGTCGGAGCGCGGCTTGGCGCGTACCGGCTCTGACGCTTCCCTGCCCGGGGAGGAAGGGCGATGAGCTGCGGAAAGCTCCATGAGACGCCGTGCACCGAGGTACTGGAGCGGGTCTACGGTTACCTCGACGGCGAGCTTGGCTACGTGGACTGCGCGAAGATCCGCCAGCACCTGGACGAATGTGGCCCTTGCCTGCGCGAGTACGGCCTCGAGGAGGCGGTTAAGCGGCTCGTGGCCAAGCACTGCGGCTGCGACCCGGCGCCCGCCGACCTGCGCGCGAAGATTCTCGTCCGTATCCGCGAAGTCCGGGCCACGATCGAGTTCGCCGAGTAGTCGCTGACCGCCCGATTTGCTAGAACTGGGACAATTGCGCAGCATGTGCCGCCTTTGATTGCCCATTGTGACGACCGTGCTCACGATTTGCTCACGATGAGATTGGGCCTGCGAGATCCGTTGCGGCCACGTTATCCTTGACCTTGGGCGATATCCGGTGAGCTGTAGGTAGTTGCACGTGAGGGAGGTCGGCTCCATGCGTACATCCAGTGGAATAGCGCGTGAGGTGACGGCGGGTCGGGTCGGTCAGACCGCCCTCTGCGGGAGCACGTGGGGGTAAGGGGTTGGGGCATAGCCCGCGTTCCACGCTCCTGGCTGTGAGGGGCGAGGGCTTGGCTAGGCTCTCGTGGGCCGCACGGCTATACGTCGGGGTGGTGGTGCTCGCCGCCGCGATCGTGCTCATTCGTGGCCCGTTCGGCGATATCCGCTGGTGGCGGAATGTCGCGGTGCTGGGTCTGCTGCTCGTGGTCTTCGAGTCGACCGCCACCTTGCTGCGTCCGCGGCAGCTCGCCTGGTCGCCTAACTCCTCCGCGACCCTGGCCGCCGCGGTCCTGCTCGGCCCGGTCGGCGCGGCCCTGGTGGGCGCCTGCACCATCTTCGGGCTGCGGCGCGGTCCGTCGCTCGCCCAGCGGGTGTTCAACACGGCCATGATGGCCCTGTCCGCGTACCTGGCCGGCCGGGCCTTCGTCGCCCTGCACGGGACCGTCGGGACCCCCGATGCCCATTCGTTCCCGAAGGTGATCGGCCCGTTCGTGGTCGCCGCCGTGGTGCACGCGGTGACCAACCACGTGCTGCTCGGGGGCGTGCTCTGGCTGACCAGCGACCGCGACTTGGCCGGCCGCCGCGCGCCGCTGGGCATGAGCGTCAAGCTGATCGCCTCGGACCTCGGCTACGGCGCGTTCGGGCTGCTGATCGCCGCGCTGTGGAGCGTGGCCGGGGTGTTCGCCCCGGTGCTCATCTTGATCCCGCTGTTCGTGGCCCGCTGGGCCGTGACCCAGATCGCTGAGCAGCAGCAGGCCTACGAGGCCACGGTGGGCGCGCTCTGCCAGGCGGTGGAGACCAAGGACTTCTATACCCGCGGGCACAGCGACCGGGTCTCCCGCGGCTCGGTGATGATCGCGCGGGAGATCGGCATGCGCGGTGAGCGGGTCGAGGCCATCGGGTACGCGGGCATGCTGCACGATGTCGGCAAGCTCAGCGTGCCGACCAAGGTCCTGCAGAAGACCGGGAAGCTGACCGAGGAGGAGTACGCGGCGATCCAGTTGCACCCGATGCGCGGCCTGGACATCGTCCGCGAGATCGGGTTCCTCGACGAGGCCCTGGCCGGGATCATGCACCATCACGAGCGGATCGACGGCCGGGGCTATCCGATGGGCCTGACCGGCGACGAGATCCCCGAGTTCGCCCGGGTGCTGGCCGTCGCCGATGCCTTCGACTCCATGACCTCCACCCGGTCCTACCGCGGCGCGCGCCCGGTCGAGGAGGCGATCGCGGAGCTGCGGAAGTGGTCCGGTACGCAGTTTGACCCGGCGTTCGTGGATGCCTTCGTGGCCGCGATCAAGCGCGACGGCTGGCAGCGCCCCGAGCCGCCCCTGCTCGCGGCCGACGACCTGACCACCGTCGCCGCTCAGGACCACGACGATCCCAGTGCGCCGCTCCGGGTGATCGACAGCCTCTGAGACCCATGACCGAACGACGACACGAGCTGCGCCGGTTTCCCTGGCAGGTCAGGGATTCCGGCCTGCTGCTGCTCGTCGTCGCGGCCGGCCTGGTGCTCGTCGCCTCGGTGGCCCAGACCGCCGTCGACGGCCTGCGGGACCCGCGGATCGCCGTCGCGTTCGGCATCTTGATCGCGTTCGGCGAGGTGCTGCGGCTCAACCTGCCGGGCGACCGGGAGACGGCCCCGATCGGGATGGCCGGCGCGCTCGCCTACGCCCTGCTCATCCGGGTCGGCGATCACTCGGCTCAGCACACCGCCGAACAGGTGGTCACCGTCACCGCCATCGGCATGATCGTCGGCGCGCTGCCGCACCTGGCCGTGGGCCGCCCGGCCAAGGTCGGCGGGATGTCCATCCGCCTGCTCTGCGTCGCCTGCGTGGCCTTCATCTTCCGCCCGCTCGCCGGGAACAGCGCCGTGGCCCAGCATTGGGGCCTGGCCTTCTCGCTGATGACCGCCCTGGCCGTGCTCGCGCTGCTGCTCGAGGCGGTGCTCACCGCGCTGCTGCGGGTCGACGAGCAGCGCGCCCGGTTCCGGGTCGCGCTGGTCGACGAGATGCGCGTCCAGCTGCCGCTGGGCGCGGCGGTGGGGGCCTCTGGCCTGCTCATCGCGTTCGCCGCCGAGGTCATGGGACTGGCCGCGCTGGCCGTGTTCACCGCGCCGCTGCTGGTCACCCAGGTGGCCTTCCGCCGCTACGCCGGGATCCGGGCCACCTACCTGCAGACCGTGCGGGCGCTGGCCAAGGTCACCGAGATCGGCGGGTACGTGGAACCCGGCCACTCCGAGCGGGTGAGCCGGCTGGCCGTCGCGGTCGGCCGGGAACTCGGCATCCACGAGCCGCAGCTGCTCGAGCTCGAGTACGCCGCGCTCATGCACGACATCGGCCAGCTGTCGCTGGCCGACCCGATCCCCGGCGGGGCCACCGTCCTGGTCTCCCGCCAGGACCAGCAGCGCATCGCCGAACTGGGCGCCGACGTGATCCAGCAGGCCCAGGTCCTCGGCTCGGTGGCCGAGATCGTCCGCCGGCAGAATGAGCCCTATCGCGGCGTCGAGGTGGCGCACGAAGGCTACCGCGGCCGTCCGGGCCGGGTGGACGGCGAGCCGTCCCGGCCGCCGCTGCGCAGCCGCATCATCAAGGCCGCCAACGCCTTCGACGACCTGGTGGGCAGCTCGCTGGATCCCGGCCGCGCGGCCGCGGCCGTCCAGCAGCTCCGGCTGGACACGGCCAGCGAGTATGACCCAGAAGCGGTCGAGGCGCTGAGCCGCGTGGTGCACCGCAGGTCGGTTATTCAGCTCTAGCCGGCGCCGCTAGGCTGGCCTGATGCTCAATTCCGTGCTTGTCGCCAACCGGGGCGAGATCGCCCGGCGGGTGATACGGACGGCCCGCCGGATGGGGATCAGGGCCGTCGCGGTGTACTCCGACGCCGACGCGGACCTGCCGTACGTCCGCGAGGCCGACCAGGCGGTGCGCATCGGTCCCGCCCCGCCCGCTAGCAGCTACCTGGATGCCGCGGCCATCATCGAGGCGGCGGGCCAGACCGGGGCGGCCGCGGTCCATCCCGGTTACGGCTTCCTGGCCGAGAACGCCGACTTCGCCCGCCAGGTCATGGCGGCCGGCCTGACCTGGATCGGCCCGGACCCGGCCGCGATCGAGCAGATGGGCGACAAGATCCGGGCCCGGAACCTGATGGAGCGCGCGGGCGTGCCCGTGTCCCCGGGCAGCCGCGAGCCCGTCACCGACGTCGCCGCGGCGCTGGCCGAGGCGGACCGGATCGGCTATCCGGTCATGGTCAAGGCCGCGGCCGGCGGCGGTGGCATCGGCATGGGCGTGGCGGCCGGCCCGGCCGACCTGCAGGCCGCGTTCGAGACGGCGCGGTCGCGGGCCGAGCGCTTCTTCGGCTCGCCGGAGATCCTGCTCGAGCGCTACGTCCAGCGGGCCCGGCACGTCGAGGTCCAGATCCTCGGCCTGGCCGACGGGCGGGTACTCGCGCTCGGCGAGCGCGACTGCTCGGTGCAGCGCCGGCATCAGAAGGTCGCCGAGGAGACCCCCTCGCCGGGCGTTTCCGCCGCCCTGCGCGAGCAGATGCTGGCCGCCGCGGTGCAGGCCGGGGAGGCGGTGGGGTACCGGGGCGCGGGGACGGTCGAATGCCTGGTGGACACGGACGCCGGGTCGTTCGTCTTCCTGGAGATGAACACCCGGCTGCAGGTCGAACATCCCGTCACCGAGCTCGTCACCGGCATCGACCTGGTCGAGCAGCAGTTCCTCATCGCCGCGGGCCAGCCGCCCTCGTTCGACCCGGCGACCGTCACGTCCGTCGGGCACGCCCTCGAACTGCGGATCTACGCCGAGGACCCGGTCCGGTTCCTGCCCGGGCCGGGCACGATCACGCAATGGGACGAACCCGAAGGGGACGGCATCCGGGTCGACGCGGGTTACCAGGCCGGCAACACCGTGACCCCGTTCTATGACCCGCTGCTCGCCAAGCTGTGCCTGTACGGAGCCGATCGTGACCAGGCCCTGGAGCGGGCCAGGAAAGCCGTGGCCGCCTTCGCCATCGCGGGCCCGAAAACCAACCTGGCGTTTCACGCGGAGCTGCTCACCAGCCCGGAGTTCGTCAGCGGGGACTACGATACGTCCCTGATAAGCAGGCTGCGTCCCAGTTAGGGAACCAGCGGAACCAACGCAGGAACCAACAGACAGGAGCCGCCGTGGCTGAGATCCGCGCGGAGATGGTCGCGAACGTGTGGAAGGTGGTCGCGGCCGAGGGCGATCACGTCGATGACGGTGACACCCTGGTCATCCTGGAGTCCATGAAGATGGAAATCCCGGTCCTGGCCGAGAGCGCGGGCACGGTCACCCTGCACGTCGCCGAGGGCGACGTGGTCCAGGAAGGCGACCTTATCGCCGACGTCGGCTAGAGCACCCGTCAGTTAGGAGGGATCTCTCCCGCACCTTCTCGCCTCAGGCGTTACCCCGGAATAGGTAAATCTCTCCGCTTATCGTTGTGGATTCACGCTCCGCGGTTGTTTGGTGGTGCTCGGGTACACCCAGCCGCACGGGGGCCCGCAGCTCGTGCGAGTTTAGGCGTCGGGTGCTTGCTGG